>Ga0207657_10008514_pt1 | contig 10401 bp, 9 predicted proteins | sample KBSC33metaG_FD_184316 | JGI IMG/M metagenome (GOLD analysis project Ga0207657, IMG submission 184316) | Corn rhizosphere microbial communities from Kellogg Biological Station, Michigan, USA - KBS C3-3 metaG (SPAdes) (version 2) | ecosystem: Host-associated > Plants > Roots > Rhizosphere > Soil ... | reverse complement strand
TAGCCATGAGCCGACGACGTTCTTCATGAGAATTTCGCCGCGGATCGCGAACTACAGGAGTATGAGCTCTTGGATGATGGTCCTCTTTCTTTTGATCGGAACATTGGGAGCGCAGACCAAGGCTCCACCGTCAAAGCCAGCCCCAGGCCAAGGCGCAACGGCCTTGCAAGACAAGGAGACCGAGTCGCTAATCCGGACGAAGCTCGCGAAATCGAAGATTGGCAAGGATGGGTTTACGGTGCGGGTGCAAGGCGGCGTCGCTTACTGGGACGGCTCGACCAACGTGGTGCAGCACAAGGGCGCGGCCACGCGAATGGCGAAGACCGCTGGCGCGAAGAAAGTGGTGAACAACATCAAGGTGAGTGACGCCGCCAAAGAGACGGCGTCGGCAAACCTCGAGCAGGGAAGGCGGCGCGCGCAGGTCAAACGTGGAGAAGCGCGAAGTCAGTGATATTTGGCGCGCAATCAACGTGGCCTGCGCTTGAACCGCTGGTTTCGCCCTCTGATTCGCTACCAGGTCCCCATATGTAAGACCAGCCCAGTCTTCAGCTGAAACCCATGCGCAGCGGCGTACCCATTCAGGTCACTAGTCCAGGAGCGCGTGTATTCGACTCCGATGAGCCGAAAGGCCAGTGCCCGATTAAAATTGAGGTCCAGCCCCATCCCAGCCGCCATCGCGAAACCGTCGCGCTCGAACTGGTGCCGTTGCGAACTCCTTCCGTCGGGCAGCGTGCGGCCCTCCTGATTTGGAAGCACCAATTCCTGTGTCAACTTGTTTCCGCCGAAGAGCACCTGGAAGTAAGGAACCAATTCCCCGGTTACCGGCGGCGTCCAGCGCGGGCCCGTCATATAAGTAAGCGAGTCTCCCGTGAGGTTCTGTTCGAGGCGGGTCATCTTGCAGCCATTAACATCTAACACCATTTGCCACTCGGAGCTCACTCGAAACGCTGCCGTTGCCCCGCCGCCTGCGCAGATTCCGCTAGGAGCTGCGAACCCGTAGGCATTGGCGGCGAACTCGAAAGGCGCTACACCAGGGGCTCGCTCAACAGAGTAAGGTTCATGGCGCGACGGCCGCTTCAATACGGCAACATCACCCCCGTGATCGCGTTCGCGGAACCAAGGCCACTTGCCGCTGATGACGTTTGCGAAGCTACGGCTCGGATTAGCCCCGCCGCGTACCAACGCCCGCACTGTTCGATTTTGCGTCTTTCGTTCCACGAAACGAACCAAGTAGCGGTCAAGTGCATCCTCGGCGATCATCCAACCCAAACCAATCGCTGGCGTGACGACATGGTCGACGAGGCCTTCTTGAGGCCACAGTGACTGTATATTCCCGATCGAAGCCTCGCTTATGGGGCCGATCTCCATTTGCTCGCTGTAAGCCCACGCGAAAGCCCCAGCTCGTAGCCGGCTTTTCCAATACTCGGGATTCTTGCCAAACTCTACCCCTGAATAACGGGTGTCATTGAAAGTCCACAGATATCCGGAGACAGCCCCCTGCATGGGGTGGCCTACATAGTTGACATAGAAAGGATCGCCATCAGCCCAACCGTGCATAGCGCCGACAGAATCGATGTAGCCCTGAAAGAAGGGGCGGTGCGGATGTCGCGTATCCTCCTCCGTCGCGTAACGGAAGCCGTGTTCGATAAGCAGAAGCCGCAAGGATTGATTGAAAAGATGCCGCCACTGAATTCCCTGCGGATTCGAGTCATCAACTGGCACAATTGGCGGCGCCACAGGAAGAATCGGCATGCTGCCCGGCAAATTCGGCGCCTCCGCGCTAGGCGAAGCCGCATCTTCTTGTGCCGCCATGGGCGCGCTGAACAATAAAATAAACAGAAAAACCCCCCATCCAGTCATGGCGCGGTTTGTCATGCGAAACCTTCATGGGGGCCTAAAAACTGTGGACTGACTAAACCCAAAAATCCCAACAACCCGGTGTCCTCGGTCTTATTGCAGCAGGCACAGGGCCAAATGAAGCAGGCTGGTTTGAGCGACCGGAAGGAGTCGCATTTAGCGGCCAGAAAAATACCACAGTTCCGCAAAGGCGGCTGCTAACAGCAGAAGGAACAGCGCGGCAAGGAGCCAGATTTTCCCTGACGCCGATCTGGGCGTCGGCGGCGTTTCATCGGACGCCTCAAAAATGCTGGGCGGCGGTTCGGGGGCGAATTCACCCAACGATTCTGAATCGAGGGTAACCGAAACTACGGTGACGTTATCCTGGCTGGGGCGCTGCCGTTCAATTGTACGCGACACCAGGGCCTGCGGCCAGGATTGCGGATGCCCGCTCAGGCACTCCAGAATCTCCGCCGCTTCGAGCGTCTTGAACAGGCCGTCGCTGGCCAGCAGAATGGTTTCACCGGCGGCCACGGGCCAAGGCTCGGTGTTGGAATCGATCTCATTTAGATCGTGGATTCCGATAAAGCTGGTGAGCGATTCGCGCTCGGGATGGTGCGCGGCCTCGGAACGGGAGATCTGGCCGCGCTCGGCCGCCTGATCCAGCAAATTCGCGAACACATGCGGCCGGTTCACCATGTGGATATCGCCGCCGCGCACGTGATAGATCGCGCTGTCTCCCACGGAAACGAAGTAGAGGTAACCGTCATGCAGTACCGCGGCCACCAAAGTGGTGCCGACGCCTTCCTGCAGCCCCAGATCGAGTGCAGCCGCGATCACATGCTCATTCGCTTCCCGGGCGGCGCGTTCGAGCGCGGCTGGAATACTCTCGGTAGGGAGTTTTTTCGCGTAGGCATCGAGGATGGCGCGCACCGCGGTCTGGCTCGCCACATCGCCATGCTCCATGCCCCCCATGCCATCGCAGAGAACAGCCAGGAAGCCTCCGTGAGCCAGGAAGGCGTGGTCTTCCGGGTCCGCCAAACCGATCGAATCCTGCTGGTAATGGCGAGCTCCGATGTGTTGCGCGTGGGCGGGCAGGTAGCGCATCGGAAACGCTCTATTATAGCTTGTTTGCACCGTCTCAGAGGCGCTGGTGGTGCAAGTTTTACAGACTTGCCTTCGGTGGGTGCGGTGTTAGGATGGGACTAGTTATGGGTTCGTTGTCGCCACGCCTGCAGGTCCGAGTTTCACAGAAGCAGATTCTGACACCCGGGCTGGTCCAGATGGTCAGCCTGCTGCAATTGAACCGGCTGGAATTGAAAGATATGATTTCGGCGGAAGTGGCCCAGAACCCGGTTCTGGAAGAGGCCACCGAGGGCGGGGAAGAACTCACACCCGAGGAATTGCAACCGCTGCTCGAAGCCGAAGGCGAGCGGTCAGGCGATCCGGCCGACCAATCTATTCTGGAAGTGACCGCAGGGCCGATGGAGGTAGATGGAGTCGACACCGAGTTTGACCCCATGGCGCGGGTAGTGAACTCGCTTGACGGCGCTGCTCCAAGCATGGGACCGGATGACCCGGCCGCGGATCAGGCGCTCGCCGGGACCGTCGATAACCCGGAAACCAAGGCTGCCGACCCGTTCGATGAAATCGATTTTGGATCCTACTTTGACGACTACCTCGACCCTGGCTATAAGAGTCCCGCCTCTGAAATCTCCGAGAAGCCGTCTTTTGAAACCTTCCTGTCTTCGCCGGTAACGCTGACCGATCATCTGCACTCGCAACTGGCGTTGATCGCGTTGCCCGAAAATGTCCGCGACGCGGCCGAGGGCATCATCGGCAACCTCGATGAGAACGGATACCTTACTTCGACATCCGAGGAGATTGCCACGGCTGAGGGCCACGAGCCCACGGTGATGACGGAGGCGCTGCGGGTGGTTCACACGCTGGACCCTGCTGGAGTGGGCGCCGCGGACCTGCGCGAATGCCTGCTGTTGCAGGTGGAGAGCCGCAATGGCAAGGGCGGCGTGGCGTGGCAGATCCTTTCTGATCATCTGAAACTGGTGGAGCTGAAGCAATTCAAGGAACTGGCAAAGGCTCTGCACAGGCCGCCGGAGCACATTGAGATTGCGGTGGACGTGATCCGGCATCTGGACCCGCGCCCGGGCTTACGTTACTCGGGTCCAGGGGCGCGGCAAGTCGAACCAGACGTCTATATTTCGAAGGATGGCGAAGACTACCTGATCCAGATCAACGATGAAGACGTGCCGCAACTGCGTTTGAATCCGCAATACCGGCGCATGCTGGATCGGAATCAGGAGCCGGACAAGGAAGTCCGCAATTATGTGAAGGAGCGGTACGCCAGCGCGATTCAGTTGATGAAGAACATCGAGCAGCGCAAGCAGACCATCCTAAGAGTTTGCCAGTCGATTGTGCGGCGTCAAATGGATTTCCTGGAGAGCGGCATCGATGAGCTGAAGCCCATGATGATCAAGGAAATCGCGGAAGAGATTGGGGTGCATCCTTCCACGGTGAGCCGCGCGGTTTCGAGCAAGTACGCACACACCCCGCAGGGCGTTTTCGAGCTGCGCTACTTCTTCTCCGAAGCGGTGCAGGGGCCTTCGGGCGGCGGCACGCCGCTGCTGATTCTGAAGCGCAGAGTAAAAAAGATGATCGAAGAGGAGGATACAGCCCATCCACTCACCGACGAACACATTACGGAGCGCCTGCAGGCCGAGGGCATACAGGTGACTCGACGCACGGTAGCGAAATATCGCGAGGATATGCGCATTCCTTCCACGCATCAAAGACGCGTTCGCAAGTAAGCCGGAGAATTTTCCAACATGAAGGTCAGTTATAAGGGGATCAAGAGTGGTCTTCCAGCCAACCTGCAAGAGAAGCTGGATAATAGGTTCGCCAAGCTATCCAAGCTGGTGGACGGCCGCGGGGAGAAACAAGCCCACGTCGTGGTGACCAGCGAGCGGCATCTTCACAAGGCGGAGATTACGCTGCATGTTCACAATCACCAATTGGTGGGCATCGCGTCCGATAGCGACGTCTTCAAGGCGATGAGCGCCGCGCTCGACCGCATCGAAAAGCAGGCGGCGAAGGAAGGCGCCAAATGGCGCGAGACTACCCGCCGCTCGGATTCCATGAAGGTGGTGAGCGCGAAAGAGGTCCAGCCGGATGCGCCGAAGCCGGTGCCGTCCGGCAAAATCGCGACGGGGAAAGCCGTGGCGGGAAGCAACGGCCGGGCTCGGCGGATTGCTGCAAGCTCCGATCCACGGATATTTCGTCCCGATCATCACGAGCGCGGCAAACCCATTACGCTCGAAGAAGCGCTGCTTGCTATGGAAGACGGCCGCGATTACATGGCCTATCGTGACGCCGACAAGCAGGCGGTTTGCATGCTGATCCGCCGTCGCGACGGCCATTATGATCTAATCGAAACCTAGGACCTGGCTGCAGAGAACTGGCATCATGCCGTTCAGTTGACGGGCCGGTTTCCGCCGCGAAGCGATGAAAAACACGGTAAGTGTACCCAAAACCGAGCTGGTGATCATCACCGGGCTGAGCGGCTCGGGCAAGGGAACCGTGCTCAAGGCGCTCGAAGACCTTGGCTACTATTCGGTGGACAATCTGCCCATTGAGCTGATCCCGAAGTTCGCCCAGCTCACCAAGGACGCGCCGACCATTCGGCGAGCGGCGCTGGTAGTGGATATCCGCGAAGGCGTCGCCCTCGAGCGCTTCCCGGCCTTGTACAAACGCATTCGCAGGATGGTGCCAACGCGGCTGATCTTCCTTGAAGCTGACGAGTCTTCCTTGATCCGACGCTTCAGTGAGACACGGCGGCCGCATCCGCTCGGCACCGAGCAAAGCGTCAGCGCCAGCATCCGCCGCGAGCGTGAGCGTCTGGAGCCCATCCGCAAGCTAGCGGACCCCATCATCAACACCACCAAATTCAACGTGCATGAGTTGCGGGAAACCATCCACCGCACTTTCGGAGGGCAAAAAGGATCGCCGGAAATTCTGGTGCAGGTAACCAGTTTCGGCTACCGCCACGGGGTACCGGCCGATAGCGACCTGGTGTTCGACGTGCGATTCCTGCCCAATCCGAACTACATCCCGGCGTTCAAGAACTATAGCGGCAAACACCCGAGCGTGGCGCGCTACATTCGTTCTTTTCCTCAGACCGTCGAATTCATCGAGCGTATTTCGGAGCTGCTGATCTATCTGCTGCCGCACTATATCGCGGAAGGCAAGAGTTACCTGACGATATCGTTCGGCTGCACCGGAGGACACCACCGCAGCGTGCTGATCGCGAGCGAGATCCGCAAGCGGCTGGCGGCCGCGGGTTACCGCGTCAAGGAAACGCACCGCGACGTCAAGAAGGGGTAAAGCGCGATCGCGCCGCGCCTAAGCGAACACTTGCTCGGCAGTGACGGCGAAGCCAAACTGCGGCAGTTCCAGCCTTGAAACCTCCCTGAGCGAACCGCGGTCGTAAACGTGAATGCGCTTGAGCTCCGGTTCGATCAGCCAGATATGCGGGACGCCCCAGACTCGATATTCTTCGAGCTTTTGCAGCATGGCGTCGAGGCGGTCGTCGGTCGAACTGATCTCGACGATGAGAAAGGGCGGCGATGCGGGAACCGCTGCGGGTTCCGCTCCCGCCCACATCGAAATATCGGGGATTCGATAGAGGTCCGGGGCGATTCGGACGCGGACTTCGACACCCGTAAACACGGGGTAGGACTGCTGGAGGGCTATCAGACGAGAGCCTAGACGCAATTGGATATTTCCGTGTTGAAAGGTTGGCAAGGGGCGCTCCGCAATTTCGCCGCGAACCAGCTCGGGTTCGCGCTCGAATTGGGTGGCAAGATACTGCTCGGGCGTGATGAGGGCCTTGGTCGCCATCTAATCGGAAGAATAGCACGGAGCGGAAGTCAGGTTGAATTCTTAAGCTTTTGGTTACCGGCAGCTCCGATTTGCAGGAATTAACCAAAATATGCATGCTAAAGGCTTAGTATCCTTGCGCTATAATTGTGAACCAACATGAGAGCTTTCCAGTCCGTCGTCCTCGCCGCACTGACTGTTCCCCTCGCTGGTCAGCAAACACCATCATCGCCGGACAGCAATGCGATTTTCGAACATACGAAAGCTGCCACGGTCGTCATCCTCTCAGGTGAGGGCGCAGGCCGCCTTCGTTCCATCGCAACCGGCGTCATTATCTCAAAAGATGGCGTTCTTCTTACCGCGCTCCATGCCGTCAAAGGCGCCGCTGAAGTCCAGGTCCGTATGGCGAATGGAGAGGTCTTTGACCGCGTTGAACTCCTCGGCTCCGATGAACGCCGTGATGTAGCCGCGCTCAAGATCTCCGCCGGCGCGCTCTCTGTACTGGTTCCCGGAAGCACTACCGGACTTGCCCAAGGCGACCCGGTCTATGCGGTCACCAACGCGAGCGGCCTCGCCTGGTCGGCCACCGAAGGTATCATTTCTGCCATCCGTCTTGCCGATGAAGTTCCCGGAGCAGGTTCAGGCTTTCGCATCGTGCAATTCAGCGCACCCATTGCACCCGGTTCAAGCGGCGGCGCGCTGGTCGACCGCTCCGGAGCCCTCATCGGCATCATCACAGGCGCTAAGGGGTCTGCCGGCTTCGCAGTCCCGATCGAAAACCTTATCGGGCTGCCCGACTCGGTCCACCGTATCGCTCTCGGTTCTGGCTCCTCGCTCCAGATGCCCGCGAAAGTGTCCGCAGACATTCCGCAATCGAGCGCAGCCGTGGTAGGCTCCGACCCCAAACAGATACTTAAGAACGCAAGGACCATCTATATTCACTCGAAGACGGCGTTCTTGACTGTCGACACACTGGACCGCGCCCTTGCGCTCGAGAAGGACTGGCCAAAACTGGAAATGACCATCGTTCAGGACCAGCGCGTGGCCGATCTGCTGATAGAAATTGATCGCCCTCTCTTTACCTATGTCCACACCTTCGTGATCGTCGACAAGAGGACATCTATCGTCCTGGGCTCCGGCAAGGTCACGGCCTTCGACGGTACTATTGCTTCGGGCGGTATCGCCAAAGACATCATCAAAATCTTCTCCGCAACTCGCATTCCACCATCACCCAAAAAATAGCATTGGCGAATCGGCGCAGATCGTAGACACGTAAAACGCCTTCCATCAGACTTACGATCCGAAAGTCAGGTCATAGGTAACTTCGCTTGAGTCTATTCAGATATGACCCGCTGCCGCGAATAGCACGGAGCCCCTCTGTTAGACTCGTCAAGGAATGTCCAAAATCCTCCACGGCATGGCGGTACAGCACGAGATTCTTTCCCGGCTGAAGCCTCGGATTCAAAAGCTGGACCGGCCTCCGGGGCTGGCGGTGGTGCTGGCGGGGCATGATCCGGCTTCTGAAATTTATGTTCGAAGCAAGATAAGAGCATGCGCCGAGCTCGGTATTTTCAGCGAGAAACTGACGCCTCCTGAGTCCGCCACCACCGAGGAATTGGTGGCGCTGGTGGAAGAGCTGAACGGGCGCTCGGACATCGACGGGATTCTGGTGCAGATGCCCTTGCCGAAGCACGTCGACGCGCGGCGGGTGCTCGAAACGGTGGCCGCGGATAAGGACGCCGACGGGTTCCACCCTATGAATGTTGGCTACCTGGTGGCGGGACGGCCGGCGCCGCGATCCTGCACCCCGGCCGGCATTATCGAAATGCTGAAGTATTATCAGATTCCGATCGCGGGACGGCACGCGGTGGTGCTGGGGCGCAGCGATATCGTCGGCAAACCGATGGCGCTGATGCTGCTGCATGAGAACGCCACGGTGACCATTTGCCATTCGCGCACCGTGAACTTGCCGGAGATGTGCCGCCAGGCGGACATTCTGGTTGCAGCCATCGGCCGCGCGGCGTTCGTCACGGCCGATTTCATTGAGCCGGGCGCAACCGTGGTGGACGTGGGCATTAATCGCATAACGGATCCGCAAGAGGCAGCACGGCTGGGGCGCTCCGAAGAGTTCGCGGCCAAGGGCAAAGCCGTCGTGGGAGACGTCAATCCGCTCGACGTAGCGCGCGTTGCCGGCGCCTATACGCCGGTACCCGGAGGGGTGGGGCCGTTGACCATCGCCATGCTGATGTCGAACACGGTGGGATTGGCCGAACGGCATCAGGGTGCCGCATAGCCCATGTTGCGGGTCGGCCTCACCGGAGGATTAGCCAGCGGCAAGAGCTTTGTGGGCCGTGCGCTGGCGGACCTGGGATGCTTGCTGATCCAGGCGGACGAGCTGGGACATCGGGTGCTGCAGCCGGGCGGGGAAGCCTATGACGCCGTCATTCGAGAGTTCGGTCCTGGAATCGTGCGGGCCGATGGCGCCATCGACCGGCTCAAGCTGGCGGCATTGGTGTTCCACGATAGCCAACGGCTCGCGGCGTTGAATGCGCTGGTGCATCCGCCGGTGTGGGCCCGCGAACGCTGTCTAATGGACGAGTACGCCGCCGCTCATCCCCATGGCATCGCGGTGGTGGAAGCTGCGATACTAGTGGAAACAGGCAGCTATCGAAACTATGCGAAGCTGATCGTGGCCGTGTGCAGCGAAGAGCAGCAGATTGAGCGTGCAATGTCGCGCGACGGCATGACTCGCGAGCAGGTATTGGACCGGTTGAGCCGGCAGATGCCGCTGGCGGAGAAGATCCAGTATGCCGACTATGTTATCGACACGTCGGGAGCGAAAGAAAACACGCTGGCGCAGACTAGGGCCGTATATCAAGCTCTGTTAGCCCTGAACCCATAAACAAACCATAAATTTTTCAACTTATGAGATTTCGCACTCTTTTTATTGCCTTGGCGCTGGTGGGCGCGTTCGTGTATATCACCACCGCTCCGAATTCTCCTCTGCGGCGCTATCAGGGGCCGCTGTGGAGCGGGCCTACCGTCGCCCACTCGGCGGGACTGGGCGGGGATGAACTGAATAATATCGATATCTACAAAGCGGCCAAGAACAGCGTTGCTTATATCACCAGCACGGTTTATCAGCAGACGTTTTTCTTCGAAATGGTGCCGACGCGTGCTTTGGGATCGGGCTTCCTCATCAGCCCCGAAGGGCGCATCTTGACGAATAATCACGTGATCAGCGGCAGCTCGAAGATCGAAGTGCGTTTTTCCGATGGCAGCCGGTACACTGCAAAGGTGCTGGTGGCCGACCGCGCCGACGACCTCGCGCTGATCCAAATCGACCCCAAGAAAAAGGTGCCATTTCTGAAATTGGGCGATTCTGATGCGCTGCAAGTTGGTCAAAAGGTGCTGGCGATCGGAAATCCATTTGGGTTCTCGGGCACATTGACCACGGGCATCGTGAGTTCGATGGGCCGTGAGATTCGCAATGAGAACAGCACGCTTGAAGGCCTGATTCAAACCGATGCCGCCATCAATGAAGGCAACAGCGGCGGTCCGCTGCTGGATTCGCAAGGGAACGTGATTGGCATTAATACCGCGATTCTGGCGCCAAGCGGCGGCAACATTGGCATCGGGTTCGCGATGCCCATAAACCGCGCCAAGGCGATG
>Ga0207657_10008513_pt1 | contig 10401 bp, 13 predicted proteins | sample KBSC33metaG_FD_184316 | JGI IMG/M metagenome (GOLD analysis project Ga0207657, IMG submission 184316) | Corn rhizosphere microbial communities from Kellogg Biological Station, Michigan, USA - KBS C3-3 metaG (SPAdes) (version 2) | ecosystem: Host-associated > Plants > Roots > Rhizosphere > Soil ... | reverse complement strand
AGGTGATCGCGGACATCGCCGCCGAGCGATATCCGCGCGAGGCGGGTGAGCGGCGCGCGCTGGTGGCGGAGCTCAACGATCACGCGCACGAGCTGTTCGCGCGCATCGCGACGCTCGAGCGCGCGGAGGCTGCGCTCGGCGCATCCGACGACAGCGAACGGTTCGTGCATTGGCGGGAGTGGTCGGCAGTGCTGCGCGAGGTGTTTCGGAGCGCGGACAGCAGCTGGATCGAGATCCATCCCGTGCTGAGCGAGGATCGTCGCGGCCGGCCGTCGTTCTGGAAGCGGCTGTTCGGACGGAAGAAACAGGCAGAGGGGAAGCCGGACAGGCGCACGTCGTGATCATCGCGATCGGGATCGACATGGTCGAGATCGCGCGCGTGGAGCGAATGGTCGCCTCGAAGGGCGATCACGCGCTGCAGAAGCTGTTCACGGACGCGGAGCGTGCGTACGCGCTGAGCCGCCCCCGGCCCGCACTGCATCTCGCGGCCCGGGTCGCGGCGAAGGAGGCGGCGTACAAGGCGCTGCGGGGCACGCGGGCGGCCCGCGCGATCGGCTGGCGGGAGCTCGAGGTGACGCTCGCCGCCGACGGCTCGCCGGCGTTGCTCCTGCATGGCGGCGCGGCGCGCCGCGCGCTCGAGCTGGGTGTCACCCGGGTACACCTTTCGCTCACCCACACGGCGGGCTCCGCGGCCGCGGTGGCCGTGCTCGAGGGACCCGGATCGGCGCCGAACGCCCAAAATTTCACCGACAGTGGCGCTGGAAAGTGAAAGCCGATAATATCAGTCGGAATGACGATCCCGCGCGATTCTCTCTCGAGCCACCGATGACCTCGGCCAGTCGTCCGACCCTCGCAAGCGGCCGTGCCGTGCGCATCGGCGGTCAGATCGCGGTGTGGACCGGGGCCGCCATCGTCCTTGCCGTGCTGATCTGGAGCGCGATCGTCTCCGGCGGTGCCCCCGATCCGACCTCCCTGGACAGCCCGTCGACCGTCAAGGCGCTCGATATTGCGGTGCTGGTCTTCCGCGAAGGGCTCGAGTGCATCCTCGTGCTCGCGGCCATCACCGCCAGCATGAAGGGCTCGAAGCAGTCGTATCAGCGCCCCGTGGCCGTGGGCGCTGCGCTCGCCTTCGCCGCTACGCTCATCACCTGGTTCGCAGTGGTGGGCATGGTCGACGCGCTCTCGGGCCGCCTCCCCGCACTCGACGTGCAGGCGGCGACGGGGCTGCTTGCGGTCATCGTGCTGCTCGTGGTCATGAACTGGTTCTTCCACAAGGTCTACTGGACCGGGTGGATCAGCATGCACAACCGGCGGAAGCGGACGCTGATGAGCGATGTGGGAAGTCCCGAGGAAAAGGCGCGGCGCGTGCTGTTCGGGCTCGGCGTGCTGGGCTTCACCTCGCTCTATCGCGAGGGCTTCGAGGTGGTGCTCTTCCTCCAGAGCTACCGGCTGAGGATGGGTGGCGGCGTCGTGCTCGCGGGCGTTGCCGCGGGGCTCGCGCTCACCGCCATCGTCGCGGTGCTCACGTTCATCGCGCATCGCAAGCTGCCGTATCGCAGGATGCTCGTCTTCACCGGCATCATGCTCGGAGTGGTGCTGCTCGTGATGGTGGGCGAGCAGGCGCAGGAGATGCAGCTCGCGCACTGGCTCCCGACGACCGTCATCCCGTGGCTGGAGCAGCGCATCCCCGCGTGGATGGGACTCTGGCTCTCCGTCTTCCCCACGGTGGAGACGCTGGTGGCGCAGGCGCTCGCGGCGTTGATCGTGATCGGCTCGTACTTCATCGCGCGCAGGGACACCTCGCGCAGCACGCTGATCACGCCGGACGAGGCCCCAGCGACGGTCTAGCCGTCAGTGTGCGGCGCGCTCCATCGTCGAGCGCACCTTGTCCAGCATCTTCAGGTACTCCTCGAACTGCACGTAGAAGGCGTGTCGCGGTGAGCTCACGTAGCGCATCCCGCCCCTGAGCGAGCGCGGCTTGGCGCGCAGCTGATCGAAGGTGCGCATGGCCGCTCCCTTCTTCTCGCGCGCCGTGAGCACCGCCGCGAGCAGCGCGCCCTGCTTGCTCACGATCGGATACGCCGCGCCCGCAGTCCCGAAGAATCCCATGACGTAGAGCCCGGGATGGTCACGGGAGAACATGTTGAGATAGAGATCTTCCCCGCTCTCGGCGAGATGGATGCCGCCCGCCTCCAGACACGGGATGCTGGGCCGGTAGCCCGTTGCCCAGAGGATGACATCCGGCTCGATCTCGCTGCCATCCACGAATCGTACCGCGCGCCCGCGCAGCTCCGCGATGTCCGGCTTCGCGGCCACATCGCCGTGCGCGAGATGATGCAGCAGCTGCGAGTTGATGATCGGGTGCGTCGCGAGCGGCTTGTGGTCCGGCTTCGGCAGACCGTAGCGGCGAAGATCACCCACGATGATTCGCAGCAGCACGGCGAGCAGCGAGGGCGCGAGCCAGTTCGGGATGTGCGGACCGCCGCGAAAGAACTCGTCGGTGGGCTGCCCGAAGAAGTGCTTCGGAAGGAAGTGGTAGCCGCGTCGCATGCTGATCCACGCCTGGCTCGCGTGGACCGCCGCGTCGCACGCGATGTCGCACCCCGAATTTCCCGCGCCGACCACCAGCACCTTCTTCCCCGCGAGCTCGGCGCCCGAGCGATACTCCACGCTGTGATACGCCTTCCCCTCGAACGTACCCGGATAGTCGGGGAGCAGCGGATCCCAGTCGTGACCGACCGCCGCGATCACTCCGTCGTACCGCCGCACCTCGCCCGTGGAGAGATGCACGTCCCACTGTTCGCCGGCGACGGGACTCGCACTCGTCACCGAGGTGCCGAACCGGATGTGTTTGCGGAGATCGAACTTGTCCGCGAAGGCCCGAATGTATTCGAGAACCTGCTTCCACGACGGGTAGTCGGGATAGTCCGCCGGCATCGGGAAATCGTCGAACGCCGACTGCGTGCGCGAGGAGATGAAGTGCGCGCTGGCGTAGATCGGCGTGTTCGGATTCCCGGGATCCCAGATGCCGCCGACGTCGCTGTGGCGCTCGAAGACATCGAAGGCGAGACCCGCGCTCGCGAGCGCCCGCGCAGCCGCGAGCCCGGACGGGCCCGCGCCGATGATGCAGTAGCGCGTCACACGCTACGAGTGCGAGGCAAAGGCCGTCGTCGCGCCGGTCTTCTGGAAGGCGAGTACCGTGTATGGCTTCGACATGGACCCCTCCATTCCCGGGCTTCCCATCACCATCCCGGGCACCGAGAGTCCCGCTGCCTTCGGCTGCTCCTTCAGCATGCGATCCACGTCGGCTGCCGGCACGTGTCCCTCGACGACGTAGCTGCCCACGAGCGCCGTATGGCACGACCGCACGTCGCTCGGCACACCGTAGTGATCCTTGACTGCGTCCATGTCCGCACTGTCGTGCGCATCCACCGTGAAGCCGCTCGACTGCATGTGCTCGATCCACTTCCTGCAGCAACCGCACGAGGCGTCCTTGTAGACGGTCACCGGCGGCCGCGCGACGGCGGAGCGCAGCGGAACGGCGGCGGTGGCACGCCTCGCGATGAGCGTTGCTGCGCCGGCGAGCGTTGCAGTGAGAAATCCACGGCGATCCATCATGAGGAAGTCGAGTTGAAGGTCAGGCGGCGCGCGCGACGGCGTAGATGCCCCGCGCCGAGCCGCGCACGTCGTTGCGCATTCGCATGACGACCACACCGGCCAGCACGAACAGGATCGCGAGATACTGCGCCATCGTGAGCGGACCGAAGATGTGGTCGTCCTTGGCGCGCAGAAACTCGACGGCGAAGCGCTCGACTCCGGCGAGCACCATGTACACACCCATCAGCCAACCCTCGGCGTGCTTGTGATCCCTGAGGCGCCAGAGAATGAGGAACATCACGAAGCCGAGGAACACCTCGAGGAGCTGCGTCGGATACACGGAAAGGACGGTCGAGGGCGACACGCCGGGCGGAATGGAGGAGTGGAAGGCGGCGAGATTCCCCGCCGTGGACGGCGGCGCACCCTCCGGAAAGCTCACGGCGAAGCGCGAGACCCATGGGCGCCCGTAATCATCGCCCACGGCCCAGCACCCCGTGCGGCCAATGGAGTACGCGGCCGCGATCCCGATGCCCGCGACGTCCGCGATGCGCCACGCATTCAGCTGCTTGCGGTGGATGACGAGAAAGACCGCGACAATCCCTCCGATCAGGCCGCCCCAGAAGACGAAGCCGCCGCGGCTCCACAGCGTCGTGATGTCGCCGGTGAGGATCACGTAGTAGATCTTCGCGCCGAGCAGCCCGCCGACCACCGCCGCGAACACGAGATCGCCGATGGGCTCGGGATCGTAGCCGCGGCGCTGGAGCTCGCGTTGCGAGATCACCTGCGCGATCGCGAACGCGAGCAGCACCGCGATTCCGAATCCGGTGAAGGTGAAGATGCCGATCGGGTACGAGAACGGATGGTGAACGGTCATGCGGGACGTGAGCCGGGAATGGGAAGTGAGGCGACTGCGGAGAGCGCCGGAGAGGCACGCTCGCCGGACTCGAAGCGGAAGAGTCCCGCGCGGGCGATCATGGCGGCGTTGTCCGTCGCGAGTCGCGCCGATGGAGCATAGACGGTTGCGCCAACCTCCGCCAGACGCTCCCGCATGCGCGCGACGAGGGTGCGATTGCACGCCACGCCGCCGCCGAGCACCACGCGCGTGCGCGCGTTCTCGCGTGCGGCGCGCAAGGTTTTCTCGACGAGCGTGTCGATCAGCGCGTCTTGAAATCCGCGCGCGAGGTTCGCGCGCTCCCGCTCGACGTCGACCTTCTGGGTCGCGATCCGCACCGCAGTCTTGAGCCCGCTGAAGGAAAGGTCGTAGAAATCGCCGTCGCCCGGGCGCGCATTCGTGCGGACCATGGGCCTGCTGAAGCGGAAGCGCGTGGGGTCGCCCGTGGCGGCTGCACGCTCGATATGCGGGCCACCGGGGTAGGGCATGCCGAGGAGCTTGGCGATCTTGTCGAAGGCCTCGCCCGCGGCGTCGTCGCGTGTCGTGCCGAGCACGCGGTAGCTTCCCCACTGCTCCACATCGAGCAGCAGCGTGTGGCCGCCGGAGATGAGAAGCGCGATGAAGGGCGGCACGGCGTCGGGATGCTCGAGCGAGGTCGCGAAGAGATGTCCTTCCATGTGGTGCACGCCGACCACCGGAATGCCGCGCGCGTACGCGAGCGCCTTGCCGTAGGCGACGCCCACGAGCAGCGCGCCCACGAGCCCGGGCCCCTCGGTCACCGCAACGACATCGATGTCGTCGAGCGTGGTGTCGGCGTCGCTCAGCGCGCGCTCGACCACGGGCACGATGCTCGTGAGATGGGCGCGCGATGCGATCTCCGGCACCACGCCGCCGAACACGCGATGGATGTCCTGGGACAGAATCACCAGCGAGCGTTGGCGGACGTCGTTGCCGCTGCCCTCGAGCACCGCGGCCGACGTCTCGTCGCAGGAGGTCTCGATGCCGAGCACGCGCGTCATGGCGAGATGCGATTCCCGCGCGAGGCCCTGGGAGCGACGGGCGCGATGCGGGCGAGCGGCAGGTGCACGAAGTGCGGCCGCACGTCCACGACCTTCACGTCCGCCTCATTGGGCGTGAACACGTCCGCCGGATGCACGGCGAACACGCTGTCGTCCATCGCGATGGAGCGGCGCAGCTCCGGAGAGGTGCTGTACAGCTTGAGGATCTCGCGTCCGCGTCCGGAGATGAGCGCCTGCACGGTGGGCGGCTGCGCGGCCATCGTCACCGCCGAGTCGAGGGTGAGCGCGAGGTGCACATCGACCCAGGCCTCCGAGGGCTCCTCGGAGCGCACGATCACCCACATCACCACCGCGAAGAAGAGCGCGGAGAATTTCACGGGCAAATGCTCCGTAATCGCCGACCTGAAGCGGCGATTGAAGGAGAGCATGCGGGGCGACGGTGCGCGGACCAACGCTATTTTCCGTTCTCGGTGAGCAGTTGTGCGATGAGCGCGCGATTGGTCGGGCTGTTCCAGTCCGAGGCGCCGATCATTTTCTTCCGAATGACGCCGTCGCGCGCGATCACGAACGTCTCTGGTACACCAGTGGTCTGGTAGTCGTTCGTGATCTTTCCCGTGGGATCGTAGAGCACCGTGAACGTGAGGCCGAACTCTTTTACGAACGCGCGAATCTTGTTCTCCGATCCGGGGTCATCCATGCTCACGGCCACGACCTTGAGCCCCTTCGGCGCCATGGCCTCGTGCAGCTTCTCGATCGCCGGCATCTCGTCGCGGCACGGAAGACAGAACGTTCCCCAGATGTTGAGCAGCACCACCTGCCCCTTGTAGTCCGCGAGGGTGCGCGTGCGCGGAACGGAGTCGACGGTGACCGCGGTGAACGGCGGCGCCTTCGAGCCCACGGACACGGGGTAGAGCTGATCGCCGAGCAGGCGCGACGCGGCGAAGAGCGCGCCGCCGAGCACGAGCACGATGACCGCGACCACCGACCACTGCTGCCGCGCCGTCATGCCCGCTCCGTGCACATGGCGCGCAGCGCCGCAATCTCGGCGCGCGGGTCCGCGGCCGAGAACACCGCGTGTCCTGCGACGAAGGTGTCCGCGCCCGCGCGCCACACCTGCTCGATCGTCGTGCGGCTGATGCCGCCGTCCACCTCGAGCAGCGCGCGGCTCTTCGTCTCCGTCAAGAGCAGGCGTGCGCGCCGCACCTTGTCGAGCGAGCTCGAGATGAACGACTGGCCTCCGAATCCGGGATTCACGGTCATGACGAGCAGCAGGTCGAGATCGGCCGCGACCTCGCGAGCCCAATCCACCGGCGTTCCCGGATTGAGGGCGAGTCCGGCACCACAGCCGAGCTCGCGGATGTGGGCGAGCTGCCGATTGAGATGCGGCGCGGCCTCGACGTGGATCGTCATGCTGTTCGCGCCGGCCTTCGCGAAGCTGTCGAAGTAGTTCTCGGGCTCGACGACCATGAGATGCACGTCGAGCGGGAGCGTCGTGAGCTTGCGAACCGTCTCGATGACTTTCGCGCCGAAGGTCAGGTTGGGAACGAAGCGCCCATCCATCACGTCGACGTGAATCCAGTCGGCGCCGCCCGCCTCGAGGCGCGCGATCTCGTCCGCGAGATGCGCGAAGTCGGCGCTGAGGATCGACGGCGCGATGCGGCAGCTCATGGGCGTCTCGGCGCTCCGGCCACGCGCAGGCGCACGGTCACGCCGGGGGGCGCCGGCTCGTTCCCGGCGGGATCCTGACCGGTCACCGTGCCCTCGGGCGCTCCGAGCGTCGCGGTGTCGAGCTGCGCCGGCGCGACTCGAAATCCAACCTGCATGAGGAGCTGCGCGGCCGACGAGTAGCTCTGTCCAGTCACATCGGGCACGGCGAGCTGCGCCGGCCCGCTGCTCACGACGAACGAGACTTCCGACGGAAGCGGCGTCCGCTGCCCGGCCGCTGGCGACGAGGAGAGCACCTGCCCCCTGGGCGTCGGGCTCTCGCGCTGCGTGACGTCGCCGGCCTCGAGTCCCGCGTTCTTCAGCGCGAGCTCCGCCTGCTGGCGCGTCATGCCGATGATCTGCGGCACCGACGCCGTGCGCTGTCCCTGGCTCACGTCGAGCACGATCCTCGTGCCGCGGGGCTCGAGTGCATCGGGGAGGGGAGTCTGACCGAGCACCTGTCCCGATGCTGCGCCGGCCGTGAAGCGCTCTTCTCCGCGCTGCGGCACGAAGCCGGCTTTCTTCAACTGCGCGACTGCCGCCTCGTATGTCTGTCCCACGACGTTCGGCACCTTCGTATCGCTCGTGACGAGCTTCCCCGGAAAGATAAAGAAGGCGACGATCAGATAGGCGAGGAGAAAACCGCTCATGATCGCAACCAGGTATGGAATCGAGCGCCGCGCGGACCCGCGCAGCGTCACCCGCCCACCTTGCGGAGCCGGGCGGCAAACGCGCCGTCGACGCCGCTGCGCTGCGGAAGCACGCGCAGCCGGCCCGCGTCGAGCACGCTCGCCGGGACCACGCCTTCCGATGGCGGCTCCAGCTGCCAGTCGCTGCGCTCCGCCAGGAAGCTTTCGATCTGCGCGTCGTTCTCCTCGGGCTCGAGCGAGCAGGTGCTGTAGATGAGCAGACCGCCCGGCTTCACCACCGCGGCAGCGGCGCGGAGGATGCTCCGCTGCATCGCGGCCATCACCGCCAGGTCCGAGATGCGGAGGCGCCAGCGGGCGTCGGGATGACGGCGCAGCGTCCCCGTGCCGGTGCACGGGACGTCGATCAGCACCGCGTCCATCTCGCGCACCGCCGGATTGCGCGCATCCATCACGATGGACGAGATGTTGCGCGCTTCGACGCGGCGGAGATTCTCGAGGAGCCGCTGCGTACGATTGAGGTTGCGATCGCCCGCCACGACCGTAGACGCCGTTCGCGAGAGCTCGAGCGTCTTGCCGCCCGGCGCTGCGCACAGGTCGGCGACGCGCGCGTCCGGCGGAATGTCGGCGTACTGCGTGACGAGCGTCGAGGCCGGATCCTGCACGAAGAAGAGTCCCTTGCGAAAGGCGCCGAGCTCCGTGAGCGAGATGCCGTGCGGCAGCTGGATGCTGTCGCGCACGAGCGGGCTTTCGGACACATCGATACCCGCGCTCTCCAGCATGGCCTCGAGCTGTTCGCGAACGATCCCGTACGGCCGCAACGCCGTGGACGGCTCGGTGTTGTTCGCGATCAGCAGCTGCTCCGTCTCCGCGGCGCCCCAGCGCGCGACCCAGCGCGCCACGAGCCAGCGCGGATGCGAGTGCGTGAGCGCGAGCGCATCCACCGGATCGGTGAGGGTCGGCAGCGCGAGCTCGTTGCGCTCGCGATCCACGCGCCGAAGCACCGCGTTGGCGAGCTTGCTCGCGCCGATGCCGTGACGCTGCTTCGCGAGCTCCACCGTCTGCGCGATCGCGGCGTACGCGGGCACGCTGCGCATCGAGAGCAGCTGGTACGACCCCAGGCGGAGCAGGTCCGCGAGATCGGGATCGAGCCGCACGAGTCCGCCCTTCACGCGCTCGCTGAGATACGCGTCGAGCACGCTGCGCTGGCGAAGCATCCCGAAGACGAGCTCCTGGGTCCAGCGCCGATCGCGCGCATCGAGAGGACCCACGCGGGCCTCGAACGCGGCGTCGAGCAGTTTGCCTCCACGAAGATCGGCGCAGAGATCGGCTGCGATGCGCCGCGAGTCGGTGACCCCGGCCACCGGACGGACGAGCGTTGGCGGCCTGTCCGTCACTCGAGCATCCCCATCGATGGCGACGACGGCACGGCGACCTCGCGGCGCGGCATCCGGCCGGCGAGATGCGCCTGACGTCCCGCATCCACCGCGAGGCGCATCGCGTGCGCCATGCGAACCGGATCGTCTGCCGCGGCGAGCGCGGTGTTCATGAGAATGCCGTCGACGCCCTGCTCCATCGTGATGCAGGCGTCACTTGCGGTGCCGACGCCAGCGTCGACGATGACCGGCACCGACAGGCGGTGCTTGATCGTTCGGATCGAGAACGGATTGAGGAGGCCGAGTCCCGAACCGATGGGCGACGCGAGCGGCATGACCGCTGCCGCGCCGGCGTCCTCGAGACGGAGCGCAGTGATGAGATCATCGTTCGTGTAGGCGAGCACCACGAAGCCCTCGCCCACGAGCGTGCGCGTGGCCTCGAGCAGCGCCGCGGTATCGGGCAGAAGCGTGTCCTTGTCCCCGATGACCTCGAGCTTCACCCACTCGTTGAATCCCGCCGCCCGCGCCAGACGCGCGTAGCGCACGGCTTCCGCGGCGCTGTAGCAGCCGGCGGTGTTCGAGAGAAGGAGATAGCGCGAGGGATCGATGTGGGGCAGCACGCCGTCGTCGCTGCTCCGATTCAGGTCGACGCGGCGCACAGCCACCGTCACCACCTCGGCACCCGACGCGTCGAGTGCGCGCACCATTGCGTCCGCCGACCGGTACTTGCCGGTTCCGACCATGAGGCGCGATCGCAACGTGCGCCCCGCGATGACGAACGGAGTGTCCGTCACGCCCGCGATCATTGTAGACTCGGTCATCCGCCACCTACGAAATGCACGATCTCCACCGAGTCGCCGGTCGCGAGCACCGTGGAATCGAGTCGCGAGCGGTCGCGAACGATCTCGCGATTGTGCTCGACTACCACGGCATTCGCGTTCACCGACAGCTCACGAAGCAGGTCTCCCAGGGTGCTGCCGGCCGCGACCGTGCGTTCCTCGCCGTTCACGACGGGGACCACTCCATCACGACAGACCGCGCGCTGCTGCTCCGCTTCCATCATAGTGTGAAAGATAGTCGGTAGCGGCGGCTTCCGCAGACGGCGCTCCCCAGATCCCGCTGATCGCGGCAACCCCATACGCCCCGGCGGCGCGGAGCGTTCCGAC
>Ga0207657_10008512_pt1 | contig 10403 bp, 10 predicted proteins | sample KBSC33metaG_FD_184316 | JGI IMG/M metagenome (GOLD analysis project Ga0207657, IMG submission 184316) | Corn rhizosphere microbial communities from Kellogg Biological Station, Michigan, USA - KBS C3-3 metaG (SPAdes) (version 2) | ecosystem: Host-associated > Plants > Roots > Rhizosphere > Soil ... | reverse complement strand
CTCTGAATACTTCCCCAAGGTGCCGGTGGAAGTGGGCAACGAGCTCTTCTGGTACATCTTCGACGGCGAGCCGGTCGCCAAGGACGGCTTCATCGACTTGAGCGACACCACCCCGGGCTTCGGCCTGACGCTGAAGGCGGTCGACGCCAACTTCAAGCTGACGCGCTGATGCCATCCTTCCCCATCATCGACACGCATCTGCACGTCTGGGACCAGACCCGGCTGAAATACTCGGCCTTCGAGGGAAGCCCGCTGTTCGGGCACCCCTATCACGTCGAGGACTACCGGCGGGATTGCGGCGACGTGCAGGTCGAGGCGATGGTGTTCCTGGAGTGCTATGCCGATTTCTGGGAGGGCGGCGGCCAGTACATCGAAGAGGTCGAGTTCGTCGAGGACGAGGCCAGGCGCGATCCGCGCATCAGGCGCATCATCGCCATGGCGCCGCTGGAGTGGGGCAACAAGGCCGAGCCGATGCTGGTCGAGATGCGCGACAAGCATCCGCTCGTCGGCGGCATTCGCCGCATCATGGAGTTCGACCGGGATCCGCGTGCGCTGACCCTCAGCCCCGGCTTCATCGAGGGCGTGAACCTGCTCGAAAAGTTCGGCTGGACCTTCGACATCAACCCCAACTACACGCAGATGGCGTTCATTCGCGAGTGGGTGCCGAAGATCAGCTCCGGCGTGCCGATGATTCTCGATCATTGCGGTAAGCCGGGGATCAGGCAGGGCGCCATCGAGCAGTTCCGCGACGACGTCAACGACCTCGCGCGGTACCCGAACATGTGGATCAAGCTCTCGGACCTGCCGCCTTACGCCGGCCCGAACTGGACGCCGGCGGATTTGCGGCCCTATATCGAGGCGACGCTCGATGCCTTCGGGCCAAGGCGCACCATCTATGCGGGCGACTATCCGATCTTGCTGCAATCCACCAATCTGACCGAGTGGGTCGAGGTGCTCGACGCCGCCTTCGCCGATCTCGGCCTGACCGAGGCCGAGACGCGGGCGATCTACCGCGATAACGCCGTCAAGTTCTATCGGCTGGACCTCTGAGGCAAATCGTGGCGGGCAAGGCGAAAGAAGAGCTGATAATGGCGGGCGGCGACGCCCCCGATGCCTTTGCCGAGCTCATCGACTCAAACAAGCGCCGGCACCCCAAGCCGGATTTCGGTGGTGGTGCGCTGGAGCGCCGCTCGATCTCCGAGCAGGTCGCCAACCGCATCCTCGCCATGATCAAGTCGGGCAACCTCAAGTCCGGCGACCGGCTGCCCACCGAAGCCCAGATGGGCATCGCCTTCGGCATCTCCCGGCCGCCATTGCGCGAGGCGCTGAAGGCGCTGACGCTGATGGGCGTGCTCGAGAGCCGACAGGGAGGCCGCTACAGCGTCACCGATCTGTCGCCCAGCCGCCTGGTCGCGCCGTTCAACGTCATGCTGTCGATCACCGACTATGACGTGCACGAGCATTTCGAGGCGCGCACCGTGGTCGATTGCGAGCTGGTCCGGCTCTGCACCCTGCGGGCTACGCCCGAACAGCGGCAGCGCATCATGCAGCACGCCGTCGACGGCAAGGCCTTCTTGCACGATCCCGTCGCCTTCCGCCTGCTCGATATCGAGTTCCACCAGTCGCTCAACGACGCGGCCGAGAACCGCCTGTTGAGCGCGTTGGCGCAGGGGCTCTACGACATCGGTCTCGACGTCCGCCGCGTGGCGAGCGCCGTGCCGGGCAATATCGAGAAATCGGTGGCCCAGCACATCACGGTTGCCGAGGCCGTGATGGCCAAGGACCCCGCCGCGGCCGTCGAGGCCTACCGCCACCATCTCGAACACGTCCGCGACACCACCATCGAGGCCACGTCGCGGGCCCGCGCTGCATCCTGAGGTCAACCGATGCCCGAACAGATCGCCTTTCGCATGAACCTCTATCCCGGCCAGGCGCGCGAATACCGCAAGCGCCATGACGAGATCTTCCCCGAACTTGTGAAGGCCCTCAAGGACGCCGGGGTGTCGGACTATTCCATCTGGCTCGATCCGGAGAGCAACCACCTCTTCGGCATCCTGACTCGCGCCGACAACCATACCATGGACAAACTGCCCGATACCGAGATCATGAAGCGCTGGTGGGCGCACATGGCCGACGTCATGGCAACCGACGCCGATAATGTGCCGGTGCAGATTCCCCTGAAGCGGGTGTTCTACCTGCCGTGACCAAGTCCTTCACGATCAAGGCGGTGCGCGTCTTCACCATGGCGCCGTCGTCGCAGGCTGGCACCTACTTCAAGCCTGGCGAGGCGAAGCACTGGCTGGTCGACAGCCTGATCAGCAATCCGATGTCCGGCTATGCCAAATACCGCGAGAAGCGCTCGAGCTGGGGCATTGGCGTACTTGGCTCGCTGGTGGTCGAGATCGAAACCGAGGACGGCACCGTTGGGGTCGCCACGGGCTCGGGTGGCATGCCGGCGGCCTGGATCATCAAGACGCATTTCGCCCGTTTCCTCGTCGGCGAGGACGCCCGCAACATCAATCGCATCTGGGACGAGATGTATCGGGCCTCGCTCCCCTATGGCCGCAAGGGCTTGCCGATTATGGCGATTAGCGCGGTGGACCTCGCGCTGTGGGATTTGAACGGCAGGCTGCGGAACGAGCCGGTCTACAACCTCATCGGCGGCCTGAGCCGCGACGAGATCAGCTTCTACTGTACCGGCCCGGACGCCGCCGCCATCAAGTCCATGGGTTTCTGGGGCGCCAAGGTGCCGCTGCCGCATTCGCATTTCGACGGCGAGACGGGGCTCAAGGCCAATGTCGAGTTCCTCCGCAAGCACCGCGCTGCGATCGGCCCCGGATTTCCGCTGATGGTCGACTGCTACATGTCGCTCACCGCGCAATATGCCATCCGGCTTGCCGAGGCCTGCAAGGATCTCGACATCTACTGGTGGGAGGAAGTGCTCTCGCCTGAAGACGTCGAGGGTTATCGCGAGATCAAGCGCGCGCATCCGGCGCTCAAATGGACCACCGGCGAGCACGAATATACCCGCTACGGGTTCCGCCGGCTGATCGAAGAACGGACCATCGACATCCTCCAGCCCGACGTGATGTGGGTCGGTGGCATGACCGAGCTGCTGAAGATCGCTGCCCACGCCGAGGCCTACGACATCCCCGTGGTGCCGCATGGCAGCGGCCCATACTCCTACCACTTCATCGCCAGCCAGACCGGTGCGGCGTTCTGCGAATACGTGGCGGCAAGCCCCGATGGCCAATCGATCCAGCCGGTGTTCGGCGAGCTGTTCCTGGGTGAGGAGCTTCCCCGGAACGGCAGGCTCAAGCTTTCCGATCGGCCGGGGTTTGGGATGGAACTGCGCGACCGCGCGATGCTGGTTGAGGTCTAGTAGGGCACAACTGGCAGCCAAACCCACGGTTCCCCTCCCCCGCGTGGGGAGGGCAGCGGAGCTTAGCCGAAGGCCTAGCGTAGCTGGGTGAGGGGAGCGGCGGTGGTTCCGCCGAGTGTTCCCCCACCCCGGCTTGCTAACTCGCTATGCTCGTAAGCGCGCCGCCCTCCCCACGCGGGGGAGGGAAACCGCGGACGCGGCGACGATCTCAGTAGAAATCAATTCCAAGCGCTGACCGGATCTCGTCGCGCCACGCCTCGAACGTCCCCGCAACGCCCACGCTGCGCGACGCCCCGTCGACAGCCTCGGTGATCCCCTGCAGTCCCGAGCAGAACGCCGTCGCTGTGCAGTGGTCGCTCATCCAGTCATTGACGGCGGCCGGGAAGCAGTACCAGCAGGCGAGCAGCACGGCCAACGTCAGCACGATCGCCTGGCGCGGTGACATGGCGGCTTTTGGTGCCGGATGGATGGACGTGTTGGACAAATCAGGCGTTCCCCGCCGGCTGTTCTAACCACGGCGTCATCCCCGCGAAAGCGGGGACCTCCGTTTCGAACCGCTTCGTCAGAGTCCAAACAGAGGCTCCCGCCTTCGCGGGAATGACCCTGTGGGCTTGGCAGTAACGGTTGGTATCTCCCATTTCGCGCATCTTCAGAACTGGAAGTAGATGAAGGGCGCCGCGGCGGAGGGCGCGAGCAGGAGCAGGGCCACCATCGCGGCGCCGAAGCCGAGGAAGTGCAGCACCGGCGGTACGCGGAGCAGCCAGCCATGCATGCCGCCACGCCAGCTGGCCGGCAGGAACTGGGTGAGCACGCCCACGATCAGGATCGCCGTGAGGAAGGGCGTCAGCAGCGTCGGCAGGGCGAAGCGCGTGAAGATGCCGGTGAAGATGTCCTGCGCCGTCTGCAGATCCGGCGAGCGGAAGAACACCCAGGTGGCGCAGGTGAAAACCAGCATCAGCACGAGGCACGCAGCCTTGTAGATCGCAGCAGTCTTCAGGTGCTCGCGCCATGCGGTCTTGGCCCAGAGGTGATTGCCGACCAGCGCCAGCCCGTGCAGCGTGCCCCAGAGCACGAAGGTGGTATTGGCGCCGTGCCAGAGGCCGCCCAACACCATGGTGATCATGAGGTTGACGATGGTGCGCGCCATGCCGTGACGGTTGCCGCCCAGAGGAATGTAGAGATAGTCGCGCAGCCAGGTGCTGAGCGAGATATGCCAGCGCGTCCAGAACTCGCGCGGGCTGAGCGAGCGGTAGGGCTGGTTGAAGTTCTCCGGGAATCGATAGCCGAGCAGCGCCGCAACGCCGATGGCAATGTCGGTATACGCCGAGAAATCGAAATAGATCTGGAAGGCATAGGCGACGACCGCCAGCAGAATGTCGCCACCACCGAACTGGCTGGGCGCGGTGAACACCTGGTCGGCGACCATCACCGACAGATAGTTGGCGAACACCACCTTCTTGAACAGGCCGCCCACGATCAGCGCCATCGCATCGGCGTAGGGCCGGGCGGTCTGCTTGGGGCCGGCTTCGATCTGCGGGATGAAGTCGGCGGCGCGCACGATGGGGCCGGCCACCAGGTGCGGGAAGAACGAGATGTAGAGCATCACGTCGCGCAGGTTCCGCGTCGGCACCATGCGCCCGGCATAGGCATCGACCATGTAGGAGATGGCATGGAAGGTGAAGAACGAGATGGCGATCGGGATCACCACTTCGCTGAACGGCGGCTGCGTGCCGATCAGCTGCCACAGCCCGAAGCTGCCGGCCGTCAGGATCGCGAAATTGTAATATTTGAAATAGGCGAGCAAAGCGAGCGCCCCGGCGACCCCGAGGATCACTGCCAGCCGCTTCTGGCGCGCGCTGTCGCCGGTGCGCGTCACCATCCCAACGGCGTAGGCGACGCACGAGACCGCCACCAGCAGCAGCGCGAACTCCCAGCTCCAGAACGCATAGAAGCTGAGGCTCGCGAGCAGCAGAAACCATTTGCGCAATTCTTCGTGGCCGAGCTTGGCCAGCCCCCACGAAACGACCAGCACCACCGACAGAAAGATCGCGAACTCGATGCTGGGAAAGAGCATGGGCCGTCAGCTACCCATCAGCCTGCCGACCAGCGGCACCAGCACATTGGCGAAGGCGTCGGCGCTGTCGCGATATCCCTTGCCGGTCATGTGCACGCGGTCCGGCCCGAAGATCGCCGGATCACCCAGATGTCCCTGCTCGAGCGCGCAGGCAGTCGGCAGAACGCTGCTCCAATCCCAGAACAGGGCACCGACCTGGGCCGCGACGTCGCGCTCGGCATCGCGCACGGCGTCGAGCTTGGGCGGCTGCGCCCAGCATGCGCCATTTATCGGCGGCGACCCGCAGGCATTGTGCACATCGGTGCAGCTGTCCTGCTTGCGCGCCCCCGGCGGCGGACCGATGATCACGAACCGCATGTCGCCGTTACCGGCCTTGAGCGTCTTGATGATGTCGAGCAGCCGCTTCTTGTAGTCGTCGACATCGAGGTTGTCGTCGAACCCCTCATTGGTGCCGAACGCCAGCACGACCATGTCCGGATCGATGCGCGACATGTCGTCGGTGAGGTTGGTCGGCGACATGCGCTGCAGCACCGTGGCGCGCGCGCCCGGGAAGCCGACGCTCAGATAGCTGACGCCCGACTGGCGCTGGTCGACGAATACGCCGGAGAATTCCACCGGACCGCCGGACGTGGTCACCACCTCGAGCGTCTTGAAGGCGCCGACCGTGCCGCCCTGGGGCATCAGGCGGCGGATCAGAGGATCGCCCGGGCGGCCGTCGAGGCTGACCTGGTCCACCACATTGCCATCGAGCAGGATGCTGGCCTGGCCGCCGCCATTGGTCTTGAGGAAGCTGACGTCGATCGCATCGAACGCCTGCTGCGTCTTGGCCGTGAAGGTGATCTTGGCCCCCTCTGCGCTCGCGGTCGCGGTGTAACCGGAGAGGTAGAAGTGATTGGGCTCGTCGGTTGAGGCCATCGCCTTGTACTGCCAGGCGTCGTCGGCCCTGATCGTGATCTCGGCCGACTGCACGCCAGCCTTGGGGATGCCCGGCGGCAGGAACAGCCCGCCGGCCCCGAACTTCGCCTGCAACCGGTCGCGCACCTCGCCGGTGAACAGGTCTGCCGCCGTGTGGCTGTCGCCGATCTGCAGGATGACGAAATCGCGGTTGGGGATGGACCCGGTCGCCTGCGCCGCCGCCTCCGGAGTCGGCTGCGAAGGCTGCACCGCCTCGGCGACCACGTCGCTGGTGAGCGGCTCCTGCGACGACGGGGCCAGCGGCTCCGTCTCGGAAGGCAGCCGGTCCTCCACGATCGTACTCTTTCCGGCGCTCGGGCCGGGCACCTTCGTCGAGGTTGTCGACGGTGGCGCCACGGTGGCCACCTCTGTGGTCCTGGGCGCACGGTGCGGCCCCCAGAGCATCAGCCCGCCGATCGTGCCACCCGCGACCAGCCCGGCGATCACGACGCCGATCAGCAGCCAGGTCGTCAGCGTGCCTCGCAAGGTCTCAGCCGCCCAGACAGGTGGCGGGAAGCGTCACATGCGCGGCCGCCAGCGCCTTGTCCAGCGAGGGCTCGAGATAGCGAGCCAGCACGTCATAGCCGGCCTGGGTGAAGTGCAATCCGTCCGGCGCGCGCAGCTGCACGGTCTGGCCGTCGACGTTGGGCCCGAACGAAGCGAACCCGCCATCGTCATTGGCCAGCCGCCACGGCTCGACATAGGTGACGCTCACGTCGGTTTCGGACTTGGCAACATCCTCGTAGATGCCATTGACCAACTCGGCATGCTTTTCTGCCGAGCTGTCGCGCAAATTCGGCAGCCCCACGATCATCACCGCCGCGCCGCCCTTGCCGGCGTGTTCGTAGAAGTCCGAGACGTTCTTCTTATATTGCGTCAGCCATTCGTCGGTGCCCAGATGGAGCTTGGACTTGTCCGGCATCACCACCAGGTCCTGCTCGTCGTTGAGGCCGATCGAGGCAAACACCAGGGTCGGCGCTTCCTTGGTGATCAGGCTGTCGAGTTCGGCGTTCCAGTCGAAGTGATCGGGGCGGGCCAGCCCCGTGCCGTTGCGCGCGTCGCGGATCAGCGTGATCTGGTCGCTGCACTTGTTGTTGCCGGTCAACCGGAAGAACGCGCCCCAGATCCCGTCGGACATCGAGTCCCCGACAAACGCGACCTTGGCGGGCGCCGCCCCGGCCGGAAACGCACACACCGCCAGGCTCGCCGCGAGCGCGGTTACAATCCCCAATCTCATTGGAAGAACCCCAAGCACCGAACGGCGAAAACATAGCCGGAAGATTGCGGCGGCATAGTAGATAAATCGCGGCGCCGCCGGTAAATTTCACGCGCGGGGCGAGCCTGTTCAGAAAGCCGGCCGGTGGAAAACCGGCAGCGGCGCCGGCACCACCGCCGCCGGATAATAGACCGGTCCGCCGGTGCGGAATCCCGGCTCCGGCATCGGCAGCGGCGCGCTCAGTTCGGCAACACGCTGGGTCTTCCGGGAAGTCGCGTCGGCGGGCAACGTCGGGGCGTCGTCGGCTTCGCCGCTCGCGGCGATCGCCCGGTCCCACATCATCCGGTAGCCCTTCATGGTGAAGTGCACGCCGTCGCCGGCGCGCAGCGAGCGGGCGCAGAGCGCATCGTCGCGCATCGACACGTAGGTCACGCCCTCCTGGGCGAGGATGCCGGACAGCACGCCGTCGAGCGCCTTGGCGCTGTCGTCCCAGGTCTTGAACACGCAGGGCGGCCCCAGCCAGATCACCCGGATGTTGCGGTCGGCTGCCGCCGAGAGGATGGCATCGACGTTCTTCTGCACCTTGGTCACGCCGCCGACGGCGTCGTTGGTCCCGAGGCTGAGGAACAGCGTCGAACCCTTGGGCACGCTGTAGATCTGGTTGACCGGCACGTTCGAGGTGATGCGGACGCTCTCCTTGGCCACCGACGGTGCCTTGGAGGCGAGATGAACGCCCACCCCGAGGCTGTCGCCGCCCACGTAGATGGTGGCGACGGCCGGCTGCAGCGCCGCAAGCAGCGCCGTCAAACCAAGCCCAAAGGCCAAAATGTGTCGCGAAATCGATCGAAAGAGCACTGAACCGTCCGGGTCGACATAATCGGGCGGGTCCGTCTCAGAAGATGGCGGCCTCAATGTGGCACGCCGCGGTCCCGACTACACGAGAAACGAGAATCACCAGCCGAATCATAGCGCAAAAACCTACCAAATCGCTGCCAACCCACCGCATGGCAGCCCCCAATTGACCGCGCAAATCTCCGGATTTCTTTGAGTAGCCTGGTCGAGGACGTTGTCGTACTTGAGTTCGCTGATGCCAATGAGAAGACGACATCAGCTTCTCACTGCTGGAACTCGAGGACGACATAACCCCGGACCTACTGCCGCTCAGCTGCTTAGGTTGTCTACCATCGACCCGATTGGCGGGCGGAGGCGCATCTCCAAGTCCTCAAAGATGCATTCCTCAAAGAATCGGACGGCGAAACCGGCGTCGAGAAGCCTGACCACCCGGCCAAGCATGCAGCCGATGGCCAGCGGCGTGCCGATGGCGGGCGATAAGAGCGAATGAACCGCCACCCCGGAAACGGATTGGTCGATGATCGAGCACGGGTAGGTGTCGCCGTTGCCCAAGATGACAACCGACCTGCGATTGCGTGGGACCACTCTCTTGGCAGCCCGCTGATCGCGAAGACCCAGCGAAGCGCGCTTCTTGAGCCACGCAATCTTGCGATTGAGCGCTTCGAGCTCGGGCGGCAGGAGTTGCAACCTCGCGGCGAACCCGGAATTCAAGAAGTGGGAAACGCGCGCGCGCAGTACACCGGTCAGCTCGAAGAACAGCAGCACATCTTGGTCGATATGACAGTGAGCAGGCGTCGCAAGGATGATCGTGCGGCTCGAAATACTGAGGCTGCGGCAGGGATAGACGGGACTCCACCGTTCCGGCAGTGTCGGGGCCTCCACTCGGCAGTGTCCGTGAATCTCACCGACAAATCGCAGGTCCGAGTGAGGCCCCCGCGATTGCTCCCTCACCGCTCCGCGCCTGTCTGGGCCACGCTCCGCCTCGAACTTTCCGCCCACGTCAGAATGCCGACCGGTCCTTCGTGACCGCCGCCGTGCGGTCGACCGCATAGATAATTGCCGACGGCGAGCGCCGCGGCCTCGATCCCACCGGAGGGGCTGCCGATGCGGTCGAGACCGGCTGCGCTTCTCCGACCCGAAAGGTGTCAATTACGCTGTCGAGCTTCCTCGCCTGCGTCTCGGTCTGAGCTATTGCGGCGTTGGTCTGCTCCACCAGGGCGGCATTGTGCTGGGTCATCTCGTCCATCTGCCGAATGGCGCTGGTTACTTCTTCGATTGCACCCGCCTGCTGGGCTGATTGACGCGCAAGGTTGTCCATCAATTCGTTGTTGGCGTGGGCCGCCAAGCGCATCGACTCGAGGGTGTTCGCCGCCTCGGACACGAGCCTACCCCCGATGCGGATTTGCTCGGCACTCTGCTCGATGAGTTGTTTGACATCGCGGGACGCTTCCGCCGCCGACTGGGCAAGCCGTCGCACTTCAATCGCCACCACCGCGAATCCTTTGCCGGCTTCGCCAGCACGCGCCGCCTCAACCGAGGCATTGAGCGCCAGCAGGTTGGTCTGGAACGCAATATCGTCGATCACTCCAATGATCCCGGAGATCGCGTTCGAAGAGGCGAGGATCTTTTCCATTGCTTCGGTGGCCGTGCCCATTGCCTGCCCGCCCAGTTCTGCGGTGCGCGCCGCTTCCCTGGCATTGTCGCTAGCCTGCTTTGCCTGCAGGGCGTTGCTCGAGACCGTGCCCGAAAGATGTTCTATTGCCGCCGACGTTTCCTCGATGGTCGCGGCTTGCTTCGTGGTTCGCTCCGAGAGGTCGTCTGCTCCCTGCAAGATCTCTTCCGTGGCGGTCTTGAGCCCGCGCGAGCTTAGCTGCACGTCCGAGACGATCTCGTTGAGCCGATGGACAAGTGAATTTGTGCTGTCG
>Ga0207657_10008511_pt1 | contig 10405 bp, 9 predicted proteins | sample KBSC33metaG_FD_184316 | JGI IMG/M metagenome (GOLD analysis project Ga0207657, IMG submission 184316) | Corn rhizosphere microbial communities from Kellogg Biological Station, Michigan, USA - KBS C3-3 metaG (SPAdes) (version 2) | ecosystem: Host-associated > Plants > Roots > Rhizosphere > Soil ... | reverse complement strand
TCCGTTCGATGTTGGAGCAGTTCAAAAGCAGTTCGAGCAGTTCGAGTCAGTTCAAGGAGTCCGAGGCGTTTCACCCGTCCGGCAACGCTCGCTCGATCAGCACATCGAACGGTGCATCACCCGACAGCGTCCCGAATGCCGTCCCGTGCGCTCCTCCGAGCCGGCTCTCGCAGAATGCATCGGCAATCGCCACGTTCCCGCCGCGAATCAGGCACGACGCCTCGAGCGCGAGCGCCATCCGCTCCACCAGCATCCGCGCCCGCGACTCCATGTCCCGCTGCCGGCCGAGCACCATGGACTTCAGCGCGCCGATCTCCTCGTCCATCAGCTCGTTCCCGCCGCGCACGCTCTCCAGCTCGGCGAAGTAGGCGTCGGCGCTCGCTGGCTCCTTGGCTAGTGCGCGCAGCACGTCGAGACACTGGATGTTGCCGCTACCCTCCCAGATGGAGTTGAGCGGCGCCTGCCGGTACAATCTCGGCAGGCTGGAATCCTCCACGTAACCGTTCCCGCCGAGACATTCCTGCGCCTCGTTCACGAACGGCGGACAGCGCTTGCACACCCAGTACTTGCCGATCGCCGTCACGATGCGCGCCAGCGCGGCTTCACGCTCGTCGCGCGGACTCGTATCCACCGCGCGCGCGATGCGCATCGCCAGCGCCGTGGATGCCTCCGACTCCAGCGCGAGATCGGCCAGCACGTTGCGCATCAGCGGCTGCTCCACCAGCAGCGATCCGAAGGCGCGACGATGCCGCGCGTGATGCACCGCCTGCACCAGCGCCTGCCGCATGATACTCGCCGAGCCGATCACGCAGTCCTGCCGCGTGAGCGCCACCATCTGGAGGATCGTCGCCACGCCGCGGCCCGGCTCGCCGACCAGCCACGCCACCGCATTCTCGAACTCCACCTCCGAGCTCGCATTGCTCCGGTCGCCGAGCTTGTCCTTGAGACGCCGGATGCGAATTGCATTGCGCGTCCCGTCAGGCGCGAACCGTGGCAGCAGGAAGCACGACAGCCCGCCCTTCGCCTGCGCGAGCACGAGGAACGCGTCGGACATCGGCGCCGACATGAACCACTTGTGGCCGACGAGCTCGTGCAGCTGGCCCGGACCGTCGCCACCCACCGGTTTGGCGCGCGTCGAATTCGCGCGGACGTCGGACCCACCCTGCTTCTCGGTCATCCCCATCCCGATCGTGTTTCCCGCCTTGTCCCACGCCGGCACTGACCGCGCGTCGTACGTCGTCGCCAGCACGCGCGGCAGCCAGTCCCGCGCCAGGTCCGTCTCCTGCTCCAGCGACGGCACGCACGCGTACGTCATCGTGAGCGGGCAACTCGTTCCCTGGTCGGCCTGGTTGTGCAGGTACGAGAGCGCGGCGCGCGCGACGTGCGCTCCCGCCTTCTTCGCATGCCGCCACCCGAAGTTCGGCACCCCGTGCTCGATGCCGAGCTGCATGATGCGGTGGTACGCAGGATGGAACTCCACTTCGTCGATGCGATTGCCGAACCGGTCGTACGCGTGCAGCTCCGGCGGATGCTCGTTTGCCTCGACGCCCAGCGCCATCAGCTCGCCGCCGGTGATCACACCATACGCTGCCACCTCCGACTCGGCCCACGCGCCTCCTTCCCGCGCGAGCGCCTCACGCAGCGGCTGGTCGGTAGCATAGGCGTCGTACGGCTCCAGCGGAGGGGGCTGGTTGTCGACGGTGTGGGTTTGGTAGGGAGCGAGGGCTGACACGGCGAGCGATGGTGAGAGGGAGCGTAGAGAACTGCGAACTACCGTACTGCGTACTCCGTACCGCGTACTGCGATTGGCAGTCCAATCCCAGGAATGCGCCGTAGGGTTCGCGGTACGGCTGGCCGGTGTGCCGCGAAATGGTCTCGGCGCATTCCTGGGGCCTGGTTGCCAATCGTGGTACGCAGTACGTGGTACGCAGTACGGCAGTTGCCTTTCCAATGAATCAGGAGCACCCCTCCACCCACATCACCTCCGGCATCCGGCCGACGCGATAGCTCGTCACGCGCTTGCCGTCCGTCTCGAACACCAGCCGCCGCGTCGTATCCGCCGGCGAGTTGACGACGAGGTAGTGCCCGCCGCTCACGTACTTGTGCGGTTGCATCGTCAGCCGGCCGCTGTAGAGCGAAGCGATTCGCGATTCCGCATCGCCTATGCGCGCGCCCGCTTCCGTGGTCATCGTGCTGTCGCGGACGTCGAGCCGCGCCACGGTGTCGCGCACCAGCATGACATAAACGCGCGACTTGCCTTTCGTATCGAGGTAGTGGCATTCGTCGTTCGAAGTCGAGCCCGACGCCGGCATGCCCAGCGCCCTTCGCGCATCGCGGTCACTCATCCCGATCCTGAGCGGTGCGACGCCGAGGAAGGTGACGCTCTTCTCCGAGCTGGCACGCGCACTGTCCGCGGAAGGCGGCGTGCTGTTCGCATCGGCATTCACGCCGCTCGCGCCCTGCGAATCGATCGCGCGCGAGGTGGTATCGACCCGGGCGGAATCGAGGCGTGCACCGGACTCCGCGGTGCAACCGGCGAGCAGGGCAGCGGTCATGAAGCCGCTGCCGATCATGATCCTGCGGTAATGTCTGGTCATGCCACCGCGACACTGCACGTACGATACCCGCCGTCGCGCTTGCCAACTCGCTGCCGCGGTGTGACCGTGGAGCAGAGCTTTACCGTTCACCGCTCGCGGCTCACGATCAATCGCCCACCGCTCACCGTTCACCCTGCATGTACGCCATCGCCCTCATCCGCTACCGTCGCCCGCTCGAGGATGTCGTCGCCGTCCAGGAACAGCACCGCGCCTACCTGCGCTCGCTGAAGGACGCCGGTACTCTCATCGCCAGCGGCCCCCTCGACCCGCGCACTGGCGGTGCACTCCTCGTCCGCGTCCCCGACGACGACGTGCATGGCGCACTCGACGCGATCCGCGATGGCGATCCGTACGTGACGTTCGGGGTCGCGCAGTACGAGCTGATTCCGTGGGCGGTGAATACGGGGAGAGAGGGGCTGGATTCCCTGTAACTGCAACTGAAGTACTTCGTACCCTGTACTTCGTACGAGGACCTGACGCGAGCCTGGTCCAATGCAGCTCGAGCTCCGTGCGCATGGACAGAGGGGCCGGCCACTCCTTGGAATGGCCAGCCCCCTGGGTCTCGATACGAAGTACGTGCTACCTGCTACTGCAGTAGCAGTACGTCAGAAGACCAGCCCCAGAACTATGAGCGCCGCCCACTGCGGCCCCTTCCACCCTTCGGGCCCGTCCGAGTACCACTCGTCCAGCCCGTGCGCCCCGCCCCCGCTCCCCCCGCCGTCGATCGTGATCCCCGGCACGCCGAGACTGATCGGGATGTTCGCGTCCGTGCTCGATGCGCCGAGCTTCGGTGACAGACCGAGCAGCTTCCCTGCTTCTTCCGCCGCGCGGACGATCGGCGCCGAGTCCGGCTGTCCGCCCGTGGGGCGGATGCCGATCGTGTCCACCACCATCGTGAGCTTGTAGCGCGACTTCGGCCAGCGCGCGTTTTCCGCGGCGAGTGCAGCACGCAACGCACGCTGCGCCTTTGCGTCGATCGCGGCCAGGGCCTGCGCCGACTCGGAGCGCATGTCGAACTCCATCGATGCCTCGAACGGGATCGAGTTCACGCTCGTCCCGCCCTCGATCACGCCGACGTTGAACGTCGTCTTCGGCGACGTCGGCACCTGGAAGTCGGCGATCGCCGCCATCGCGCGGCCGAGCGCATGCGCCGGGTTCGGGTTGCCGAACGCGCCGTAGCTGTGACCACCCGGTCCCTTGTAGCTCACCTTGTAGCGGTGGCTGCCCACGGCACGGCTCGTGATGTCGTGCCCCGCGCCATCGACCGAGATGAAGTAATCGATCTTCGGCAGGCCGCCCTTCTGCGCCCCGGCGAAAAGGTGCCGCGTGCCGCGCAGGTTGCCCGGACCCTCTTCGCCCACGTTGCCGACGAACACGATCGTCCCCTTCGTCGCGATCGGGTTCTGCTGGAGCGCGCGCGCCACCGACAGCACCACAGCGAGCCCTCGGCAGTCGTCACCGATGCCGCGGCCGATGTACCGGTCGCCGTCGCGCTTCACGGTGACGTCCGTCCCCTCGGGGAACACGGTGTCGAGATGGCCGGCGATCACCACCACCGGACCGTTCGCCGAGCCGCGCCGCTCGCCGATCACGTTGCCCACCGAGTCGATGCGCACGTTGGTGAGGCCGAGCTTCTCGAACGCCGCCTTGTACGCCTCGCCGCGCGCCTGCTCCTTGAATGGCGGCGCCGGGATCTCGCACAGCGCCACCTGCTGCTGGAGCGTCCAGTCGTTGCTGGCCTTGATCGTGTCGAGGAGCGCGCGGACGTCTGGGCGTGTCATCAGCCTGTCGACCTGTTGTCCGCCCGCACGCGGTGCTGCGGCGAGGATAGGGACGAACGTGAGCAGAGCGAAGACGCGAGCGGCCTCGCGCGAACGATTGTGCACGGTTGATCGGGGCGGAGTGATGGGGAGGCCTGGTGCTCGGCGCCGCAGCGTCGAGCTGACTCAAGCTAGCCTCGCTCACTCCGAAAACGGAGCCCCGTCAGGGTATCGCCACCTCGGGGGGTGTCGTCGTGTTCGCGATCCCTCGTCCGCTGCCGTGTGATGGAAACCAGCGGTCTCGCAGCGCCAACGCAGGCACTTCGACGAGCTTCGCCATTACCACTCCGACGCACAGCGAGCCCGCGATATACAACGCGGCACCTGCGGAGAAGGTGAGCCGGCGCCCCATCGCACGCTGCACCAGCGGAACGCCCCACAACATCACCGGAAGGTGCCACAGGTAGATCGAGTACGAGTAACTCCCGCAGGTGCCGATCCGCCCGAGGGACCGACTCGCCTCCTTCTCGCACGCCAGGGCACCCATCAACAGCATCCCGCAACCGATGTAGATGATCGTGAGTCCCGCCACATAGAGCAGCGGCGTCGACTGGAGGGTGAACAGGAATACCGGCATCAGGAGCAGAATGCCGCCAGCAACGAGCAGCGCTCTCCATCGCGCAGTTAACTCGACGAAACGGACTCGATGAAAATGGTAGACGTACGAGATCACCACCCCGAAGAAGAGTGAGTCCAGCCGAAGGTGGGTCGCGTAGAGATGCGTGAGGTCCGAGTAGACTGGCCGATTGTGCCAGTTGTACAGCCGGAGGCCCAGCACGACCACCGCAATCAATGCCCCGAGCGGCAGGATCGAGCGAAACGGGTCCTCGCGCTCACGGTTCTGTCGCTGTACGAGCAGGAGTACCAGCGGCAGCAGAAAATAGAAGTGCTCCTCGACCGCCAGTGACCACGTATGCGGCCAGAGCCCGGGCATGTAGCTCTGGAGAAAGAATGATTCCGAGATGAGAGTCGTGGAGTCCGGAGCACTGCCGTACCACACGCTCACCGCCACGCTGACGGCAAGAAGCAGGAAGAAGGGTGGGTAGATCTTCCAGCCGCGCCGTACATAGAACCGGACCGCCGAAAATCGTCCGCGCCGCTGGTACTCGTTGAACAGCAGTCCCGACACGAGGAAGCCACTCAGCACGAAGAACAGATCGACCCCCACCCAGCCCCCTCGCTGCCAGGCTCGGAACGCCTCCCGCACCGGGGCGCTCCAGGTATCGGGCGCGATCGGCATGTGCCTGCCAAGCACGAGCATGACCGCGAGCAGGCGTAGCACGTCGAGAGCGACCAGTCGCCGACGCGGTTCTGCGGCCGGGACATCGATCATCGCTGTTCTCCAACGACGAGAAGCGAGCTTCCAAACGGTGCGAACCATCGCCCAAGCAGCATTTCCTCGATCCGGGACACTCCGAACAGCGCGGAATTGATGGGTGCTGGCGGCACCCGTGGCGCTTTCGGCGTGCCGGCCACTACCGACTCGGCAAGTCGCGTCGCCACCTTCGCCGCCGCCGTCCAGCGGAAGAAGTACCGCTCCTCGGCGATGCGCAGTCCGGCGGCACGTGCCAAAGCGTCGAAGCTCCGCTTCGTGTAACGCGTGTAGTGGTGATTGAGGTCGTCATGGCGCGTCCACAGGGCCATGAACGCCGGCACCGTGGCGAGGAACACGCCGTCGGGCTCCAGCAGGTCGAGCGCGTGGCGAAGAGCCGCGACGGGATCCGGCAGGTGCTCCAGCACGTCGAGCATCGTGATCAGCGAATAGCGGCGCCCCGTGTCGAACCGCTCGTCGAACGGCACGACGTGAATCCGCTCGCGGTGCGGCCCGTCGGGAGACACCAGCGCTTCCGCCGGTTCCACTCCTTCCACCAAGGTGACGCCCCGAAGCGACGCGAGCGCGTCGAAGAACAGCCCGTCGCCGCAGCCGACGTCGAGCACCGTGCTCCAGCCGTGCGCCGGCTCGTGCGTGCGCAGCGCGTCGAGGATCACCCGCTCGCGTGCGCGCCACCACCAGTGGCGCTCGAACAGGTCCCGATACCGTGCGCCGTAGTCCGCGTCCATCGAAGTTCAGCGAGGGTAGCTAGCGCCCGTACCGGGCGATCGGCAGCTCCGCGTCCGCGCCGGCGATCTGCCAGCGAGTGTCCGTCAACCGACCGTCGCGCAGCACCGAGCCCACCACGTACAGCGGCCGTCGCTTCGTCTCCTGGTAGATGCGCCCGATGTACTCGCCGATGATGCCGAGGAAGAAGAGCTGGACGCCGGCGAAGAAGCTCATGAACAGCATCAGCGACGTGAAGCCGGCCGGCGTCCGATTCAGGAAGATCTTCGCGTACAGCGTGAACAGGGAGAAGCCGAGCGAGAGGATGATCGCCACGAGGCCGAACAGCGACGCCGCGCGCAGCGGCACCACCGAGAAGGAGAACAGCCCGTCCGACGCAAGCTTGAGCAGCTTGAGCGGTCCGTAGTTCGTCGTTCCGGCAAAACGCTCGTCGCGCTCGACGATCAGTCCCGTCTGTCGGAACCCCACCCAGCTCCGCAGCCCACGCAGGTACCGGTGGTGCTCCGGTGCGGCGCGCATCTGCTCCACCACCCGCCGAGTCATCAGCGCGAAGTCGCCGGAGTCGAGCGGCAGCCTGATGTCCGCCAGCGACGCGAGCAGCCGGTAGAAGACGAAGTAGCTGAGCCGCAGTGGCCAGCTCTCCTTTCTCTTCGCGCGCTGCGCGTAGACCACGTCGTATCCTTCGCGCTGCTTCTCGAGCAGCAGCGGAATCGCTTCCGGGCGGTCCTGCAGGTCGCCATCCATCGCCACCACGATGTCGCCGGTGACGAAGTCGAGGGCCGCGCTGAGCGCTGCCTGGTGCCCGAAGTTGCGCGATAGCGCAACAACGACGAGCCGCGGATCACGCTTCGCCGCCGCCTCGAGCAGCGCGAGCGTCCCGTCGCGGCTTCCGTCGTCCACCAGCACGATCTCGTGCGGGCCGCCGGGAATCGCATCGAGCACCCTGCCCAGCCGCTGGAGCAGCTCGCCCACTCCCGCTTCCTCGTTGTGCAGCGGGATGGCGACGGAGAGACGCACTCCCGTGCTCATCGGCGCGCCCGTCCCTTGAAGTACACCATGTTCCACAGGGTCACTCCTCCGGCGCCGAGCGGGTACGGCTCGAACACCACCGGCTCGAAGGCGCTGGTGAATAGGGTCCGCCATTCCTCCAGCGGACGTGGATGCTCGCCGCGATCGGCGCGGGCGAGGAAGCGCGAGATGGACGGCCGCTCCGGCAGCACGAGATCGAATACGTGCACGTGGCCGTCGTCCGACAGGAGCGTTGCGAGGTGCGCGAGGATCCGGCTCGTGTTCGCCGTATCGATGTGGTGAAAGAGGCTGTTGGCGAGAATGAGGTCGAACCGCTCCTCCCGCGCCACCTCGTACTTCGTCACGTCGGCGACGACGAACTCGCGGCCGTGCCTGCGCCGCGCGCTCTCGATGTACGCCGGGTTGAAGTCGATGCCCAGGTAGTCGGCGTTCACGAAGTGCCGGGTGTTGGTCCCGGGTCCGCAGCCGACGTCCAGCACGCGCCGCACCTTGCGCATGTCGTTGTGCGCGAACAGCGGCGCCAGCTTCTGCTCGGCGAACGGTGCCTGCCACGCGCGATACGCCAGCGTGTTCTCCATCACCCGCGCGTGCAGCTTCATTTCCGCCACCGCAACTGGTACGGCCCGACGTTCAGTGAATACGGATAGCGCTGCTCCAGCCCGGGGATCAGGTCGTCGGCGAGGGGCGCCGAGAATGCCGGCAGGCGATTGAGCACGATCGCCGTCACGCCGTGCGAGTCGAGCGCGCTCAGGATGCGCGCCGAGCGATTCGTCGGGTCGTCGAAGAAGTCGAATAGCGAGCGCGTCGGGTTCTTCAGCCCGGAGAGGAAGTAGACCTCCGGCATGTCCGGCGACGCCCACGTGTAGCCGCCGCGCGCCTGGTCCTGCAGTATCTGAATGAGCGGCAGGTACACCTCGGCGTGCACCGTCGGCACCTCGATGCCGCCGCGCGGCAGGTCGAGCAGCGTCGTCGGCAGGTAGGGCCGGTAGTACACGGCCATGGTGTAGAGCGTCGTCCGGTTCGCGCGTCCGACCGCGAACGCGAGGTAGAACGCCATCACCATCCCAACCAGCACCCGGCTGGTGATGCGCAGGTACTTCGCGAGCGCCACCGTCGCGAGAAGCACCAGCGGCGCCACATAGCAGAAGTAGTTGGCGACGAAGTACGGGAACTGCACCAGGTTGCACAGCGCCATCACGCACAGCAGCGCCATCAGCCGCTGGCGCAGCAGCGGGTCCTCCGCGTCGGCTTCCCGCACGCGCCAGAGCACCGCCACCCCGGCGATCGCCAGCAGCGGCAGCACGTTCTGCACGCTGAACCACACCGTGCGGTACGTCGCGCCGTTCCGGCCGGTGACGACGAAGATCGCCGTGAGCACCAAACCGAGCGTCACGAGCACCCATGGTCGCCGCGCGATCTGCTTTCGCACCAGGAACGCCAGCGCCACCGCCGGCACGCAAGCCAGCGTCATCCAGAGCGGGAGCACCGGAATCACGGCGATCCCGAACCGCTTCATCGGCAGCACGAACACGCCGTTCACCAGCGCGCCCACCGACCCGCTGCGCAGGTACGGCACGAGGAACAGCGCCACCGGCAGCGTCACGCCGATCAGGAAGGGCGCGAGCAGACGCGCGAGTCCCGCGAACCGCAGCCGGCTCCGTCCCGCGGGTTCGCTCCATTCGTTCCGCACGAGCAGCGCGCCAATCAGCGCGCTCGGCATGACGAATTGCGCGAGCTCCGGCGCGTGGAACTGCTTGCGCACCAGCACCACGAGCGCGGCGACGAACGCCAGCACGGCAGCGGTGACGAACACCGCATACCCGGTGCTGCGATCCGTGGCACCGCGAGACTGGGCGCGCGCCAGCGCGTGGGCGCGGAAGACGAGATAGAGCAGCACGCCGGCCACGTAGTACAGGCCGACGATCTTGACGAGGATGGACAACCCGCCCGCCACGCCGGCGAGCACCAGCCACCGCGCGCGCCCGTCCTCCACGTTGCGAAGGAGCGCCGCCGCGCCGAAGGTGGCGAGAAAGAGGTTGTACCACGACGGCATCGCCGCCGAATAGTTGGGGAGCGACCACGCGACGGCGAGCAGTGTGATCGCGGCTGCGGTCAGCGGACGCACGAATCGCCGGCCGATCGCGAACACCGTCGGCACCCAGGCGAGGAACACCGCGAACAGCGCGATGCGCATCGACCACAGGTTGGTGCCGAAGACCCGGAACGCCGCGGCGTTCAGGTAGGAGAGGCCACCGGTATAGATGTCATCGAAATCGCGGTGCGGCAGCTCACCCTGGAGCAGCCGTTCGGCGCTCTGCGCCATCGCGCCGTCGTCATACGGCATCCAGCCGCGCCGTAGGTGCCAGGCGACGTAGGCGGCCGAGATGGCGAGTGTAGCCAGCATGACTACCCGCGGCGACGGCGCCCAGCGCGCAGGTCGCGCTGGCTCGACGATCACGGGTTCGCGGACGGCCGCGGAAGAAATGTCAGGAGCGACCGGGGCGATGATGCTGGACAACGGACTTCCGATTGCTGGTGGCGGTCATCGGATGACGAATGCCGCCATCGCTCGGCAACAGTCCCCGCTACCCGTGTCATCCCGCAGCGCGCAGCGCTGTAGGGACCTGCTGTCCCTGCAGCGTGGCCCGCTCCGTCGCATTGCATCTGAACTGGTGAAGTGCCGAACGGCGTGAACACGGACGAGACGCGGAGGACCGCGGACTGACGCGGACCGCTCCTCACGCCGAGCGCGCTCCGTGAGCGCGCGGCCAGCACCGCAAGAGCTTTGGGGGTGTGGAGAATACCCTCGGTGCGCCGGACCTCTCCCTTACACCCTCAAGGAGTTCCTGGGTGCGGTCCGTCGAGGCTCGCGGCTGCCACCGCCGTCACGGTGCTCTCCA
>Ga0207657_10008508_pt1 | contig 10407 bp, 10 predicted proteins | sample KBSC33metaG_FD_184316 | JGI IMG/M metagenome (GOLD analysis project Ga0207657, IMG submission 184316) | Corn rhizosphere microbial communities from Kellogg Biological Station, Michigan, USA - KBS C3-3 metaG (SPAdes) (version 2) | ecosystem: Host-associated > Plants > Roots > Rhizosphere > Soil ... | reverse complement strand
CAGGATCATCGCGCCGGTGGCGCCGAGCGGGTGGCCCATCGCGATCGCGCCGCCGTTGACGTTGGTGATCTCGTCGGTGATGCCCAGGTCCTTCATGAACCGCATGGCAACCGCGGCGAACGCCTCGTTGATCTCGAAGAGGTCGATGTCCTTGACGTCGAGGCCCGCCTTCGCCAGCGCCTTGCGGCTCGCCGGGGCGGGGCCGGTCAGCATGATCGTCGGGTCGGCGCCCGAGACGGCCGTGGCGATGATCCGCGCCCGCGGGGTGAGCCCGAGGTCCGTGCCGACCTGCTCGTTGCCGACCAGCACCAGCGCTGAGCCGTCGACGATGCCGGAGCTGTTGCCGGCGTGGTGGACGTGGTCGATCTTCTCGACCCAGTGGTACTTCTCCAGTGCCACGCTGTCGAAGCCCGCGTCCTGGCCGATGCTCGCGAAGCTCGGCTTGAGCCGAGCCAGGCCCTCGACGGTCGACTCGGGCTTGATGAACTCGTCGTGGTCGAGGACGGTCACGCCGTTGCGGTCCTTGACCGGTACGACGGACCGGGAGAAGCGTCCGTCGGCCCAGGCCTTCGCCGCCCGCTGGTTGGACTGGACGGCGAACGCGTCGACGTCGTCGCGGCTGAAGCCCTCGAGCGTGGCGATCAGGTCGGCGCCGATGCCCTGCGGCACGAAGGCGGTCGCGAACGCGGTCGCCGGGTCGGACGCCCAGGCACCGCCGTCGGAGCCCATCGCCACCCGCGACATCGACTCGACACCGCCGGCGAGGATCAGGTCCTCGAAGCCGCCGCGGACGCGGCTGGCTGCCTGGTTGACGGCCTCGAGGCCCGACGCGCAGAACCGGTTGAGCTGGACCCCGGCGACCGTGTCGGGCAGGCCGGCGGCGAGCGCCGCGGTCTTGGCGATGTCACCGCCCTGGTCGCCGATCGGGGACACCACGCCGAGGACGAGGTCGTCGATGCGGTGCGGGTCGAGGTTCGGGTTGCGGTCGCGGATCGCGTCCAGCAGGCCGACGACGAGGTCCACCGGCTTCGTGCCGTGCAGCGACCCGTCCTTCTTGCCCTTGCCTCGCGGAGTGCGGATGGCGTCGTACACCAGCGCTTCAGGTTGTGCCATGAGTAGTCCCAACTCGGTCGGTGGCCTCGGATGAACGTCCCCGTCATTGTGACAGTAGGACTGTCAGGGTCAATCCTGCCCGTGATGTGGGCTACCTCACCGTCCGGGGCGATCGCGGCGTCAGTTCGTGACCTTGGACCCGGTACGAGCGGGCCGGAGCGTGCCTAGGCTCGATCCATGGACGAAGGCGTGCTGACCGCGGAGGAGTGCTGGGCGCTGCTCCGCACCCACGAGCTCGGCCGGCTGGCCTTCCACCTCGGCGACGAGGTCCACCTGGCGCCGATCAATTACGCCGTCGACGGCGACACGCTGCTGTTCCGCACCGCCGAGGGCAGCAAGCTCCTGGGTGTCGAGATGAACCCGGACGTGGCCTTCGAGATCGACGAGGTCGACGAGCACCGGGCCCGCAGCGTCATCCTGCGCGGAGTCGCACGGCACCTCGGCGAGGACGAGGAGCACCGCGTCGAGAACCTCCCACTGCGCCCGTGGGTCTCGGGCCTGAGGTACGACGTGGTGGAGATCCGGCCCACCGGGATCAGCGGACGCAGCTTCGAGCTCGACCGGCCCTGGCTGCACATGCTGCCGGGTGGCTGACGACCTGTCCCGAACCGCTCAGGCTGCCCGGCGGGCGAGCTGCTTGTCGCGGGCGACGATGGCGCGGCGGACCTTGGGACCGCCGGTGGCCATCTTGTAGAGCTTCGCCAGCTGCGACGGCGCGTTGCTGAGCGTCGTCTCCGCCAGCCAGCCGTTCGGCAGCGAGAGCCGGACGACCTTGTGCCAGGCGGAGTAGAGCTGCTTCGGGAACGGCGCCGCGTGGTAGTTCAGGCCGTACTTCTCGAACAGCGCCCGCACCTTCGGGGCGATCTCGGCGTACCGGTTGCTCGGCAGGTCCGGGAAGAGGTGGTGCTCGATCTGGTGGCTGAGGTTGCCGCTCATCAGGTGCATCGCCCGGCCACCGGAGATGTTCGCCGCGCCGAGCATCTGGCGCAGGTACCACTCACCCTTGGTCTCGCCCTCGATGGAGCGCTTCTCGAAGGTCTCGACACCCTCGGGGAAGTGGCCGCACAGGATGATCGAGTTGCTCCACAGGTTGCGGACGATGTTGGCGGTGAAGTTCGCGGCCAGGGTGCTCAGAAAGGACCCGGTGGGGATCGACAGCGCCGGGTGCACCAGGTAGTCCTTGGTGGCCTGGTGGCGGATCTTGCGGAGCACGCCCTTCAGCCGCCGCTGGAACTCGGGGTCCTTGAGCTTCTTCTTCTTGATGGTGGCGCCGAGCTCGAGGTCGTAGGCCGCGATCCCGTACTCGAAGAAGACGGCATTGATGAGGTTCCACAGCGGCTGGCCGAGGTACATCGGGTGCCAGGGCTGCTCCTCGTCGACGCGCGCGATGCCGTAGCCGAGGTCGTTGTCCTTGCCGAGCACGTTCGTGTAGGTGTGGTGCAGCTCGTTGTGCGAGTGCTGCCAGTCCTTGGCCGGCGTGGCCATGTCCCACTCCCAGGTCGTGGAGTGGATCTTCGGGTCGCGCATCCAGTCCCACTGGCCGTGCAGCACGTTGTGGCCGATCTCCATGTTCTCCAGGATCTTGGCGACGCTCAGGCCGGCGGTGCCGACCAGCCAGGCGGGCGGGAAGACCGACGCCAGCAGCACGACCCGGCTGCCGAGTTCGAGGGAGCGCTGGGTCTTGATCAGCGTGCGGATGTACGCCGCATCGTCGGCCCCGCGGGACGCGACCACCTCGGCGCGGATCGCGTCGAGCTCCCTGCCCAGCTGCTCGATGTCGTCGGGCGTCAGGTGGGCGATCGGGTTGTGGCTCTTCTTCTGGATCGTGGTCACGTCGCTCCTCAGCGATCGAAGGTGCAGGGGCCGGCGGCGGCGTTGATGCAGGTCTGGACGAGGACTCCGCCGGGGTCGGTCTCGCCCGGGACGGCGGTGGTGAGGTCGCCGCTGCGCAGGTCGCGCACGGCCCCACTGAGCAGAGGCGTGACGCAGCTGTAGCAGACGCCCATCCGGCACCCGGACGGCATCAGCACGCCCGCGCCCTCGCCAGCCTCGAGGATCGGGGTGCTGCCGTCCGCGTCGACGACCGCGCCGCTGCGGGCGAACGTGACCTCACCGCCCTCGCCGGCCACGACGGTGGTGGCCCGGAACTGCTCGGTCTGCAGCGCCAGGCCGGCCGCCGCGTGGTGCGCCGCGAGCGCGTCGAGCAGTCCGCCGGGCCCGCAGGCGTACGTCGTCCGCGCGGCGAGGTCCGGCACCAGGTTCGCGAGGTCGGCCATGTCGAGCAGGCCGTGCACGTCGTCGTACCGGGGGACCAGACGGATGGCGCCGGCGCGGTCCAGGGCACGGAGGTCGCGCAGGAAGATCGAGTCCGGCTCACTGGGCGCCACGTGGACCACGGTGATGTCGACCTGGTCGCTGCGCGGCAGCACGAGCACGCCCTCGTCGGTCGAGGGGAAGAGGTTGCGGAGCATCCCGATGACCGGTGTCACGCCGGAGCCGGCAGTGACGAAGAGCAGCTTGGCGGACGTGGAGAGGTCGGGCAGCACGAAGTCGCCGGCCGCCTGCTCGAGGTGCAGCAGGGTGCCGGGGCGGGTGTGGTGCACGAGGTACGGGCTCACGGCGCCGCCCGGCACGGACTTGACCGTGATCGAGATGTTGCCGTCGGCCCGTGGGCCGTGCGTCAGCGAGTAGGCCCGCCAGCTGCGGACACCGTCGACGTCCACGCCGACGCGGACGTACTGGCCGGGCACGTGGCCCGCCCAGTCGGCGCCGGGCCGGATGACCAGGGTGGCGGCGTCGCGCGTCTCGGGGACGACCTCGACGACCCGGCCCCGCAGCTGCGCGCCGCGGCGCAGCGGACTGAACAGGTCGAGGTAGTCGTCGGGCACCAGCGGCGTCACCGCGAGCTCGGCGATCCGCCGGAGCGTCAAGGTGGGCATGGGTCCATCATGACCGCCTTCAGGCGTAAACTCCTGACCTGGTCGCGTGAACCGTGCGGCCGGTTTTGTTCGGAGGGAACAATATGGTCCGAAGTCCGCGTCGGTCCCTGACCCACGACCTCGAGCTGGGCCCGGCGATGCTCGACGAGATGCGCGCGGCGCTTCCCGGGGTCGCCGAACAGGTCGTCGCTGCCGTGATCGACGAGGTGCCCAGCTACGCCGACGCGCTCTCCGGGCCCATGGGCCAGACCATCCGCAACGCCGTCCAGCTCGCGCTCGGCGGCTTCATCTCGCTGGCCGCGCGCAAGCGCAGGAGCGATCCGCAGACGCCGGCGGCCCCGGCCATGGAGGGCGCCTACCAGCTCGGCCGCGGTGAGGCGCGCAGCGGACGCTCGATGGACGCCCTGCTGGCGGCGTACCGGATCGGCGCACGGGTCTCGTGGCGCGAGATGTCCTCGACGGCGGTGCGTGCGCGCCTCGACAGCGCGACGGTGGCCGAGTTCGCCGAGCTGGTGTTCAGCTACATCGACGAGCTGTCGGCAGCCAGCGCGGCCGGCCACACCGACGAGCTCGCCACCAGTGGCCGGGTGCGCGAACGACTCCTCGAACGGCTGACCACGCTCCTCGTGCAGGGCGAGAGCGAGGAGGCCGTGCGCGGCGCGGCCGACCGCGCCGGCTGGCCCGAGCCCGCGACGCTCAGCGCCGTGCTGGTGCCGTCGAGCCGGGCGCGCGGACTGCTGATGTCGCTGCCGGACGCGACGCTGCTCGCACCACAAGACCTGCTCGGCGACGAGGAGCACGCCCTCCTGCTGGTGCCGGACGCCCACGGTCGCGGTCGGAGCGCGCTCCTGCGCACGTTACGCGACAGCGGCGCGGTCGCCGGTCCCGCCCGGCCCTGGCTCGAGGTGCCCGCCTCCGTCCAGCGGGCCCGCCGGGCCGCAGGCCTGGGGGTCGACGACGTCGACACCGAGCTCCACCTCGGCGAGCTGGTGCGCACCGCCGACCCCGATGCGCTGGCCGACCTGCGCGCGCTGGTGCTCGCGCCGCTCGGCGAGATCCGCGCGAGCTCGGCCGACAAGCTGGCCGACACCCTGGCCGCGTGGCTGCGCCACCACGGCCGGCGCGAGGAGATCGCCGCAGCCCTCTTCGTCCATCCCCAGACGGTGCGCTACCGGATGGGTCAGCTGCGCGAGCTGTACGGCGACCGGCTCACCGACCCGGCGTTCGTGCGGGACGCCACGATCGCGCTGGCGTAGGTCTCGACAGGCTCAACCACCGGGTGGCGCCTGGACCGCCGCACCCGAGTCGATCAGCGCGTCGACGTCATCGATGCCCCACGCGGCGAGCGCCTCGCGCGTGTGCGCCCCCGGAGCCGACGCGGGCGGCAGGCCCAGCGTCGCCTCGCTGCGGGAGAACCGGGGCGCAGGCGCCGGCTGCACGAGGCCGTCCTTCTCGACGAAGACGCCGCGCTCCTTGATGTGCGGATGGTCGATCGCCTCGCTCAGCGGCAGGATCGGCGCCACGCAGGCATCGGTGCCGTCGAAGACCGCTGCCCACTCCTGCTGGGTGCGCTCCCGGAAGCGGGCCGCGATCACGTCTCGGAGCTCGTCGGTCCGGTCGGCGTCGTACCGGTCGGGAGCAGCGTCGCGGATGCCGAGGAGGTCGACGAGCTCCTCGTAGAACTGCGGCTCCAGGGCACCCACGGACATGTGCCGACCGTCGGCCGTCTCGTAGATGTCGTAGTACGGCGCCCCGCCGTCGAGCAGGTTGGCCGCCCGCTCCTCCGTGAAGACGCCGCTCGCCAGGAACGCGGCGCCCATGGCGTTGAGGCTCGCCGTCCCGTCGACGATCGCGGCGTCCACGACCTGGCCCTGGCCGCTGCTGCGCGCCTCGAGCAGGGCCGCGAGCACCCCGATGACGAGGTACGTCGACCCGCCCCCGAAGTCCCCGACCAGGTTGCTCGGGAACTGGGGCTTGCCCTTGACCTGCCCGAGGCCGAACAGCGTGCCGGTGATCGCGATGTAGTTCATGTCGTGCCCGGCCGCCGAGGCCCAGGGGCCGCTCTGCCCCCAGCCGGTCATCCGGCCGTACACCAGCCGCGGGTTGCGGGCCAGGCACGCGTCCGGGCCGATGCCGATCCGCTCGGTGACCCCGGGCCTCATGCCCTCGACGAGCACGTCGGCACCCTCGACCAGACGGAGCACCGTCTCGACGGCCTCCGGCTTCTTCAGGTCCAGGGCCACGCTGGGGCGGCCGCGGTTGAGCAGGTCGTGGGAGCCGCCGGTGAGCAGCTGCCCGCCCGGCCGCTCGATCCGGAGGACGTCGGCGCCCAGGTCGGCGAGCAGCATGCAGGCGTGTGGCCCGGGGCCGATCCCGGCGATCTCGACGACCTTGATGCCAGCCAGGGGCCCGGTGCCTCGGCCGAGTGCGTAGCTCATGCGCGGGAGCATGACAGATCCACTGTCACCGAGTGTCCTCAGTGCATCGCGTGCACCACGGCGTGCCCCTGACCGCGGCCGATCAGCCAGCGGTTCACCGGCACCGTGACCACGAAGGCGATCGCGAGCGAGCCCCCCAGGGTCGACCAGAACAGTACGTCGGCGAGCCCGGCAGCCATCGCTCCGGGGACCACGAGGAGGAAGCCGTTGTCGACCAGCTCCATGACGGCGATGGACACGGTGTCGGCGGCCAGCGCCACGCGCAGGGCGGCGGCCGGGGCGAGTCCACGCCGGCGTACGGAGGCGAAGGTGAGCAGGTAGCCGAAGAAGAACGCGAGCGCTACTGCGAGCAGGACGCTGGGGACGCTGGCCCAGCCCCACCACGTCGCAAGGACCATGCCGAGGACCTCGCCGACGGCGCAGCCGGTGAGGCAGTGCAGCGTCGCGGACACAGCAGCGGCCCAGCCGGCAGGCACCTTGTGAGGCGCGGTGTGGTGGTCCATGGTGCGCATCATATACCCCCTGGGGGTACATGACTTCGAACGAATTCGGCGCCCAGGTGGATCGGACACCGCAGACTTGGCACATGCACCTGCGCAGCACCTTCGGCACGGCCTTCGTGGTCCTGCTTCTCGCGCTCGGCCTCGGCGGGGCGGCGACACCGCAGCCCACGTCCGCGCGGGTCGCGACCACTGGTGGCCTGTCCACGCCCGGGGTGTCCGCCGTACCCCGGCTGGTGACGGGTCGCAGCGCGTGGGTGTCGGTCTCCGTCGCCCGGCTCTGGCAGTCGCCGTCGTCGCCGTGGCGGGTCGACGCGCCGGCGCTGGAGAGCCCGGTGCGCTTCCGGGCCTGGCTGGCAGCGATGAGTCTCTCCCAGCGACGCGCGCTGGACCTGCGCAGCGACACCGAGGCCCTGCTCGGCGACCGCGTCGTCGTGGTGCAGCTCAAGCCCCGGTGGGCGAAGGTCGTGGTGCCCTCCCAGCCCAGCCAGAAGGACTCGCGCGGATACCCGGGCTGGGTGCCACGTCGCCAGCTCACCGCGCTCGCGCCACCACACGCCGCCTTGGTGGCCACGGTCACCCACCGGACCGCGTGGTTGCGCGCCGACGACCCCGACGCGCAGCGGATGACGGAGATCAGCTTCGGCACGCGGCTGCCGGTGCTCTCGCGAGCCAGTGGCTACGTCCGCGTGGCGGTACCCGGAGGTGCGGTACGCCGGCTGGCGACGGGCGCGGTCGTCGTCCACGCGCCGGGGACACCGGCGATCGCGGCGAGTCGCGCAGGGCTGGTCGGCACCGCGAAGTCGTTCCTGGGCGTGCAGTACCTCTGGGGCGGGCTCTCCGGCTTCGGTCTCGACTGCTCGGGCCTGACCTGGCTGGACCATCGGGTGCACGGCATCCGGATCCCGCGCGACGCACTGCCGCAGTCACGGCACGGACGCCGGATCAGCACCCGGTTGCCGGGCGACCTGCTGTTCTACGCGAGCAGCGGCCGGGTCCACCACGTGTCGATGTACCTGGGCGCCGGGCAGATGATCCACGCGCCGAGAACCGGGCAGCCGGTGAAGATCGTGGCCTTCTCGGCACCCCCGCTGCGCAGCGAGTACGCCGGGGCGCGGAGGTATGTGAGCTAGCGCTGGCTAGGGATGCTCCGTGTCGTGCTCGTGGTCGCGGTGCGACTCGGGCTCGACCTGGAAGGTCGCGTGCTCGATGCCGAAGTGGGCGGCCACGCAGGAGCTGAGGTCGTCGAGGATCGGGCCGACGCCGCGGGCGGCGAGACTCTCGTGCGTCACGGTGACGTGGGCGGACAGGGCCGGCATGCCGCTGGTGATCGTCCAGGCGTGCAGGTCGTGCACGTCCACGACGCCGGCCACGCCGCCGAGATGGCCGCGGACCTCGTCGACGTCGACCCCGCGCGGTGTCGCCTCCAGCAGCACGGCACCGGCCTCTCCGAGCAGCGCCCAGGCTCGTGGCAGCACCATCACCGCGATCAGCAGGGAGGCGATCGAGTCGGCCCGCAGGAACCCTGTCGTCAGGACCACCACGCCGGCGAGGATCGCGAGCACCGAGCCGATCGTGTCGCTGAGCACCTCGAGGTAGGCGCCCTTCATGTTCAGCGACCGGTCGCGTCGACCGGTGAGGAGCACCAGCGACGCCGCGTTCGCCGCGAGACCGACGCTCGCGAAGGTCAGCAGCTGACCGGCGTCGACGTGGGCCGGGTGGACCAGGCGGCGCGTCCCGGCGTACGCGAGATAGCCGCAGACGCCCAGCAGCACCAGGGCGTTGAGCACCGCGGCGAAGATCTCCGCGCGGTGGTAGCCGAAGGTACGCCGCGGGCTCACCGGGCGGGTGGCGATCAGCGACGCGGACAGCGCGAGGAGGATGCCGGCCGCGTCGGTGAGCATGTGGCCGGCGTCGGCGAGCAGCGCCAGGGAGCCGGACAGCCAGGCGCCGACCGCCTCGACGACGACCACGGTGCTGGTGACCAGGAGGACCAGTCCCAGCCGGCGACGATCCTCGGCGCGACCGGACGCATGCGTGTGGCCGTGCCCCGAGCCGTGCCCGTGCCGCGCGCCCATGGGAAGGAAGGTACCCGGGGCACTACGCTGCGGCCGTGCCACCGACCATCTCCTCGTCGATCACGGGCATCGTGATCATGGTGCCCGAGGCGCGCTCGATCACGCCGTTCGCGCACGTGACGATCCTGGCGCCGTTCGGCAAGGACCAGGACCCCTCGCCGGGTGAGCTCGCCGACGTCGAGGACTTCTTCGCCAGCGAGGCTCCGTTCGACTTCCAGCTCACCCAGGTCTGCACGTTCCCCGACGGGACGTGCTACCTCTCGCCCGAGCCGGCCGGTCGGTTCAGCCGGCTCACGCACGCGCTGCACCAGGTGTTCCCGGAGTACCCGCCCTACGAGGGCCGGTTCGACATCGTCGTCCCGCACCTGACCATTCCGGCGGACACGACGGTCGACTCCCTGCCGATCCAGGCCCACGCCCGAGCCGCGACGCTGCTCCACCACGAGGACGGCGAGTGGACCGAGCTGGCGACGTACCCCTTCGGGACCAGCGCCGCGTGAGCGTCAGGTGAGCGAGCGGATGCGGTTCACCAGGACCGAGCCGAGCACGGAGACCACGGCGGCCACGAGGTAGAGGCCCGAGTAGCCCAGGTCCAGCGACAAGATCACCGCGGCCACGCCCGGCGCGAGCACCTGCGGCAGGGCGTTCGCGATGTTGATGACGCCGAGGTCCTTGGCCCGGTCGAGGGCGGCTGGGAGGACCTGCGTGATCATCGCGAAGTCGACGGCCGTGTAGGTGCCGAAGCCGATCGCCAGGACCACTGCGCCCACCACGGCCATCGTCCAGGTGCTCGCGAAGGCGAGCACGAGCAGTGCGACGGCGGCGATCAGTCCGGACCAGATCACGAACGGCTTGCGGCGACCGACCCGGTCCGACCAGATCCCGCCCACGATGGCGGTGACGACGGTGACCACGCCGTACAGCGCCGTCAGCCAGAACACGCCGTCCTCGGCCTGCTGGTCGGTGAGGTCGATGGCGTCCTTGAGGTAGTACAGGAGGTACAGGATCACCAGCGCGTTGCCGAGGTTCATCAGGAACCGCGTCAGCCAGGCCCACCCGAAGTCGGGGTGCTCGCGCGGCGAGATCCACAGCGAGGCGACGAACGTTCGCGGGGAGAAGGGTCGACGCGCGCTGGCAGGCAGTGGCAGATCCCGGGAGTCGAAGCAGTAGGGCAGGCTCACGACGACCATGACGCTGAGCACGGCGCCCAGTATCGCCCCGAGCTGGCGGGCGAATTTCGAGAGATCTGCAAGCGTCTAGGCGTCGATCGCGCCGGCGAAGCCCTTGAGGCCATCCACGAAGAGATGAAGTCGCTGGAGAAGGCGATCAACTTGCTGCC
>Ga0207657_10008502_pt1 | contig 10411 bp, 8 predicted proteins | sample KBSC33metaG_FD_184316 | JGI IMG/M metagenome (GOLD analysis project Ga0207657, IMG submission 184316) | Corn rhizosphere microbial communities from Kellogg Biological Station, Michigan, USA - KBS C3-3 metaG (SPAdes) (version 2) | ecosystem: Host-associated > Plants > Roots > Rhizosphere > Soil ... | reverse complement strand
CAGTTGGTAGAGCAGCGGACTTTTAATCCGTTGGTCGCTGGTTCGAGCCCAGCACGGCCTACCAAAGAATTCAACAGGAAGCCCACGCATTTCGGTGCGCGGGCTTTTTGCTTTTCTGGATCTACTTGCCTGGACGGCGCGTGGCAAAGACCCGGAAACCGATGGTTTCGCTGGCAATGTCGTGATCGGCCAGCAGCATCGGCGGGGTATCGACACTGATCCGTTTGGCGGTCGCCCAGCTTCCGCCGAATAGCTTGACTTTCTTGCAAGTCCCGCCCGGCGGCGACGATTCGACGCCGCACGTGGTGGTCCAATGCCAGACGTTGCCGATCAGGTCGAACAGGCCGTCTTCGGAAGGCAAGAAGGAACCGATCGGCGCAAGTGCTGGAAAGCCATCGTTGCACCCGATAGGCTGCCAGCGGAATGCCGCGATCATGCTGCCGGACATGTCGTACAGATTGGCGACTTCGCACAAGTTGGTCTTTTCCACCCATTTGCCGTGCTGCGCATAACCGGAAGTAAATGCGCGCCGCCAATCGCTCTCGGTGGGCAGGCGGTACAGATAGCGGGTCGCATGCCGATTGAGCCAGTCGACATATTTCTGCGCATCCTCCAGGGTTACATTCGTCATCGGCATGAGCGCGTCACGTGCGGTCGACGTCACGGGTATCCTCGTGCAGCCGCCGTCGCTCACACAATGACCATACTGGCTGATGGTGACATGGTAGGCGCCGCCGAGCAGTTCCCCATCCGGCCGCGCCTCGTCCCCGTACAGCCTTGCCATGGCCGGACAGTCGGGGCACTCCCGGATGAAGGTCTTCTCGGCGGCCACGCGCAAGGGGCGCTGCGCAGCCAGCAGCGCATAAGCATCGAGCACCGGCTCGCGCTGGTCGCCGATCGGATGCGTCATGAGATAAGCGCGCGCCTGCTGCAAGGTCGTGGGCGGCACCCACCCCGGCGGCACGCTGCGCTCCGGTGCGACGGCCGCCGGATCCACGTTCCCAACGCGGTTCAGGACGATGTCGCCAGTCAGGGAAGTGCTTTCCCATGGCACCTGTTCGCCAGCAGAATCTTCCACCACTCCAATGCGCACGCGTTTGAATATGTCTTCGATCCGCATATTCGGCGTGTCGAGAAAATTCAAAAGGTGCTGCGTGTACAGGCCATTGCGCCCTGCGCCATCGGATGCGAATTTGTTTGGACTGGTCGAAAACGCGATCAGGCTGTCGGTTGGCGCTTCGACCTGGGCCAGGCCATTCGCAGACTGCAAGGAACCGGCGCGCAGCGCGCGCGTCTGGATGAAAGGATTGTTGCGACAAGCGTCGAGAATGACGATGTTGGTCGCCGCTTTCCCGGCAATGAGGATCCTCAGTATGTCGTCGAGGCCGACGGTCTGGGCAGCGATGTCTTCCTGGCGCGCCAGTTTGGCATCGACTGGAATAAGGTAATTATGGCCGTCGACCTGGATCCCATGGCCTGCATAAAACACCAATACCACGGTGGTGCGGAAGATTCTCGCGTTAAAGGCCTGCAAGGTCTTCAACATGCTGCTACGGTCGCCGTCGATGACCTTCAGCACCTCGAATCCATGGCGTCCTAATGCGGCCGCCATATCCTCGGCATCGTTGCTCGCATTTCTCAAGACCTCGCGCGGATAATGCGAATTACCGATGACCAGGGCAATGCGCGACTCAGCCGGGGCCGGATCTCCCGCTGCGGCGCTGCATCGTGGCCCCCACGACAGCAGCGCCAGGATAATGCAGAGCACATTCAGCACGCGCATCATCGCCCCGTGGCAATGCTGAAGAAGCGCAGCCCGCGGTCGGTGTCGAGGCGCAGGTAACGTTTGCCGTCGGCGGTAACGACGCTCATGCTGGCCTTCTTGATCGGCTCGGGCAACGCATAGGTGCAGGTTTCGAGTCCCCGTTCGACGTCGAAACAGGACAGCTTGTTTCCGGTGACGCCAATCAGGTAGCGCCAGTTGCCAAGAAAACCGCAGGCCAGCGGCGCCGAGATGCCATCTTCGCCGGCGCCGCGCTGGCCCAGCTCATGCATGGTGAATAAAGTGAATTCGCGACCCGTCTTGATGTCGATGAGGTGCAAGCGCCCGCCAACCAGGCGTCCCATTCCGCCCAGGCGCAACTTTTGCCAGGTGTAGCCACCAACGACGCCGATCTGGCCATCCGGCGAACCCGCTTCACAAGTGATGTCCTCGCCGGCAAATGTCTCCTTCAGCAATTTGGCCGCGCCAGTCCAGGCGCGTGCCGGGCTGGCGGCAGGCGCGCCAGCTTCCGCGTAATTGGCGGGGGCGGCGCTCGCCTCGAGCTTCAGGGGTATGTACTTGGCGGTCACCGGCGCCGCGGGACTGACCCCGGCCGCCTCTGCGACCGAATCGACGGCCCGTTGCAACGCATTGACCAGCGCCGCGTCGGATGTGAGCGCGTCGGACGGCGGGAATCCCCGGATGCCCATGGGTGCCGACGAAAAGGCGCCAACCCGGGCCTGTTTGTCGATCACCCGCAACTGGGTGGCCGCACTTGCTGTGTAGAAGAGGCTCATCGCCGAACTTGCGCCTGCTGTGAAGCTGATACTGTACACACGGGCGATGTCGTATTTCCCCGCGTTGGCGACGAACTCCTCGGCGGTGACGACGTGACTGGCATCGGCCAGGTTGACCCATTCCCGTTTCATCTTCTTTGCCTTTTCTTCATCCAGCACGACCAGGCCGGCATCGCGCAGGATTTCTTCGAGGCGCGCCTGGACGGTTTTCTCATAGCGCGCGCTGGCCGGATCCGGGGCAAAAACCGCAACCGCTACGTTTTCCGCGGCCAGCGCCGAACACCATGATCCTGTCCACAGCAGGCCGACGAAGGCAATGATGCGAAGCGCCATGTCATTTCTCCCATAATTTGGCCAGTTTTTCGTCGATCCGCTTGATCACGTTCAGTGCAAGTATGTCGGCTGTCATTTCTCCCGAGACGGGATTCCAGCCCGTGATGCCATGATAGGCATCGGCCAGGTTGATGCCGTCCGGGCCGTCCAGGCTGGCCTGCACATCGCCCTCGAATCGGTACATCACGCTTGCCGTGTCCGGATCGCGCTGCTGGCGTATCGTGCCGCGCCCGTCGATCTTCATCTGGATTGCCTGCCGGGTGTTCGGTTGTTCGGCAGGCGCAACCAGGGCGCCCTCTCCGGCGAGGAATTCCTTGGCCAGGGCGCAGGCCTTCAACCATGGCTTGTTCGAACCGTCCAGCTTGAGCTCGCAGGAGATACGCACCGGACGGCCGATCAGATAGAGGCGCCGTTTTTCAATGGCCAACTGGTGCGCCGCGCATTTGTTCGACACCGGCGTCTCGGCCAGGCAGGGAAGGCCCAGTGACAGATAAAGCGCCTGTGCCCGCTGCGCGGGATCGAATGGCAAGGGCAGGCCGGCAATACCGGCAGGCGCGATGCCCTGCATTTCCTGCAGGGCGCGCAGGGCCTCGGCGTTGAGGATCTTCTTTTTCACGGCCGAGGTCTCCCCTTCCGCCTGGGCCTGGCTGGCCAGGTGCTGGCGCAGGGCGCTGCCGTACGCATCCTGGCGCTGGGCCAGCTTCGCCTGCGCGCTGCGTGCCGCTTCGATGCGCATGGCGGCCACCTCGGCCGAGAAAGACGGCACCAGCGCCGGCTGCACCAGTTTCGCCATCGCACTGGCGCCGGCCAGCGCGGCCTGCCGCGCCGACAGTGGTAGTTTTTCGTCGTCCGCAATGCGCAGTTGCGCGTCGACGTCGGCCGCCAAGCGGGTCGAAGTCTCCAGCGCCTGGGCACGTTCAGCCTCCTTCTTGTCGACGCTGGCACGCACCCATACCTGGCACGCTTTCGTATCCAGCCATTGTGCGTCGTTGCGCACCGCACGCAAGGTCAGGTTCGTGGCGGACTCGGTGACGGACTCGAAGGCGACGCTCAAGGTGCTGCGCTGGTCCTGCGTGACCTTGCTGGCGGTCTGGCGCAGGGAACTCGAGACGCTGACGCGGATGCCGCTGGCCAGTTCGGCGTTCGCGTTCAGGCGCGCCGCACTGATCGCCTCCTGCAGGGTCTTGCCGGCGGCCGAGGCCACGCCGACTGCAAACACGTCCTGCGCCGTCTCGCCGCTCGGCGAATTGACCCAGGCCGGCATCGGTGTCGCCGCATTGCCGTCGAGTGGGCATTGAGCGCCCTTGCACGCATACGTGACCAGGCAGCACGACAACAGCAACCAGCGCAGCAATCGTCGGGCAGTAGACATGGTGGCAATCCCGTGACTGAAACGGTGACAATGCCTCACTTCGAGGCGATAGCCCGGTTCTTGAATTGTTCCAACAGCATTTCTTCCGTATCTGCACTGGGCATGGCGCCGGCAGCTCGAATGACGCTGCGGGCAACGCCGTTCACCTCGTTTTGCGGCAAGGCGACCAGCGCGCACACTTGCTTGCCGCGCGCGCCGTCGACGATCTCGACACGCACCAGCTTGCTGCCCTTGAGCGCGATGTCGACACTCTGCTGCGACGAGGATTCGAAACTGGACACCAGCTTTGCTTCCTTGCCTTCGCTGACCCGCCTCGAGTACAGGCGGTCCATCGCCTGGATCTGCACGCCGATCTGCTGGGCCAGCGCCAGTCTGGCACTGGCAGCCACCTGCTGGCGGTCGATGGCAATCGAGCCGGAGTAGTCGACACAGTCGCCGGCCGCCATCTCCCATTCGGAAGGCGGATTGAGAACCCAGGCCGGCACCTGGCTGGCTGCCGGAAGGGCCAATCCCGCAAGAACCGGCGCGAACAGGAAGAATATAGGGCGCATGGCAATGATCCGGACCGGCGGCTGGCTGTCGTGCCTCCGATCCGGTCCCGTTCAAAAGCGATAGGTGATGCCGAAATTGATCGCGGTTTGGGTCCGGCTGCCGCCGCTGTCGCCACCCGTGGCCCGTCTTGCCCCTCCCTCGACGTACACTGCGGCCTGCTCGGTCAATTCATGTTCCAGGCCCGCAAACGCGCCGTAATAACCCGAGGGTCCGCCGTCGGCGCCGTTCGAATGAATGCCGAGAAAATCGGCCCTCGCATAGGGCAGCGTGGCGCCGGCCTGGCCGACGGGACCGAAATAATAGCGAGCACCAACGCCTCCCAAAGTCATCGTCTGGGTTCCGCCATCGGAAGACGATGACACGTCAAGCATGGCAATCGCGTCAAATTGCCATTGACCGATCAGCCGGCCATAGCTGGCCGCCACGTTGCCGTTCTTGCTATCGCCGCTTTTCGTCAGATTGCCCTGAAGGTTAATGGCGTTAAGTTTTTCTTCCGCACTGGCCTGAAGCGATACGAAAGCCAATGCGCATGCCAACATACCTGATGCCGTACGAGATGCTCGTTTCATATTGTCCTTCGCCTTAATATGGATTATCGATGTGCTTCTCCATGGTGCCGTGTTTGAACAGGCACAACACCATCATAAGTTTTCGGTTGTAATTCGCATCACCCCGCAGGGTGAGTGGCGAAATCGCCACTATTGGTTAAAATTTCCCGTTGACTCGACGCTGAAATTGCCCAGGGCTTGCAGGAGACGCGTCAGGTCGGCGCGGTTGTCGATGCCGATCTTTGAAAACGCATGTTTGAGGTGGGCCTTGACCGTGTTCCGGCTAATGCTGAAACTCGTGGCGATCATGTCGATCGACTTGGTCGACGCATAGGCGACGGCGATTCGCGCCTCGGTCGGCGTCAGGCCATACAGCATCGACAGCTGGGAAGGATCAAGGGAATTGCCGGCGGCCGGGTCGACGACGACAACCATGGCACACGATGGCCCGACATCGATGGTCGCCGAGGTCAGGCACGACAAGTGCAGCAAATAAGGCGGCGTGGCCGTACTGCGCCGTATCTTCACCACCTGCGATGCCGCCGCCGTGCCGGATGCGGCGCCGGTGAACAGGATTCGCAAGCTGTGCATGAGCTGGCGCTGGTCCGCCATATCGAAACACCCGAGCGTGGCCGGCTGCATTGCCGACTTCTCCACGAGCAGGCCATCCGATCGATCGAAAATGGCATGCGCGGCTCTGTTCTTATAAAGTAATTTGCGACTCGCATCGATGAACAGGATGGCATTGCTGAACCGATCAAGCGCCATCAACGCCATGTCACGATAGTGCTGCAATATGCTCGCGTAGTGCGCTTGTGGCAGTGCCGCTCTGATTTGCGAATCCATCATGGGTATTGTCGATATGCGGTTGCGTCGACGACATCGTGTCAGGCGAGTCCATGTGGTACAACCTATCATATCGTACTGTCAATCTTGTGCTACTGGGGCGTTGTACGGTTTTCCGAAAGCCTTCGCCGGACGCCATCGAGCCGTTATAATGCGTACTTCTTCGGGTCATCAGCTCATTCGGTAGAGCCGCGGACTTTTTTATCCGCGGTCGCTGGTTCGAGCCCGGCACGGCCTACCAAGGAATTCAACAAAAAGCCCACGCATTTCGGTGCGTGGGCTTTTTGCTTTCCGCCATGCCTTCAGCGGCATGGCCCGGACACACCCTATTGGCAGAGTTACATTATTGTCATAATATCCTGAACAGCCGACACAATTTGGGGCGGCCCATGAAACCATGACAAGGATAGCGATGTCAGCTTACGCCGTATTCGAACGCCCCACCCGCGCACTGCCGAAGCTTGCCATCGTCATTGCCCTCCATGCGCTGGTGCTGTTCGTCTTCATGTCCGGTAACCGGATCGTGCGTGAAAGGATGCCGCAAACGATCATGTTGTTCCTTGTACCGCCGAAGGCCGTCGAGCCACCACCACCACCTCCGCCGCCGCCGCAGCCGCGCCGGCACAAGAGCGAGGCGCCGCCACGGGTCCGCGAAGCCGCCGCGCCGCCGCTGCGCGACATCGAGTTCGTGCCGCGCACCGAAATCGCCCCCACCATCATCGACAACGCAATCACGGTCGAGGTGGCCGGCGGCAAGCCCGAAGGTGCCGGCACCGCCGGGACGGGCGAACTGGGCGAAGGCGTTGGCGGCGGGGCGCCTGTCAAGGTGCGGGCGGTACTCAATCCGGACAATTGCGAGCGCCCACGGCTGCCATGGAACGCCCAACAACGCCAGCTCACCGGCCACGTGATCCTGTCGGTGTTGATCGACGTCGACGGCAAGGTGAAGGATGCCCGCGTGGTGCATTCGAGCGGCCACGCCGCTCTCGACCAGACCGCACTGAAAAGCGCGCTCGATTGCCATTTCGTGGCGGCGACGGTCGATGGGAAACCGGTACCGTCATGGGAAAAATTCCGCTTTTCGTGGGTCGACCGGTAGCCGGCAACAACGCCAACCTTCCCTACGCCTCAACCACCACGAAATTGCGCGCCACCGGTTGCGTCTCCGCCGGCGGCATCGCCTTCGAAATCAGCCAGCCCTGGATCTCGTCGCATTCGAGCGCACGCAGCATGTCGACCTGCTCCATGGTTTCCACGCCTTCCGCGACGACGCGCATCGCGAGCGCGCGGGCCATCGTCACGATCGCCCGCACGATCACGATCCCGCCCTCGGTCTTGCCGAGTTGATTGATGAAGGCGCGGTCGATCTTCAGGCCGTCGAAATTGAGCTTGTACAGTTGCGACAACGATGAATAGCCGGTGCCGAAATCGTCCAGCAGCACCTTGATGCCGGTCTCGCGGATTGCCTTGATCGCACTGACGACCGCGGCCGTTTCATTCATCACGGACGACTCCGTCAGCTCGACCTCCACCAGGCTCGGGTCGACGCCGTGACGCTCCAGCGCGCCCCGCAGCGTCTGCGCGACGTCGGTATCGTTGAACTGGCGGGGCGAGATGTTGATCGACACGGGCACCAGCCTCTCGCCGTTCTGCGCCCAGCGCGCCAGCTGGGCACAGACCTTGTCGATCACGAGCTCGCCGAGCTTGAGGACCAGCCCCGTTTCCTCGACCAGCGGCACGAACTCGGCCGGCGAGACCACGCCACGCGTCGGATGGACCCAGCGCACGAGGGCCTCCAGGCTCGTGATCGAGCCGCTCGCCAGGTCGACCCGCGGCTCGTAGTACATGACGAACTGGTCGTTTGCCAGCGCGTGGCGCAGCTCGCGGATGCGCTCGAGGCGCGCCTTCAGCTGGTCGTGGAACTTGCCGTCGAAGAAGCGATAGCTGCCGCGATCGTTCGTCTTGGCCGAATACATCGCGACGTCGGCATTCTGCAGCAGCGCGCGCGGTTCCTTGCCGTCGGTCGGGAACACGCTGATGCCGATCGACGCACCGACCACGTATTCGCCATACGAGAGGCGGATGCTGCGCCGGAACGCGCGCTGGATCCGTTCGCTGGCCTGGGCCGCGTCCAGCGGATCGGTGATGTTGTCGAGCACGATCACGAACTCGTCGCCGCCGAACCGCGTCACGCAGTCGTGCGGCCGGACCGCTTCCTTCAGCCGGTGCGCGGCCGTGCACAGCAGCTCGTCGCCGGCGGCATGGCCCCATGTGTCGTTGATCGCCTTGAAGCCGTCCAGGTCGATGAACAACAGGGCGAACATCTTGTCCTCTTTCTCGGCCCGCGCGATGGCGTCGTGCAGATGGCTTTCGACCCAGTAGCGGTTCGGCAGGCGGGTGAGCGGGTCTTCGTTGCTGCGCCTTACCAGTTCTTCTTCATGGGCGCGGCTCTCGGTGACGTCGCGTGCCGACACGGCCAGGTTGTCGCCGTAGCGGAACATTTTCAGCGTGACCCACCTGGCCGGAAAGTTGTCCTGCGGGCGTCCCAGCGTCACCTCGTTGTAGCCGCTTTCCATCGCGCGCTTCAGGCTGTCCATGCGCGTCTTCCGGGCCTCGCCTTCGTACAGCTCCGTCACTTTCTTGCCGATCAGGTCCTGGCGGGAGCGCGCGACCAGCTCGGCGGCGCGCCGGTTGCAGTCGATCACCTCGAAATCATGGACCTCGCCTTCGTCGTCCCATTGGGGCCGCAGCATGTAGAACCCTTCGTTGCTGGCCTCGGTCGCCATCCGGTACGTGTCGCGGATCACGCGCAGCTCGTCGCTCCGGCGCGCCAGGCGCAGCGAATAGCTCATCGCGAGCAGCGTGAACAGCACCACCGTCGCCGTACCGAGCCATGCGCTGCCGGTCCACGCGCGGCGCATCGCATACCATGGTGCCAGGGCGGCTTCGCGATCGAGTCCGACCACCGCGTTCACGCCACAGCGGTCGACGTGTTCCCAGCCGACGTAGCGCGGCCGGCCATCGCCGAACCAACCGTCGACCAGTGCGCTGCCGGCCGACAGCCGCAGGGCCGGCGCATGGACGAACCCGGGCTGCCGGACGGTCCCCGCCAGCCCTTCCGAGCGCAGCGCACGTGTCCGCCCGTCGTCGCCGACGATCGCCACCAGGCCATCCCGGCGAAAGATGGTGTCCGTGTCGCCGGCCGTGAAGTAGGCGGGATCGACCGCGACGACGACCGCGGCCGCGAACCTGCCGTCGCGGTCCGACAATTCCCACGCGAACAGCAGCCGGTGCGTGCGGCCGGCACGCTCTTCGATGGGCACATCGTCGACGTAGAACTTGACCGGCACGCCCGTGCGCACCCGCGGCAGGATGTACGCGACGGCGGCCGGCGACAGCGCCGTCGGGGCGGTGGACGTCAGCACCTGGCCCTGCGCATCGATCACCGACACGAGCAGGCGCGACGCATCGAGGAACAGGCCATGCTCGTCCGCATAGCCCAGGTGCATGTCACCCTGCCTGGCCTCCCAATCGTATTTGACGAACCGGGCGGTCTGCTCGATCGCGTCGACCTCGCGCTCGATCTGTCCGGCGTAGCCATTGGCCAGGGTCTGTGCATCCTGCAGCGTCCTGAGTTCGAGCTGTCTGCGCTCCGTAGCCAGTTGCTGGAACAGGAGGAACCAGCCGAGTCCCAGCACGGCCAGCGCACCCATCGGCCAGGCCAGCAGGCGCCAGGTGTGCCGCTTCCAGAACGCAGCGGGGCCGTCTCGCGCGTTCCGCGCCGCCCCAACGCGCTCCCGCAAGTACGACAATAGTCTGCGAAACATTGCCCGCCCCCGTCACGGCTCTTGAACAGAAAGTACTGCCGCTCCAGGGAAAATTCAACTCGCATGCGTACGGTGTTGCAGACGGAGCACTCGGCGTTATCGCATGGAAATGCCGGAGGCTTGCCGGAGGTGGTGGCCGGGCTTGCCGGCGCGAGTCGCTACAATCGACGCGAAAACGCCAGCATCGACGCTGGTGCTGGCGTTTCCGTCGACCGGCGCGCATCGTCAGCGCTGCGCCATCCTGGCAGTCACCACGATGATCTGCGCCATGCGCGGATCCGAAGTATCGCGCGGGACATAACTCATCATCATGTCATCGCCGGAATCGCCACGGTTGAATTCCATGATCACATTGCCGTCGCGCGAGACGAACC
>Ga0207657_10008498_pt1 | contig 10414 bp, 8 predicted proteins | sample KBSC33metaG_FD_184316 | JGI IMG/M metagenome (GOLD analysis project Ga0207657, IMG submission 184316) | Corn rhizosphere microbial communities from Kellogg Biological Station, Michigan, USA - KBS C3-3 metaG (SPAdes) (version 2) | ecosystem: Host-associated > Plants > Roots > Rhizosphere > Soil ... | reverse complement strand
CGCTGCTGGCGCGCACGATTCCTCGTCCGGACTGGTCTGCAGCCGTTCCTTCCACCACGCGCACCGCCGATGACGCCGCGCGCTGAGCGGGCGGGCGACGATCGTTCCGGATCGGCCCTGCATTGACAATGCCGATGCCTCGGCATAAAAAGAATGGCGATCAACGCGGTCGCCCAGGAGAAACGCATGGCAAAGGCAAAAGCAAAGGCGAAGAGCAGGAAAACGGGGACGGGCGAGAGCGTCTACCGGATCACCGAGCTGGTCGGCACGAGTCAGGTTTCGTGGGAGGACGCAGCCAGGCGCGCGGTGGAAACGGCGGCAGGTTCGCTGCGCGACCTGCGTATCGCCGACATCGTCAAACTCGACATGAGAGTAGAGAACGGCAAGGTCGCGGCGTACCGCGCGCGCGTCGCGCTGTCGTTCAAGTACGAGGGCTGAAAGCGGCGCGGCGGGGAAAAGCCGCCGCGCAACCGGGGGTAGAGCGTTCGCCGCGCGGCGAACGGATAGCGCTAATACGACCGCGTCGTGCCGCTGCGCGAAGTGCTTGCCGCGGCCGGCGCCGCCGTGCGCACGGTGCTGCCGGTCCCGCCTGCCGCGACGCCGCCGGCCGTCCGCTGGCCGCCGCCGCGCCCCATGTACGGCCGCATTCCCGCAACGATGTCTTCGACACTGGCCGCGCTGGACTGGTCAGCCTTCGGCACGACCTGCGCGCAACGGTCGGTGTCGATCACCATCAGGTATTCGCCGCGCTGACGCATCGCCGCTTGCGCCCGCGAGCCGCGATCGGAGAGATCGAGCGGCGGGGTCACGTCGCGATAGATCACCTGGTCGTTGCGATCGAACACGATGTTGCAGACGAGGGCCTCGGCGGGAAGAGAGGCGGCACCGGCAACGAGACCGAGGGCAGCCACGAACAGCGGAATCTTGTGCACGTTGATCCTCGAGGTTAGCGAAGGCATGCATCGTATGCCCGCAGCAGACGCGGCGCAAGCCTCCCTCCGACCGATCCCGCTTTAGGAGAACGGCATGACCAAACCGCGAAAGAGGCGAGCCGTGGCATTGCCCGGAAGCGACAAGGCACCGTTTGCCGAAGCCAAATACGTCGGCCCGGCGCGCAAGTCCGACCGGGTCGCAGTGACGGTGCGGTTGCGCCGCAGGAAAGCGCTGCGCTCGCCGATCGCCGGCGCGGGCTTCCGCCGCATCGGCTACGAAGCCTTTCGCGCCGCGCACGGCGCCGCGCCGCGCGATGTCGCCGTGGTGGAAAAATTCGCGCATGCGCACGGCCTCGATGTCACGCGCGTCAGCCTGGCGCAGCGCGCCGTCGATCTGTCGGGCACCGTCGCCGCGATGGAAGCGGCGTTCGGCACGCGGCTCAGCTGCTACCGGAGCGGCCAGCGGGAATACCGCGTGCGGACCGGCGCGATCATGATTCCGCGCGAACTCGCCGGAATCGTCGAAGGCGTGTTCGGCCTCGACAACCGGCCGCACGTCGAGCCGCACTTCCGCATCGCGAAAACCCGCGGCAAGAACAATCCGCGCGCGACCGCGTCGAGTTTCACGCCGCTCGAGGTCGCCGCCCTCTATGCTTTTCCCAAAGGCTACGACGGCAAGGGCCAGACGATCGCCATCCTCGAGTTCGGCGGCGGCTACCGTGCGGCCGATCTAACCAAATACTTCTCCCGGCTCGGCGTTCCGATGCCGTCGGTCACCGCGGTGTCCGTCGGCGGCGCGCACAACGTACCGACCGGCGACCCGAACAGTCCCGACGGCGAGGTCGTGCTCGACATCGAGGTGGCCGGCGCCGTCGCTCCGGGCGCGCAGATCGTCGTCTACTTCGCGCCCAACACCGACGAGGGCTTCATCAACGCGCTGTACGCGGCCATACACGACAACCTGCGCCGACCGGGGATCGTGTCGATCAGCTGGGGCAGCGCCGAGACGAATTCCACTTTGCAATCGTTGAAGGATTACGACGACGCGTGCGTCGATGCCGCGGCGCTGGGCATCACCGTTTGCGCCGCCGCCGGCGACCATGGTTCGAGCGATACCGACCCGCCGGGCAAGCGCGCGAAGGTCGACTTTCCGGCCTCGTCCCCGCACGTCCTCGCCTGCGGCGCGACACGTCTCCAGGCCAGCGGCGCGGCGATCGTCGCGGAGACCGTGTGGAACACGCACGACGGCTGGGCGACCGGTGGTGGCGTCAGCGAGATCTTTTCGCTGCCGACCTATCAGAAACGGGCCGGCGTGCCGAAATCGGCCAACAAGGGCGGCAAGGCGGGCCGCGGCGTGCCCGATGTCGCCGGCAACGGCGACAGCGAGACCGGCTACCGCATTCTGGTCGACGGCGTACAGCAGGTCATCGGCGGCACCAGCGCAGTCGCGCCGCTGTGGGCCGGCCTGATCGCGCGTCTCAACCAGGCGAAGAAAACGCGCCTGGGATTCGTCCACGGCAAACTGTACGCGCTGCCCGCCGGCAAGGGCTTGCGCGACATCACCGTCGGCGATAACGGCGCCTACAAGGCCAAGGCCGGATGGGACGCCTGCACCGGGCTCGGCGCTCCCGACGGCGAGGCGCTGCGCAAGGCGCTGTAGCCGACGCGATCGGTCCATTCGCATGCTCACCCGACCGGTGCGATCGAGGCTTCGGCGCGGCGCCGAAGTGTTGGACGCGTTGCAGCTTCAATCCGCGACGCCTGTGCGATGACGCTGCAAAGGCGGGATGGTACGCTTGCCGGCGTGGCTTTTCGCGATCGGATCTGATCATGAAAATCGCAAACCCGATCATCGCATGCATGCTGTTGCATGCCGTCGCAGCCGCGACGCTCGCGACGGACGCAGCCGCAGCTTCATCGCGGCCGGTCTATTTCGACGTTCCGCGCGGGGCGCATCCGCACGATGTCGCCGCGACGCCGGTCGCCGGCGGCCCCGTCTACTACACCGCGCAGCCGACCGGCAAGCTCGGCATTCTGGATCCGAAATCGGGCAAGGTCGAGGAGATCGCACTAGGCTCACGCTCATCGCCGCACGGGGTGATCGTCGGTCCGGATGGCGGCGCCTGGATTACCGACGGCGGCCAGAACGCCATCGTGCGTTTCGATCCCAAGTCGCGCGAGGTCAAGGTCTGGCCGCTGCCGCGCGATGCCGGCTACGCCAACCTCAATACGGCGACGTTCGATAAAAGCGGCCGCTTATGGTTTACGGGGCAAAGCGGAATCTATGGCCGGCTCGATCCGTCGTCGGGCGACATTCGCGTGTGGAAAGCGCCGCGCGGAAGCGGCCCGTACGGCATCACGACGACACCGGCAGGCGACATCTACTTCGCTTCGCTCGCCGGAAACTATATTGCGCGCGTCGACACGACGAGCGGCGAAGCCACGGTGCTCGATCCGCCGACGCCGGCGCAAGGGGCGCGTCGCGTGTGGTCGGACTCGCGCGGCCGGATCTGGGTCAGCTACTGGAACACCGGTCAGGTCGGAATGTACGATCCGGCCGCACGCCGCTGGCGCGAATGGAAGCTGCCCGGGAACGCACACCCCTATGCGGTCTGGGTCGACGACAAGGACAAGGTCTGGTTGACCGACTGGAGCACCAATGCCATCGTGCGCTTCGATCCGGCCAGCGAACAGTTCGACAGCATCCCGTCCGATCGCGCCGGGGCCAACGTGCGCCAGATGCTCGGCCGCTCCGGCGAGGTCTGGGGCGCGGAATCGGGACTCGATCGACTGGTGATGGTGCCCGCGCCGTAGTCGATGCCGCGCGGCGACCGACCAACGAATCGATCGCCGAGAGCCAGCAAATGTGCGTGCAAACCGCTCGCGCTTTGCAGAATTTACAGCGACGGTGGCTCGCAGCGATCGTTGGCCCGATCATGGCCCGTCCGATCGGCAGGCTTGCAGCCTCCTAAATGCCGATCGCAAAAGAGCCTTTGTCGGGCAGCGCTCGCCGCAGCCTGTCGTCGGTGAAGCATGGTGTCGGAGGGGCGCTGACACAGCGTCGTTTGGCGCGCGAATTGCTCCGGTGAACGAAGGAAAGCGCATGAGTGCCGGTGAAGGCCCGAACGCGCCCACGCCGCCTTTGATGGGCGAATCAACCAGGAGAAGTCATGAAGAACTCAGTCGCAAGAATCGCAGTCGCCGCCGCTTTCGGGTTCGCCGCGACGGCGGTGCTGGCCGGCGAAATCATTCTTTACGAAAACCCCGGATTCCAGGGCCGGCGCATGACGTTGCGCGGAACCACGCCCGACCTCGATCGAACGCAGTTCAACGATCGCGCCGAATCGATCGTGGTGCGGGAAGGTGTGTGGGAGGTGTGCACCGATGCGCGCTTCAGCGGCCGGTGCGTGCGCCTGCAGCCGGGCGAGTATCCGAATCTCCAGGGCGACTTGAACAACCGCATATCATCGGCGCGCGAGGTCGCGCAGTACGCACCGCCGCCGCCGGTCGCGAGTCCGGCCCCGGGCCCCGGCTACGGCGGCCCGGCGCGAGCGGTCCTGTACGAAGGCGAAGGATTCCGCGGCAGGTCGTTCGAGCTGCAGCGCGACATCGTGCGCAACCTCGACCGCACCCAGTTCAATGACCGCGCGGCGTCGCTGCGGGTGTACAGCGGCTATTGGATCTTCTGCAGCGACGCGAACTTCGAGGGCGACTGCCGCACTTTCGGACCCGGAGACTATCCGGAGTTGCCGGGTGACTTGAATCGGCGCATATCGTCGGGCCGCCGGATAGCCGACCGCTATCCGTACGGGGGTCCGGGGAACTGGGGCCGATAAGACTCAAGGAAATACGATGCGAACCACGACCGTGACACTGCCCGAGCTGGCGCTGGTTGCCGCGACGCGCGGCATGGCCGGCGCCGGGGCAGCGCTGCTCGTCGCCGACAGAATCGGCGCCGACAAGCGCAAGACGCTGGGCTGGACGCTGTTCCTGATCGGCGTCCTGAGCACGATTCCGCTGGCGTTGCAGGTATTCGGCAAGCGGACCTAGGCTGCCTAGCCCGTTCGGCCGCAAAGCGCGACGCGAACCGTCGCGCCCGAGCTTGTTCGTCCGCTTGATAGAATGCGGCATCGACGATTGGTGAAAGCAAGGTCTGCCGCGATGGACACCTGCCCGCATTTCTCCCAGATCCGCGACGTCACGCCGAGCGGCAACGGGTGCGAGGAATGCCTGAAGACCGGCGACGACTGGGTGCACCTGCGGCTGTGCCTCAGCTGCGGCCACGTCGGCTGCTGCGACGAGTCGAGGAACAAGCATGCGACGCTGCATTTCAAGCAAAGCGGCCATCCGATCATCCAGTCATTCGAGCCGGGCGAAACGTGGGGATGGTGCTTCGTCGATCGCGCTTTTTTCGACCAGCTGCCGGTAACTTACTGACCCTAGCCGGCAAGCAGCCCAGCAAACCTGCCATGATGCGCCGATGATCACCGGCGACATGCTGCGCGCCGTGCCGTTGCTGGCCGGCGTTGCCGACAGCGAGCTCAACACGATCGCCGCGCGCGCGGCCGATGTATCGCTGCACACCAATGAATGGCTGATCCAGGAAGGTGAGCTGCCGGCATTTTTCATCGCGCTCTCCGGCCGCCTGACCGTCTACAAGTCGATCGCCGGCGTCGAGCGGGCGATCAACGAGTACGGCCCTGGCGACTATGGCGGCGAACTGCCGCTCCTGCTCGGCTCGCCTTCGATCGCGAGCATTCGGGCCGCCGAGCCGTCGCGCGTGTGCCGGCTCGACGCTGCGGACTTCCGCGAGTTGATCGTCGCCTGCCCCGAGCTCAACGCGCGCCTGCTGCGAACGATGGCGACGCGAATCGAGGGACTGCAGCAGCTCGCGAGCGAGGCTCCGCTGGCGACGGTGACGATCATCGGCCACCGCTACGACCTGGCCTGTCACGCGTTGCGCGATTTCCTGGCGCGCAACCAGGTCGCGTTCCGGTGGTACGATCCGCGCGATCCCGAGGCGCGCGTCGGATTGTCGCCGACGCCGCAGCCGGACGAAGTGTATCCGGTGGTGATCTTTCCCGACGGAGCGCGGCTGATCACGCCGTCGTTTCGCGCCGTCGCCGCGCACCTGGGGTTGCAGACCGCGCCGTCGCGCAGCGAATACGACGTGGCTATCATCGGCGCCGGCCCGGCCGGTCTGGCCGCCGCCGTGTACGGGGCTTCCGAAGGCCTGTGCACGATCCTGATCGAGCGCCAGGCGCCGGGCGGCCAGGCGGGAACTTCGTCGCGAATCGAGAATTACCTGGGTTTTCCTACCGGCGTCGCCGGCGACGAGCTCGCCACGCGGGCGCTGCGCCAGGCGAAACGTTTCGGCGCCGAGATTCTGGTGGCGCGCGGCGCGACCGGTATCGACATGGCGACGCACGATGCCACGCATGCGATCCTGCTCGAGGACGGCGAGCGTGTCGAGACGCGCTGCATCGTCATCGCCACCGGCGTCGCCTGGCGGGAGCTCGACCTGCCGAACGCGCCGACGCTGGTCGGGCGCGGCCTTTACTACGGTGCGGCCCGCACCGAAGCGCTGAACACGCGCGGCCTCGATATTTTCATGATCGGCGGCGGCAACTCCGCCGGACAGGCGGCGATGTTTTTCGCCAACTATGCGCGCGCGGTGACGCTGATCGTGCGCGGCCCGTCGCTCGAACGCAGCATGTCGCAATACCTGATCGACCAGCTCGCGAGCCGGCCCAACATCCGTGTCGAGTCGCGCAGCGAGGTGGTCGCGCTGGAAGGCACCGATCGGCTGGAGGCGATCGTCATCGAGAATCACGCGACAGGCCGCCGGCGCCGCGAAGTCACCCAGGCGCTGTTCGTTTTCATCGGCGCGGACGCGCAAACCGCCTGGTTGCCGCAGGCGGTCATTCGCGACGGGCGCGACTATCTTTGCACCGGCCGCGACGTGATGGATCTGGTCGCCGGCCAGCAGGGGTCATGGCCGCTGTCGCGTGATCCCTACCTGCTGGAGACCAGCGTTCCCGGCGTCTTCGCCGTCGGCGACGTGCGGCACGGTTCGGTCAAGCGCGTGGCATCGGGTGTGGGCGAGGGCAGTATGGCGATTGCGTTCGTGCACCAATATCTGGCCGATCCGCCCGCGCTCGGGGACGCGGGCGGGGACACGCCGGCGCGCGCCGCCGATGCGAGCGTATTGCCGCAGCTGGGAATCTAGCGACGCCGTCGCGCGCGCACACCGGTCCAGCCCAGCGCGAGGATCAGCAGGGCCAGCGTCCACGCATTAAGCGCAGGGATGTGCTGGACGGCCACCGGCGGGGGCGGCGGCGGGATCGGCTGGACGGTGTCGCTGTCGGTCGCCTGGTTGTTCGCCGGACTGGGATCGGTGGTGCCGACCGGCGGTGCGATGCTTGCCGAGTTGGACACCGTGCCGCTCGCTGCGGTTACCGTCGCGACGACGGTGAAAGTCACGCTGCCATTGGCCGGCAGCAGCGGAATCGCGACCCCCGACTGCAATTGGGCGATCGTGGGGCTGGTCGGACATTGCGCTCCGCCGCTGGCGCTGCCGCAGCTGACGCTGGTCTTGCTCAAGCCCGTTACCGCGGGATCGGAAAGGATCGCGCCGTCGGCCGCTTGCGGTCCGGCGTTGCTTACGACGATCGTGTAACTGGTCGTCGCTCCGGACAGGACGCTCGATACGCCGTTGCTCTTGGTGACGCCGAGGTCGGCATTGCTCGCCACGGCCGCGACCGTGTCGGTGTCGGTTGCCTGATTGTCCGTGAGGATCGGATCGGTCACTCCCGCCGGCGCCGCCACGCTTGCGGTGTTGGCCACGGTTCCGCTCGCGGCGGTCACCGTCGCCTGGACGGTGAAGGTCACGCTGCCGCCCGAGGGCAGCGTCGGGATCGCCAGCCCGGCCTGCAGTTGCGCCGGCGTCGGGCTGCTCGGGCACACGGCGCCGCCGCTGGCGCTGCCGCAGGAGACGCCGGTCTGCGTGAGGCCCGCGGCCACCGCGTCGGTGACGATCGCGCCGTCGGCCGCTTGCGGCCCGGCGTTCGCTGCCACGATCGTGTAGGTCGTGCTGGCACCGGAATTGACGCTCGCGCTGCCGTTGCTCTTGGTGATGCTGAGGTTGGCGCTGGCCGCAACGACGGGCGCCTGGAATCCCATCGCTGTCGTCGCGGTGCTCCCGGTCGTCGCCGACACGGTCTGCGGATCGTTCGCGGTCGTGAGCGAGTATCCCGATGGCCCGGTTACGGTGATCGTCGTGCTTCCGGCCGGGACTTGCACCGAGTAATTGCCGCTCGCATCGGTCGCGGCGGTGAGCGTCCCGCCGTCGCTGGTCGCGATGCTGACCGGGAGACCGCCAAGCGCGGGTTCGACGCCGTTTTGGGTCCCGCCGCCATCGTCGTCGCGGAAAACGTGACCGGTCACGAAGCATTGGCATGGATCGATCGTCGTCGGATCGCTGGCGCTGTCGTTCGAGGTTTCGAGCTCGCCGCCGCCGGACACCGTCGCGCCGTTCGACACCGACGCGGCAGCGTCCAGCGCCACGTCGACCGTCACCGTGATCAGCGGATAGCTCGCCCCGCCAGCGAGCGAATCGCTGCGCGTGCAGGTCAGCGTATTGAGCGTGCAGGTCCAGCCGTTGCCCGCGATATCGGTCGCGGTGAGGCCGGAAGGCAGATTGTCGACGACGCTTACGATGCCGGCGCCCGGTCCCGCGCCGGCGTTGCTCACCGTCAGCGTGTACGTCGCCCCGCTCTGGCCCTGGACGAAATTGCCGGTGTGCGACTTGAGCATGATGAAGTCGGGGACCGTGCCGGACGCCACGTACCCGGTGTCCTTGGCCACGCTGCCGCCGTCGGGCACCGCGACGCTCACCGGATCGGTGAAGCTCGCCCCCAGCGCGAGGCCGGGCGGGATATCGGTATCGTCCATATCGAGCGTCGCACTGCCCGACGCGACGACGCGGGTGAATGCACCCGAGGCATCGGTCGTTACCGTGTAGACAGTCGAGCTGCTGTCGGTGATGGTCACGTCGACACCGGCGAGCGGCATATCGATCGAAGGATCGAAGACGCCGTTGTTGTCCTTGTCCCAGAAGACGATGCCCTGGACGACGCCGGTTCCGCTGGCGAGCACGGTGACGTCTTCTGCCGTCGTGCTCAGCGCATCGAAGGCGACGGTGCTGCCGAGCGGCGTCGCGCCCGCGTCGTTCTGGTAGGTCGCAGCGCCGGTCGAGCTCGCGATCGCCGCGACAAAAGTCACCGTCAGCCGCTTGCCCGCCTGGACGGTGAAGTTGCCCCAGACCAGCACCGTGTCGCCGCCCGATGGCGAGGTCGCAGCGGACACGGCAGCGCCGTCGTTGACGATCGAGGTGGTCGACGCGTAACTGAAGCCGGAGGGAAGCGTGTCGGTGACGGTGACACCGGAAATCGCCGCACCCGAGGTGTTGTCGACGTCGATGATGTAATTGGCGCTGCCGCCTGCGCTGGCCGTCGGCGTGGTCGTGCGCTTGGTCACGCGGAGTCCGCCCGCCGACGTGGTCGCGCTCGCGAGTGGCGTGTTGCAGGAGCCGCAGCCGATCGTTGCCTGGTTGACCAGCGTCCCCGCGGCACCGGGAATGAGCGTCACCTGGACAGTGCCGCTGACGCCCGGATCGACATCGCCGAGGCTCCAGCTCACGACGCCGCCGCTTTCGCTGCCGCCGTTGGATGCGGAGACGAAGACCGCTCCGGCCGGCAGCGTGTCGTCGAGCGCGGTTGCGGTCGCGGTCGCTGTCCCGGTGTTCTGATAGGTGAGCGTGTAGCTGATGCTGCCGATGATCGTCGCGCCGGCGGATGCGACGACCGGCGCGTCGGTGGAAATCGTATTGGACGTCGTCCCGGTGACGACGACTGGAGCACTGCCGCCGACCGCGATCGTTTGTCCGATCGAAATCTGCGTCGTATCGTTGACGAACAGCAGCGTGCCGTTGGCGGCCTGTACCAGAGTCGCGGCCGGGTAGGCGATCTGCGCCGGCGCGAGCTTCTGCAGCGTGAGCAGTGGCTGCGCGCTGGCGCTGGCCGGCGCGTTTGCCGTCTGCGAGGCCGCGTTGCCTGCGCTCGCCGTTGCCGTGTTATTGATCGTCGTCGGACCGGCGGGCAGGCTGCCGATCGTGACGTCGAAGCTCGATGTCGCGCTCGCGCCCGGCGCCAGTGTCCCGACGTTGAACGTCACCCGATTGGCGACCGCGTCGAAGCTGCCACTGCCGAGTGAGGCGACAATGTTTCCGGCGAAGCTCGTTCCGGCCGGCATCGGATCGATCAAGACGACGCCGCTTGCCGCAGCACTGCCTTCGTTGGACAAGGTAAGCGTATAGGTGACCGTGTCGCCAGGCTCGAGGCCGCTGTTCGGGCTGGCCGCCTTCGACAAGGCGAGGCTCGGATTCCCGTTGAGACTGACGTTCACGGTATTGCTGCCGATCG
>Ga0207657_10008495_pt1 | contig 10416 bp, 9 predicted proteins | sample KBSC33metaG_FD_184316 | JGI IMG/M metagenome (GOLD analysis project Ga0207657, IMG submission 184316) | Corn rhizosphere microbial communities from Kellogg Biological Station, Michigan, USA - KBS C3-3 metaG (SPAdes) (version 2) | ecosystem: Host-associated > Plants > Roots > Rhizosphere > Soil ... | reverse complement strand
GCATCCGCGAGTGGCTGAAGGTGCTGCGGAAGAGGAACGTCGCGGTGCTGTTTGCAACGCAGTCGCTCGCTGACGTCGGCGCGAGCAGCATCGCGCCAGCCATCATCGAAAGCTGCCCGCAGCGGATATTCCTTCCGAACGAACGGGCCGGCGAGCTGCAGTCGCGCGAGGCCTACCAGCGGTTCGGCCTCAACGAGCGCCAGATCGAGCTCATCTCGAGAGCTTCGCCCAAACGCGATTATTACCTTCAGTCGCGGCGCGGCAACCGTCTGTTCGATCTCAAGCTCGGCGCGGTCGCGCGCGCATTCTGCGCCTCGTCCGACCCCGCTTCGCAGCAGCTTATCGATGAGGTGCTCGGCAGAGGCGGCGGCGACTTCGCGCGCCGTTTCCTTGAGGCGCAGGGGCTCGCCTGGGCCGCCGCCCTCATCGATCAACCCCTTCAGGACGAGGAGCCAGCTCAATGAAAAGTCATGCATATCCTGCCAAAGTCGCAATCACCGGTCTGACCGCGGTCGCGCTCGCTCTCCTGCCGGCGCCCGCATCGGCGCAGATGGCTGTGTTTGACTCGACCAACTATGCCCAGAACCTGCTTCAGGCTGCGCGCGCGCTTGAGCAGATCAATCATCAGGTCCAGTCGCTCCAGAACGAAGCGACCATGCTCGAGAACATGGGCCGCAATTTGAAGACCTTCGACTTCCCGCAGCTTCAGCAGATCAATTCGGCGCTGCAGAAGATCGACGGCCTCATGAACGCCGGCCAGGCGATCGGCTTCAAGGCGGGGAGCGTGGATGCCTCGTTCAGCAGGATGTTCCCGAGCGCAGTCGCCCGGGCACTGACCACCGATCAGCGAGTCAGCGACGCGAAGACGCGGCTGGATGCGGCGATGGAGAGTTTTCGCCATTCGATGAATGTCCAGGCCGAGGTCGTCTCGGACATTCAGTCGGACTCGCAGTTGCTGAGCGATCTCGCCGGGCGCAGCCAGAGCGCGGTCGGTGCGCTGCAGGCGCAGCAGGCCGCCAACCAGCTCCTCGCATTGGGCGCAAAGCAGCAGATGCAGCTTCAGGACCTGCTCGCGGCGGAGTTCAGGAGTGAGGCCATCGACCGCGCGACACGCGCGCAATCCAAAACCGAGGCGCGGGCCGCAACCACGCGGTTCCTTGGGTCAGGCAAGGCCTATTCGAGCACGCACTGACAGGCCTTGTCCCGCCGGGCCGCTCGACAACCCGGCGAACGCCGCGGGGCTTGCGTCGCCCCCTGCACAAGCTCCGCGGCACCCTCTTTGAAAATCATCGACGGAAACACTCGAACGATGGGCGATCTTGGCGTCATCGACGGCTTCCTTGCGGCCTTCACCCAGTACATCGACAGCGGATTCGGGCTGCTGCGCGGTGACGTCGCCTTCCTGACGAGCGTCCTCGTCGGGATCGACATCACGCTCGCCGGCCTGTTCTGGGCCCTTGGCGGCGAAGATGACATCATCGGCCGGTTCCTGAAGAAGATCCTCTACGTCGGCGCTTTCGCGCTCATCATCGGCAATTTCCAGAATCTCTCCGAAATCATCTTCGAATCGTTCTCGGGCCTCGGTCTTACCGCCGGCGGCGGCACAATCAGCGCCGGCGATCTTCTCAGACCCGGCCACCTGGCCGGCACCGGCTTCGAAGCCGCCTGGCCGCTCCTCAACCAGGCAAGCCAGATGCTCGGATTCACCTCCTTCTTCGACAATTTCCTGACGATCGTCATCCTGCTGATCGCCTGGCTGTTCGTCATCGTCGCCTTCTTCATCCTCTCGATCCAGCTGTTCGTCACGATCATCGAGTTCAAGCTGACGACGCTCGCCGGCTTCGTCCTCGTGCCGTTCGCGCTGTGGAACCGGACCGGCTTCCTTGCAGAACGCGTGCTTGGCAGCGTGATCACCTCGGGCATCAAGGTCATGGTGCTCGCTGTCATCGTCGGCATCGGCTCGGGTTTCTTCGGCGATTTCGTCTCGGCGCTGGGCGGGCAGGACCCGGACCTCGGCGCAGCGATGAGCCTTGTGCTTGCAAGCCTCGCCCTGATGGGCCTCGGCATCTTCGGACCGGGCATCGCCTCGGGGCTCGTCGCGGGTGCGCCGCAGCTCGGCGCCGGCGCTGCCGTCGGGACCGTGGCGGCGGGTGTCGGAACGCTGGCCGTCGGGGGCGGTGCCGCAGTCGCGGGAACGCGGGCAGTCGCGGCCGGCGGTATAGGGGCGCTTCGTGCCGGAACGGCCATGGGGAGCGCGGCTTCCACGGCGTACAAGCTCGGGCAGGAGACATCCGGGTCCCCGACCGTCGGTGACGGCCTTTCCGGCATCGCGAGCGCCGCGGGACACGCGGCCCGCGACAGCATTTCGTCTGCGACCGGCCTCGGGGCTGCTGCCGAGCGGGGGGAACGGGCGGCGCTGCTTGCGGGCGCGCGCACCAGCGCCTCCGCCGGGGCGGCAGGTGCGGCCGCGCATCCAGGCGCCGACGATGCCCCTCAATGGGCCCGGCAGCTGCGCTCCGAGGCCGCCGCCCGGCATCGCCGCCACATCGCCATGCAGACCGTCCGCGAAGGGGATCGCGGCGGTGCCGGCGCGACCCCCGACATTGCCGAAAAGGAGGACTGACCGATGCGATTTCGAAGAGCGGTTCAACGCTACGGGCGCACGGGGGAGCCTGTGACCCCCTACCAGCGGGCGGCGCAGGTCTGGGACGAGCGGATCGGGACGGCCCGGGTCCAGGCCCGCAACTGGCGCCTGATGGCGTTGGGCGGGCTCTTCCTTTCGGGCGGCCTTGCCACGGGCCTTCTCTGGCAGTCGCTGCAGAGCCGGATCGTTCCCTACGTCGTCGAGGTCGACAAGCTTGGGGAAGCGCGCGCGGTCAGCGAGGCGGAGAGGAATTTCCAGCCGACCGATTCGCAGGTCGCCTGGCACCTTGCCGAGTTCATCTCCAACGTGCGTTCGGTCTCCCTCGATCCCGTCGTCATGCGGCACAACTGGCTTGCTGCTTACGATTTCGTGACCGACCGCGGCGCGCGCTTCCTCGGCGATTATGCGCGTCAGGCAGATCCCTTCGGCGACATCGGCGAACGCACCGTGTCGGTCCAGGTGACGAGCGTTGTCCGCGCTTCCGACCGGTCGTTTCAGGTCAAGTGGATCGAGACCAGCTTCAATCGTGGAAACCTCGCCGGGACTGCCCGCTGGACCGCGATCCTGACGATCGTGTCGAGGCCTCCGGACACAGCGGAAACGCTGCGCAGGAATCCGCTTGGCATCTATGTCGATGCGATCGACTGGGCCCGCGAGATCGACCCCGCCGCACCGGGCTCGGCTGTGCCGGCGGACCAGCCCCGGCAGCCCGGCAGTTCGCCGGTCCCATCGGGCTCTCCGCTCGATCCGGGCCCGCAGACACCACCAATCGGGGGGAGGAACCCACAATGAACTTTCTCGTCCATACGCTCGCTTTCGCTCTCGCGCTCGGCGGCGCTTCGGCCGCTGCTTCTGCACCTGCCGCTCCTCATCCGGGCCAGATCTCACGACCGGCGCGCGGCGGTGCCGGGCACGCGAGGCCGCCCGGCCTGCGATCGGTCGCGGCGGCGAACGTCGACGCACTGCTCGAGCCGAACGGAGGGGCCTTCGTGAACGCGGTGCAGGTCTATCCTTGGAGCGAAGGCGCTCTCTACCGCCTGTACACCGCGCCGGGGCTCGTCAGCGACATCGCGCTTCAGCCCGGCGAAGCCCTGGTTTCGGTCGCCGCCGGCGACACTACGCGCTGGGTGATCGGCGACACGACAAGCGGTGCCGGCGCGGCGCGGCGAACGCACATCCTCGTGAAACCCATCGCGGCAGGCCTTCGCACGAACCTCGTGATCACAACCGATCGGAGGGTGTACCTGGTCGCGCTCCAAAGCACCGCGGGACAGGGGATGGCCGCCATCTCCTGGACCTACCCCCAGGACGAATTGATCGCGCTGAAGGCTGCCGGGGCTGCCGCGTTGGCTGGCGCGCCCGTCGCGCAGGGGATCGCTGTGGACCGCCTCAACTTCAACTATCGGATCGAAGGCGACCGGGCGCCATGGACACCCATCCGCGCCTTTGACGACGGCACGCAGACCTTCATCGAATTCCCGCCTTCGGTTGCCGCCGGCGAGATCCCGCCTTTGTTCGTGATCGGCTCCTCCGGGCGCGCCGAGCTGGTCAATTATCGAGTGAGCGGCCGCTACTACGTGGTCGATCGCTTATTCTCGCTCGCCGAGCTTCGGCTTGGCGAGATGCGCCAGCTCGTCGTCCGGATTGTCCGCGCGGATGCAAGGCGGCGGGGGAGGGCGGCATGACCCGCACCGACGAGCAAACAGCGCCGCTTCCGAAGCCGCCCAAGGCAGACCCCGAGTCACTCGTCTTGCGTGGGAAGCCGCGCCCGGTTGCCCGCTTCCGGCGGGGAGTAGTCATCGGCGGCGTCGCGGCGGTGTCGGCAAGTCTCATCGCACTGACCTGGCTTGCCTTGGAGCCGGTGACGTTCCGCACGGTCGCCCGAGACCCTGGCGGGCGTCCGTTCGAGCGGAGCTCCCCGGAGGCGGTCGAAGGTGCGCCCCGCGACTATCACGAGGTTCCGCAGCTTGGCCCGCCGCTACCCGGCGATCTCGGGCGGCCCATTCTCGAGCAGCAGCGCGAGCAGGCCGGGCCTCCGCTTGAACGTGGCACGCAGTTTGCGGACATTTCCGCCGGACGGGCGGCGGCGTTGAGACAACAGCGCGCCGCCGCCGAGCAGGCGGCAAGGGCGTCGCCGGTTGTCGTCCAGCTCTCGGGTGTGCGGCAGCCAGCTGTCCCGGTCGCGGCGGCCTTGGCTGAGCTGCCCGCTGAGGCTCGGCCGACAGCGCCGCCACCGGCGGCGGCCGCGGAGGTCAAGCTCGGCGACTGGGGCCGCAGCGACACGAACCCACACGAGGTGACCGGGCCGATCTCGAAGTGGATAGTTGCGGCGGGCAGCGTCATCCCTGCGAGCTTGCTCACCGGCCTCAATTCCGACCTTCCTGGAATGGTGCTCGCCCAGGTGACCGAGAATGTCCGCGACAGCATCACCGGCCGGACGGTCCTGATCCCCCAGGGCGCCCGCCTCATCGGGCGCTATGAGAGCAGCGTCAGTTACGGCCAGAGCCGCGCTTTCATTGTGTGGCAGCGCATATTGTTTCCGGACGGATCCTCGCTTCGGCTCGACAACATGCCGGCAGGCGATGGGGCAGGCTATGCCGGCGTGAGGGACCGGGTCGACGGCCACAGCTGGCAATTGATCAAGGGCATCATCCTGTCCAGCCTGCTCGGCGTGGGGAGCCAGCTGAGCTTCGGGAATGACCGCGGGATTGCGCGCGCGCTTCGCGAGTCCGTGCAGCAGAACGGCAGCCAGGCCGGCGGGCTGATCGTGTCGAGGGGCCTCGATATCCAGCCGACGATGCGGGTGCGACCGGGCTGGCCGGTGCGCGTCCTCGTGTCCGAAGATCTCGTGCTTCAGCCGTGGAAGGGATGAACTGATGGCGGACCTCAAACTTGGGAAATTGCCCGACCGGACGCCCGTCAAACTAGTCCTCAACCTGCCCCCCGACCTCAACCAGGCGCTGCATGACTACGCACGTGCCTACGAGGAGGCTTACGGCAAGGCCGAGAACGTCACGGACTTGATCCCGGCGATGCTTCAGGCCTTTCTTTCAAGCGACCGCGCGTTCCTCCGGCGGCGCCCGGCGCCCGGCGCCTGATCGGTCAGTTCGGCGGAAGCTTCAGTTTCGCAGGCATGTTTGTCAGGCGGCGCTGCGGTGGCGCAAGCGGAGGGGGACGATCTTCGAGTCGAGGAGCGGCAGAAGATCTTCTCCTGCCAGCGGTCGCTCGAGCCAGAACCCCTGACCGGCCGTGCACCCGAGCTTTATGACCATCGTCAGCAACTCGCCGCTTTCGACATGCTCGGCCACGGTCGATACCCCGAGGCAGTCGCAAAGGCCGATCACTGCCCGCAGCAGGCGCTTTCCGTCGGCACTGTGCTGACCGGCCGTCACAAGTCCGCCGTCGAGCTTGATCTGGTCGAAGCTTAGTTCGCGCAGATAGCCGATCGAGGCAAAACCGGCGCCAAAGTCATCGAGGACGATCGTCGCGCCCGCTTTCTTGAGTTCGGAAAGATTGGCGCGGGCAAATGCGAAGTCGGCGAGCAATGCGGTCTCGGTGACCTCGACCTGGAGCCGTCCGGCGGGAAGCGCGGCTCGCTCAAGTGCCCGCAGCACGGCCTTCGATGCTCCATTCGAGCAGAGCTGGATCGCACTGAGATTGAAGGAAAGCCTGATCTCCTCCGGCCAGCTGTGCGCTGCCTCGAACGCGAGGGCCATCAGATGAGAATTGATGTCGTCGATGACATGGAGTTGCTCGGCAATCGGCACGAACTCCGAAGGTGAGACTGCACCAAGGTCGGGGCTGGACCAGCGGGCGAGCGCCTCATTGGCGATGATCCGTCCCGTTTTCAGATCGAAGATCGGTTGGAAGACAACTGCAAGTTGGTCGCGGGTTCCTGGAAGCTGCAGTGCCCGCTCGATCTCGGCGCGGCGCCGGCGCGGCGCTTCCATCCTCAATTCGAACGCCGCCAGACCGGCGGGGCTTTCCTTTGCCTCGTAAAGCGCGAGGTCGGCGTCGGCCATGAGCCGCGAGGGGGAGCAGTCTTCCGACTTGCGCCAGAAGGCGATCCCGCATGAGGCCGCCACGGCGAACTCGCGCCCGTTGAGGAACGCCGGACCTTTCACCTCTTCGAGGATATCGCGGCCCGCTCGCTCAGCGTCCTTTGCGTTCCGGACTTCCGGGAGCAGGATGCCGAATTCATCGCCACCGAGGCGAGCCACGAGAGCGCGCCTGCCCGCTGCCTTTACCAGACGCTCTGCGACTACCTTGAGCAATTCGTCACCGAGCGCATGCCCATAAGTATCGTTGACCGCCTTGAAGCGATTGAGATCGAGGATCGCCAGGGCAAACGGCTCATTGGCTTCCGATGCTGCGGTGTCCAATGCGGCAACAAGCGCGCGACGATTGGGCAGCCTCGTCAGGAAGTCGGTCGTCGCGGCGACGATGGCTTCCTGGCGGGCAAGTTCCACCAGCTCCTGTTCCCGCGCGATCACCGAGCGCGACCGGATCACCGTCGTGAAGTGCCGCCCGTGTGCTCCCAGGAGACGCAGCGTCAGCACGGCGACCACGACGAGACCGAATGCGGCGCCCGCAAAGCGCCGGTCGTGCGACAACAACGCAGCAACGGACAGCGGTGCGATGATGAGGCCGAGCGGTATCCAGCCGGCGATCGGAAGCGCCGTCAGACCATAAGAGACGCCGATTGCGGTGAGGCCCCCGAACAACATCACTGCCATCCGCGTCGTCGTGTCGCCGACCTCGAGCAGGTATAGGCAGCGGACGCTGACTGCGACACAGACCGCCGCCGCGAACCAAAGTGCCTCGCGCAGCCTTCTCGCCATCGTCTCGTGGTTTGGCGAACTTGCGCCGCGAACGCCGTACCACTGCCACGAACGGATCAGCCCGCAGGCGGCGATGAACGTGGGAACGTTGAGACCGGCGCTGAGCGTCCCCGTCGCGGCGACCTCCATTGCGGAGAGATTGACGAGGCCGAGGGTGTAAACGATGGGTGCCTGGCGCCTAAGCGACCAATATTGTTCTTCGACGAGCGCGCGCCCCGAACCGGTGGTGAGATTAGCTCCGGGATATTTCTGCTTCAGATCACTGAACATCGCTCCAGCAAACCTTTCGCGCCCTGTCGCGGTGCTGACGGACCCAGCAGCCGGTGTTCCGGGAAAGATTACTGCTGGTGGCGAACGACGGGTAAAGCATCGATCCAGACTGAACGGGTGAACTGCACGCGCCAGTGGGCTTTCTGCGCCATTCAACGGCTTGAGGGTGATGGTCCGGTTTCACGCGCCGAAGGCTGCCCCGCGGCTCGTGCCACGCCGCCATTTTGGACGCGATTGTCGGCAGAGCGCCCATGAGTGCCTGTTTGAGGTTTCCGCAGAGCGCCGGTCGGGTGCGGCCATGTGCCCGTGCATCGGGCCGGACCTGGCGTTCCTGGAAAAGCGATTCCCGTGACGCCCATCTCATCGCCCCTCGGAGGGCTGCGATCCGACAACCTCGACGAAGTAGCGGCGAAGGGCCAGGCTCGTGCCGCTTGAGAGAGTAACGTAACTGCGCCGGGCATCGTGCAGATCGCGATGCCGAACGACCAGGCCCCGTTGCTCGAGCGCGTTCAGCCACCTGAGACCGGTGGTTGCAGGGACTGCCGCCGCAATGCAGGCGCTTGAAACCGATATGCGCTCGTGCTCGATTTCTGCGCGAAGTAGATCCAGAAGGATATCCCATGCCGGGTCCGCGAACAGTTCGGGGGTCAAATAGCGACCGCGGGCCCGGCGAGCCTTAATCAGCCAGTTTACGCGCTCCGGCCGAACGTCGAGGTCGTTCTCGTTCGAGAACGGGTAATGTTCTGGAGGCGCCGCTCCGGCGCCGATCGACAGCTGCGCCAGCGACCCCGCGATCCGTCTGACCTCTTCGCTCAGTTGGAGGAGCAGTTTCGCGTTCGGGTCGGGTGTCTCCTCCTTCACCGGGATGATCCCAATTCCATGAAAGACCCGATCGCCCGCCTGTTCTCCAGATCAGTCACGTCGCACCCGTTCATCACCGCCTCGTCGAGCAGCAATCTCGAGCCTGTCGGCATCCGCATCGAGAAGCGATGCAAGCTCGAGCAGCCCGGTTTTCGCGGCAGGATCCCTGGTTTCCGAGGAAAGGCGCCGAGCGAGCTTGGCCTTCGTACGAATTGCGGAAATCGCCTCCTCACTCACAAGCCGCGCTGCTCCTTCGCACATTGGGGAAGGCCCGCCCTTTCAGGGGCGAGGGGCGGGCCCTCCCGTTCGCGACCGCACTTCCGTGGATAGCGGTCGCTCCAGGCTCGGTATCATCGGTGTTCCCGGTGTGAAGCGGGCTGACCTCACCAAGGTGGTGAGGATGTGTGATTTCAATGACTTATGGCTCGTCTCAGCGAAGGCTGAAGAGCTCGTCGAGGACGCCGCGCCCCGAAGGCGTCAGCTGAACGCAGATCGCACGGCGATCCGACCTTGAATCGGTGCGCTCAACCAGTCCCTTGTCGGCGAGATAGCGGATCCACCGCATGGCGGACGAATAAGCGATTCCGGCCGGCCTTGCGAGACTGCTGACCGAACTGCCCTTCTGTCCGGACTGCAGATAGAGGCACAGGAGCAGGTCGAACGCGGGCTCGCCGATGATGGCGCGTCCGAGCAGCTTCTCGCGCGCCCGGCGTACACGCAGGATCGATTCTGCGCGCTCGAGCAGCGCTGGCGACGGCGGTTCGGTCGGGGGTGCGACGTCGGATTGCGCGCTCGATGGCAGCACCGACAACGGATGGCCGGGGCCGAGGGCTTCCGGGTGGGTCGAGATCCAGTCGGCCGCCATCTCGCCGGTGGCCACGACATCGAAGTTCCAGCCGACGAAACGCGCAAACTTTCCGCCTGAGACGAGCGGACGGCCCACCCCCAGGACCATGTGAACGCTACCGTCTGGGTGGATTGTTCGAAAGCGCTCGGCGTACGGGGCCCGATGTATCAGGCTCTTGCTGAGTGCCTGCCGCACGGGCGCGAGGTCGTCGGGGTGGAACCGGCTCGTCCATTCCTTTTCGGCTAGCCGGCCGGTGGAATTCGGGCGCAGCCCGAACAATGCCCTGCTATGGGGACAAAGAGCCAGCGAGCCTGTGGCAAGATCGAGATCCCAGCAGCCGGCGGGGATGGCCGAGTTCATCATCGGCATGTCACGGGACAGATAATCTCATGACAGGCCATGGCTGTTGCCGCTGGTAATGTCAGCAGGCCGACATTTCAAATCCATTTCAAATTCATTGCGGTAATCTGGATCGCTTGCTGATGTGCGGCCGGTCCCCGCGATCTTCATGAACTGTGAGACCGCCGCCGCCTTCTCGCTTCCTCGTTCCCATGAAGAGGTAGGTTACAGCGGGCGTCCGTCCGGCGAAGGAAAGTACGACGGTCCTGCACTTCCTCGAGAAGCTCGATCCTGCGGCGAATGGGTGATCGGTGAGGCGGTTCGACGAGGCTAAACACGGTTCCTCTTCAGCCATGCCAACCCCGAGCCTCGATCGTGAAAGCGGGATCAGCCCCGTACTGACGCTCCGCGCGGCTGCGGCTTTCCTCGACCTCCATCCCAATACGGTTCGAGCGCAGGTCCGCCGCGGAATCATTCCCGGGACCAAGATCGGCCGCCACTGGCGCTTTCTGGAACCTGACCTTGTTGCGTGGATTCGGGCCCGGTATCCTGAGGCCGCACGGGTGCAGCTGAGTGCCTTGGAAAGAGAGGCAATATGGCACTCTACCGACGTG
>Ga0207657_10008493_pt1 | contig 10417 bp, 10 predicted proteins | sample KBSC33metaG_FD_184316 | JGI IMG/M metagenome (GOLD analysis project Ga0207657, IMG submission 184316) | Corn rhizosphere microbial communities from Kellogg Biological Station, Michigan, USA - KBS C3-3 metaG (SPAdes) (version 2) | ecosystem: Host-associated > Plants > Roots > Rhizosphere > Soil ... | reverse complement strand
CGCGACGCGTGGGCGGCGGGGTTCTATGAGCCGCGGGTCACCCGGCGGGGCATCCGGGCCGCGCTCGCGCTCGGCCTCGAGCCGCTCGTCTACACGGTGAACGACGAGCGGCGGATGGTGGAGCTGGCCGACGCGGGCGTCGCCGGCATCTTCACCGACCGGCCGGGGCCGGCTCTTCGGCTATTTCGGGAACGTCGTGCTTGAGCTCGAGCATGCGCACGCCCTGTGCGGGTAGCGCGGCCGCGACGCGTGTCCCGACCGGGAGCGCGAGCGCCTGCTGCGTCGGCACGTCGGCGATCACGTCGACCCCCGGCGCCATGATCTTGAGGCGGGTCACGGGGCCGAGGAAGGTCTGGGTGACGACATCTCCGACGAGCGTGTTCGCAGCGGCGGCGCCGCCGTTCGCAGGCGCGACCTCGACCGTCTCCGGGCGCACGAGCACGAGCACGCGCTGGCCCTTCGGGCGGCCCTCGGTGCCGTCGACCCGCAGCATCGTGCCGCCGTGGTCGACGCCGCCGTCGACGATCGTGCCTTCGAGGCGATTCATCGTGCCGATGAACTCGGCGACGAACGGCGTCGCCGGCGCGCTGTACATCTCGGCGGGCGATCCCATCTGCTCGATCCGCCCGCCGTACATCACGGCGACGTGGTCGGAGACGGAGAGCGCCTCTTCCTGGTCGTGAGTCACGTAGAGCGTCGTGATGCCGAGCTCGAGCTGGATGCGCCGGATCTCCTCGCGCAGCTGCACGCGCACCTTGGCGTCGAGCGCCGAGAGCGGCTCGTCGAGCAGGAGCACGCGCGGCTCGATCGCAAGCGCACGCGCGAGCGCGACGCGCTGCTGCATGCCGCCGGAGAGCTGGTGCGGGTAGCGGTCGCCCGCGTGGCCGAGGCCGACGAGCTCGAGCAGGTCGGCGACGCGCTTCCGGCGATCGGCCTTGTCGCGGCCGCGGATGCGCAGGCCGTACTCGACGTTCTGCCGCGCCGTCATGTTCGGGAAGAGCGAGTACGCCTGGAACACCATGCCCATGTCGCGCTTGTTGGGCGCGACGTTCGTCAGGTCCTTGCCGTCGACGACGATCCGACCCTCGTCGGGACGGTCGAAGCCCGCCACGAGCCGCAGCGCGGTGGTCTTCCCGCACCCGGAGGGTCCGAGCAGCGAGAGGAACTCGCCTTCGCCGAGCTGGATCTCGATCCCGTCGAGCGCCTTCACGGTGCCGAAGTCGCGGTGGAGGTTCTGCAGTTCCAGGTAGGGCACTAACGCGCTCCCGCGATCACGGCGCCTCGGGCGCCTCGCGTGCGCCCGACGACGAGCAGCGACAGCATCGCGGCCCAGGTGATGCCGAAGCTCAGCAGCGTGAGCGCGCCCGCCGGGAAGCCCTGCGTCTCGTTCACGTACTGGATGAAGATCGGGAACGTGTGGAAGGCCGAGAGGTTCGCGATCGTGTACTCGCCCATCACGATCGCCAAGGTCAGGAACGACGCGGCGAGCGCGGCTGCCCGGATGTTCGGGAGGATCACCTTGAAGAGCGTCGTCGTCCAGCGGGCGCCGAGGCTCTGCGACGCCTCGGTCAGCGTGTGCACGTCGATCGACCGGAAGCCTGCGTCGAGCGAGAAGAACATGTACGGGAAGGCGAGGATCACATACGCGGCCGCGAGGAAGCCCCACGGCTTCGCGTAGAACCAGTCGGGCGTCCCCTTGAACACCTTCAAGAGCCCGACGACCATCACGATCGGCGGCACGACGAAGGGGATGAGCGCGAGGAACGCGATCACCGGCCGCAACCTCGGCACCCTCAGGTGCACCCAGTAGATGGTCGGCACGAAGAGCAGCAAGCTGATGACGATCGTCTCCAGCGCGAGCAGGATCGAGATCTTCAGGGTGTGCCAGAAGTCGCCGTTGTGGACCACCCAGCCGTAGTTCGCCGCGGTGCAGCACTTGCCGGTCGTGTTGCTCTTCAGGCTGAAGAGCAGCGTCGCGACGAGCGGGATCAAGAAGTACGCCGCGCCGAGCACGAGCCACAGGAACGCCGACGGAGCCATGAAGCGGCGGGGCTTCACCTCACCCACCTCGCCGCGCGGCGCTGCAGCGGGATGTAGAGCAGCATCATCACTGCGAGCACGACGAACATCCCGAATGCCATCGCCTGCGCCAGGTGCGGGTTGTCGAGCACGTTGCCGCTGTAGTACGCGCCGATCAGGATCGGCACGAGGTTCACGGTTCCGGAGGTGAGGCTGTATGCCGTCGCGTACGCGGCGAACGCGTTCCCGAAGAGCAGGATGATCGCGCCGAGCAGCGAGGGCATCAGCACCGGAATGCCGACATAGCGCCAGAACTGGAGCTGCGAGCCGCCGAGGTTGGCCGACGCTTCGCGCCACTCCTTCCGCAGACCGTCGATCGCCGGCGCGATGACGAGGATCATCAGCGGCAGCTGGAAGTACATGTACGCGAGCTCGACGCCCGTCTTCGAGAACAGGCTGAACCCGTGCTGCGTGGGATCCCAGCCGCGCGCACGCAGGAAGACGGTCAGGACGCCGAGCGGGCCGAGGGTTGCGATGAACGCGAAGGCGAGCGGAATGCCGCCGAAGTTCGCTGCGACGCCGGAGAACGTCGTCAGAGCGGAGCGGATCCAGCGCGGCGTGCCTTCACGGATCGCCGCATACGCAATCGCGATGCCGACGACTCCGCCGATCAGCGCAGTGACGAGGCTGACCTCGATGCTCGTCTTGTACGCGTCGATGTAGGGGTGGTGGAAGAGCGTCCGGACGTTCTCGAGCGTGTAGCCCGTCCCCTTCGACTGGAAGGCGCCGATGAGGACGGAGCCCGCCGGCAGGAACAGGAACAGGATCGTGTAGGCGAAGAACGGGAGCGTCGCGGCCCAGGCAAAGGAGAGGCGCTTCCGGCCGGTCGCGGTACCCGGCCGGAGCGCCTCCGGTGCTGCTTCGCTTGCGATGGTCCTACTACCCGACCTTCGAGGGCCACTCGCTGGCGATCTTCGCCTTCCCGGCGGTCTGCTGCCCGATGCTCGCGAACTTCACCTTCGCGTACAGCGCGGGCGCCGGCAGCGCAGCGAGCAGCGACTTCGGAAGCTTCTTGCGCTTCGCGAGATCGTTGAACCGCGCCGGATGCGTGTATCCCTTGAGGAACAGGACCTGACCCTGATCGGAGTAGAGGAACTCCTCCCAGAGCCGCGCGGCCCACGGATGCGGCGCGGAGGCGCTGATCGCCTGCGCGTAGTGGCCGCCGTAGACACCGTCGCTCGGGATCACGACGCCCCATCTCGCCGCCGGGAACTCCTTGACGTACGCGAGGTTGTTGTAGTCCCAGTCGATCGAGATCGGCGTCTGGCCCGAGGCGACCGTCTGCGGCGTCGTGCCGACCGGAATGAAGTTGCCCGACTTCTTCATCTGCGCGAACCAGTCGATGCCGGGGCCGACGTCCTTGACGGAGCCGCCGTTGCCGAGCGCCGCGGCGAACACACCCGCGACCGCCGAGTTCGACGTGAGCGGGCTGCCGTTCAACGCGACCTTGCCCTTGTACTCCGGCTTGAGCAGGTCCTTCCAGGTCTTCGGCGGGTTGCTGACGAGGTTCTTGTTGTAGCCGATCGAGATCGCGCCCCAGTAGTCGCCCCACCAGTATCCGCGCGTGTCCTTCATCGCCCGCGGGATCGTCGAGAACGTCGACACGAAGTACTTCGTATAGAGGCCTTCGGCGGCACCGGACACCGCGAACGGCGGACCGACATCGACGACGTCAGGTGCACGCGAGTCGCCCTTGAGTGAACGCACGGCCTGGTTCTCGTCGGCGGAGCTGCCGTTCGGGTTCGCGTTGTCGATCGAGAGGCCGTACTTCTTCTGGAACGTCGAGATGATCTCGCCGTAGTTGGCCCAGTCCGGCGGCAGCGCGATCGTGTTCAGCTTCCCTTCCTTCTTCGCCTGCGCGATCATCTCTTTCATCGAGAACCCGCGGCCCTTCAGCGGCGGGTTCACCGCGCCAAGCCGGCGCGCGCCGAGTGCGACACCCGGGCTCGAGAGGATCGTCAGGCCGGCGGCCGCTGCGAAGCTGCGCTTCAGCATCTGCGACCGGCTCATGTCCGTCTCCTCGAGCCTGCGCCAGAACTCGAGCTCTTGCGCCTCGTACTCCTCCATTCGACCCTCCCGGTCGGAAAACTGCGGAATGAACCCGGATCGAAGCACGTCCGCGACCTCGTTTCAATGGGCATCCAGGGCACGTTAGGGTCGTCACATGACCCCGGTCGAGGAAGGGCTGTTCGCGGACGGGGGCGTCTGGCTGCGATGTGCGTTGCATGCCCATACGACGAACTCCGACGGCGAGATGTCCCCGGAGATGCTCGTGCGCCACTACGAGTGGGCCGGATTCGACGTCCTCGCGATCACCGATCACTGGGTTCGCACGGTCGAGCGCTCGACGCGGAAGCTGCTCGTGATCCCCTCGACGGAGCTGAACGCGGTCGTCGCGGGTGACGATGCGCACGTGCTCGCACTCGGCGTCGAAGCGGATCCCGATCCGCCCGACGAGTTCGCGCCGCTGCCCGCGGTCGTCGCGTGGATCCTCGAGAACAACGGCGTTCCGTATCTGGCGCACACGTACTGGAGCGGTCTGCGCACGCGGGACTGGGAGGCTTGCGCCGGCCTCGTCGGCATCGAGGTCTGGAACACCGGCTGCGAGCTCGAGATCGGCCGCGGCGACTCGTCGCTCCACTGGGACGAGGCGCTCGAGGCCGGGCACGCGCTTCACGCGCTCGCGACCGACGACTCGCACCATCCGGGCTACGACAGCGGCTTCGCGTGGACGATGGTGCGCGCCGCCGAGCGATCGCAGGAGGCCGTTCTCGACGCATTGCGTAGCGGCCGGTTCTACGGATCGACCGGGCCGGAGATCCACGATGTGGAACACGACGACAACGCCGTCGTCGTCAGGTGCTCGCCCGCGGCGAGCGTGACGCTCGTGAGTGCGCGACATCGCGGTGCGCGCGCGAACGCGGGACGGCTCGGCTATCCCAACGCCTCGACGATCCTCGAACGCGATCCGCACGGCCTGATCACGGCCTGTCGACTCGAAAAGCCGCCGCTCGCGCCGTACGGTCGGGTCGAGGTGTGCGATCAATACGGCCACAAGGCATGGACGAACCCGCTGTGGACGAGCGCGTAGCGTCTCTCGAGGCGCTCGCTTCGCGCGAGTTCGACCTGCTCGTGATCGGCGGCGGGATCGTCGGCGCGGGCATTGCGGAGGCCGCATCGGCCCACGGCCTCGCGGTCGCGCTCGTCGACAAGGGCGACTTCGCGGGCGCGACCTCGAGCGCGTCGTCGAAGCTCGTCCACGGCGGGCTCCGCTATCTGCGACTGGGCGACGTCGGACTCGTGCGGGAGGCGCACCACGAGCGACGCGTGCTGATGAACGTCGTCGCGCCGCACCTCGTGCGGCGTCTGCCGTTTCTCTTTCCGCTCTACGAGGACGGCCCGTACCGGCCCTGGTTCGTACAGAGCGGCATCCTCCTCTACTCGACGCTCGCGCGCGCCAAGCTGAACGGGCTCGTGAAGCTCGAGCGCGCACACAAGCTCGTCCCGCAGCTCCACGGCGACCGGCTGCGCTCGTGCGCGCTCTACGAGGACGCGTGGACGAACGACGGCCGGCTGACGCTCGCAAATCTCCGTGCCGCCGCGGATCGCGGGGCGACGGTCGTCAACTACGCCGAGGTCGTCGGCCTGCAACCGGTCGAAGTGATCGCCGACGGGCAGACGTTCGCCGTGCGTGCGAAAGCCGTCGTCAACGCAGCCGGGCCGTGGGTCGACCGGGTCCGGCGGCTCGAGGACCCGAAGGCGCGCGCGTCGATGCGGCTCAGCAAGGGCGTGCACGTCGTCGTCGACGGCGGCCAGGACTGGCACGCCGCGCTGACGATCCCCCACGACAAGGTGCGCGTCAGCTTCGCCGTCCCGTGGGAAGGGATGCTCCTCCTCGGCACGACCGACACGGAGCACGACGGGGAGCCGGAAGCGCTGGCCGTGACCGAGGCCGACGTCGCGCAGGTGCTCGCCGAGGCGGCGGTCGCCGTCGACGGCCTCGGGCCGGCGCGGGCGACGTACTGCGGCCTGCGCGTCCTGCCGGGCGGGGACGGCGCAACCGCGAACGCGAAGCGCGAGACGGTGTTCTCGACCGGGCCGAGCGGCATGGTGAGCGTCGCGGGCGGCAAGCTGACGACCTACCGGCGGATCGCGCTCGACGCGCTCGACCACCTCGGCGTCCGCGGCCTCTCGAAGCGGCCCCGCCCGCTTCCCGGAGCGACCGGCCTCGACCGGATCGAATGGCCGGTCGAGCTCGACACCGCGACGCGCGCGCATCTGCTCCACCTCTACGGCTCGCTCGCGGTGGACGTGCTCCGCCCGGCGGCCGACGACGAGTCGCTCCTCGAGCCGATCGTCCCCGGCCGTCCCGACTTACGCGCGCAGGAGCGCTACGCCCGCGAGCACGAGTGGGCGCAAACCGGCGAGGACGTCCTCCGCCGCCGCACCACCGCCTGGCTCGCAGGCGTGACGGGAAGACTGTCGCCTGCCCGCACGTCTTGAAGCCGGCGCGTCGGATCGTTAGGTTCGACCGGAGGCGGCAATGGAGGTCACGGAGCAGGAAAGCAAGCTGGGCCGCGAAGCCGACGTCGACGAGGAGACGCCGGTCGAGATCCCGTACGCCGTTCGCTGGCTCGTACCGAAGGGCGAGCGGTTCGCGAACTTCCCGCTCCTGAACGACAACGACACGCAGCTCGAGTACTTCCGGCGCTACGGGCACATCTACGCCGTCGGGATCCCGACGAAGAAGTGGCGGATCGTCGTCGTCTCGGACCCCAGGCTCCTCGACGAGGTCGCCGCCGACGAGGAGCAGTTCGGGAAGCGCGAGGAGGAGATCAACTTCTTCGCGCAGCTGCAAAACGCGCGCGGCCGCGGCATCTCGGTGATCGGCGACGGCGACGAGTACGAGCGCGTACGCCGCGTGATGCTGCCGTGGTACTCGCCGCAACATCAACGCACACAGCTCCAACGGATGAAGGAGCAGGCGCGGAAGCTGGTCGACGCGTGGTCGACGATTCCGCACGACGAGCCGGTCGACGCGCGCACGTGGCTGGAGCGGTACACGCTCGAGGTGTCAGGTCGCGGCGCGTGCAACTACGACTTCGGCCTCCTCGGCCCCGACGCCGCCACCGTCTGCCCGCACGCATTCGCGCACGCGGTTCCCGAGAGCACGAAGGAGAGCATCCTGCGCGTCGCCGAGCCACGACCCGATCTCCGGTGGTGGTCGCGGAAGCTCCGCCGCTACCGGCGGCACAACAGGGAGCTCTTTGAAACGGCCGAGGCGCTCGTCCGCGGGCGCCTGCACACGCAGCCGCTCGGCGAGCAGACGGACCTGCTCACCCGCCTGCTCTCGACGCCGGATCCGGAGACCGGCGAGCTGCTCGGCATCGAGACGATCCGCGACCAGCTCCTGATGCACCTCTCGAACGGTTTCAACGGCCCGTCGATCACCGGCGCCTGGCTCGCGTACGTCCTCGCGACGCGACCCGACATCGAGGAGAAGCTGATCGCGGAGATCGACGAGATCACGGGCGGCGATCCCGACTACGAGCTCGCCTACGACGACCTGATGCGCGTCCCCTACATGACGCAGGTGATCAAGGAGACGCTTCGGATCTATCCGCCGATGCCGGTGACCGTCCGGCGAAGCCTCAAGGACGGGCGCCTCGGCCGCTACCGGATCCGCAAGGGCGACATCATCTTCGTCGGCACGCTAGCCGCGCACCACGACCCGGATTGCTGGGGCCCGAACCCCGAGATCTTCGACCCCGCGCAGTTCGAGATGGAGAAGGTCGTCGCACGGCCGCGGCACGCGTTCATCCCGTTCTCGGTCGGCAAGCGCCAGTGCATGGCGCAAGAGGTGACGTTCATGATGCTGCGCGTCGTCCTCTTCGAGATCTACCGCCGCTTTCAGCTGCGCCTGCCCGAGGGCTCGACGGTGAGCAAGAACACGGTCGTGACGACGAAGCCGGCATCCGTGCCGGTGATCCGGATCCCGCGCGTGCAGACCGAGGTGTTCACGTTGCGCGACACGCCGCCGGCAGCGCGCAAGCGCGCCGCCGCACGTTCTCGGAACTGGGGCGCGGCGACCGAGATCCCCGCGGACAGCCCGTACGGCCGGCTCGTGATCGCCTACGGCAGCAACTTCGGGACGAACAAGGAGCTGGCGGAACGCTTCGCCGAGCGCGGCCGCTTTTACGGGTACACGAGCGACGTCCTGACGATGAACGAGCTCGCCGCGTCGCCGCCGCCGTCGCACGAGCCGTGGCTGCTCGTCGCGATGACGTCGACGTACACCTCGAACCCTCCCGCGAACGCGACCGCATTCAAGGCGCTCCTCGAAGGCGCAGCCCCGGACATGGACGTTTGGCGCAACTGCCGCTATCTCGTCTGGGGTCTCGGCAACAGCCAGTGGAACGCGTTCCTCGCCTATCCCCGCTACCTGCACGAGAAGCTGCGGCAGCTCGGAGCGACGCCGATCACGGACTTCGCGTTCGCCGACGTCGGCATCCCGGCGTGGGAGCAGCGGCACGACGAGTGGAACGACGAGACGTGGCCGCTGCTGCTCGAGCTCTCGGGCGCGCGGGAGACCGACGCCGCAGCCGAGCGTGTCGCAGCCGAGTCGGAGACGGCCGTCGCGCTGATCGCGGCCGACTCGAACACCGCGATGGCGATGTCGCTCCGCGCCGGCGATCTCGCCCCGCGCGTGCTGCTCGCGCCGGAGATCCTGACGAACGCGGTCGGGCTCGAGACGTTCGAGGTGCGGGCACGAGCCTGCCGGGAGCTGCAGGCGGACAAGTCGCCGAAGCGAACGCGGCACGTGGAGATCAACCTGCCGCCCGGAGCGAGGTATCGCGCCGGCGACCACATCGGCGTGTGCCCCAGAAACGACGAGGACGCGGTGGAGCGTCTCGCGCGCCGGCTCGGCGCGGCGCTGGACGGCTTGTTCATGGTCCCGCACACGTTGAATGTGCATGTCGTGCCGAGAGGCGTCGTGCTCCAGGTGCGCAACGTCCTCACGAACCTCGTCGACATCGCCGGCCCTCCGAGCCGCGCGTTCGTCGAGCTGCTGACCGAGAAGGGCGCCGAGGTGCGCGACGTCACCGGCCGCGACGTCATGCAGCTCCTCGACGAGTTCCCGGATTGCCCGCTGAACCTCTACGAGTTTCTCCAGGCGGTGCAGCCGCTCCGCCCGCGGTACTACTCGACGAGCTCGAGCCCGCGGGTTCACGGCACCGACGTCGCGCACGTCGCGGTCGGGCAGATCGAGCGCGGGATGTGCTCCGGCTACGTCCATTCCCTCCGCGACGGCGATCGCGTGAACGCTTTCGTCGACCGGGCCGAAGGGTTCCATCTGCAGAAGGACGTCGAGAAGCCGATGATCTTCGTCTCGGCCGGTACCGGGTTCGCGCCGATGCGCGCGTTCCTCTGGGAGCGCCAGGCGCTGATCGCCGAGGGCGTGCAGGTCGGCGAGGCTGCGCTCTTCAACGGCATCCGCTCGCGCTCGCTCGACTTCATCTACCGCGACGAGATCGAGCAGTTCGTCGCCGGCGGCGTCCTCGACCATCTGCACCTCGCCTGCTCGCGCGAGGACGGGCCGCGTGCGTACGTCCAGGACAGGCTGCGGGAGCGCGGCGAGCTCGTCTGGCGGCTGCTCCAGGCCGGCGGCTACGTCTACGTCTGCGGGTCGCTGCCGATGCGCGACGGCGTCCGTGAGGCGTTCGTCGACATCGTTGCGGATCATGGCGCGATGCCGGTTGAGCACGCCGAGGCGTACCTGCACGAGCTCGAGCTGACGGAGAACCGTTACCGTCCCGACCTCTGGGGCTGACATGGACGTTCTCGCACTCATCCTGATGGCAGCGGCGCTCGTGATGTTCGCGTTCGCAGCGAGCGGCCGCGAGCTGCGCCATTTCAACGAGATCGCGCTCGGCCTCGTCTTCCTCGCAGCCGCGCTGATCTGCCAGTTCGTCCAGATCACCGGCCATACCGTCGGCCGCTGACGCCGCGAACGGCCGCGACCTGGCTGAAAGCCAGGTCGCTAAATCGAACGCCTGGCCGCGGCGCCGAACCGCATCTACACTCGACGCCATGTCACCGCGCTACGCCAGGCTGACCCGGCCGCTCGTGCGCGACGGCGGAGAGCTCAGGGACTCGAGCTGGGACGAGGCGCTCGACCGCGCCGCGGCCGGCTTCCGGAAAGCACTGGACGAGGGCGCCGCGACGGGCCTCTTCAGCTGCTCGAAGGCGACGAACGAGCTCAACTACGCCGCGCAGAAGTTCTCCCGCGTCGTCCTGCACTCCAACAACATCGACAGCTGTAACCGCACCTGACACG
>Ga0207657_10008492_pt1 | contig 10418 bp, 6 predicted proteins | sample KBSC33metaG_FD_184316 | JGI IMG/M metagenome (GOLD analysis project Ga0207657, IMG submission 184316) | Corn rhizosphere microbial communities from Kellogg Biological Station, Michigan, USA - KBS C3-3 metaG (SPAdes) (version 2) | ecosystem: Host-associated > Plants > Roots > Rhizosphere > Soil ... | reverse complement strand
GCATGGCCAAGATCGAGGACTCGCAGCAGCTCTGGGGCGGCGAGACCGCCAAGGCGATCGGCAACTTCCCCGTCTCGGGCGAGCCGATCCCGGCTCCCGTCGCCCACTGGCTCGGCCGCATCAAAGGAGCGGCCGCGCAGGTGAATGCCGACCTCGGCCTGCTCGACCGCGACAAGGCCGACCGCATCGCGGCCGCCGCCGCGCGCATCGCGAGCGGCGAGCTCGACGACCAGTTCCCGATCGACGTCTTCCAGACCGGCTCCGGCACGTCGTCGAACATGAACGCGAACGAGGTGCTCGCGACGCTCGCGGGTGACGACGTGCACGCGAACGACGACGTCAACATGGGCCAGAGCTCGAACGACGTCTTCCCGTCGGCGGTGCACCTGGCGGCGCTCGACGAGATCGTGAACGACCTGCTGCCCGCGCTCGACCTGCTCGGCGCGGCGCTCGAGCGCAAGGCCACGGAGTTCGCCGACGTCGTCAAGTCGGGCCGCACGCACTGGATGGACGCCGTCCCCGTGACGCTCGGCCAGGAGTTCGCCGGCTACGCCGCCCAGGTCCGCGAAGGGTCGGCGCGCGTGCAGGACGCGCTGCCGCGCCTCGGCAAGATCCCGCTCGGCGGCACCGCCGTCGGCACCGGGCTCAACACGCACCCGGAGTTCGCCGAGCGCGTGCGCGCGATCCTCAGCAAGGACACCGGGCTGACAATCTCGGCGCCGGCCGACCCGTTCGAGGCGCAGGCCGCGCGCGACGGCATCGTCGAGATGTCCGGGGCGCTGAAGTCGGTCGCCGTCTCGCTGACGAAGATCGCGAACGACATCCGCTTCCTCGGCTCAGGCCCGCGCGCCGGCCTCGCCGAGATCGCCCTGCCGGAGCTCCAGAAGGGCAGCTCGATCATGCCGGGCAAGGTCAACCCGGTCATCCCCGAGGTCGTGACCCAGGTCGCTGCGCAGGTGATCGGCAACGACGTCGCGATCACGGTCGGCGGCATGCAGGGCCACTTCGAGCTGAACGTCTTCGTGCCGCTCCTCGCCCGGAACATCCTCGATTCCGTGAAGCTGCTCGCGAGCGCCTCGCGGCTCTTCGCCGAGAAGTGCGTCGACGGCATCGAGGCCCAGCGCGAAAACGCCGAGCACTACGCCGAGCTGACGCTCTCGGCCTCCGCGGCGCTCAATCCGTACATCGGCTACGACCGGGTCGGCGAGATCGTCAAGGAGGCCGCAGCCAGCGGCCGCTCGCTCCGCGAGGTCGCGCGGGAGAAGGGCGTCGACGACGAGATCCTCGACAAAGCCCTCGACTACCGCGCAATGGCGAATCCCCACGGCTAGCCCATCCCTCCCACGGGGGATATCTGCCTGTCCGGATCCGGTCCACCATTCGCTCGTTCCTTTGCGGCCTAGAAAAGGGAGAGAGGGCTTGACCTCGCGTCTGCGGTTTGTCGTACTTGCGGTGCTGGCAGCAGCGGCACTGGCCTCGGTGGCTTCCGGCTCCGCGGCCACGGTGAGCCCGATGCTCGCCTCGAGCCCGTTCACGCCGCTCGCCGGGCCGAGTGTCCCCTGCCTGAACGGCGGGCTTCCCTGCTATCTCCCGCCGGAGATCCAGCAGGCCTACAACTTCCCGTCGGGCCCGACAGCGCCGAACGGCGCGGGCCAGACGATCATTGTCGTCACCGCCTACGGCGCGCCCTTCGTCGGCCCCGACATCGAGACCTTCGGCGCGCTCACGGGCGTCCCGTATCCGCCGAACCTCACGGTCGTCCCGCAGAAGACCGCGATCCCGGCCGCCCAGGGCTCGGGCCACACGTACTTCTGGCAGGTCGAGACCGACCTCGACGTCCAGTGGGCCTACGCGATGGCGCCGCGGGCGAAGATCGTCCTCGCGGTCGCGAACTCCGACGACACGCTCGACGTCGCGCAGGTCATGCGCGAGGTGCTGCCGAAGTACCCCGGCGCGATCGTCACGCAGAGCTTCGGCATGGACGAGACCGGGCCGGCAAGCGACCCGAGCCTCGTCAGCACGTTCAGCCCGATGTACCTCGACGTCGTCCGCCACGGCGGCACGGTGCTCGCGGCCGCGGGCGACCTCGGCGCCTCGAACGGCACCGAGATCGAGCAGATTCTCTTCCCCGAGCTCGGGGTGACGCCGTCGGCGATGGCGGCCTACCCGGCCTCGGATCCGCTCGTCCTCGCGGTCGGCGGCACAGAGGGCAATCCCTATCCGGACGGCCTGCTGAGCGACGCAGGCACCTACGGCGGCGAGCAGGCCTGGAACGAGATCTCGCCGTTCGGTGATCCCGGTGCGGGCGGCGGCGCGCCGAGCGCCGTGTTCGACGCTCCGCCGTGGCAGCGCTCGCTGCACACGAAGGACCGTCTCGTCCCCGATGTCTCGTACAACGCCGCGCTCGTCGGCGGTGCGCTCGTGATCCTCTCCTGCCGGCCGAACCCGGCCGACCACGGCGTCACGCTCGACCCGACGTGCGTCGACCCGTCGCGCCAGGGCTATATCTCGGTGGGCGGCACGAGCGCCGGCGCGCCGCAGTGGGCTGCGATCGTCGCGCTCGCGAACCAGGTGCGCATGAGCCAGGCGAAGGCCCCGCTCGGGCTCGTCAGCCCGCTGCTCTACGACCTCGCGAGGGACAAGCGCGCCTATGCCCGCGACTTCAACGACATCACGACCGGCTCGAACGCGCTCGACCTGCGCGCGCTCGGTGCACCGGCACCCTCCGAGTTCGGCTTCGCCGCGGCGCCCGGCTACGACCTGGCGACCGGCCTCGGCACGCCGAACGTCGCGAACCTGCTCGGCGACCTCGCGCGGCGCGACTCGGGCGAGATCCCCGGCAACGTGGCCCACGGCCCGAAGGCCGACAAGCCCGGCAAGGTCAAGCACCACCACTTCGACCCATCGAAGTAGCCAAGCCCTAGAGGTACGGCGTCTCCTCGGGGCCCTACGGGGCCCCTTTCGCCGTTCCAGGTTGCAAGAGATATCACGCCGGGCTCTTGACCCATATCGCGCATCGCGGCAGACTCCCCCGGGTCGGCCAGAGGGGGCCGGCGAGGGCACGGGCGGGCGCCGGCGGAGGGTCGGTGCCGACGTGCAGGCTTTCACTCAAAGGGGAGGAACCACACATGTTGAATCGCCTACGCGCCCGAGGCGCGGGCCGCACCTTTGTTGGGGCGACCGTTGCCATCGTGGCCGGGCTGATCATGGCGTCCGCCGGTGCGGCGGGGAATGCGCCGGAGCCGGCGGGATCGGGCGACGTCGCCCCGTCCTACTACACGCCGCTCGGCATGAGCAACGCACCGGTCAACGTCGTCGTCCAGCTCGGAGGCGACCCGGTCACCGTCACGGAGGCCAACTCCGGCAAGAAGCTCGCGAAGAGCGAGAAGGAAGCGCTCGCCGCGGGGCTCAAGGGCAAGCAGGACGCCCTCGCCGGGGCGATCGCCGCTCTCGGCGGTCAGGTGACCGGCAACTACCAGTACGCCTACAACGGCATTCGGGTGCGGATCAGCGCGCGTGACGCCGACAAGCTCGCGGCGCTTCCGGGGGTCACGGGAGTCCACCCGCTCCAGCTCATGAAGCCGGACAACGTCCGCAGCGTTCCGTTCATCGGTGCGCCCGCGGTGTGGGACGGGCTCAACGGGCTGCACGGCGAAGGCGTGAAGATCGCGGTGATCGACACCGGGATCGACTACACGCACGCGAACTTCAACGGTCCCGGCACGGTCGCTGCGTACACCGACGCGAATTCGCGTGACACGCTGCCGGCCGACCCGACGGTCTTCGGGCCGTCCGCACCGCGCGTCAAGGGTGGCATCGACCTCGTCGGCGACGCGTACAACGCTGCCGCCGCCGCAGGCTCGCCCGCACTCATCCCGCATCCCGATCCGAACCCGCTCGACTGCAACGGGCACGGCTCGCATGTGGCAGGGACGGCGGCGGGCTCCGGTGTCGACGGCTCAGGCCACACGTACACCGGCCCGTACAACGCGAACACCGTCAGCTCGAACTCGTGGGTGATCGGCCCGGGCGTCGCGCCCAAGGCCGACATCTATTCCGTTCGCGTCTTCGGGTGCACCGGTAGCACCGATGTGACCGTCGACGCCATCGAGTGGGCTGTCGCGAACGGCATGGACGTCATCAACATGTCGCTCGGCTCTCCGCTCGGCGGGAGCGACGATCCCTCCGCCGTCGCTTCGACGAACGCAGCGAGCGACGGTGTCATCGTCGTGACCTCGGCCGGCAACAACGGGCCGAGCCAGTACATCGTCGGCTCGCCCAGCACGGCGGACGGTGCGATCTCGACGGCAGCGAGCGACTCGTGGTCTTCGACCCCGGGTGCGAGCGTCGTCACGAGCGCCGTTCCCGGCCCAGCGCTGTCGCTGACCGCGGTGAACGCAAACGGCTACAACTTCACCGGCCCGATCACGGGCGGCCTCGTGGTGCTGAAGGACAATCCGGCGACGGTCACCGACCAGGCCGGCTACGTCGGCTCGGCCGACGAGTCGCTCGGGTGCTCGCCGAGCGCGTACACCTTCAACGGTGCAGCGGGCAAGGTCGCGGTCGCGAAGCGCGGCACGTGTGCGCGCGTCGCACGCGCGGTCTTCGGCCAGCAGGCAGGTGCAATCGCGGTGATCATGACGAACAACGCGGCCGCACTGCCTCCGTTCGAGGGCCCGATCACCTCGAATCCCGATACGGGCGAGTCGTACACGGTGACGATCCCGTTCATCGGCATCGGCGGAAACCAGACGGTCGCGACCTCCGACTCCGGGAAGATGCAGGCGCAGCCCGCGGGTCAGACGGTCACGTTGTCGGCGGCGTCGATCGCCAACCCGAACTTCCGCGGCTTCGCGAGCTTCAGCTCGGGCGGCCCGCGGACGGGTGACAGTGCGTTGAAGCCGGACCTCACGGCGCCCGGCGTCTCGATCTCCTCGACGGGGAACGGCACCGGCAACGGTGGCGTGTTCATCTCGGGGACGTCGATGGCGTCGCCGCACGCCGCAGGTGTGGCCGTGCTGACGCGTCAGGCGCATCCGTCGTGGAGCGTCGCGGACATCAAGGCCGCGATGATCAACACGGGCGACCCGTCTGGTGTGTTCGGGTATCGCACGAGCCTCGGCGGCACGGGTCTCGTGCAGCCGGCGAAGTCGGTTGCGACCCAGTCGGTCGCCTACCCGGCCGGCGGTACTCCGTTCGACGTGGCGTTGAACTTCGGCCTGCAGGAGCTGAAGAGCGACTTCTCGCAGACGAAGTCGGTGAAGATCGACAACAACGGCTCCTCGGCTGCAACGTTCAACGTGACGCAGGTTGGAGCATCGGGCTCGCCTCACGCGGTGTCGTTCAGCGCGCCGTCGGTGACCGTTCCCGCTCATGGGAGCGCGACCGTCGACGTGACGCTGAACGTGCCCGCTGCGACGGCGGGTTCCGCGAGCGGCTCCGGCCTCTCGTTCCGCGAGGTTGCCGGGCTCGTCACGCTCACGCCGGCGGCCGGCTCGAACAACGGCGTCACGCTTCGCGTGCCGTACTACCTCGTGCCGCGTCCGCAGGCTGCCGTCTCGACGAAGATCGATCTTCGTGTCGGGGCGACCGCGACGGCCAACGTGTCGAACAAGGCGGATGCCCCGATCGCGGGCGGCGCCGACTTCTACGCGTGGGGTCTCTCGGACGGCAAGGACAGGGGCAAGGACGCGAACGACGTCAGGGCGATCGGGACGCAGTCGTTCCCGTTCCCGACCGGCGCGAACCCGTTGCGTCGGCTGATCGTCTTCGCGGTGAACACGTACGACGCCTGGTCGAACGCGTCGACGAACGAGTTCGACATCTACGTCGACGTGGACGGTGACGGCAGAGACGACTACGTTGTCGTCGGTGCCGACCAGGGTGCCGTGCAGACCGGTACGTACAACGGCATCATGGGTGCGTTCGTGTTCAGCACCCGGAGCGCGGGAGCCGCGATCAACTTCCTGGCGACCGCTCCGACCGACGGCTCGACCGCTGAGCTGCCGGTGCTCTCGTCGGCACTCTGTCGTGCCGGTGAGCCGTGCCTGAACGGCACGACGAACGCACGGATCACGTACCACGCGATCAGCTTCGACGTCGCGAACGGCGGCGCCGACGAGGTCGACGGTACGGCGAAGTACAGCCCGTGGCACGAGGCGATCACGACCGGCGGTTTCGCCGGCGTCGCCCCGGGCGCCTCGGACTCGTCGAACAACGTGACCATCGATTCGGCCGAGTGGGCGCTGACGCCCGCGATGGGCCTGATGATCGTCACGCTCGACAACAAGAACGGCGGCGACGAGGCACAGCTCGTCGGCCTCAAGAAGTAAGCCCAGGAGGAAGCAGGGCACGACGAAGGGCCGCCTCCGGGCGGCCCTTCGTGCGTCTCAGCGAATTGCGAGCCGCGGGTGGAACGTGCGGTTGCCGATGCGCGCTGTGAGCTGGTAGCTGCCGGCGCGTGCGGGGTTTGCGAGCCCGGCCGCGGCGGTGAAGCGGATCCGCAGCGTCCCCTGGGCGATCGACTGGCAGATGACCTCCGGCGGCTTCGGCAGGCCGATCGTGACGGTGCGGCCGGAGAAGCCGAAGTACCGCGGTGCCTTGCCTGCGACGAGGATGTCGGTGCGCGCGATCGGGCGCCTGATGTCGGTCGGCAGCGTGACGACGACCGGGCCGCGGCCCGGCTGGCCGCACGTCATCGGGTAGTGGAGCGTCACGGTCAAGGCAGCGCGGGCTCCGGGGCGCGCCGGATCGGCGACGGCCGTTGACGACTGGGTGCCGAACGGCGGCGGCGCGGCCGCTGCCGCGGGGACGAGCAGGAGCGCGAAGGCGGCGAGTGCCGTGCGCATCGCGGGTCGCTAGTAGGCGACGGCGCCGCGGCCGGTCTCGGCTGCGTGGCGCTGCTCGTCCGCGCGATAGCTCGAGCGGACGAGGGGGCCCGAGAAGACGGAGCCGAAGCCGATCGCCTCCCCCTGCTCACGGAACCAGCGGAACTCGTCGGGGTGCACCCAGCGGTCGATCGTCGCGTGCTTCGGGCTCGGCTGGAGGTACTGGCCGATCGTCACGACGTCGACGCCGTGTGCGCGCAGGTCGCGCATCGTCTCGACGACCTCGTCGTTCGTCTCGCCGAGGCCGACGATGATGCCGGACTTCGTGAGCACCGGATAGTCGGCGATCTCCTTCGCGCGCTGCAGGAGCCAGAGCGCCTTGTCGTAGTCGGCCTTGCCGCCGCGCATGGCGCGATGCAGGCGGCGCACGGTCTCGATGTTGTGGTTGAAGACGTCGGGCCGTGCGGCGAGGAGCGTGTGCAGCGCCTCTTCCTCGACGCCGAGGAAGTCGGGCGTCAGCACCTCGACCTTCGCGTCGGGCAGCTTCGCGTTGATCGCGCGGATCGTCGCCGCGTAGTGGGCGGCGCCGCGGTCGGCGACGTCGTCGCGGTCGACCGAGGTGACGACGACATGCTTGAGCTTCATCTGCGCAGCGGCCTGCGCGACGCGGAGCGGCTCGAGCTGGTCGGGCGGCGCGTCGGGCTTGCCCGAGTGCACGTAGCAGTAGCGGCACGCGCGGGTGCACGTCTCGCCGAGGATCTGGAACGTCGCGGTGCCGCGCCCCCAGCACTCGGAGATGTTCGGGCAGCGCGCCTCCTCACAGATCGTGTGCAGCTGGAGCCCGTGAATGAGCTTCTGCACGTCGAAGTACTGCCCGTCCTGCGACGGCGCGCGCACCTTCATCCACTCCGGCCGGCGCGGCCTCTCGGCGACGGGAAGCGAGCGTTCCACCTCTCCAGTGTAGTAGCGGCCTCTCAGGACACGTCAGGGGCCAGGCCCGGTCACGACTTCGTGCCGAATGTGTAACGACTTCTCAACGTCCAGCCGCGCCGAGCGCGAAAACCTGCCCGCGGCGGACGAGGCCGTCACACTTTCGTGACGATTCCGTGAGCCTTCCGTCACAGGGCCTGGCCCCGGACGTGGCTCCGCCAGGCCTGGGCGGTTCGGGCAGGGCTGTGAGTGGGCCGCGTGGTCGCGCGATTGCTCTTCTAGGCGGCGCTGGGCTTCGTGGACGTCAGCGCGAGAGCTGCGCGTGCACGGGCTGCGCCCACAGGCCCATGCCGTCCTCGGCGGGAACCTCCTCGAGCTCGAGCCCGAAGACCTCCTCCAGGGCGGCGACCGCATGCGGGCGCACCTCGTCGACCGTCACCGGGCGACCCGCCTCGCGCGCGACCGTCGTGAACATCGCGTCCTCGAGCCCGCACGCCGTGATCCACTCCGTGAACGGCGCAGGATCGAGATCGACGTTGAGCGCATACCCGTGCGTCGTCACCCAGCGCGACACGTGCACGCCGATCGACGCGATCTTCCGCGGCGGTCGCGTCAGCCACACGCCCGTGAGGCCGTCGATGCGCTCGGCCGCGAGCTCGAACGGCGCCAGCGTCCTGATCAGCGCCTCCTCGAGGTTGCGCACGTACTGCTTGACGTCGCGGCCGTGCCGCTTCAGATCGAGGATCGGATAGCAGACGAGCTGTCCCGGCCCGTGGAACGTCGACTTGCCGCCGCGGTTCGTCTCCACGACCTCGACGTCGGCGTGCTCCGGGACGTGCAGTTCCGCGCCCTCGTCGGTGCGCCGGCCGAGCGTGACGACCGGCGGATGCTCGAGCAGCAGGATCGTGTCGGGCACCGCTCCCTGCGAGACGGCGCCGGCGAGCGAACGCTGGAGCTCCCACGCCTCTCGGTACGGGATCGTGCCGAGCTGCATGACATAGCCGCCTCTACTCACGACTACCCGCCGTCGCCCTCCCAGTCCTCGAGCCGCTCGCGCAGCTCCTTGAGGAAGCGGCCGGCGTACGCGCCGTCGACGAGACGGTGGTCGTACGTCAGCGTGATGTTCATCAGCGGCCGGATCGCGATCACGTCCTTGCCGAGCGAGTCCTGCACGACCCACGGGCGCTTCACGAGCGCGTACGTGCCGAGGATCGCCGCCTGCGGCTGGCTGATCACCGGCGTGCCGTGGAACGTGCCGTAGCCGCCGGGGTTCGTGATCGTGAATGTCCCGCCCTGCACGTCGTCGGGGAGCAGCTGCTTCTCGCGCGCCTTGCGTGCGATGTCGGCGATGCCCTTCGCAAGGCCGAGCAGGTTCATCGTCTCGGCGTTCTTCAGCACCGGGACGATGAGGCCCTTGCCTTCGGCGAGCTCGACGGCGATGCCGAGATTGACGAAGTTGCGCGTGACGATCGAGTCGCCGCGCAGCTCGCCGTTCACGTACGGATGGTTCGGCATCGTCTGGACGACGGAGCGCGCGATGAACGCGAGGTACGTCGGGTTGACGCCGTACGCAGCCTGGTACTCCTTCTTCAGCTGCTCGCGCGCGGCGACGACCCTCGATAGGTCGACCTCGATCGCGCTCGTGACGTGCGCAGACGTATCGAGCGAGCGGCGCATGTGCTCGGCGATGCCGCGCCGCATCGCGGACACCGGCTCGAGCTGCTCGCCGGCCAGCGGTGCGGCGGCGGGCGGCGGAGCAGGTGCAGCGGGCTTCGGCGGTGCAGCAGCGGCCGGTGCGGGCGCAGCCGGAGCAGGTGCAGGCGCGGCTGGAGCGGCGGCCGGCTCCGGCGCCGGCGGCGCCGCGGGAGCTGCAGGCGGTGCGGCCGCCGCGGGCGGAGCGGCCGCGCCGGAGTCGATGAAGCCGAGGATGTCCTGCTTCGTGACCCTGCCGCCACGGCCCGTGCCGGCGACCTGCGTCGGATCGACGCCGTGCTCGGCGGCGATGCGCGCGACGACGGGCGAGACGAAGCGGTTGCCGTTCTCGTTCGCGGCCGCCTCGGCCGGCGTGGCCTGGGGCTGTGTCGGCTGCGGCGTCTCGGCGGACGACGGGGCGTCGGCCGTCTGCGCGGCCTCCTGCGTCGCGGGCTCGGGCGGTGCAGGCGCTTCCGCTGCCGGCGCGCCCGCGGCGCCGCCGACGCCTGCTCCCCCGATTTGGGCGAGCTTCGTCCCGACCTCCACCGTCTCGCCTTCCTGCACGAGGATCTGCGTCACGGTCCCGCTCGCCGGGCTCGGCACCTCGGTGTCGACCTTGTCGGTCGAGATCTCGAGCAGCGGCTCGTCGGCCTCGACGTGCTCGCCCTCCTGCTTGAGCCAGCGCGTGATCGTGCCCTCCGAGACGGACACGCCCATCTGCGGCATTACGACGTCGATTGCGGTCTCGGTGGCCATGCGACTCCCTCTCTAATACTCCGCGAGCTCGCGAAGACCCTTCACGACGTCTTCGACCTGCGGGATGAAAGCCTTCTCGAGCGGCGGCGCGAACGGCACCGGCGTGTCGGGCGCTGCGATGCGGCGCACGGGCGCGTCGAGATCCTCGAACGCCTCCTCGGCGATCGTCGCGGCGATCTCGCCGCCGAAGCCGCCGGTGCGCGTGTCCTCGTG
>Ga0207657_10008491_pt1 | contig 10419 bp, 11 predicted proteins | sample KBSC33metaG_FD_184316 | JGI IMG/M metagenome (GOLD analysis project Ga0207657, IMG submission 184316) | Corn rhizosphere microbial communities from Kellogg Biological Station, Michigan, USA - KBS C3-3 metaG (SPAdes) (version 2) | ecosystem: Host-associated > Plants > Roots > Rhizosphere > Soil ... | reverse complement strand
GGCGCCGCCGCCCTCCTGGGCGTAGGCGAACGACGGCAGGACGCTTGTTCCGACGGTACAGCACAGCACGGCGCCGGCCACGATGCGGCGCAGTGCCGGAAATTGCTTTTTGCTGCGGAGTTGGTTTGTTTTCATCATCTGAACTCTAACGCGATTATGTTCTTGCCGTTCACCATACGCCGTTGCCCCAGCAGGTTGAGCAGGTTGCCCAGCGTGTCTTCGTATTTGTCGGCCGCCGCTGCCTGTCCCGAGAAGCGGAGGCGGCCATTTTCTAATGCTCCACTACCCGACAGCAAAAGCGCCCCCGTCACCGTGCGCAGCACCACGTCGGCCCGCTGGCCGTGCCAGTCCATGGCCATCTCGTAGGTGCCGAGCGGTTTGATCGGGCTCATGCGCGACCCCATGTCGGTCAGCGACAGCACCGTGCGTCCGCTCACCGCCACCGTATTACCCTGGCGCACGATGTCCAGCAGGTTCCAGGACAGCTTGATCGCGCCCGTGAGCGCGAGGGTGTTCAGCGGCGCGCCCAGTCCGGCCAGGCCGTCCGCCGGCAGCAGCAACTGGCCGGCGCTGACCTGCCACTGCGACCAGCTGCCGCTGACGTGCACGGGCTGCGCCAGCGCCTGGTCGTTGGCAATGTCCATGCTGACGTCGCCGAGCAGCACCAGCGGCGACAGGCGCCACGAAAAACGTCCGGGCAACAGCGGCGTGACGGCGCCGCTTTCGCCCGGCGCGCCGCCCACAAAGGCTGAGCCGCGCCAAAGCGTACCCTGCGCATCCCCCAGAGTCAAACGGCCGCCGGTCTGGCGTTCGACCATCGGGCCGAGCCAGGCGGCGGGCAGGAATGCAAACACGGTGACGATCACTGCCAGCGTCGGCAGCACGATCCAGGCGAGCGCGCGCTTCATTGGCCGCTGCCGGTGTTCTGGCGCAGCGTCAGGCTGGCGTCGACCTGGCCCGCGGCGGGCAGAGCCGTCACGGCGGCGTCCTGCACGAGCACGCGATTGGCGCGGCGCTGCTCGTCGAGCCACGCGGCCAGGTTGGCGAACGAGACGTTGTTCAACTGCAGCTTGATGTACTCGCCTTCCACCGACAGCGATTGCGGCGTCAGGCTACGCCCGGACAGGCTGCTGGTGACGGCCTCGCGCGTGAGCGGCGCGACCTGCGTTTCCGTCGTCTGGGACAGCGTCGCGGCTTGCGTGGCCATGGCTTTCAGCTCGGCCTCCTGCTGGTGCAGCTGCGGCAGCGTCCGGCGCAGCTGCGCGCGCCCTTCGAGGGCCGGATCGACGAACAGCAGGTACAGCAGCGCGGCCAGCACGACGGCGCCGCCGGCCGCCAGGAAGCGGCGTTCCTGCTCGGTGCGCGCGAGCCACAGCGCCGTGGCGCGCTCGCGGTACTGGGCGAAAGTGGTGGCGATGCTCATGGTTTGGCTCCCGTGCTGCGGATGACCCAGTTGCCCGGCTTGGTTTCCTCCAGGGTGAGCCGGCGCGTGGCCAGGGCCGTGCGCAACTGCCCCGTCAAGCCGGGATCGACCGATTCAGGTTTGACTTTGACGGTCAACGCGCGTTCGTGGTACTCGATTGATGCAATCCCAACCGGCCGGCCGAGCGCGCGCGTCGCTTCGCCCAGCGCCGACGCGAGGTACGTGAATTCGTCAGGCGCGACCTCGCCCGTGTTGGCGCGCGCGCGGGCGATGTGCTGGCGCATCTGCAGCACCGGATCGAGGATCGTCGTCTCGCGCGGGTAGACGGTGCGGTAGGTCTGCGTCATCGACTGGCGGACCGTCTTCTCTTCGCTGCGCAGGCGCAGCCAGTCGACGTTCAGGCCGATCAGGTTGACGGCGACGACCAGCGCGGCGAGCGCGATCGGCCAGCGCCAGCGGCGCCAGTCGCGCGCGGGGCTCCCCGCCGCACCGAGGCCACTGACGAGGTCCAGCGCGGTGGTCTTGGAACCGGCGATCCAGTGCACCCAGTCGTCCGCTTCGAGCGTGATGCCGGGCCCGGCGTCCTGCGCCAGCGCCTGGTATTCGCCCAGCTGGGCGGGCGGCACGTACAGCACGAGCGGGGCGTCGCCGCTGAAGGTGCGCGCCGTCTGCAGCACGACGGCCGGCGTCGCGTCGAGCGCGAGGCCGAAGCCCTGGAACAGGCTTTGGCGCAACGTCAGTTCGACACCGGAAATCGCGGCCGCGACACTGCCCGGCTGCAAAGGCAGGCACAGCTGCGCGGGCACGGCGGTGACGGCGCGCGCGCCCTGGATCAGCAGGCTCTTGACGAGGGCTTCCAGCCAGTCGCGGTCGGCGACAGCGATGGGGCGCGTGCCGTCGGGCTGCTCGGGCGCGGCCACGAGCACGGCGTCAAGCGGGTCGCCCAGGATGTGTTCTTCGACGAGGCCCGGCAGCGCGGCCTTCAGGCGCGCGCCGGACAGCGGCGGCGCCTGCACGGACAGCAGGCTGACGTCGGCGGCGGCCAGCAACAGCACGATGCGGCGGCTCGTGCCGACGAGGTCGCCCAGGTTGCGCAGCGGCCCTTCGCCGTACTGGTCGATCATGCCGCCATCGGTGACGAGGGCGAAGCGGCACAGCGCGTGTTCACCTTCGGCGCGCGCTGGATGCCGGATATAAAGTGTGCTCAAACTGTCTCGCTTTCTCGATCTCTTGTTGGTCGTTTTAACATGCCCTGCGCTATCCCTCGAGACTTCTTTTCGAATTCTTCAATACTGCTGGCGGATCCACATCACTTTCGGACCGCCCCCTGCCACCAGACCAGCCGACCGTTTGATCAGCGCCTGCGCGTCCAGCGCGGCGCGGTCCAGGCGGATGCGCGTGTCGACGAGGAACCAGTCGCTGCGGACGGCCACGCCGGGCAGCGTGTCCTTCTGGCCCCCGGTAGCGTCGCGCGCGAAATACGAGATATCGCGCCACGGCGCCTGCTTGCGCCGTACGATCAGCGTGTTCGCCCCCGACATCGACATGTCCGGCACCACGGCCGCCAGCACTTCCGGCGGCGCGGTGTTCACGTTCACGAGCGTCGTTTCCGGCAACACTGTCACGAACGGCCGCAGGCGCTCCACGATCAACGGCGTCACGCCCTGCACCGCCAACAGGTCGTCCACTTGCAGAATCTTCACCGGTGCCCCGGTCACGGGCGTGGCAGGCGTATCCTTGTCGGGCGGTTCGGCACCCACCGGCATGCCGGCCGCCACGTAGACAGCGATCCGGCGCGCCAGCCCCGGATCCAGCTGCACGTTGTGCAACAGGCGCCCCAGGAGCGCGACCTGATCTTCCTCCGGATGCCCCTTGGTCTTCGCCAGGTTGCGCAAATTGTAACGCGAGCATGCGTCCGTAATGTTGCCGGACAGGCTCGCATCGAAATTTTCGCCCTCGACGCGCTCGCGCTCGACGTACTGGTCGAGGCGCGTCTCCGCCAGCGGCGTCGCCCACACCTGGTCGAGCGACGTGTAGTCGCGGTGATCGATGCCATCCTGGAACAGGACCAGCGTGGACCAGTCGAGCGCGCCGCGCAGGATCCATTTGGTCTGCAAGTGCAGGCGCTGGTTTTCCATCGAGCGCACCTGGACCTGCTGCTGCCAGAACAGGCTGGCGACGATGGAGATGGCGAGCGTCGTGAGCAGCAGCGCCGTGATCACGGCCACCCCGCGTTGGCGCCAAGGCCTGACGTTGCGGACGTTCATGGCTCCCCCAGCAGGAAGGATTTGACGAGGGGCGCCGGCAGGCTCGGCGCCTGCAACGCGACCTGCAGGCCGGTGGGATCGTTGTTGACCTGCGCCGCCTGGTCGGGCGGCAGGGGCGGCCCGCCCTGCGGCGTGGCGGCCGTGTTCGCGCCGGGATCGACGCCGCCCTGGCGCCACGTGTTGTTGACCCACGTCGCGACCTGCATCCCCGTCACACCGGCCTGCAAGGCCACGGCCGGATTGGTGTCGGCGTCGCCGGTGACGGCCTGCCACAACGCGTCGAGCTGGACGAGGTCGCGCGTCGCCTGCGATTCGCGCCGGATCAGCGTGCCGTTGACGATGCGGTAGGCGACCACCTGCAGGCGCGCCGGCTGGTTTTCCGTGAACACTTCGCGCACGAGCGTGAAGCGGTCGGCGCCGACGAGGAGATACGGCCGCTGGTCGATGATGTCGCGCTGGACGATGTGTTCGCAGTCACTCTGCATCTGGGCGAAAGCCAGCTGCATGCCGCGCGTCGTTTCCATCTGCTGCGTGAGGGCCACGCGCGCGCGCACGATGCCGTCCAGCCCGCGCCAGCCGAGCACGGCGACGATGGCCAGGATGCTGATCGCGACGAGCAGCTCCACGAGGGTGAAGCCGCGCGGCCCGTTGCGGTGGCGGATACGGGTCGTCATCGCCACGGCTTCAACACGAGTTGCACCAGCTTGACGATGCGCCGGTTGGGGTTGGCGATGTCGAACACGGAGACTTCGACGCGGCGCAGGCGCGGATTCGGGCTGGCGATGACTTCTTCCTGGCAGACGAGGTGCAGGTCGCCCTGCGGGCAATCGAAGCTGTGCTTGCCGACCTCGGGAAATTCCTTGCCCAGGCGGATTTGCACGAGCCGGTTCTCGGCCGACCACGTGGCCATCATCGACGCGCGCAGGCCGCTGCTGTTGGCCGTCAGGCTGCCGACGGCGCGCAGGCCGGCGCCCAGCGCCGTGCCCACGATGACGAGGGCCACGAGCACTTCCAGCAACGTGAAACCGCGTTGCCGGCTCGGGATTCGCATGCGCGTCGGGTTCGTCATGACGTGCTATTCCACCGTGAAATGGCCGACGCCGTCGGCCCGGATCGCGACGTGGTCGCTGCCGCTGGCGAGCGTGAGCACGAACGGCTTGTCGACGGGTTCGCTGCCGAAGGTGATGCGCAGCGGATTAAGCGTGCCGGCGCTGGTCGGGTCGAGCAGCAGGGTCACCGGCGGGTTCTTGAAGTCGCGCTCGCGCAGCAGGTCGTCGTTCACGATGGGCGCCCAGCGCGTCTCCGTGCGCACGAGAAAGTGGTAGCGGTCGGGCGTGGCTTCGAAGGCGACGAGACGGTTACGCACGATGGCTTCGTCACGCGCGAGCTGCAGCAGCAGCGCGATGCGCTGCGCTTCCTTCTGCAGGTCCTGGTGGGGGCTCGGAATGGCGTTGAGGCTGGCCAGCCCCAGCGTGATGCCGATGATGACCATCACGACCATGATCTCCACCAGGGTGAAGCCGCCGTGGGCCGGCGCACCGGGCCGGCGCGGCAGGCCAAGCGCGCGCGTGGTCATCGGATGTCGGCGTTATTTGTTGTCCCAGGAGCCGATGTCGGCATCCTCGCCGGTACCGCCCGGCTGGCCGTCCGCGCCGAGCGAGAAGATGTCGACCTCGCCGTGCAGGCCCGGGTACAGGTACTGGTAAGGCGTGCCCCACGGATCCTTCGGCAGCTTGTCGATGTAGCCGCCCTCTTTCCAGCCGTTGGCCGGCGGGCCGCTGGTCGGCTTCTGCACGAGTGCCTGCAGGCCCTGCTCCGTGGTCGGATAGCGCTGGTTGTCGAGCTTGTACAGCTTGAGGGCCGACATCAGCGTGGAAATGTCGACGCGGGCCGCGGCCACGCGCGACTCGCCCGTACGGCCCAGCAGCTTGGGCACGACGAGCGCGCCCAGGATGCCGATGATGACCACGACGACCATGATTTCGACGAGGGTGAAACCACCCTGGCGGCGCTGCCCTGCGAAACGATGCTTGAAGTTCTGCATATGTATGATGAATGTGGTCGGAAAAACAGTATAAGGCCGAACGTCGCCGGGCGATGCCAAAACTCGTTCGGAAAATTTTCCAAATGGTCCGGAAAATTTGCCAATTGTAAGTTAGACACCACCAAATGACACCTTTAACGACGCTTAAGGCACAGCGCGCGCGTCCGGCGACTCATTTTACGCCGGGGCGTCCCGCGCAAACAGGGCAGCAAGGGTTGCGCGCGACGCCGATTTCCGTCCATTCCATGCTGCGTCCGTCCAGCATCTGCAGCCGGCCCGCCAGCGAGCGGCCGCTGCCGGCCAGCAGCTTCAGCGCCTCGGCCGCCTGCATCGCGCCGATGATGCCCACCAGCGGCGCGAACACGCCCATCGCGCTGCACGCGACCTCTTCGAACTTGCCATCCTCCGGGAACAGGCAGGCATAGCAGGGCGACGTGGCATCGCGCACGTCGTAGACCGAGATCTGCCCGTCGAAACGGATCGCGGCGCCCGCGACGAGCGGGACGCCGGCGGCAACGCAGGCACGGTTGACGGCATGACGCGTGGCGAAGTTGTCGCTGCAGTCGAGTACGACATCGGAATCCCGGACGAGTTCCGCCAGGCGTGCCCCATCGGCGCGTTCGCGCAAGGCGACGACGTCGACATCGGGATTGATCTGATGGAGGGCTTCGCGTCCGGACTCGACCTTGGGCTGGCCCACGCGCGCCGTCGTGTGCATCACCTGGCGCTGCAGGTTCGTGAGGTCGACGGTGTCGTCGTCGACGAGGGTCAGGCGCCCGACGCCGCTCGCGGCGAGATACAGCGCGGCCGGCGAGCCGAGGCCGCCCGCGCCGATCACGAGCACGCGCGCGCGCAGCAGGCGTTCCTGGCCTTCGATGCCGATCTCGTCGAGCAGGATATGGCGCGAATAGCGCAGCAGCTGCTGGTCGTTCATCGCCAGCCCTCGTCCACCATCGCGGTCCGCATCATTTCTGCGGCGCGTGCGTCTTGGACTCGAGGGCCGGCGGCTTGGCGCCGTCCTTGATCTCGGCCGGCTTCGGCTCCTGGCCCGGCAGCTTCGCGGGCGCGGGCTTGTCGTCGTCCGGATCGGCCTTGGCCAGCTGCACCTTCAGGCCCTTGAAGTGATTCAGCGCCTGCGCCAGCTGGAAGTCGTCCTTGCCGCCGAATTCCACGGGCTTGGCATTCTTCAGCGCGGCGACGGTGAACTGCTCTTCCTCGAGTTCGTCGCGGCGCTTCGCGTTCGCGCTCTTGCCGTCGACCGCCTCGTTCGCCAGGTGGCGGTCGAGGTCGGCCTCGCGCACGCGCACGGCGTTCAGGCCGTCGCCGTCCGGCGTCTCGTCGACCTTCAGGTCCGGCACGATGCCCAGCGCCTGGATCGAGCGGCCTTTCGGCGTGAAGTAGCGCGCGATTGTCAGCTTCACGGCCGTGTCGGCCGTCAACTGGCGCAGGTCCTGCACGGAGCCCTTGCCGAACGTCTGGCTGCCCATCACGATGGCGCGCTTGTAGTCCTGCAGGGCGCCCGCGACGATTTCCGATGCGGACGCCGAGCCCGTGTTGACGAGCACGACCATCGGCACGGTCTTCAGCGCGGCCGGCAGTTTGGCCAGCGGATCGGCACCTGGCTTGACGGCATAGAACTCGCGCCGGCCGTAGTAGGTGACGTTCGACGTGGCCATCTGACCCTTCGTCGACACGATCACGTCGTTCGCGGGCAGGAAGGCGGCAGAGACGCCGATCGCGCTCGGCAGCAGGCCGCCCGGGTCGTTCCTCAAGTCCAGCACGAGACCCTTGATGTTCGGATTGTGCGCGTACAGGTCCTTCAGCTTGCCCGCGACCTCGTCGACGGTCTCTTCCTGGAACTGGTTGATGCGCAGCCACGCGTAGCCGGGCTCGATCATCTTCGCCTTGACGCTGGCCACGTGGATTTCCTCGCGCTCGACGGGGACGACCCAGGGCGTGTCGGCGCCGCGGCGGGCGATGGTCAGCATGACCTTGCTGTGCGGCTCGCCGCGCATGCGCTTGATGGCGTCGTCGAGCGACAGGCCTTTGACGGGCACGTTGTCGATGCGGGTGATCAGGTCGCCGGCCTTGATGCCGGCGCGGTAGGCGGGCGACTCGTCGATGGGCGACACGATCTTGACGTAGCCGTCTTCCATCGCGACCTCGATGCCGAGGCCGACGAAGCGGCCCTGCACCTCTTCGCGCAACTCGGTCAGGTCCTTCTGGTCCAGGTAGACGGAATGCGGATCGAGCGAATTCACCATGCCGGCGATGGCGTCCGACAACAGCTTCTTGTCGTCGACCTTCTCGACATAATCGCTCTTGATCAGGGCGTACACGTCGGCCAGCTGGCGCAGCTCGTCGAGCGGCAGCGGCGTGTCGCCGCCTTTCTGCGCCAGCGCCGAGTACTGGACGGAGGCGGCCACGCCGGCCACCATGCCAAGGCCGATCAGACCGAGGTTCTTGAGTTTCTTGCCCATGCTATTTCCTGGATTGTGCTTCCGGACTCAGAACCTGATCCAGCCCGAGGGATCGAATGCTTTTCCGAGATGCCTGAGCTCGAAGTATAGCCCCGATTCCTCGTTACCGCCGGTATTCCCGGCACTGGCGATGACGTCGCCCGGCTTGACGGCGTCGCCGGCCTGCTTCATCAGCGTCTGGTTGTTGCCGTAGATCGACAGGTACTCGCCGCCATGGTTGATGATGATCAAATTGCCATAGCCGCGCATCCAGTTGGCGAACACGACACGGCCTGCCGCGATGGCACGCACATCGGTACCTTCCGGCGCCTTGATGAACATGCCGCGCCACGTCGGCCCGTCGCCGCGCTTGGCACCGAAGCGGGCCACGACCTTGCCGGCGATCGGCGCCGGCAGGCGGCCGCGCAGGCTTTCGAACGCGCCGCTGGGCAGGTCGGCCGCCAGCGCGGTGTCGGCGCTGCGTTGCGGCGCTTGCGTTTTTTGCGGCGGTTCCTCGGCCACCTGCGTCTCTTCCGGCTCCGGCTTCGGCGGCGGCAACGGCTTGACCGGCTTGCCGGTCTTGGCCGCTTCCTTGGCCGCTTCGCGCGCCAGGCGTTCGCGCTCTTCGCGCTGCGCCTTCGCGCGCGCCAGCGCCCGTTCGCGCGCCTCGGCGGCCGCTTTCGCGCGGGCGGCGGCCAGTTCCTGCTGGCGCTTGCGCTCGGCCGCCGCGGCGATTTCCTGTTCGCGGATCAAGCGGGTCAGGCGGTCGACGAGACCGCTCATGCGCTGCTCGTCCTGCTCCAGGCGGCTCGCCTGCTTGCGCTGGTCCGTCAGCTTGCTCGACAGATTCGCCAGCAACGTGGCCCGCTTGGCCTTCTCCTTCTCGAGCAGCGCCTTCTGGCCCTTCTGCTCCTGTGCAATTTCTTCCAGCTCGTCCTGGGCGTTCTGCGTCTCGGCATGGTTCGCCTCGACGGCCGCCAGGTTCGCCCGCAGTGCATTCAACAGCTTGGCTTGCGCCTGCGACACGTACGCCATCATCTGCAGGTCGCGGTTGATGCGGTTCGGATTGTCGCCCGACAGCAGCAGCTTGATGCGGTCCTCATTGCCGGCGACATAATGTTCGCGCAACAGTCTGGCCAGCTGGCCTTTCTGGGCCGCGATGACGTTGCCCAGGCGCGCCTCTTCGGCCGCCAGGTCCTTCAGCTTGGCATTGGTGGTGGACTGCTCGTCAGCCAGTTCACGCAGGGAACGGTTGGCGTCGGAGATCGCCTCTTCGGATTCCGCCAGCTCGTCGGCGGCGTCCTCTTTTTCGCTCTCGGTGCGGCTGATGTCCTTCTTGAGCGCATTGAGCTTTTGCTGGATCCCGGCGCGCGCCGCCTCGGCCGCGGCCTTTTCCTTGCTGCGGGTGGTCTGGCGCGGCGCCGCCTGCGCGCCGCCAATGGCGAGCGCGCACGCGAGCAGACCGCACAACAGCTTGCCGCGGGCGGACAGGCCCGCGGACGTCGACTTCAAGAAGGACAACAAGACTTACTTCGCCTTCCCTTGGTTGGCCACGGCGGCCATGGCGGCCGCGATCGCTGCCTGGTCGCCCAGGTAATAGTGGCGGATCGGCTTCAGGTCCGCGTCGAGCTCGTACACGAGCGGCGTGCCGTTCGGGATGTTCAGGCCCACGATGTCGGCGTCGCTGATGTTGTCCAGCATCTTGATCACGGCGCGCAGGCTGTTGCCGTGGGCCGAGATCAGGATCTGCTTGCCGGCGCGGATGGCCGGGGCGATTTCCTCGTCCCAGGCCGGCATGACGCGGGCGACCGTGTCCTTCAGGCATTCGGTCAGGGGGATCTGTGCCTTGTCGAGACCGGCGTAGCGCGGATCGTTGAACGACGTGCGCGGATCGTTGGCTTCCAGCGCCGGCGGCGGCGTGTCGTAGCTGCGGCGCCAGACCAGCACCTGCTCGTCGCCGAACTTGGCGGCCGTCTCGCCCTTGTCCAGGCCCTGCAGGGCGCCGTAGTGGCGCTCGTTCAGGCGCCAGTCGTTCTTGACCGGCAGCCACATCATGTCCATCTCGTCCATCGCGAGCCACAGGGTGCGGATCGCACGCTTCAGGACCGAGGTGTAGGCGAGGTCGAACTTGAAGCCGGCTTCCTTCAGCAGGCGGCCGGCCAGCTTGGCTTCGTTGACGCCTTTGTCGGTCAGGTCGACATCGGTCCAGCCGGTGAAACGGTTCTC
>Ga0207657_10008488_pt1 | contig 10421 bp, 10 predicted proteins | sample KBSC33metaG_FD_184316 | JGI IMG/M metagenome (GOLD analysis project Ga0207657, IMG submission 184316) | Corn rhizosphere microbial communities from Kellogg Biological Station, Michigan, USA - KBS C3-3 metaG (SPAdes) (version 2) | ecosystem: Host-associated > Plants > Roots > Rhizosphere > Soil ... | reverse complement strand
GGTGCCTGTGCTCGGCGTGACGCAGATCACGGCCTGGGGCGCGATCTTCTACACGCCGGTTCTGATCGTGCCGCTGATCGCGGCCGACCGCGGCTGGTCGATGTCGTTTGCGATGGGCGGCTTCTCGCTCGGCCTGCTCACTGCCGGCATCGCCGCCCGTTACATCGGCTCGTCGATCGACAGATTCGGCGGTCACGTCACCATGACCTGCGGCTCGCTCGGCGGCGCGCTCGGTCTCGTCCTGATCACGCACGCGGCCAATCCGGTCGCCTACTGTGCGGTGTGGATACTGCTCGGCCTGTCGCTGGCGGCGAGCCTCTACGACGCCGCCTTTGCCAGCCTCGGCCGCATCTTCGGCATGGGCGCGCGGCGTCCGATCACGGCGTTGACGCTCGCCGGCGGCTTCGCCTCGACGGTGAGCTGGCCGGTGACGCATCTCCTGATCGAGAGCATTGGCTGGCGCGGCTGCTATCTCGTCTATGCCGCGGTGCTCGCACTCATCAACGCGCCGCTGCACGCGTTCCTTTTGCCGCGCGAGCGCGTCAATGCCGAAGCGCCGCAGGCGGGCGGTTCGGTGAAGACGCCGACGAAGACCGTGCCGGCCAAGGGCGTGACCTTTGTGCTCGTCGCGTCGGCCTTCGCCACCTATGCCTTCGTGCCGTCGGGCCTCTCGGCGCATCTGCTCGCGATCTTCCAGAGAAACGGCATCGACGCGGCGACGGCGGTGTGGATCGGCGCGCTGTTCGGGCCGGCGCAGGTGCTGGCGCGGCTGATCGAGTTCTCGTTCGGCCGCGACGTGCATCCCCTATGGGTCGCGCGCTTCGCCTATGGCGCACTGCTCGTCGCCTTCCTGTTGTTGGCCGCGCTCGGCATCTCGCCGATCGTCGCCGCGATGTTCGCGCTGATGTTCGGCGGCGCCAACGGGTTGACGACGATCGCGCGCGGCGCCGTGCCGCTCGCGCTGTTCGGGGCCTCCGGCTATGGGCGGCTGATGGGACGGCTCGCCGCGCCGTTCCTGATCGTGCAATCGGCCGCGCCGCTGGTGATGGCCTTCGTGGTGGAGCGCGCGTCCGACGCGGCGGCGCTGACGCTCGCAGCGGCTTTCGCCGCGGTCGCCTTCATCTGCGCGATCCTGATCAGGCGGCCGGTCTAGTCGAAGAGGAGATCGACGCTGCGCTGGTCGACGTGGCCCGAAGCGCCGTCGAGGCGCGGGCCGTTGATGAGGCCGCCGTCGCGCTTATCGATCGTGGCCGCACCGTGCGCGTGCCCTTCGGCGACATGCGCGAGCTGTTCCTCGAGATGGTCGAGCAGGGCGATCACCTTGCCGATGCGCTGGCCCGCGAGGTCCTGGAAATTGCACGCCTCGTAAATTTGCGCGATGCGCTGCTGCATCTCCGGCGCAGTCTCGCATCCCGCGCCGGCGGCGTGCGCACAGGGCATCGCACGCATGCCGTCGTCGATCGACTCCGCGGCGGCGAGCACGGCCTGCGCCGCCTTCTCCATCGACTCGACCGCGGCGCCGAGCTCGGCCGCGGCGCGGGTGAGGCGGCGGCCGTCCCGGTCGCTCATCAGCGAGGCGAGGCTGCGCTTGAGCGCGGCCACGGCATCGGCGTCGCTGTCCTGCACGAAGCCGCGCCGACCCGCCAGCATCTTCTCGATGCGAAACTCTTTCTGCTGCACGAACGCGCTCCCGGTCCCCCGCTTGGACCTGTACCGCATCGCGATTAATGCCGCGTATGCAATCGCGGTAAGCCGGCCTTAACCACGTGCTATCGGGCTTTACGCATTGGCAACCCTGTTTGCGTGGAAAACGCAGCCAATGCCGCGCCGGATACCGGGATCGCGCGCCGGTTTACGTTTCGGTTTCCCTTTCAGCTTGTATTTGTAAGCATGCGCAGAGGTTTCGTTCACCACGCCACGCTCGTCGCAACCGCGCTGTCCGCAGGCGCCGCCGCGGCCCAGCAGTTGCCGGCGACACCGCCCATGGTGATCGTCGCGCAGCCGCAGCGCATGCAGAGCAATCTCGGCGGCGGCTTCATCGAATACCTGTTTGGCGACGATCGGCCGGCCTACGCGGCCCCGCCGCAATATGCCGGGCCGCCGCAATACATCGCGCCGCCCTCGGCCTATCCGGAAGCGCAGCCGCAGCCGCTCTACGTCAACACCGGGCCGCAGGTCGACCCGATGCTCGAAGAGCAGCGGCCCGACCTGAAGATGGATCCGCAATTCGAGCCGCGTGAGGTCGACTACCGGACGGCGGAGCCGCCTGGAACGATCGTCGTCGATACGCCGCGGCACTTCCTCTATCTCGTCGAGGAGAACGGCCGCGCCATGCGCTACGGCATCGGCGTCGGACGGCCGGGCTTCACCTGGTCGGGCGCGCACAAGATCAGCGCCAAGAAGGAATGGCCTGACTGGGTGCCGCCGGAGGAGATGCTGCAGCGGCAGCCTTATCTGCCGCACTTCATGCCCGGCGGCCCGAACAATCCGCTCGGCGCGCGCGCGATGTATCTCGGCTCGACGCTTTACCGCATCCACGGCTCCAACGAGCCCTGGACGATCGGGAAGAACGTGTCGTCGGGCTGCATCCGCATGCGCAACACCGACATCATCGACCTGTACGGCCGGGTCAAGGTCGGGACCAAGGTCGTGGTCATGTGAGCGCGATTGCGGGCATCCACCGTCTAGTCGGAGTGCTGATTGCCGCGCTGTTGATCGCGGCGCTGATGCCGGCCGCCGCCGTGGCGGCGAACCGCTATGTCGTCGAATTCCGCGCGCGCGACGGCGGCGTATTCGGCCACACCTACGTCGCTTACGGCCCGACCGATCGCAACGGCCGCCTGCGGCATCCGCATTATGCCGGCTTTTATCCGAGCGGCGTGCTGTCGCGGACGGCGCTGCTGGCCGTGCTGGTGACGCCGGCGAAGGTCGGCTCCGAGCCCTGGGACAAGACCAAGCGCACCGAAATGGTCTACCGGCGAGCGATCACCCCGCGCACTTACGTGCGCCTTATTCGCGAGGTGGGCGATCTGCGCCAGACGCGGCCGTTCTGGCATCTGATTTTGTACAATTGCAATAGCTTCGCCGCCGACGTCGCCCGCTGGATGGGCTTGCAGGTGCCGTCGACGCTGCAGGTGCCCAAGGACTTCGTGCAGCAGCTCTACGTACTCAACCGGCGCGACGGCGTCGGCGTGGCCTATGCCGCTGCGCAAGCGGGCGGCCGCGTCGTCGAGGCGCCCGACATGCTGTTCCTGCGCGTGATGGGCGGCGAGCCGGTCGACCGCTAGCGCGGGCGCTTCACGCGCTGTCGCTGCCGCCGAAGTCTCCACCCGAATCGTCGCCGCCGTCGAACCCCTCGACCATGTCGTCGTCATTGGTGTCGAACAGCCCGGCCGATTGCGCGTCGTTTGCCTGCGGGCTCGCGCCGATGTCGTTGAGGCCGGCGTCGCGCGCGAGATCGCTGCCGGCGGCGCTGTTGTCCCACGGCGAGGCCGCCTGCGCTGCATCGTAGTTGGACGCGAAGGCGCTGCCGTGATGGCCGAACATGGACGAGATCGAATTCAGGAGCAGCGCGCCGCCGATATAGCCGGCGGCCGAGGCCGCCGCCGTGCCGAGGAACGAGCTGCCAATGCCGGGCGTAGTGCCGCCATAGCCGGGCGTGCCGTAGCCGCCGCCCGGCGCATAACCGGGGCCGGCCTGGCCGCCGTCGCCCTGATGGGTGCCGCCCTGGTTCCAACGCGGATCGGGGCCGCCGCCGGGGCTGCCCGCGCCGACGCTCGGCACCGAGGAGCGTCCGCCGGTGCTGCCGCCGCCCATGAGCGCGTTGCGCATCGTGTCGAGAAAGCCGTGGCTTTCCTCGTTCGGCTCGGTTGCGCCGGAAAGCTCGCGAATGCGCGCGTCGGCGCGCTTGAGCGCCTCGTCCTGCACCAATGCGGTCTGGACCAGCGCGTAGACAGCGTTCGGCGCGCGCCGCAGGCCGTCGATGATCGCGCGCTCCGCGTCCGGATCGCGCGCCGCTGTCTCCAGCTTGGCGAGGCGGTCGAACAGGTCTTCGACCAGCTCACGTTCATGCGGGGTCATGTCGTCCTCCCGAGACGTTGTCCGGGATATCTAGGCGGTCGGACCGGTTTCGCCAGCGGGCTCGGCGAGCGCGACCCGATGCCGCGCGAGGTCGTGGGGAAACGCGTCGGAGTCGAGGTAATCGAGCTCGCGCTCGCGCAAGTCGGTGAGGGGATCGAGGCTTTTCAGCGGCGCGTCGACGAAGCCTGGATGACACATGACGAGGCCGCCGTCGGGCATGCCATTGAGGAAGCGCGGGAAGAGCGTCGCGAAGTCGGCCTTCGGCGTGAACGCATAGGCGCCGGAGAAGGCCGGGTTGGTGGCGATGCCGAGGCGGGCGGCGCGGCTGCGGAACCGCACGCTCAAGAGATCGAGCACGAGGCTCTTGGCGTCGTGCAGCGGTCGCGCGCGCGGCGGGCGCATGCATTGCCGCACCCAGGCGTTGGGCGCGCCCTCGCTCGCGACTTTCAGGAACGCGTCGCGCACGACCGGCAGCAGGTGCACGTGCTGATGGCCGTCGAGGAAGTCCGGCGGCCGTCCGAATGTGTCGATGAAGGCCTCGAGCTGCGTCGCGATCTCGATAATCAGCGGCTCGAGCTCAAGACGCCGCATCATGCCGAGCCGCATCATCTCCATGTGCGGCAGGAAGGCGCCGCCGCGCGCCGGCGAAAATCCGGCGCTGAGCGGACGAAACGGTCCGGTCAGGGTCACGTGCAGGCCGAGCGCGGCGCGCGGGCGCTCGCTGTTGAGCGCAGCGAGCTCCTCGGCCTCGCCGTCGCCGAGCCAATGCGCGGCGGTCATCACCGAGGTGGCGTTTAGCCGGCCGTTGAGGATGAGCTGGCGGATGCCGCGATTGATACCCGGCGCCATGCCGTAATCGTCGGCGCACAGCCAGATGCGTCGCGCCGGCGCCGTCATTCCGCCGCGCGCGTCGCTTCGGATCTGGTCTTGGCGTCGTCGGCTTCCTTCACGCTGTGCTCGGCGACGAAGTAGACCGGCCGACCTTTGATCTCGTTGAGCATCTTGCCGATGTATTCGCCGAGAATGCCGATCATCAGAAGCTGCACGCCGCCGATCACCATGATGCCGACGAAGAGCGAGGGATAGCCGGGCACGTCCTGTCCGAACAGGATCGTCTTCACCGCCATCCAGAAGCCATAGACGATTGCGCTCGCGGCGATCAGCGCGCCTAGCAGGCTGGCGAGTCTGAGCGGCGCCACGGTGAACGAGGTGAGGCCTTCGATGGAGAGCCCGATCAAGGTCCAGACGTTCCACGTTGTCGTGCCGTGTGCGCGCACCGCCGGCTCGTAGTCGACCCGAACCTGGCGGAAGCCGATCCAGCTCGACATGCCCTTGAAGAAGCGGTTGCGCTCCGGCATGCGGCGCAGCGCCTCGACCGCGCGCGGCGACAGCAGACGGAAGTCGCCGGCGTCCTCGGGGATCGGCTGACGCTGGCCCCAATTGATGAGCGAGTAGAACCAGTGGACGCCGAGCGTGCGCAGCTTCGGCTCGTTCTCGCGATGCGCCTTGGCGGTGTAGACGACGTCGTAGCCGTCATCGAGCCAGCGCGACACAAGCGTCTCGATCATGGCCGGCGGGTGCTGGCCGTCGCCGTCCATGAACATGACGGCGCCGAGACGGGCATGGTCGAGGCCGGCGAGGAGGGCCGCCTCCTTGCCGAAATTGCGCGACAGCGACACGACCTGCACGTCGCACGGCGTCGCCGGCAGCGTGCGGGCGATCTCCGCTGTGTTGTCGCGGCTGCCGTCGTCGACATAGACGACCTCGGTCTCGAGCGCGTATTTGGTGTCGAGGTAGCGCGCCACCTCGGCGATGCGCTCGTGCAAGGCGGGCAGGCCCCGCGATTCGTTGAACACGGGAACCACGATCGACAGGCCGGGCGCGGCCTTTCCGCGCGCCGTCCGCGCCCCCGATCTTGCTGTTTTCGCCGGCATTTCTGGCGGGTCTCTCCAATATCCCCGATCTATAGCGTAAGGCGCGGGGCCTGTCGCCTCCGCCCTACCGGGCGGCCTTCGAGCGTGCTAATCGGGGCCGGCAATGAGCCCACAGCCCCGCAGAAGCATCCGCGAGCGCCTGACGGCCGCCTGGCACGAGCGCGCGCTCATGCTCAAGGCGATCAGCTTCGGTCTGGTCGGCCTCGTCAACTCCGCCATCGACTTCGCGGTGTTCTCGTTCGCCTATTACTATCTGGGGCTGCCGATCATCGTCGCCAACGCGATGGCCTGGATCGTGGCGGTGACCGCCTCCTACGTGATGAACACGACCATCACCTTCGCCGCGGAATCCGGCCGCAGTCTCGGCTTCGGCCGCTATCTCGGCTTTGCGGTCTCGCAATTCGCCGGCTTCCTGGCCAACACAGCCACCGTCTGGTGCCTGGTCGAGCTGGCGCACATCCCCGCCTGGGCGGGCAAGGTGGTGGCGATCGGCGTCTCGTTCGTCGTGAATTTCTCGCTCTCTCATTTCGTGGTGTTCCGCGCGCGCCGGCCGCGCGAGACCGCCGAGTGACAAGACGCCGCGCGAAGGTAACGAGGACCATGCGTCACGACGACAACCTGACCGCCGATCTGCCGAATTTCGTCACGCATCTGGAATGCTCGATGACCGGCGAGCGCCACGAGGCGGATCAGGTGCACAACCTCTCGCGCGCCGGCAAGCCGCTGCTGGTGCGCTACGATCTCGCCGGCGTGAAGAAGGCGCTGACCAAAGAGAAGCTGGCGCAGCGTCCCGCCGATTTGTGGCGCTACCGCGAATTACTCCCGGTTCGGCGGAAACAGGACATCGTCAGCCTCGGCGAGATCATGACGCCGATGGTGACGATGCCGAAATTGCAGAAGAAGCTCGGCGGCGGCGAGATCCTGGTGAAGGACGAGGGCCGCCTTCCGACCGGCTCGTTCAAGGCGCGCGGTCTCGTCATGGCGGTGTCGATGGCGAAGGCGCTCGGCATCAAGCACATGGCAATGCCGACCAACGGCAATGCCGGCGCGGCGCTCGCGGCCTACGCCTCGCACTGCGGCATCAAGACGACGATCTTCTGCCCGGAGGACACGCCGGAGGTGAACGTCAGCGAGATCGCGCTGCAGGGCGCGAGCGTCTACCGCGTCAACGGCCTGATCGACGACTGCGGCAAGATCGTCGGCGAGGGCAAGGCGAAGGTCGGCTGGTTCGACACCTCGACCTTGAAGGAGCCGTACCGGATCGAAGGCAAGAAGACGATGGGTCTCGAGCTCGCAGAGCAACTCGGCTGGGACGTGCCGGACGCGATCTTCTATCCGACCGGCGGCGGCACCGGCCTCATCGGCATGTGGAAGGCGTTCGATGAGCTGGAAAAGATCGGCTTCATCGGGTCGAAGCGTCCGCGCATGATCGCCGTCCAGGCGGCCGGCTGCGCGCCGATGGTGAAGGCCTATGACGAGGGCAAGGAGCACGCGCCGCGCTGGGAGAACGCGCACACGATCGCATCGGGCATCCGCGTGCCGCAGGCGGTCGGCGATTTCCTCATTCTCCGCGCCGTGCGCGAGTCGGGCGGCTTCGCCATCGCGGTCGAGGATCCGGCAATCGAGGCGGCGCTGCACGAGATGGCGCGCGAAGAGGGCTTCCTCCTGTGCCCCGAAGGCGCGGCGACCTACGCCGCCTACAAGCAATCGCTTGCCGACGGCCGCGTGAAGAAGACCGACCGCGTCGTGCTGTTCAATTGCGCCAGCGGGCTGAAGTATCCGCTGCCGAAGAGCGAGAAGAAGCTCGATCGGAATAAGCCGATCGACTACGCGGCGCTGTGACCCTTTAACCTCTCCGCTTGCCCGATCGCGCTTCGCGCGATCGGGTTTCCCTTTTCAAGAGACCGATGAGGCGAGCCTCGCGTGTGCCCGCTCGGCCGACGCGACGGTGTTGACCAGCAGCATCGTCACGGTCATCGGCCCGACGCCGCCCGGGACCGGCGTAATGTGTGACGCCTTCTTGCGCACGCCTTCGAAGTCCACGTCTCCGACGAGCCTGCCGTCGGGCAGGCGGTTGATGCCGACGTCGATGACGACGGCACCCGTCTTCACCATCTGTGGCACGATCAGGTTCGGCTTGCCGGCGGCGACGACGAGGATGTCCGCAAGCAATGTGAACTGCGCGAGATCGCGGGTCTTGGCGTGGCAGATACAGACGGTGGCGTCCTGCTGCATCAGCATGAGCGCCATCGGCTTGCCGACGATGTTGCTGGCGCCGACCACGACGACGTTCTTGCCTTCGACCGAGATGCCTTCATGCTCCAGCATCTTGACGACCCCGTAAGGGGTGCACGGCGGAAACACCGTGCCGCCGACGACCAGGCCGCCGACGTTGTAGAGGTGGAAGCCGTCGACGTCCTTCTCGACGGGGATCGCCTTCACGATCGCGGCCGCATCCAGCCCCTTCGGCAGCGGAAGCTGCACGAGGATGCCGTGGATGGACGGGTCTTCGCTCAGTGAGCGGATCGTCTCCAGCAGTTCGTCCATCCCGATCGTTGCCGGAAACACCCGCTTCACCGACCGGATGCCGACCTCCTCGCAGGCGCGAATCTTGTTTCGGACATAGACGGCCGAGGCCGGATCGGAGCCGACGAGGACGACGGCGAGGCCGGGCACTATGCCCTTCTGTTTCAGCGCGGCGACGCGCGCCTTGCAGTCGGCCCGGATCGAGGCAGCAACGGCTTTGCCGTCGATGATCTTGGCGGAGGAGGAGGACATGATCTCGTCGTAGCGTGCGAACGCCATTCGTCAAGCCTTCTTGTTTGCCCACCACGAAGTGGGCGAGGCTTTTTTATTTACGGGCGATCGCCTCGAAATCGGACTTTTCCAGCGCCCAGGACACGGCAAAGCCGATGACCAGGCCCCAGAAAGGGGCGCCGATCGACAGGATCGAGACATTGGCCACCGTGACGAGAAACGTGACCGTGGCGCCGAGGGTGAAACTGCCCTTGAACGACACGACGAAGGCGCGCTCCAAGACGCGCACCAGCGCCAGTCCCGCGAGCGTCGCGATGAAGGCCTTGGGCGCCGCCAGCATGAAGCGGGTGAACAGTGGCGAGAACAGCCCGAACGGCAACGCCAGCAGCGCGACCAGGACACCCGCGGCGTAATGCTTCTCCTTGGCGCCGCCGCTGGCGAGGATGGCGTTGACCGGGCCGGTGAGGCAGGTCGAAACTGTGCCGACCGTCGCCGCGATCAGGGAGCCGATGCCGCACGCCGCGGTGACCATGTTGACGGGCGGCTTGTGCCCGACGGCTTCGAGCACGGCGAAACCTTGCGCGTTCTGCGCCGCCAGCACGGTGATGGCGAGCGGCAGCACCAATTCCACCATGGCGGGCCATGAGAACTCCGGCGTGTAGAGATTGGGGCTCGCAAGGACGTGAGCCGGCGCTCCGCCCATCTCGAACGTGCCCGAGAGGGCAATGACGACAATGCCAATGACGAGCGCGCCGATCAGCGGCGGCAGCCTCCGGCCGAGATTGCCGACCGCCGACAAGAGCACGAACGCCGCCGTCATCGGCGCGGCGATGACGAAGCCGTCGCGGATCGCATAGATGAGATTGAGGCCGAACTGAAGGAACACGCCGGCCACCATCGCCATCACGATCGGCATCGGCAGCAGGTTCATGCATTTGCGCATCCAGCCAGTCAGGCCGAGGATCAGCATCAGCAGGCCGGTGGCGTAATAGGCGCCGATCACCTGCGCGAAGCTCAAATGATGCAGCGCCTGGCCGACCAGAACAGTGCCCGGAATGGTCCAAAAGAAGACAAGCGGCTGTCGGTAGACGAGACAGAAGACGAGCGAGATCAGCCCGTTGATGAAGAAGCATCCGAACAGCCAGGAGGCGATGTCCGCTTCCGTCAGATGGCCGGCTTCGCCCGCCGTCAGGATGATCGCCACCGGCGCTGACGCCGCGAAGAGGAAGGCGACGACGGCGTTGATGAGCGTGACGCCGCGGAATCCGCTGATGAGATCGCGCAGGTCGAATGTCAGCGCGGCAGGGCGTTCGAGCGGCATGGGACGTATTGCGATGAAGCGGTGGGGAGGAGGGACGCGAGGAGCGCCGAATGTTAGGCGAACTGCGCCGCGCCGCTCAAGGACGGCCGGAGGGTTTTGCGCGTTCGATCGGCATTCCCCTGCCGCCGCCGGCGCAGCAAACGGTAAACTCGTCTTATGGGTTGAAATTTCAAAAGAATTGCGTCGCAAATACCGACAGACGCAGCGTGGTTCTTTTCGACGAATCACCGCAATGTGGATTCGCTGACAAGTAAACAGACCAAAACACAGCGAAGGGAGCGCCGCTCATGTCTGCGGAGAGCTTTAGTGCGCCTGGCGTTCGCGTGATT
>Ga0207657_10008487_pt1 | contig 10421 bp, 10 predicted proteins | sample KBSC33metaG_FD_184316 | JGI IMG/M metagenome (GOLD analysis project Ga0207657, IMG submission 184316) | Corn rhizosphere microbial communities from Kellogg Biological Station, Michigan, USA - KBS C3-3 metaG (SPAdes) (version 2) | ecosystem: Host-associated > Plants > Roots > Rhizosphere > Soil ... | reverse complement strand
CGCTGCGCAGCAATGGTAGGCCCCCTTGCAAGCAGCGCCAACGCAGCGATCGGGTCGGAGAGCGAGCCAGACACTACCGATTTCCCGGTTACAGGCCACGACCGATCCGGTGACGTCGCTCAACAGGACAACGGACCGGGTGTCGTGGGGCAGTCGGCCTTCTTGATCGCCGCGAGCCTGCCGTTGCTGAAATCGCCCTGATAGCGAACGCCGTGGGCGCTCACGAACGTGCCCGTGCCGTTCGCCTTGCCGTCCTTGAACGATCCGGTCAGGCGCGCACCGTTCTCCCAGGTGTACACGCCGGTGCCATCCGGCTTCCCCTGCATGAATTGCCCGATGTACGTGTCGGCGCCCTTCGCCTCGCCCTTGCCTTGCGGAAGTTCCGTAGCGTCGTCGCACTCCCCGTGATAGTGACCGATCAAGTACTTGTCGACCGGATCACAGCCGTGGCCGTCAGCGGCGGAAACGAGAGCGAACGTAGCGAGCACGGCGAAAAGTCGAACCGGTCGGATCTTCATGGAAGGATCGAACTCATGAAATGGGATCTCAGGCGGGCATGAAACGAATCGGGGCCGCTCGCGCAGCCCCGATACGGCCCCGCCACTACCCTACGGATTCAGGATCTTCGCTGCGTTACCCTGCAGCGCGACAATGTGCATGCCCGTGTTCGCCCGATCGACCGCGTAGACGTAACCCCGGTTGTCCGTATCGAGGTTATTCGTCTGGATCGCTCGCTTGCACGTCGACGGATCGTTGTTGTCGGTGCAGCGCACGTCGGTGTTGGCCGTGATCGCCGGGATGTAGTAGGCGATCTCCTTCGGCGCCCACGGCTCGCGGATGTCGATGGCGCGTATGCCCGCGTTGAAGTACGCGACCCACAGCACCTTCCCGTAATACATCGGGTTGATGCGCTCGTCCGACGAGTGCGAGCCGAAGCGGCCACCTCGCTTGCAGAACGGCACGGCGCCGCCGCTGCTGTCCTCGACGTGGAAGCTGCCCACGCCGTAAGGCTCGGTTTCCGTCGTGATGTCGACGAAGTACGTCATCTGCGGATTCTCGCGGCACTCGTTGCCCGTCGATTCGTTCGTGAGCGCGATGATGTTCCGCGTCTTCCCGCGGGTGTAATTCGCGAAGGACGGCGGGCTCACGTTCATGATCGGAAACACCGTGTGCGCCCCGTTCGTCGGACCCTGGTCGTAACGGGCGATTTGCGGATACAGAAGGTTGGCCCGGGTCGGTTCGAAGCGCTGAGCTTCGGGCACCGTCGGGTCGCCGTTCAGCAGTTTGTCGCGGTCGACGATCTGCAGGATGCCGTTGGACGACGTCCCATACCCGAAGTACACGCGGTTGCCGAGGCGGTACGGACCGTGCAGCTGAATCTCGACCGGGCCTGTCGCGCCGGGTTGTTGCGAGTCGAGGCCGAAGTTGCGAATGAACTTCGGTTCGTACGGATTGCTCAGGTCATAGATCTGCGTCATCCGGCTCGTGCGCCAGCCGGGCGCCGCGCCGACGAGGTAGGCGATCCCCGTATCGCATTCCCACCAGTTCTTGTGCGTGTCGGTCTGGCCGTCGATCGGCGTCGACACGAGTTGCGGATGGGCGGGATCCGTCACGTCATAAACCTGGTGGCCCTGCGTGCCGTTCGTGCGCAGCAGAAAGAATTTGCCGACGAGATGGTTCGCGGCGGCATTGGGAAAGCCATCGCCCGGACACATCCGCACCATTTGCGCGCCGCCGGATTCGCCGGCGCCCGCCGGCCCGGGGATGTGGTGCAGGTACACCGGATGCGTCGGATCGGTCACATCGACGATCGACGTGCCGTTCGGCTCGACCTGCTGCGTCTGCGGGTTGAAGGCGCTCCCCCCGTGGTGACCGATGTACGCGATCCAGCGATTGCCCTGCTGCTCGGCAATCGGCTGGTAGGCGCTGCGGCCCTGCAGGTCGTCGTAGCCGACGAGACGCATGTCCTTGAAGTCTGCACGGTCGGGTTTGTAGTCGACGGGCTGCGCATTGGCAGCGCCTGCCGGAAGGCAAAGTGCGAACAACAGAACGGGCCACGCTCTACGAGCGAACGTCATGCGACGCCTCCTTGATTGATTCGTCTTCGCGAACGGCGTGCACGAGAACGCGCAGGCCGTCACGCCTCCCCGCGGACCAAGATTGGTCCGCGGGGATTGGAATTTACCGAAAAAGTTCCGGCGGCGCTTCCATTTGCTTGCGAAAATTTTCGAAATCCTGCGGTTTCTTGTGCGTCACACCGTCAGGGAAGCGCTTTCGTTCCGACAGGTGGAACGCGAGTACCGAACGGGCCGATCGCGAACTGTCCATACGGGGACAGCCAGGCGCGCCCCGAAATCAGCGAGCGGCGGCTTGGCTCGTCACGCGTTCGCCCGGAACTGTCGCGGCGTAACGCCGGTGACGCGATTGAACAAAACCGAGAAGTGGCTATGGCTCGAGCAGCCGACGAGGTGCGCGATCTGCGTGATCGGCAGGTCGGATTGAAGCAGCAGCGTCTTCGCACGCTCGACACGGCGTTCGAGCACGTAGCGGTGAGGCGCGACGCCCGTCGTCTGCCGAAAAGCGTGGGCGAAATGACCGGGGCTCAGTGCCACGGCGGCGGCGATCGCGTCGAGCGTCAGATCGTTGCGCAGATTTTCGTCGACGAAGTCGATCGCCTTGCGTAGCTTGTGCGATGACAGGCCCGCTCTCGGCCACACCGTGCTGGCGGTCGCGACCGTGTATTCGCGCAGAAGCCGGATCGCGAGGTCGCACGCGAGCATCCCGACGTAGAGCTGGCTGTCGGCACCTTCGAATTCGAGACCGGCGAGAAGACGCCGGGCGAGGTCGGCGATGCGTGCGTCACGCACGCCGAACGTACCCTGCAACTCGACGCACGCGGGATCGAGCGCGCATTCCTCGCTGGCGACGCGGCGCATGTAATCGATGGCGATACGAACGAGGACGACGAGGCTGTGTCCGCTTTGCTGCCATCGCGTCGGCGGTCCCGCGGGCGTGATCGTCACGTCGTCGACGTCCATCGACTTCGAGCGCGTGCGCCCGTCGCGGGTGCGATGCAGCGTCACGTTGCCCGAAAGGTGCACGGCGATCACGTGATCCTGAGGCTCGACGAGCGTGTCGAGATCCTGGAAGCTGTGCAACTCGACGATGATCCCGTTCCAGCCTCGGGCGCGGCTCGACAGCAGGGGATCGGCCAATGCGCCGGCAATGATTCTCGTCGCCGGCCGCGGCCGCGCCGTCGCGCCGGCAAGCACCGGCGCTGGAGCGTCCTGAACGACGAAGGCTTCGGAATCGCGCATCAACGACGGCTCATCGGTCAGAACATGTGCTGGCCGCCGTTGATCGCGATGTTGGCGCCGGTGAGAAACGCCGCTTCATCGCTCGCCAGGTACGCGACGAGGCCCGCGACCTCCTCGGGCTTGCCGAGCCGCCCCATCGGAATCTGCGGAATGATCTTGCTGTCGAGAACCTCCTTCGGGATCGCCATCACCATCTTCGTGCCGATGTAGCCCGGGGAGATCGTATTCACGGTGACGCCCTTGCGCGCGATCTCGAGCGCGAGCGCCTTCGTGAAGCCGTGCATGCCTGCCTTCGCGGCCGAATAGTTCGTCTGTCCGAACGCGCCTTTCTGGCCGTTCACCGACGAGATGTTGATGACGCGGCCCCAGCCGCGCTCGACCATCCCGTCGCACACCTGCTTCGTCATGTTGAAGCACGAATCGAGGTTCGTCTCGATGACGGCGTCCCAGTTCGCCTTGTCCATCTTCCGGAACGTCATGTCGCGCGTGATGCCGGCGTTGTTGACGAGCACGTCGATCGGCCCGAGATCGCTCGCGATCTTCGCGACGCAGGCGGCGCACGCGTCGAAGCTCGTGACGTCGCACGGATACGCGCGGAAATCGTAGCCCTGTCGTTTCATCTGCTCGAGCCATTCGCCGGATTTGGTGTTGTTCGGCGAATACGTCGTGACCACCGTGTTGCCGAGCGCCGCGAGCTTGGTGCAGATCGCTTCGCCGAGACCGCCCATGCCGCCCGTCACGAGCCCAATGCGCTGTGCTGCCATGATCGCTTCCTCCTGCTCGCGTGTCGTTGCTCCATGTTAGCGCAAAGAACATACCGGCGGATGGCGGTCGCGGTGCTGCGCCGCGACACGCAGCGTCGCTTCCCGGCGACGCCGCGCGTCGTGTTGCCGTTTGCATTGCACCGGCATACAGTTGCGAACCCCCGGCGCACGCGCGAGCGCACGCACGCGCCGCCGGCCTTTCACCCTCGGGAGGTGTGCATGCAACACTCGATGAAGAAAATTGCACTCTTGACAGCGCTTGCCGTCGCACCGCTGGCGGCATCCGGCGACGAGCTCGAGACGCTCGGCGCCATGCATCAGACGAACACGCCGGTCGAATGGCCCATGATTCCGCAGACCGGTGCCAAGGCCGACCAGATCAAGCAGAACCTCACCAAGATCAAGCTGCCGCCGGGCTTCCACATCGGCCTCTACGCGATCGTGCCCGACGCGCGCCACATCGCGGTCGGTCCGCAAGGCATCGTCACGTTCGTCGGCACGCGCAAGACGAAGGTGTGGGCGGTGACCGATCGCTCGCGCGGCGGCGTCGCCGACGAAGTGAAGGAATTCGCGCCCACGCTGCCGAAGAAGATCCCGAACGGGCCCTGCTTCTCGAAGGACGGCTTCCTCTACGTCGTCGAGCAGAACCGCGTCGTCGAATATCCGGCCGCCGAGTTCTTCTATGAAAGCCCCGACGTCGTCCCGAACGCGATCGTGCCCGAGGGCAAGCTCATTCCGAAGGAGGAGGAAAGCTACAACCACACCGCGCGCCCGTGCCGCGTCGGGCCCGACAACAAGCTGTACATCCAGCTCGGCCAGCCGTACAACGTTCCTCCGAAGGAGAAGCTCGATCTCTATCACAAGATGGGGATCATGGGCATCATCCGAATGGATCGCGACGGCAAGAATCGCGAGGTGTACGCAACGGGGTTGCGCAACGCGGTCGGCATGGACTTCAACCCGAAGGACAAGACGCTGTGGTCCAACGACAATCAGGTCGACGGCATGGGTGACGACCAGCCGCCGGGCGAGATGAACCGCGTCGCAAAAGCCGGCCTCGACTTCGGCTTCCCGTGGTACGGCGGCGGGAAGACGCGCACCAACGAATACAAGAACGACACGCCGCCGCCCGGCGTGGTGTTTCCCGAAGTCGAGCAGGCGGCGCACGCCGCGGACCTCGGCCTCATGTTCTATACCGGCACGATGTTCCCGGCGAAATATCGAGGCGCGATCTTCTCGACGCAGCACGGCTCGTGGAATCGCACGGTGCCCGTCGGCGCGCGCGTGCTGGTGACGTTCCTCAAGGAGGATGGCCACGTCGCGGGGCCATCGCAGCCGTTCGCGGAAGGCTGGAACGACAACGGCTACTACCTCGGGCGTCCGGTCGACGTCGCGCAACTGCACGACGGCTCGATCCTCGTCTCCGACGATCTCGTCGGCGCGCTGTATCGGATCTGGTACGACGGGAAGTGATCGCGACGCGCGTGCTCGCGGCGGCGCTCTCCGGCGCCGCCGTGCTGCTTTGCGCGAGCGGCGCGGCGCACGCGGGCGATGCGAAAGCCGGGCGTGCGCGCGCGCAGCTTTGTCAGGCGTGTCACGGCATCGACGGAATGTCGAAGGTGCCCGACGCGCCGAACATCGCCGGGCAGGTCGAGGGTTACCTCGCGACGCAGCTGCACGCGTTCAAGTCGGGCACGCGCAAGAGCGAGGCGATGAATCTCGTCGCCGCGCAACTTTCCGATCGCGACATCGACGATCTCGCCGCGTGGTATTCGTCGATCGAGGTCACGCTCGGCAAGCTGCCGGGCGGGTGACGAGCCGTTTCGCTTCGAAAGGAGCGGGACGACGCATCACTCCACGCGTTCCCGCACGTAATCGCCCGGCGCGGGCACGAGCGGCGGAAACGCGCCATCGCCGACATGGCGTGGCGCCGGACGTTCGCCACCGGCGTGTGTCGCGAGCCACGCGTCGAAGTGCGGCCACCAGCTGCCGGCGTGACTTTGTGCAGCGTCGAACCACGCGTCGGGCGCCTGCGGCGCGCTCGAATTCGTCCAGTAGTTCCGCTTGCGCGCCTCCGGCGGATTCACGACGCCGGCGATGTGGCCCGAGGCGCCGAGCACGAACGTCTTGTCGCCGGTCAGCAGTTCGAGCGATCGGTACGCGGTGCGCCACGGCACGATGTGGTCGTCGCGCGATGCATAGAGGTACGCCGGCAGCGCGATCTTGCGCAGGTCGATCTTCTCGCCGAGCATCGTCAACGCGCCCGGGACGCGCAGCCGGTTCTCGAGGTACATCTCGCGGATGTATTCGACGTACATCGGGCCGGGCAGATTCGCGGAATCGCCGTTCCAATACAGGAGGTCGAACGCGGGCGGCGTGCGGCCCTTGAGGTAGCTGTCGACGAAGTAGTTCCAGACGAGCTCGTTCGGGCGCAGGCTCGCGAAGGCGCCCGCGAGCTCGCTGCCGTGCACGCGCGCGCCCGCGCAAAGCTGCGCTTCGCGCGCGGCGAGCATGCGCTTCGTCACGTAGACGCCGATCTCGCCGGGGTCCGAGAAGTCGAGCATCGTGGTGAGAAGCGTCATGCTCGCGACGGTGCGCTCGCCGCGCGCGGCGAGCACGGCCAGCGCGCAGGCGAGGAGGGTGCCGCCGACGCAGAAGCCGAGCGTGTTCACCTCGTCCGTCGCCGCGATCGCCCTGGCCTTCTCGATCGCCGCAAGCACCCCGTCACGCAGATAGTCGTCCCAATGCAGCTTGCCGAGCTCGGCCGGAACGTTGCGCCACGAGATCATGAAGACGGTATGGCCTTGCGCGACGGCGTGCCGGACGAACGAATTCCGGGGCGTGAGATCGAGGATGTAGTACTTGTTGATGCAGGGCGGCACGACGACGAGCGGCCGTCGTGCGACGCGCGGCGTCGTCGCGTCGTATTGAATCAGTTCGATCAACGGGTTCCGATATACGACGCTGCCTGGCGTCACCGCGACGTTGCCGCCGATCTCGAAGGCCGACTCGTCGCTCATCGTGATGCGGCCTTTCGCGACGTCGGCAACGAAGTTGCGAAAGCCCTGCGCGAGGCTTTCACCGCCCGTGCGCAGCGCGCGCGCGAGCACGTCGGGATTGGTCGCCGGGAAATTGCTCGGTGCGATCGCATCGACGTATTGCCGCACCACGAACTCGAGCCGGCGCTTTTCGGCGGGCGGCAGCTGCGCGAGCGATGCGAGCGTTCGCAGGTATTCGCCGTAGAGCTGATAGGCCTCGCGAAGCCATGCGAAGTACGGCTGGTCCCGCCACGCGGGCGACGCGAAGCGACGGTCCCGGGTCGCGTCGCCGGCGTCGCCGTGCGCGGGCGAAAGCGCGTGCGTCCACAGCGCCTGGATGCGCGGGGCGAACGATGCGTTGAGCGCAGCGACGGCGGAAAGGTCGAAGGGCGGCGTGGTCGACGTCATCATGGCGCGAGGAGGCGATGGGTCAGGGCGATGATCCCGATGCCGAGGGCGATGGCGAGCATCTGCTTCGCCGTTTCGACGGGCTCGGCGCGTCGATGCAGGCTCGGAATCAAGTCGGCGACGGCGACGTAGAGAAGGCTCGCCGCGGCGATCGCGAGCACCGTGGGCAGCCATTGCTGCATGTCGGCGAGCGCGACGTACGTGACCAGCGCGCCGGCGAGGGTCGCGATGCCGGTCGCCACGTTATAGGCGAACGCCTTGCGGCGCGCGAACCCGGAGTGCAGCAGCACGGCGAAATCGCCGACCTGTTGCGGCACGGCGTGCGCGACGATCGCGATCGTCGTCGCGATGCCGAGCGCGACGTCGGCGAGGAACGCGGCGGCGATCACGATGCCGTCGCAGAACGCGTGCACGCTGTTGCCGATGAGGATCATCAGACCCGGACGGCCGAACTCGGTCGGCCCCGGCGCATGCAGCGCGTGCTCGTGCTCGGTTTCCTCGCGCGTCGCGGAATGCTCGGCGTGCCCGTGCGCGTGCCGCCACAGCACGAACTTCTCGAGCAGGAAGAATCCCAGCAGTCCGATCAGCACCGTGAGCATCACGCTCGCGACGTTGCCGCTTTCGAGGGCGTGCGGCAGCAGCTCGAGGAAGACGGCGCCGAGAAGCGCGCCGACGGCGAACGAGACGAAGTGCGGAATCCACGCGTGGCTGATGTTGAGCGTGACCGCGGCCGCGATCGTCGCGAGAACGCCGGCCGCGAGCGCGGCGGCCACGATGTCGAGCAGGATCACCGGACGCGCCAGACGAACGCGGCCATGCGTCCGCGCGACCCATCGCGACGATGCGAGAAGAAGCGCGCCGGATCGCGGTAGGTGCAAAGGCCGCTCGCGGCGATGGCGCGTACGCCGGCGCGCACGAGCCGGCGCCGCGCGAGCGCTTCCAGATCGGCGAGCCACTTGGCGGCACGAAGCGGGGTGAAGGCGACGCGTGCACCGCCGTCGCGCTCGACGAACGCGTCGTACACGTCGGCGCCCACCTCGAACGCGGTTGCGCCGATCGCGGGACCGAGCCAGGCGCACACGCCGCGCGGGTCGCACCGCATCGTCTCGAGCGTGCGCTCGAGGACGCCCCGCGCAAGCCCGCGCCACCCGGCGTGCGCGATGCCGATGACGCTGCCGTCGCGCGCGGCGAACAACACCGGCATGCAATCCGCGACGCGAACGGTGAGCACGGTGTCGTCGCTGCGCGCGACGGCGGCGTCGGCGTGCGGTGCGGCATCCGGATCGGCATCATCGACCTCGACGACGTCGGCGCCATGGACTTGCATCAGCCAATGCGGGCGCGCCGGAAGATACGCCCGGAGTTGCCGGCGATGCTCCGCAACGATCGTCGCGTGCTCGACGGACGCGTCGGCGCCGCCGACGTCGAACGAGCCTTGGCGTCCCGCGCCGCCGTTGCGCGTCGTCACGAATGCGTGGACGTTCGAAGGGGCGTCCCAACTCGGCACGATCCAGTCGAGACCGTCGTCGCGAAATCGCTTCTCGAGGCGCTCGCCGGGCGTATCGGATCGACGCGCGACGTTCATGGGCGCGGCGCCCGCAACGCCGCAACGAGCATCGCGAAGTCGCCAGGAGGTGGCGCTTCCCACGTCATCCGTTCACCGGTGATCGGGTGCGTGAGCGCGAGACGAGCGGCGTGCAGCGCCTGGCGTGCGAACGGTGGCAACCCCGGTGAAGCGCGCGACGTGCCGTAGACGGGATCGCCGACGAGCGCGTGGTTCATCGCCGCGAGGTGTACGCGAATCTGGTGCGTACGCCCGGTTTCGAGCGTGCAGCGCAGGAGCGTCGCGATGCCGAAGCGTTCGACGATCTGCACGTGCGTACGCGCCGGCTTGCCGCGCGCGACCACCGCCATCGTCGTGCGCTGCGTCGGGTGGCGCCCGATCGGCGCGTCTACGACGACTCGTCGCGCGAGGTCGCCGCGCGCGACGGCGAGGTATTCGCGCGTCACCGAGCGTTCGGCGAGCTGGCGCACGAGCTCGGTGTGCGCCTCGATCGTGCGCGCGACGACCATGAGCCCGCTCGTTGCCTTGTCGAGTCGATGAACGATGCCGGCGCGCGGCACGCCGGCGAGCGCGGGATCGTGATGCAGCAACGCGTTGAGGAGCGTTCCGTCAAGATTGCCGCTGCCCGGATGCACGACGAGTCCCGCGGGCTTGTTCACGACGAGGATCGCGGCGTCCTCGTGAACGATCGGCAACGCGATGTCCTGCGGCGCGTCGGCGAGCGCAGCGTCGGCATCGCGCGATACGACGTCGAGGCGCTCGCCGCCCGCGACGCGTCGCTTCGCCTCCCACGCGGCGCCGTCGACCTGAACGCGGCCCTCGTCGATCCAGGCCTTCAACCGGCTTCGCGAATGCTCGGGGAGGAGTCGCGCGAGCGCCTGGTCGAGCCGGAGGCCCGCGAATTCGGCCGGCATCACGTAGCTCCGCGCTGCCGAAACGCCGCCTTCCACGTGTCCGTCTCGCGAGGGGCGTCGGCTATAATCCGCGCGGTTCACGAAGGATGCGGACGATGATGTTGCAATGGCCGAATTGGCAGCGGTGGGCGGTATTGGCGCTGATGGCGCTGGCGACGGCGGGATGCGGCCTGCTTCCCGACGTGAAGGACGAAACCGCCGGGTGGGACGCGCAGAAGCTGTACCAGAACGCGCACGAGGCGATGCTCGACGGAAATTATACCCGCGCGGTCAAGCTCTTCGACACGCTCGAGGCGCGCTACCCGTACGGTCGCTTCGCGCAGCAGGCGATCCTCGAAGGCGCGTTCGCGAACTGGCGCAATGGCGAGCAGGCGGCGGCGACCGCTGCGTGCGACCGCTTCATCCGCACGTATCCG
>Ga0207657_10008485_pt1 | contig 10424 bp, 11 predicted proteins | sample KBSC33metaG_FD_184316 | JGI IMG/M metagenome (GOLD analysis project Ga0207657, IMG submission 184316) | Corn rhizosphere microbial communities from Kellogg Biological Station, Michigan, USA - KBS C3-3 metaG (SPAdes) (version 2) | ecosystem: Host-associated > Plants > Roots > Rhizosphere > Soil ... | reverse complement strand
ACCCGCAGGGTTCGCTCTCCGTCGGCCTGGGCCTCAACCCACACCAGATGGAGCTCACCGTCTACAACCTGCTGATGCAGCGCGACATCTCCCTCGACGACGTGGTGGTCCCCAGCGGCGTCGCCGGCATGGACCTGCTCCCCTCCAACATCGACCTGTCGGCGGCAGAGGTGCAGCTGGTGCACGAGGTCGCCCGCGAGCAGACGCTGTCGCGGGTGCTGGCGCCGGCCATCGAGAAGTACGACGTCATCCTGATCGACTGCCAGCCCTCGCTCGGCCTCCTCACCGTCAACGCGCTCACCGCCTCCGACAGCGTGATCGTCCCCCTGGAGTGCGAGTACTTCGCGCTGCGCGGAGTGGCTCTCCTCAAGACGACGATCGACAAGGTCCGCGAGCGCCTCAACCCGCGGCTGACGATCGACGGCGTCCTCGGGACGATGTTCGACGGTCGGACGCTGCACGGTCGCGAGGTGATGGAGCGGCTCGTCGAGGCCTGGGGCGACACCGTCTTCCACACCGTGATCCGGCGGACCGTGAAGTTCTCCGACTCCACCGTCGCCGGAGAGCCGATCACCAGCTATGCGACCGCCTCGACGGGTGCGGAGGCCTACCGGCAGTTGGCCAGGGAGGTGCTGGCGCGTTGGCGCGACGAGTGAGCCTGCCGACCGCCGACGACCTGTTCCGGCCGACCACCGACCCTCAGGACGGCGACGCACCCGGCGACGCGGAGAACGATGCGTCTGCCGCCGGTGCACCCCCGAGGCCGGGCCGGCCCGTCGCGGCCGTCCCCGAGCCGCAGGAGCAGGACCGCGTCCGCCGGTCGAGCGGTCGGGTGCGGCACGACGAGAAGATGACGGTCTACGTCACGGCCGACGAGCTGGTCGACATCGAGCATGCCCGGCTGATGCTGCGTCGGGACCACGGGCTCGCGGTCGACCGGGGCCGTCTGGTGCGGGAGGCGCTGGCCATCGTGCTGGCCGACCTCGAGGAGCACGGTGACGACAGCGAGCTGGTCGGCCGGCTGATCCGGTGAGTCGATGACGACCACCACCGACGAGCTGGCCTCCTCCGCCGAGGGCACCGCCTTCTCGGTGACCCTGGACAACTTCGAGGGCCCGTTCGACCTCCTGCTCGGCCTGATCGGCAAGCACCGGCTCGACGTGACCGAGGTGGCGCTGTCGAAGGTCACCGACGAGTTCATCGCTCACATCAGGTTCCGCCAGCAGCGAGGTCCGGACGGCTCCGGCGGCTGGGACCTCGAGCAGACGACGTCGTTCCTCCTGGTCGCCTCGACGTTGCTCGACCTCAAGGCGGCGCGGTTGTTGCCGGCCGGCGACGTCGAGGACGAGGACGACCTCGCCGTACTCGAGGCTCGAGACCTTCTGTTCGCCCGGCTGCTGCAGTACAAGGCGTTCAAGCACGTGGCAGCCGTGCTGGAGACGCGGATGGCCGGTGAGGCGTTGCGCCATCCGCGCGCGGTCGGCCTCGACGAGCGGTTCGCCAACCTGCTGCCCGACGTGCTGATCGGCCTCGGCCTCGACGAGTTCGCCGGGCTGGCCGCAGCCGCCCTGGAGCCGAAGCCCGAGCCGCAGCTGTCCCTGGCCCACATCCATGCCCCGACGGTCAGTGTCCGCGAGCAGGCCCACGTCGTCGTGGAACGGTTGCGGGTCCAGGGCGCGCTCACCTTCCGCAAGCTCGCCGGCGACGCGCCGGACGTGATGACGCGGGTGGCCCGGTTCCTGGCGCTCCTCGAGCTGTTCCGCGAGGGGGTGGTCGCGTTCGACCAGGTGAGTCCCCTCGGTGAGCTGACCATCCGGTGGACCGGCCGCGACGACGACGAGATCGACATCCAGGACGAGTTCGACGGCACTGCGCCGCCGATCGCCTCGCCAGACCCAGCGACCGACCAGCCGACAGGGAGCATCCCCGCATGACCGAGACGCAGACCGAGCACGTCGCCCCGGACCGCGCCGAGGAGACCCTCGCCGTCCCCCTGGCAGACCTGCGGCCGGCACTCGAGGCGGTCCTGATGGTCGCGGACCAGCCGATGGACGAGTACACCCTCGCCACCGCCGTGGGCTATCCCGTGCCGGAGGTGGAGGCGACGCTCACCGACCTCGCACGCGAGTACGACGACAGCGGCCGCGGTTTCGAGCTGCGCAACGTCGCGGGGGGCTGGCGCTACTACACGCGCGAAGAGCTGGCGCCGGTCGTGGAGAAGTTCGTCCTCGAGGGGCAGCAGGCTCGGCTCACCCAGGCAGCGCTGGAGACGCTGGCCGTGGTGGCCTACAAGCAGCCCGTGAGCCGCAGCCGGGTCTCGGCGATCCGTGGCGTGAACGTCGACGGGGTGATGCGCACACTGCTGACCCGCGGACTGGTCGAGGAGGTCGGCACCGACGCCGAGACCGGGGCTCACCTCTACCGCACCACCAGCTACTTCCTCGAGCGCATCGGAGTGACCTCGCTCGTCCAACTGCCCGAGCTCGCGCCCTTCGTGCCCGACATGGACGACTCCGACCTCGAGGAGGCGCTCGCCGGGATGTCGTCGCCCGACCGCGTCGACCTCCCCGGTGACCCGGGCGCAGCGGACGCTAGCGTCGAGGGCGATGGAGACCGATGACGACGGCCTGATCCGGCTGCAGAAGCTGCTCGCGCAGTCGGGCGTGGCCAGCCGGCGCAAGTGCGAGGACCTCATGCTGGCGGGGGAGGTCGAGGTCGACGGCGAGGTCGTGACCCGGCTGGGCACCAAGGTGGACCCGAGGACAGCGGTCGTCCGGGTCTCCGGAAAGCGACTCCCCCCGGTGAGCGCGCACGTCTACCTGGTGCTGAACAAGCCGCGAGGCGTGGTCTCGACGATGTCCGACCCCGAGGGGCGGCGCACGCTCTCCGACTTCGTCGCGGAGCGGCCGGAGCGGCTGTTCCACGTGGGGCGGTTGGACACCGACACCGAGGGTCTGATCCTGCTGACCAACGACGGTGACTTCGCGCAACGGCTCGCGCATCCGTCGTACGAGGTGGAGAAGACCTACGTCGCGGAGGTCGCCGGGCGGGTCGACAGGGCGACCGTGCGCACCCTGCTCGACGGGGTCGTCCTCGACGACGGCCCTGTGGAGGTACGCCGGGCGCGCGTGGTCTCCAGCACGGCCCAGCGCGGCATCGTCGAGCTGGTCATCCACGAGGGTCGCAACCGGATCGTCCGGCGGTTGCTCGACCAGATCGGGCACCCCGTGCAGCGACTGACCCGGACGGCGGTCGGCCCGGTGCGGATCGGGAGCCTGCGCGCCGGCACCCTGCGCGAGCTGAGCGCCGACGAGGTCGGCTCGTTGCTCGATGCCGCCGGCTTGTAGGGTCGGTCCGTGTCCGTGCGTGCCGTCCGTGGAGCCACCCAGCTGGTCAGCGACACCCGCGACGAGATGCTCGACAGGGTCGCCGAGATGGTGACCGAGGTGATGACGGCCAACCGGCTCGACGTCGACGACTTCATCTCCGTGATCTTCACCGCCACCTCCGACCTGGTCGCGGAGTTCCCGGCGTACGCCGCCCGGCAGCTGGGATTCGGCGAGATCCCGCTGCTGTGTGCCCGCGAGCTCGAGATCGCCGGCTCGATGCCCCGGGTCGTGCGGATGATGGCGCACGTGGAGACCGAGCTGCCGCGGGCGGACGTCACCCATGTGTACCTGCACGGGGCGGCGGCGCTCCGCACGGACCTCACCCGGGTCCGGTCGGTCCCTGATGACTGAGCTCCGCGGGCCGATCCACGTGGTGGGCACCGGACTGCTCGGCACCTCGATCGGTCTCGCGGCCCGCGCCGCCGACGTGCCGGTGTGGCTGAGCGACGCGAACCCCGAGCACCTGCGCACCGCGGTGAGCCTCGGTGCCGGCGAGCTGCCTCGTCCCGGGGGGCTGGCGCAGCTCGTCGTCGTCGCGGTGCCACCGCTGCACACTGCCGAGGTGGTGCTGGAGGCGCTGGCCTCGGGTGCCGTGGTGACCGACGTGAGCAGCGTCAAGGCCCAACCCCTCGAGCAGGTCAAGGACCAGGCCGCCGAGGCTGACCTGGCCCGCTACGTCGGCAGCCACCCGATGGCCGGGAGCGAACGTTCCGGGCCGCTGGCCGCCAGCGCGGCGTTGTTCGAGGGACGGCCCTGGGCCGTGACGCCGCACGTGCACTCGGATCCTGCCGCGGTGTCCCTGGTCGAGGACCTGGCCGTGCTCTGTCGGGCCACGCCGGTGCGCTTGTCGCCGGTGGAGCACGACCTCGCGGTCGCCCGTACCTCCCACCTGCCGCACCTGTTGGCGGTGCTCGCGGCCGGACAGCTGACCGACGCCGTGCCCGAGCACCTCCTGCTGTCGGGCCAGGGTGTGCGTGACGTGACCCGCGTCGCGGCGGGCGATCCCGAGCTCTACGGGCAGATCATCCGCGCCAACCGGGCCACGGTCGCCGACCTGCTGCGCGACGTCCGCAGCCAGCTCGACGAGCTCATCGGGGCTGTCGACCAGTCGTCGCCCGACGACCTGGTCGAGATCCTCGCGCGCGGCGTGGCGGGCACCCAGGCGATCCCGGGCAAGCACGGGGGTGCCGACCTGGAGACCAGCGAGCTCTACGTGCTCGTCCCGGACCACCCGGGCGAGCTGGCGCGGCTCCTTGCCGATATCGGCGAGATCGGGGTCAACGTGGAGGACCTGCGCATCGACCACGATCCGGGTCGGCCCGCGGGCCTGGTCGAGCTCGTCGTCGAGGTGAGCGCCGCGGAAAGGCTCAGGGGTGCGCTCGAGGACCGGGGCTGGACCGCGCACCGCTGATCAGCCGCGTGGGCTGACCGGTGGTGATCGCCGCTCCGTGCGGGCGACCTTCCGGTCGGTGATGACGATCCAGGCGGCCAGGCATCCGCCGCCGAGCACGGCAGCGGCGAACAGCACCATGGCGATCACCGGGTAGCCGAGAAACCGGTGCTCGGTCGGCACCTGGATGAGCATCGCCGCACCGATGATGGTCGCGGCGATCACCAGGCCGAGGGTGAGTCGGTTGGCCACTCGTTGCAGCACGGTGTGCAGCCGCTCCTCGTCGATCGCGTCGACGGTGACTCGCATCGTCCCGTCCGCGAGCGACTCGAGGATGCGATTGGCGCGCCTGGGCAGCTGGGACGTGAACTCCTTCGTGTCAAGGGCCGCGGCGACCAGGCTGCCGGGCGACGTCTTCAGGCTGCCGAGCAGGATCTCGCCGACGTTGTCACGGATCGCTTCGGCAGGTGCGAACTCCGGATCGAGGTGCAGGATCGAGCGGTCGAGGTTGAGCAAGGCCTTGCCGATCAGCGACATCTCAGGAGGCGGGCGGAGGCCGTGAGCGCCCGAGATCCGGCTGAGCTCGACGAGGACGGAACCGGCCTGGAGCGCGGCTCCTTCCGCCACGGACTCCGAGACGAGCCGGGTGACGTCCTCGCGGAACGCCCGGGCGTCGTACTCCTCGAGCGGCCGGCCCATCTCGGCCAGGACGATCGCCGCCTGCTCGCCGTTGTCGTCGCTGATGGCCGCGAGGAGCCGGACGACCAGTCGCTGGATCCTCGGCGGCACGTGCGCGACCATGCCCAGGTCGATGATGGCGAGGCGCCCGTCGGGCGTCAGCAGCAGGTTGCCGGGATGGGGGTCGGCGTGCACGAAGCCGTCGTGCAGGATGCTCTGCAGGTACGCCCGGAAGAGCTGCTCGACGATCGGCCCGGTGTCGACGTCGGTGAGACCGAGAGGGCCTACGTCGGTCACCTTGCGGCCCTCGACGAAGCTCATCGTGAGCACATTCGAGGTCGTGAGGTCCGACACCGGTTGCGGCACGAGGAGCAGGTCGTAGGGACTCACCAGCTCGCCGAACCGGACCAGGTTGCGAGCCTCGCGCCGGTAGTCGAGCTCGGCGGCCAGGGACTGCTCGAATTGCCGCAACAGGTCGGAGAACCCGAACTTGTGACCGGCGGACGTGCCGCGGTCGGCCAGAGAAGCCAGCTTGCGCAGCGTCTCCATGTCTCCCCGGATGACCTCGCGGGCATCCGGACGCTGCACCTTGACGGCCACCTCCCGCCCGCCCACGAGGCGCGCTCGGTGGACCTGGCCGAGCGAGGCCGCGGCCAGAGGTTCGGGGTCGAAGTGGTCGTAGAGATGGCGCAGGTCGGCACCGAGCGAACCCTCGACGATCCTCGCGACCTCCTCGAAGCCGAACGGCTCGACCTCGTCCTGCAACCGGCTCAGCGCGTCGGTGTAGGCGGCCGGGAGCAGGTCGAAGCGCGTCGAGAGCAGCTGGCCGAGCTTGGTGTACGTCGGCCCCATCCGCTCCAGGTCGGCGGCGAGGGCCTGAGCGGTGTCGGTGTCACCCTCGACCCCGGAGGCGCCCTCGACATAGGGGTCTAGGCCGGCACCTCTGACGAGGTCGGCGCGGCCGTAGCGCAGGAGGAGGCGGGCGAGGGCGGCGTACCGCAGGGTCGCCGAGCCGGTGGATTCCATCCTCGAAGCATGCCCGATCGCCCCGCGGCCACGACCCGGACCACCGCGTGACCGGTAGTCTGCTGTGGGGCGCGAGCGGCGCCCGGCAGCAGTGGACGAGCGACAAGGCGGGAGCCGAACGGTGGGTGCAGCACCTCGGACCGGGGTCGTGGTCGCGATCGATGGCCCGTCGGGCTCCGGGAAGTCCAGCACGGCGCGTGGGGTCGCCGACCGGCTGGGTCTGCGCTACCTCGACACCGGTGCGCAGTTCCGGGCGATGGCGCTGTGGATGCTGCGCCACGGGGTCGACGTCCAGGATGCCCGGGCCGTCGCCGTACGGGCGCGCGAGCCGGAGATCGTGTCGGGCACCGATCCGCTGGCCCCCACGATCACGCTGGACGGGGAGGACGTGGCCCGCGAGATCCGCTCGGCGGAGACCACGACCGCGGTCAGCCCGGTCGCGACCGTGCCAGCCGTTCGGGGACTGCTGCTCGACCTCCAGCGTGCAGTGATCTCCACGGCACTCGCCGAGGGCGGCATCGTGGTCGAGGGCCGCGACATCGGTTCGGTGGTCTGGCCCGAGGCGGACGTCAAGCTGTACCTCACCGCCGATCCGGCAGCGCGGGCCGCGCGCCGTGCGAGCGAGAGCGGCGCTGCCTCGGTCGACGCCACCGAGGCCGCGCTGCTGCGCCGTGACGCGATCGACTCGGGCCGGGCCGACGCCCCCCTCGTCGTGCCCGAGGGCGCGATCCACCTCGACACCACACCGTGGGACCTCGACGAGGTGATCGACCGCGTCGTGGAGATCGTCGATCACGCGGGCGCCGAGCGCGTGCAGCGGACACCGTCGTGACGATGGCGCCCTCACGCGAGTCGGTCCACCTGGAGCTGCCCCGGTCGGCCGGGATCCCACACCCCGCCCACCTGATGCTGCACCGCCTGCGACCGGTCGCCGCGGCGATCGCGCGACACCGGTGGGACCTCACCGTCCGGGGTGCGCAGCACGTGCCGGACCAGGGGCCGGTCGTGATCGCCGCCAACCACATCGGCTTCATGGACGGTCCGCTGATGGCGATCGTCGCACCGAGGCCGGTGCACGTGCTGGCCAAGCACGAGATGTACCACGGGTCGCTCGGGGCGTTCCTGAACGCATCGGGCCAGATCCCGGTCCAGCGCGAGGGTCCGGACCCCGCTGCGGTCAAGATCGCGCTCCGGGTGCTTCGCGACGGCGGGGTCGTCGGCGTGTTCCCGGAGGGCACCCGAGGAGCCGGGGAGGTTGCCCGGGTGAAGCCGGGCGCGGCCTACCTGGCGATGGCGTCCGGTGCGCACGTCGTACCCCTGGTCTTCCTCGGCACCCGGCTCCGCGGCGGATCGAACAACTCGGTGCCGCCGCCCGGGAGCAGGTTCGTGATGAGCTTCGGTCGACCGATCGAGGTGGCCCACCACACCTGGCCACGACGCCAGCCCGACACGCACGCTCTGAGCGAGCGGATCCAGGGTTCCCTTCGCGAGACGCTCGCCGACGCGATGCACGCCACCGGGATGGCACTGCCGGGCCCGATCCGCGGAAGCGACGCGGAAGTCCTGTGACAGACACGCAGCCCGGCGACACCCCCGCCGGCTCGGAGACCCGGGTCCCGATCCTCGCCGTCGTCGGGCGGCCGAACGTCGGCAAGTCCACCCTGGTCAACCGCATCATCGGCCGGCGCGAGGCAGTGGTCGAGGACGTCCCCGGCGTCACTCGCGACCGCGTCTCGTACGACGCGACGTGGAACGGCCGGGCGTTCACGGTCGTCGACACCGGCGGCTGGGACCCGGACGCGCGTGGCCTCGCGGAGAGGATCGCGGCCCAGGCCGAGGTGGCCGTCAACCTGGCGGACGCGGTCCTCTTCGTCGTCGACGCGACCATCGGCATCACCGACGCAGACGAGGCTGTCGTGCGGATCCTGCGCAAGAGTGGCCGCCCGGTCGTCCTCACCGCCAACAAGGTCGACGACCAGCGGGCGGAGTCAGAGGCGTACGGCCTGTGGAACCTGGGGTTGGGGGAGCCCTACCCGGTCTCCGCCCTGCACGGCCGTGGCTCGGGCGACCTCCTCGACGCGATCCTCGCCGCGCTCCCGGAGACCCCCGAGGAGGCGTACGGCGAGGTCAGCGGGCCGCGACGGATCGCGATCATCGGGCGACCGAACGTCGGCAAGTCCTCCCTGCTCAACAAGCTCGCAGGGGAGGAGCGCGCGGTCGTCGACGACGTCTCCGGCACCACCGTCGACCCGGTCGACGAGCTCGTCGAGCTCGACGGTCGCACGTGGCGCTTCATCGACACCGCCGGCATCCGCAAGCGGGTCAAGACGGCCTCGGGGCACGAGTACTACGCGTCTCTGCGCACGGCGACCGCCATGGAGCGCGCCGAGGTCGCGCTCCTGGTCATCGACGGCAGCCAGTCGATCTCGGAGCAGGACCTGCGGATCATCCAGACGGTGCGCGACTCAGGCCGGGCCCTGGTGATCGCGTTCAACAAGTGGGACCTCGTCGACGACGAGCGCCGCTACTACCTCGAACGTGAGTACGAGCGCGAGCTCGTGCAGGTGCAGTGGGCGCCCCGGATCAACGTCACAGCCCGCACCGGCTGGCACATCGACCGGATCGTGCCTGCTCTCGACGCGGCCCTCGAGGGCTGGGAGACGCGGATCTCCACCGGCACGCTCAATGCCTTCCTCGGTCGTCTTGTCGCCGAGCACCCGCACCCGGTCCGCGGCGGGAAGCAGCCCAAGATCCTGTTCGGGACCCAGGCGCAGACCGCGCCCCCGACCTTCGTCCTCTTCACCTCGGGCAAGCTCGACGCGGGCTACGAGCGCTACATCGAGCGCCGGTTGCGTGAGGAATTCGGGTTCGTCGGCACGCCCATCGCGCTGCAGGTGCGGCCGCGGGAGAAGCGCAGACGCTGAACCCTCATCCGGTGGTGATCACGGCGGCACCGATGATGCCGGCGCGGTTGCGCAGCGTTGCCGGCACGATCTCGGTGTCGATCTGCAGCAACGGCAGGAACTGCGCGGCGTCCTTGCTGATCCCGCCGCCCACGACGATGAGATCGGGGGAGAAGAGCTGCTCGAGGGTGCGGTAGTACGTCGTGAGGCGGGCGGCGTACTCCGGCCACGAGAGGTTCTCCGAAGTCCGGATGCTGGCGGCGGCGCGCTTCTCCGCGACGTGGCCCTCGATCTCGAGGTGGCCGAGCTCGGAGTTCGGGACCAGGGTGCCGTCGTACAGCAGGGCGGAGCCGATGCCGGTGCCCAGGGTGGTGAGGATGACCAGTCCGGTGCGTCCCGTCGCCGCGCCGTAGCGCAGCTCGGCGACGCCCGCGGCATCGGCGTCGTTGACGACGTGCACGTCGCGGCCGAGCCGATCGGTGAGCAACGCGTCTGCGTCGGTGCCGATCCAGCCCTTGTCGATGTTGGCTGCCGACCACACCACTCCCGACCGGACCACGCCGGGGATGGCCACGCCCACCGGCCCGGTCGCGTCCGGGAAGTTGGCGACGAGCTCGACCATGACCTCGGCCACCGCCTCCGGCGTCGACCTGGCCGGGGTAGGGATCCGGACGCGTTCGGCCGCGAAGTCGCCTGCAGCCAGGTCGACGGGCGCCGCCTTGATGCCGCTTCCGCCGAAGTCGATGCCGATCGGGTTGGTCATGGCTCCAGTCAATCAGGAGGCGGCCCGTACCGCGGGGGCGAGGGCTCCGGGGGGACGTCCCCGCAGGACGGCGGCCCCGCCGACCACTCTGCGGGACGTCTCGGCCCCGACGGTCTCCGGCAAGCACTTCCGGCCGGCTGCCAGGGACCGGCCAGACGTGCGGCGAACCCACGCACGAACCCCGCGACCATGCGCAGGTGCAGAACGGCCGAACCCGCACGACGCGGGTTCGGCCCTCCACGATGTCCTGAGACATCACAGAGTCGGGCTGACAG
>Ga0207657_10008484_pt1 | contig 10424 bp, 6 predicted proteins | sample KBSC33metaG_FD_184316 | JGI IMG/M metagenome (GOLD analysis project Ga0207657, IMG submission 184316) | Corn rhizosphere microbial communities from Kellogg Biological Station, Michigan, USA - KBS C3-3 metaG (SPAdes) (version 2) | ecosystem: Host-associated > Plants > Roots > Rhizosphere > Soil ... | reverse complement strand
AATCCTGCCGACAGCAGACCGGCCACCGCGCCCGCCAGCGCCGGCCGCGCCGTCGCTCCGCGTCGCAGCGCCAGCAATGCCGCCGCCAACAGCGGCAGCGAGAACAGCGGGATGGCGGAGACGCAGGCGGGCGCGTTGTTGCCGATCAGCCGTGTCAGCCACGGCCGCTGGTGCGGCATCATCATTTCAGCGGCGATCCCTAACAGAACGAGACCAACCGGAATCAGCAGCAGCCAGGCCCAGCCGCGCAGCGACGCTTCCGGCCGCGCCAGATGCAAGCTGATGATGATGGCGGCGATCGCCAGCGCCATCGTCACCACGAATTTCAGATCGAAGAATGGATTATGCATCGCCGTCCTGACGTCCGCGCGCATGCCAAGGACGGCCATGAACAGCGCGATGGAGACGGGTGCCGCGAGCAGCAGCGCCACTGCCAGCGCGACGCCGACCGGACGTTCGCGATGTCCGGCATCCAGCGCCAAAGTACGGATCAGCCGTTCGGTTTCCATGGCCTACTCTTTCCGCAATTTGGCCGCGAGGCTTGAAAGCCCGCGATGCAACGCGACACGCACCGCGCCTTCGCTCATCGCAAGCTTCCTGGCGGTATCCTTGATCGAGACGCTGTCGACGGCAATCGATTGCAGGACATCGCGCTGGCGCGGCGGCAGCCCGTTCAGGTGCGACGTCACTTCACTTGCCGGCACGGTTTCCTCGACGGGCGGGCCGGCGATCACCTCCGAGAAATCGTCGATGTTGACGAACACGCGGCGACCGCGACGGCGCAGCGCATCGATCAGCTTGTTGCGCGCAATGGCGAACAACCACGGCGCGAACGGCGCCTCGGTGTCCCACGTATGCCGCTTCAGATGCACCGCCAGCAAGATGTCCTGCACGATATCCTCGGATTGGTCGACCGGCTGCCCGGCACGCGCAAGGCCGCGACGCGCCGCTGCCCGCAATACCGGCGTGACGGCTTCGAGCAGCCGGCAGTAAGCGGCTCCATCGCCCGCAATCGCCGCCCGCATCAGGCCGGTCCATTCGTCGTCACGTTCGCGCACACGCGCTCCCAACCAAGCAATTCGTTCGGTTTTTCATATTATTACAAGGGCAGCCGCTAGATCACGAAAACGTGAATGCAAATTCCCCGCACGGCCTGCGCCCAGCCTTCCGGAGGGTGCCGACCAACGTCTCCATAACATCGATTCCAGAACACGGCACGGATATGCACCCGCGTCTGGCGGAGCACCCTTGGCGATTGCCCTGTTTTTGCCGTCGTCGTCGAAAAATTCCCTTATTTCGCCGTCGTGTCGACACCTCGGGAGTCTCTCTGCGCCATGGGGACTGGCAAACGGGGAGACTGCCATGAAAATCAAAGCCAGCGGGCGCTCGGCGTTGATCGTCGCAGCAGGAATCTGGATCTGTTGTTCGGGTCCGCTGCAGGCTCAGGAATCGACCGGACAAGCGCAGGCTGCATCCGGGACCGAACAGCCGGTGGCGCTCGGCAAACCGATTGCGCTGAACAAATACAGCAAACGCCATTCGCGCCACGGCAAGCGGCACGCCTCGTCGCATTCGCGCAAACACAGCAGGACCGCCAGGAGCGAAAGCAAATCCTCCAGGCATGCGGACGACGCCAAAACTGCTGAATCCAAGACGGCTGAATCCAAATCCAAGATTGCCGACTCCAAGGCCAAGGACGCCAAAGCCGCCGAAGCCAATCAGGCGATGACACCCGACGCCAATCAGAAGGTTGCCGCCCAGCCCAATCCGGCGACGAAGGATGAAGGCACCTCTGCAACACTGTCATCGTCGGTCGCCAATGCGAGAGCGCAGTTGCTCTCCTCGACCGCGACAGTTGGCGCAGCATCGACACTGGTTCCCGCGCCGGCGACAACCCTCAACGATGCATCGCCTTCACCGCCGCAGACCGCCGCCAACGCCAACGTGGTGCCGCCGGATGAACTCAACGAGGTCGATCGGTCGCTGAGCGATAACAACAAGCAGCCGACGCCGAGCATCGCGATGGCATCGATCAGCACACCGCCCGCCGCCGCGCCGACCGCAACGGTCAGCAACAACGACTCGACATGGACGCAGACCTCCCTGATCGGCAAAATCTTCATCGCCTTCGGCGGCTTGCTGACGCTGGCATCGGCCGCGCGGATGCTGATCGCGTAATCGCGATCGACGTCACACCGACAAGGCCGATTCAATACCTCCGGATCGGCCTTCGCCGCGCCGTCGCCCTCCTCCCTCGGCGGCGCGGCATTTTCCCAGTCTCGCTGTGCATTTCTGCGCATGCGGCGCCCTTGCAGCCATGGCGAACTGCGGGCACATTGTGCGCGCTACAAGTGGCTTCAACAGCGCGAAACAGGGTGGAATATGAGCACTTTCGAACACATCATCGTCGAGCAAAAGGGCGCCGTCGGCGTCATTCGCCTCAACCGGCCGAAAATGCTCAACGCGCTGTCGTTCGGGGTGTTTCGCGAGATCGGCGCCGCCATCGATGACCTCGAAGCCGATGACAAGATCGGCTGCATCGTCATCACCGGCAACGAGAAGGCCTTTGCCGCCGGCGCCGACATCAAGGAGATGCAGCCGAAGCGCTTCATCGACATGTTCAACGAGGATTTCACCTCGATCGGCGGCGACCGCGTCGCCACCTGCACCAAGCCGACCATCGCCGCGGTAAGCGGCTACGCGCTCGGCGGCGGCTGCGAACTGGCGATGATGTGCGATTTCATCATCGCGTCCGACACCGCGAAATTCGGCCAGCCGGAAATTACGCTGGGCACCATTCCCGGCATCGGCGGCACGCAGCGCCTGACCCGCGCTATCGGCAAGGCCAAGGCGATGGACCTCTGCCTCACCGGCCGCATGATGGATGTCAATGAGGCCGAACGCTCGGGCCTCGTCAGCCGCATCGTGCCGGTCGACAAGTTGATGGACGAAACGATGGCTGCGGCCGAGAAGATCGCCGCGATGTCGCGCCCTGCCGCCGCGATGGCCAAGCGCGCCGTCAACCGCGCGTTCGAGACGCCGCTGTCGGAAGGCATGAATGTCGAGCGCGACCTGTTCCACGCGACCTTCGCGCTGGAAGACCGCTCCGAGGGCATGGCCGCGTTCATCGAGAAGCGCAAGCCGGTGAACAAGAATCGGTAAGCGAGGGCTGCCCCGAGTCAGACACGGGCGCCGTGCTGCTTGTTCGTCATGCCCGGGCTTGTCCCGGGCATCCACGTCTTTTTTGCTGAAATCCCGCTAAGACTTGGATGACCGGAATAAATCCGGCCATGACGAAGGGGACTGCTCAAACCGACTAGCGCAGTTCAGAGCTTATCGCGTCCTCGACAACGCGGCGCTGACCAGCGCGCGATAAAAGCGATCCGAGAACGTATTCGGCCTGTCGAGGCCGAGGCGCGCCAGCGGCGCCGTGTTCGCCGCATCCGGCCGCGTGATGCCCTGCCACGCCAGCGCCGCAAGCTGCATCGGCGATTTCGATGCCGTGTTCAGAAGCTGCAACGCTGGAATGAGCCGCTGCTCGACCTCGGTGAAATCCGAGCCGAACGGAAACGCCGGCAGCAGCCCGGCGTCGCGCGCCGGCTCCAGCGCTGCCTTGATACGATCCGAAAAATTCTCGCGATGCGCGGCGGCGATCTCAAAATCCTTCGGCAGCTTGCCGGCGTCTTTTGCCTGCCGCATCAACTCTGGCTGAAACCGCGAATCCGTCACCGACAGCATCGCCGCGATCACGTCGGCATCCGACTTACCGCGCAGATCGGCGACGCCGTATTCGGTGACGATGACATCGCGCAGGTGGCGCGGAATGGTGGTGTGGCCATACGACCAGCGAATATTCGAGTCCGCCTTCGCGCCCGCCTGCCGGGTGGATTCCAGCGTGAGGACCGAACGCGCGCCATCGAGCGCGAACGCCTGCGCGACGAAATTGTATTGGCCGCCGACACCGCTCACCACCTGACCATCTTCTAAGCCATCGGAGATCGCAGCGCCCATCAGCGTCGCCATCATCGCGTTGTTGACGAATCGCGCATCGACGCGAGCGCGGCGCTTGGCCTCCTCATCGCCGTAGAGCTGGTTGGTGAACGACACCGGCATCATCTGGATACGTGCAAGCTGTTCCGCCGGCATCTCCCGCAGCGCGCGATAGAACGACTGCGGCCCGAGAAAGAACGCGCCGTGCAGCAGCACGCCGTCGACCTCGCGCTTGAGGACACCGGCGTCGATCAAACCGAGAAACGCCTCGGTCAGCATTTCGCTGACGCCATACAGCCCTTTGTCGAAGGTTGCGGCTTCCAGTGACGCGTCGGCACGCGCGAGGCGCTGCATCACATCGCGATACTGCGCATTGTGTTTTTGACGAACGATAAGGCTCTGCGCCAGCGCATCGCCGACCTGGCCGATTCCGATCTGTAGGCTGCCGCCATCGCGAATGAGCCCGGCAGCGTGCAGGCCGATGGCATATTTGGTGTCGCTGATCGGCTCCGACGGTGGCGCGAACAGCGGAAAATCCACCGCCGGATCGTCGAGGATGGCACTGAATTCGCTGGCCGGCAGATCGCCCGCACCCGGCATGAACGGCAATTCGGAATTGACCTGCCCGACCAGCTTGAACGACGCTCGCCCCTCAGTGCGGGCGCGCAGCAAATCCAGCGTCGTATCGGTGTTGCAGCTCAGGCTGTAGCGCGTCTCGCCATTGACGACACGTTTCGCGACCAGTTGCGTAATGACGTTCAGCCCGCGCGTCAGGAGATACGATGACGCATGGGTATAATTCGCCGAAATGTAATGCTGCTGCGCGAACGGCACATGCAGCCATTTGCCGGCGAGGAAGAAGAATTCGATCACCTCGATGTTCGGCGGCAGCGCGCCTGCGTGCAGCGCCTTGGCGTAATCGAGATCGGGATAGCCGCCGAACAGCCGATCGATCACCGGCGTGATGAAGCGGCGCTCGAGATCGGACGATGGTTTCGGCTTCTCCAGCGTCAGCGCCGAAAACAACGTCAGCTTAAGCGCGCGGTCATTCGCCGCGCGCCGATACAGCGCATTGATGATGTGGTTGGCCTTGCCGAGCCCAAGCGGCAAGCCGACGACGAGATTCGGTCCGATGTCGCGAATGATCTCATCGGCGATCGCGTCGGCGTCGGTAAATAATTTCGGCATCGGCCTCTTTCAGTCGCGCGGCGGCCACTTCGGCGGATCGTTGCCGAGCGGCACCGCGGGGCGCGACCAGATGGCCGGCGTTCGCGACAGCATCGCGGAATGCCGCACCGCGCGCAACATCCCGAAGCCGGACGCGCTGTCCTCGATAAATGGCGTCACCGCTTCCGCCTTGATATCCGGCGTCACCAGCCCGCCGCCGAGCCGGCCGAGGCCCCACAGCCAGCGCCCGGTCAGTGCCAGGGAGACGCGGACATGCCAGCTGCCGCCTTCGCGCGCCTGCCGCGCCCGCGCCATCATCGCGCCGAACGCCATCAGGTAGCCGGTGACATGATCGAGGATCTGCATCGGCAACTCCTTCGGCCCATCGACGCCCGCCGCCTGCCCCTCGGCATGATTGAAGCCGGTCGAGGTCTGCACCAGCGAATCGAAGCCGCGCCGCTCTGCCCATGGGCCGACATGCCCATAGGCCGAGAGCGAGACATAGACGATGCCGGGGCTCAGCAGCGCGGCGTCCTGCGGCGAGAAGCCGAGCGCTGCCAGCGACTGCGGGCGATAGCCCTGCGAGAACACATCGGCCTGCGTCAGCAGATTTCGCAAAGTGGTGCGGCCTTCGTCAGTCTTCAGGTCGGCGGAGCATGACAGCTTGCCGCGTCCGGTATCGATCACCAGCCACGGAATCGACGGCAGGGTGGGACTCGACACCAGCATGACATCGGCGCCGTGCGCGGCCAGCGTGCGCCCCGCCACCGGCCCGGCGATGACGCGCGACAGATCCAGCACGCGCAGGCCGGACAGCGGCCGATCGCCCGGCCGCCATGATCGCGGCGGCGCCTCGCCGATCTTCTCAATGGTGAGAAGCGGCAGTTCGGCCAGCGCCTTGGCCTGCGGATGCGCCGCCCATTCCGCAGGCGTCCGCATGAACGAAACAACGCAATCGCCGGCATAGGCGGCGGTCTCGAACGCCTCGCCTTCCCATTTCAGCAGCGCGGCCTGCACGGCGTCGCGTTCCGGCTTGCAGTCCAGCAGCTTGCAGATGTTGTCGCGATGATGCGGGAAATTGGTATGCAGCCGCACGAAGCGTCCGTCGCCGGTCTTGTAGACGCCAGCGATGGCATCCCACGCCGGTGGCGGCGGCTTGTCGTCGACGCGCAGATAGCGCTCGCTGCGGCATTCGATCGCCGCGTGCAACATATCCACCGACACCTTCTGCGCCTGACCGCTGCGCAGCCGCCAGATATGCGCGGCTGCAAGACCGGCGGCAGCAACGCTGGCCTGCGCCGCCGCCGCGACGCGGAACGACGACGGCAGCAGCGGCTCGCTTCCGGTCAGTGCGACGGTATCGAGCGCGGGTGCGTCACCGCCCCCCTGCTTCCAGAGATCGGCGAGGATGTCGCGGACCGATTGCATGAACGGCACTCCTGTCTCGGGGGAATCGCTGCGTACATCCTTTTTGCTAAAGCTTTCGTAGAGATGAGCATAGCATCGCTTTTCTCTGACCAGCCATGAGGGAGCCGCAATGGCCGCCATCGATCCACTGACCGCTACGGGCGTCGTGCTTGCGACTGCCGCGACCGACGCCGTCTACGTCATGTTCACGTCCGCGGTGGTGGCGCGCCGGCGCGTGCCTGCCGCGACCTGGAGCAGCGTCTGGTATCTGCTCTCGTCGTTTGCGGTGATCAGCTATACCGAGAACTGGGTCTATGTGGCATTCGCCGCGATCGGCTCGTGGCTGGGTGCGTTTGCGACAATCACCTTCCTGCACCGGCCGCCGGGTGGCCCACCGGTCGGCGCTGCGCCGGAGTAACGAGACCTAGTGAAAGTCCCGCGACGGCGGCAGGATACGCACGTTGCGCGGATGGCGGTGTTTCTGCACCAGGTTATCCGGATGATCGCGGGGGTCATCGTTCAGCGCCGCGCCGGGCGGCAGGATGTGTTTTCGGACCAACGCATCGTTGGCAAGCGCCATCAGATCGTGCGAGCGATCGATCAATCGTTCCGCGACCAGATGCACGACTTTCTCGGGACTGCTCTGAATATATCCTTCCACCTGCACCAGCCGCGCGCCCATCACCTCCTTGCGGAAACGTGCCATCACCTTCGGCCACACCACGATGTTGGCGATGCCGGTCTCATCTTCCAGCGTCATGAACACGACGCCATTGGCGCTGCCCGGCCGCTGCCGCACCAGCACCACGCCGGCGCAGCGCACGCGCTGCCTGTCCCTTGCATCGGACACCTCATGGCAAGCGATGGCGCCTTCCCGCGCGAACATCGGCCGCAGGAATTGCATCGGATGGCCTTTCAATGACAACCGCACGGTTTGATAATCCGCTACCACCTGCTCGGGCAGCGGCATCTCCGGCAACGGCTTTGCATGCTCGTCCGGCTGTTCGCGCGCCGTGGCGGCGACGAACAGCGGCAGCGGCACATCATCCGGCAATCGCCGCACCGCCCACAGCGCCGCACGGCGATCCAGCCCGAGCGAACGGAACGCATCGGCATCCGCCAGCAGGATCAGCGCGCGCTTCGGCAGCTTCGTGTCGCGCGCGAACTCTTCCAGCGAGGTGAACGGCCGCCGCTCCCGCGCAGCGACGATGCGGTCGCCCCAGTCGTCCGCCTCATTCCCTCCCCCCTTGTGGGGGAGGGTCAGGGTGGGGGGTGAGCCACACGCACCATCTTTGTTGTTACCCCCCTCTCCACCTCTCCCCCACAAGGGGGGAGAGAGCCGCTCAGCATCCGTGGTCGCCCCCTCATCCGGATCGACCCATTTGAATCCATCGATCTGACGGAAGCCGAGCCGCACGGCATGGTGCTCGCCCGTGCGCTCTTCCAGCGTGTTCTGGCTGAAGCTGTGCGAGACATCGACAGCGCGCACTTCGACGCCGTTCTTGCGCGCATCGCCGACGATTTGCGCCGGCGCATAAAATCCCATCGGTTGCGAGTTGAGCAGGCCGCAGCAAAACACATCGGGGTGGAAACGCTTCAACCATGACGAGACATAGACGAGTTGAGCGAAGGCGGCGGCATGGCTTTCCGGGAAACCGTAGCTGCCGAACCCCTTGATCTGCTCGAAACAATTTTCCGCAAACGTGGGATCGTAACCTCGCGCAATCATGTTGCCGACCATCTTGGATCCGAACGTACCGATGGTGCCGAGATTACGAAATGTCGCCATCGACCGGCGCAGGCCATTGGCTTCTTCGGATGTGAATTTCGCAGCCTCGATGGCAATGCGCATCGCCTGTTCCTGAAACAGCGGTACGCCGAGGGTTTTGTACAAAACATTTTTGAGTTCGTCTTTGTCGCCCCCCTTTGGATAGGGATATTCAATATCCTCTGGCCGCATTTTACGCCGCTTGAGATAAGGATGAACCATGTCGCCCTGAATCGGTCCGGGCCGCACGATGGCAACTTCAATGACGAGGTCATAGAATTCACGGGGCCTCAAACGTGGCAACATGTTCATCTGCGCCCGGCTCTCGACCTGGAACACGCCGAGAGATTCACCTTCGCACAACATGTCGTAGACTTCAGGCATCTCGCGCGGGATCGTCGCCAGCTCCCATCGCTTGCCTTTGTGCTGCGCGATCAAGTCGAAACATTTTCGGATGCAGGTCAGCATGCCGAGCGCCAGCACATCGACCTTCATCATTTTCATCGTATCGACATCGTCCTTGTCCCATTCGATGAAAGTGCGGTCGTCCATCGCGGCGTTGCCGATCGGCACATAGCTGTCGAGGCGATCTTGCGTCAGCACGTAACCGCCGACATGCTGAGACAGATGGCGCGGGAAGCCGATCAGATCGGATGCGAGTGCAACCGCGCGCGCGACCGTGGGATTGTCGGGCTCAAGCCCGGCCTGCTTCACCTGTTTGTCGTCGAGGCCGCTGCCCCAGTGTCCCCACACCGTATCGGCCAGCGCGGCGGTGACATCCTCGGTCAGGCCGAGCGCCTTGCCGACATCGCGGATGGCGCTGCGCGGACGATAATGAATGACGGTGGCGATGATCGCGGCGCGATGGCGGCCGTAGCGGCGATAGACATACTGCATCACCTCCTCGCGCCGGGTGTGTTCGAAATCGACGTCGATATCCGGCGGCTCCAGCCGCTCCTTGGAGATGAAGCGCTCGAACAGCAGGTCGACTTCCGCCGGGTTGACCGAGGTGATGCCGAGCACATAGCAGACCGCGGAATTGGCCGCCGAACCGCGCCCCTGACAGAGGATGTTCTGCGTTCGCGCCCAGTGCACGATGTCGTGCACTGTGAGGAAATAATGCGCGTATTCGAGCTCCGCGATCAGATCGAGCTCCTTGCGCAGGACGGCGCGCAGCTTGTTGTCGATGCCTTGCGGAAAGTAATGAGCCACTCCTGCCCACGTCAGATCCTCCAGATGCCGCTGCGCCGTCTTGCCGGGCGGAACCGGCTCGTCGGGATACTGATAGTGCAGTTGATCGAGCGAGAATTCGATGCGGTCGGCGAAATTCACCGTCTCGGCCAAAGCCTCCGGCAATTCACGGAACATCTTTTCCATGTCACGCGGAGACCGCAGGTGCCGTTCGGCATGCGCTTCCAGTTTCTGGCCAGCCGCACCAATCGTGGTTTTTTCACGAATGCAGCATACTACATCCTGCAACGGCCGCCGCTGGTGCACGTGATACAAAACATCGTTGGTCGCGATCAGCGGCACGCGCGCGGTCGTCGCGATCCGTTGCAACCGCGCGATGCGCCGCGCGTCATCACCCCGATAGAACATCGATGCGGCAAGCCAGCTCCCCTGGACAGGCAGCCGACCAATCGCTTCAAGCGTCTTGAGCGTGTCCCGGAGACGAATTCGATACGCGGGCATGACGACAAGCAGCAACCCCTCGCTGAACTCCTTGAGGTCATCGAAGCGCAGATGACATTCACCCTTCTCTGCCGCGAGCTTGCCTTTGCTGAGCAATCGGCACAGCCGTCCATAGGCTTCGCGATCACGCGGATAGGCCAGGATATCCGGGGTGCCATCGGTGAACACCAAGCGCACACCCACCAGAAGCTTGGGCTTGTAACGCACCTTCTTCTTGTTGCCGTATTCGCTATAGGCGCGCACCACACCGGCCAACGTGTTTCGATCCGCAATCCCGATGGCATAGAGACCGTATTTGCTGGCGCGATGCACATATTCCTGCGGATGCGACGCCCCGCGCAGAAACGAGAAATTCGTGGTGACACCAATTTCTGCATAGACCGTCATGCGAACAGCCCGT
>Ga0207657_10008483_pt1 | contig 10425 bp, 7 predicted proteins | sample KBSC33metaG_FD_184316 | JGI IMG/M metagenome (GOLD analysis project Ga0207657, IMG submission 184316) | Corn rhizosphere microbial communities from Kellogg Biological Station, Michigan, USA - KBS C3-3 metaG (SPAdes) (version 2) | ecosystem: Host-associated > Plants > Roots > Rhizosphere > Soil ... | reverse complement strand
GCCTAATCGTTCGAAGCGGCAAATCCTGGTGGTTGATGACGACCCGAGTGTCCGTGACACCATTGCGGTGTTACTGATGTCAGCGGGATACGATGTGGTGGCTGCGGAAGATGGCTTTGGAGCGCTCTTGCAGCTGAGGAAGATGATGCCAGACGTGATTGTTTCCGATCTCAATATGCCGCGGATGTCCGGCTTTGAGTTCCTCTCGGTCGTTCGTCGACGCTTCCCGAGAATTTTAACGGTGGCAATGAGCGGCGCGTATCAAGGTGACGAGCTACCTCCCGGAGTAATCGCGGATGGTTTCTACCCAAAGGGCGAGCACCCCGGAAATCTCTTCAGGACTCTCGAACATTTGCTTTGTACTGCTGCGGCGCGGGGCGGTAACCATCACCGGAACTGAGTCCAGCATGGGTCCCTCGTAACGGGAATGACTCACAGGGAGCGCCGTATGTCGTAGTGGCTTGCGCGGAATGTTTACGGACGTTTCAGCTGACGGTAGCAGAAGAAACTGCCGGAGACGTGGTTGAGATACCATGTTACTTCTGTCCCAACATCAACAAATACATCATAGAGCCATCCATCCCAGGCATGTGGGACCTACCCGCCTGAGATTTCTGTGCTGTGGTGAATACTAAGCCGGTTCGAGAGACTTGCCACACTCCAGACAACACCTCTTCTGGCGGGGGGTGATTAACCCGCAAAACGGACACATCCTTTGCGATCGGATTTCCCGAACCCGTGGCGTAACTATCGCGAGCAGTTTCCCGAAGGAAACAGTGATGGAAGCGCTCAGCCTGCGAAGCCGATTTTGACGAAGCATGGTTCGCCTGGATGTATTGCTCTTTCCCGAACTAGTCGCAAATTGTCTGTCGCCGGGATGGGCGGCGGATTGATTGGGGAATGGTTCGCGCTTGGCATTCTCCTAGGCAGCAATGATCGCAGGATACCGCGGTCGATTCTGTGCAGGATTGCTCATTTCCGAGGGAAAATTGGCACGCGGCATTCTGATAATCAGCGCAGTCTGATCTTCAAGACAAGACTGAAGTGAGCAATTCAGATCAGTCTTGATTGGGGATCTGAGCGATCATAAGTAAAGGATATGGGCAATTCTTCCATCTCCTTCAGGTCCTCTGAACTAAGTCAGCCCATCTGAGTGTTCTCCTCTTAGTTCCGTAACTCTTAATTTAGGAGCAATTCATGAGAAAAGCAGTATCAGTGCTGTTGGTGAGCCTTATGGGCCTGGTTGGAAGCTATGCCTGGGCCGGCTCGGCCCGGGAAGATTCCCTCGAGCGCCTGAAACTTTCCACGGACGTCCTGAAAGCGATCATGGCAGCCCCGGACAACGGCATACCGGAAGAAGTGCTGGACGGCGCCAAATGTCTGATCGTAGTTCCCGATCTGATCAAGGGTGGCTTCATTTTTGGTGGTAAACATGGGCGAGGAGTGGCGACTTGCCGCACGTCGAATGCCTGGAGTGCGCCCGCATTCGTTTCCGTTAGCGGCGGAAGCTGGGGTTTGCAAATCGGTGTGGAAGGTGTGGACCTCGTAATGTTGGTTATGAACGAACAGGGCCTGCAACATTTGCTCTCCAGCAAGTTTCAGCTGAGCGGCGAAGGTTCGGCCGCGGCGGGTCCGGTTGGGCGTCATGCTTCTGCGGGAACCGACTGGAAATTGAACACGCAGATGCTGACCTACTCGCGTTCGAGAGGCGCATTTGCCGGCTTGACGCTAGAGGGTGCAGTCGTGCGGCAGGACGATGACTCCACTCGCGCCGTGTACGGCAAGAACGTTCCGTTTCGAGCAGTTCTCTCGGGCAAAAAAGCCACTCCCGAAGTTGCAGCCGAATTCATGAAGGCAGTGTCCGATGCAAGCCGGCAGGCGCACGTAGCGGAAGCTAAACAGGAAGCAAAGAAGTAGCGGCTCCTGTTTACCCAGATGGATTGTGACTGACCGAGACCCTCTAGGGGTTTCGGTCAGGTCTCTATACCGTTGCTTCCAATGGATGCTTCTTCAACACCTCATTTAGATCTTGGACGCGTCCACTCTTTAATTGCCACTTGTTCCTCGATTTGCTGTGACGGACGGGCGATAGTTTGCCCACACGCCGACGCACATCAGGCGCCGCGTCTCGGCCATGGTATGCGGATCGAACCCGTGATGTGATCATTTGTTACCGGATCAACGGCCGGAAGCGCACAACGTTCGGCGCGTGGCAGGGAGTGCTGGAGTCCACGGTCGCTTCTCGCATCGGACTACCAACGCGAACGTGGGTTGCGTCTGCTCCCCTGGCGTTCGAGTACGAAGAAAGGCCGAACCCCTAAGGGTTCGGCAAGAGGATGAGTGTAAGGTAGACGAACGCAGTCGTGAGGGTCTGAACGTCGATCATCCGACACTAACCCATGACTGCGTTTCGTGTTTCAACTAGAGAGACGGTAATCGTTAACGGCATCAACAACTGTTCACTTTTGCACATTTATAGAAATAAACGTGAGTAATAATGTCACGATTAGTGACGAGGTAGTTCTATATGACTGTGCCCGAACGACCTGCTGCGCATAGAGTCCTCCTGGTGGATGACGATGATGCCGTTCGCTCCATGATGAATTTGACACTTGAAAGCAAGGGGTTTGACGTGGTGGCTGCCGCCAGCGTGACAGAAGCTTTGCGACGTATCAGTACGGAGACATTCGACGTCCTCATCACTGACCTGCACATGCCAAATGCCGGCGATGGTTTTACCGTGATTACCGCGATGCGCCACGCCCAACCGGATGCACTTACACTGCTCGTCAGCGGCTATCCCGACGTGCAGAGCGCCATGGCCGCTATCCTTCTGGAAGCTGACGAAATTATCGCGAAACCATTCGACGTTGCGAAACTTGCGGAGCTAGTCCGGGAAAAAATGCTTGGTCGCCGACGTGCAGCCCGCGTGGGCAAAGAGAGAGTGGGCGCGATCCTGCAGCGCTGCGTTATCAGCATCGTCGCAGGATGGTTGGTGCGTGCTAAAGATAATGATGAACTGAGCCGTCTTCCGCTCAGCGACGAGGACCGTACTGGGCACCTTCCCAAGCTGGTTGAAGACCTAGCCGTCCGCCTGAGGCAAGCCAACTCTATTACTGAGGAGAACGGTGCCAGTGATTCCCCGTCTGCCGCAGCCCACGGCGCGCTGCGATATGTGCAGGGTTACACACCGTCGATGCTGGTGCACGAATCACGAATACTCCAAGTAACGATATTTGAGACGCTGCAGAACAATCTAAATCATTTGGACTTCAGTTTACTGCTACCAGACGTTATGACAATCGCCGACGAAGTGGATTCCCAGTTGACGCAATCGATGGAGAGCTACATGAAACTCATGCGCAACTCGGCGGCCGCATAAAAGGCCGTAATGGCACCGCACCAGCCTGAAATGAATGGTGCCAAGTCTGTTCCACTTTGTGCTCTCAGATGGACATCGGAATTCCACGCGTTGAACGCGCATTCTGATTCCACCAAACGCGAGCCGGGAACGGAGAGGCCCGCGCTGGTGGGAGTTCATATATCCGTGCTCTAGTGCAAGCCGCCCGTCGTCGCATTCACTGGTTGGCCTATCGCCTCGCCCGATACGAGAAGTTCGACTCTCCGGTTCTGCTGGCGACCGGCAGAGTTGTTGTTGGAGGCCACGGGCGAGCTATTGCCGAAGCCTTTTGTGGTGACCGAGTTCGTCGCTACGCCTTGCTGTACCAGGTAATCACGCACTGAGGTGGCGCGATTTTCAGAAAGCTTTTGATTCATTGCATCGCCGCCCACATTGTCCGTGTAGCCGCCGACTTCAATGTTGAGTCCGGGGTAAGCAAGCAGAATCCCTGCAACTTTAGCCAGCTTCTCCCGAGCTCCCGATTTCAACGAGTATTTTCCGGTGTCGAACAAGACATCGGACATGCTAACGATGAGCCCACGTGCACTGTCACGAGTCTGGAGAATGGAATTCAACTGCTCTGACAATCGTGCTCGCAGCGCCGCTTTGTCGGCTTCCGCCTGCTGGGCACGCTGTTGAGCGCTCTGCTCGGCTTGCTGTGCTGCTAAACGGGATTGCTCGGCATCCGCCTGAGCGGCTGCGAGTGCAGATGCTGATGAAGCCCGGCTGTCCGCCATGTCGGATCTAGCTTGAGCAGTTTGATACTCGGCATCGGCGGCTTCGCGGCGTGCCTTTGCTGTGTCAGATTCCGCTTGAGCCTTGGCTAGCTGAGCTTTTGCCGCGTCGGATTGTGCTTGCTCCTTCTCTCGGCTCGCACTTTCAACTTGTAGCTGGGACTTGGTCGCTGCCTCGGCAGAAGCCTGGCGTTCGTTGGCCTGGCGCTCCTCGTCGATCCTCTTGACTGCGATCGCGCGAGCGTCTTCGGCGGTTTGTACCGCTTCACGTGCCACTGCGATCAACTGTTTCTTCTGAATGTTTTTGTCGATGGCATATGCATCCGCGTCGTTCATCAGTTTGACAGCGCGCTGATAGCTGTCGCTGGCGTACTTCTCGGCTCCCTCTGATTGAGCGATGCGCAACGCATTGCGCGCCTCAAAGAACTCCAATGGCAACTTGGAATTTAAAACGACGGGATCAAACTTGTAGCCTGTGGGAATGTAGCCTCCGCGCTGGAGAACGTCATACTTCGTATTTACCGTCTGGGTGGTTCCCTTGGTGTCTTCACGAACAACGTTTTCGAGCACGACCACATTGCTGGGCTGCCGCACCGCATAATAGGGCTCCGCGGTAACAACCAAGGCGAACGCCTGAAGGTCTGTGGTAACGTCCAGCTTGCTGCGGCTGTTATCGCCGACCAGTACTTCGCCCAGGTTCACTGCTCGCCCCTCGGGTGTAATCGCCCACAAGATGTAAGTCAGGTATTCGTTTCCGAAACTTGTCGGCTTCTGTAGATTGCCGAATTCCACCTCGATCTCAGTGTAGCCCTTCTTGCTTTCCACTTTCGCTTGCCCATTCGCGCTCGGCATCAGGTCTGTACCTGCGAAGTCCAATTTCGAGGCTCCGGCGCGGTGCTTGTAGTTGACAGCCTGCACGCTCCGGCTGACTACATTCACGCGGAAGATGGGAGTGGGGCTCAAAGGCGTGAGTTCCATGATTGCCTGAGAATCGGTTTGAGCCACCGCGCTCAGACTAAGTGCGGCCATGGCTAACAACAGCTTAATTTTCAAAATTTCTCCTTGTGGCAGATGTCTGCCCCTTGCTCTGTCACCATTGTGGGATGAGATCACCAATTCACTGGATGTGGTCGTTTCGATGAAAACCGGGCGGGACCTTAACCCGCAGTGACCTGAACAGAGAACCGCGATCTATCGACGGCTGCCCTCTCGGCCCATGCAGCAAGATGGAAGGATGACACATACAGGAGAGCAATTCTGAGCAAGATAGCTCACATGTGCGAACGACGGGCTAACCATGGACTTGGGGCACGGCACAAGCAATCGGCATGACTTTGCCAGGCCGTTGCAGAATTGCATCTAAGATGGTGGAGAGTTGGCATGGCTAGCTAATAAATCCCTGGGACAAGCTCGGGGATGGGAGGCGGGCCTTGTATTATCTTTCTGGAGAACTGCGCTCGCCATGGATACCGCATTGAAAGCAAAGCTGGACGACGCACGCAAACGGCTCAACAGCAAGCAAGCCGAGATAAACGCAAATCGGAGACACTCCGACCAAGTCTTCCGAGAGTGGGCCAGAGGAGAGCAGAACGTTGCGATTGAGCAACGAGATCACTTCAGGATCTCACTGTCAGAGAATGAGCGGGAACAGATCGAAAATCGGCTTCAGGAACTTTTGAACGACTACCCACAGTTATCAGCTGTTGCGGTTCGACCGCCAAATCCCCCTGCAACGACGCCCTCAATCCCTGATGAGGCACTGGAAGAGTATTACTTCTTGAACGATTTGGTCGGCTGAGCAGAGGGGGCAGAATTCAAGAGTCGAGTAAGCGGCACGCCGAGACTGCGGCTCGTGAGTTACACACGCCCACGACGCTAGTTCCCCGCAACAGGCAACGCGGTTGATACGCAGACCTGCAGGAAAGAATCGAATGTGGGGGATACCGCGGTAAATAGTGCTCCAGGGACTGCTCCTCTTGCAGCGAGGGACACATCTTTCGGAAAGTAATGGGCGCGCACGACTTGTCGTTCATTGTTGGGTGCGAAAATGCTGGGGTAGACTGTCGTTCCCGACGTATCGAAAGCAAACACGAGCGCTGCGCAAAGGGGCGTGATGACAACTGCATATCTGGAAGAAGTCAATCCTTGGCAGGCACAGGTTCTCCGCTCTGACTTGGCCGCGAAGAAGCTCGGGCTGGATGAAGGTCTGTGGAAGATACTGCGCGAACCCAGCCGCGAAGTGATCGTGCATGTACCCGTACAGATGGATGATGGAACGCTGGAGGTATTCACCGGATTCAGAGTGCAACACTCCATCGATCGCGGGCCGGCCAAGGGCGGCATCCGTTACAGTCCCGACCTCACCCTGGACGAGGCGCGTGCGCTGGCAAGTTGGATGACCTGGAAGTGTGCCTTGGTGAACATCCCATTCGGTGGTGCAGCGGGTGGGGTGATTTGTGATCCAGACAAAATGTCTAAACGTGAAGTCGAGCGGCTCACGCGACGGTACACTGCTGCAATGATGGACGTCTTGGGTCCGGAAAAAGACATCTCTGGCCCCGACATCAACACGAACGAACAGATCATGGCCTGGATCATGGATACCTACTCCATGCATGTACGCCATACCGTCACGGCCGTTGTGACCGGGAAGCCGCTCGGATTGGGCGGCTCGCATGGACGCACGGAGGCCACGGGACGTGGACTGATGATCGTCTGCGACGAAGCCCTTAAGAGGCTCCGCATGCATCGAGACCACACGCGAGTAATCATCCAGGGTTTCGGGAACGTAGGCTCCAATGCCGCGCGGCTAATGCATGCACGCGGGTACAAGATCGTCGGGGTATCCACGAGTACAGGCGGTCTATATAACAAAAACGGCATCGACATTGATGCACTCTGGATGCACTACAAGCGTGCCCACACTCTAGTGGGTTTTCCCGGGGGAGAAGAGACCGACACAGCCGCATTGCTAGTCAGCGAATGCGACATTCTCATTCCAGCCGCTGTCGAGAACCAGATCACAAGCCGCAATGCGGACCGGCTAAAAGCCCAGATCGTTTGTGAGGGAGCTAACGGTCCCACTACGGCCGAGGCGGATGACATTCTCGCCGATAAACGGATCTTCGTTATCCCTGACATCCTGGCGAACTCAGGCGGGGTTACCGTGTCCTACTTTGAATGGGTACAAGATAGACAAGGCTATTTTTGGCACGAATCAGAGGTCAAGGACCAGCTGGGACATATCATGCGCGCTTCCTTCGCAGAAGTCTCACACTACGCCGAGACTAAGCACGTTAGTAACCGGATTGCGGCTTACATGCTAGCAGTGGACCGAGTCGCCTACACCCTAAGGCAGCGCGGCATTTACGCATAACTCTCTTCAGTTGCTTCAGAGGTGCTAACGGGCAAAAGCAGTACCTAGTCGCTGATCCTGTGATTTTCAGCGCCTCCACTCACCCATCGACTAGTCGCTGATATACGAACCTAGTCGCCCGATTCCGGTGTGGAGCTACGTCGGTCACGTCGAGTTATCCAGAGTGCTTTTTCCCCAAGAATCTACCTATGATCCAACCATGACCAACAGGGCAGCGTTGCAAAGCGCTGGATGTCGGTAGACACCATGGCTTTTACCCTGTCGAGGTAACATTCTCACTCAGAACCGAACACTGCGCATTCGAAACGGCAATCCGACCTCAGTTGGCACACACACATTTAAAAGAAACTTGGAACATGAGTCTGCTGACCGACAGACTGTCGGTTCGGCTGGGAGATGGTTCGATCTTTTGCCAGGGCAGCGCAAGGACACATGGTTCGCGAAGACAACCTGACGCGCTATCCAAAGCAGTCCACGCACGTATCCAAAACAGCCCCTCCCGCCGACAGCCCCTCCGAGAATCAGATAGAGTCTCTACATGGCAAATCGCGCACCTGCCAAACGACGTCCTCGCAAAGCCAAGCCGCACACCAAGGGTCTTGATCCGGCACAGTGCAGGTTAGAGCAATCCGAAGGATCTGCCGCGGAAGCCACAAGAGCAGTCGAGAAGGCTGGGGGCTGCGTGGTGGGCCTCTATAAGGATCCACTTGGCGGACATCAGACCCTGCTCTCGATTCTTCCTATCGACAAGGTCGAGCCCACGCCATTTCAACGCGACTTGTCCGACGCTCACCACAAACGTTTGGCCGACGTTATCAGCAAGACTGGGCGTTTTCTCGATCCGGTCATCACCGTCATGGCGCCCGACGGCAGCTTCTGGACACCCAACGGTCGGCATCGCCTTGAGGCCATGCGCCGCCTCGGAGCTAAGTCCATCACGGCTCTCGTTGTCCCCGAACGCGAGGTTGCGTGGCAGATCTTGGCTTTGAACACGGAGAAAGCGCATAACCTCAAAGAGCGGTCCTTGGAAGTCATCCGCATCTACCGTGGCCTGGTCGAGGAAGATGCGTCGCGCCCGGAATCCGGATTTGCTTTCTATCTCGATCATGCCGCGCTTGTCACTCTGGGGGTCTGCTACGAACGAGTCGCACGGTTTGGTGGAGGCGCTTACCATTCGATCCTCCGGCGCCTTGAGAACTTTAGTGACGAGCCGTTGCGATCGGCACTTAAGCATCATGAGAAGCGGGCCACTCTAGTGCTGGACCTCGAGGAAAGAGTCGCCGCGGTGGTCAAGAAGCTAAAGGAACGGGGACTGGTAAGTCCGTATTTGCGTTCATTTGTCGTGGCGCGCATCAACCCGTTGCGCTGGATCAAGGGCGACGCTCCATCTTTTGAAGATGTTCTGAAGACGATGCACGAACGGGTAGCGAAATTCAACGTCGAGAAGATCAAGCCTCAGGATCTTGCCGGCGCCGCGGGTCCGCCCGACGAAGAGACATAGAAGGAGACCACGAATGACGAACTCAGCTGTCAGAAAACATGCAGGGCCTGCGCCAGCGAGTGACCAACCTCCGGTCCCCGAGCCGGCGTTCGGCGAGCGTGCGCGCACGCTGGTTTACTTGGGCCGAATCGGTAGCCTTTCGACCGTTTCGCGGAAACAGCCGGGGTTCCCGTTCGGATCGGTGATGCCCTACGGGTTGGACGATCACGGGCGTCCCATTTTCCTGATCAGCACAATGGCGATGCATACGCAAAACCTGCAAGCCGACCCCCGCGCCAGCTTGCTTGTCACCCAGGATGATGGCGGTGATCCACTCGGAGCATCCAGGGTCACGCTGCTGGGAAACGTTCTACCGATACCGGAGTTGGAGTTGGCAGAGGCTCGCGAACTTTACCTGGCACGCTATACCAATAGCAAGTACTGGGTCGATTTTGAAGACTTCTCGTTCTACCGCATGAATGTCGTGGATGTGTACTACGTGGGTGGCTTCGGAGTCATGGGCTGGGTATCGGATTCAGAATATGCCCGCAGCCAACCAGATCCCCTTGCTGACTCAACGGCCGAAATCATTCAGCACATGAACGCCGACCACAAGGATGCGCTAGTCTTGCTTGCCCGGAAATTTGCTCGAACAGAGTCAACGGAAGCAACGCTGACAGCGGTCGATCGCCTGGGTTTTCATGTCCGGTTGAAGACTCCGGATGGCGTGCGTGGCGCCCGCATCGCATTCTTGCGCGAGGTGCGCAACCCGACTGAGACCAGGAAAGTGTTGGTGGAAATGGTGCAGCAGGCGCGCTCGTCGGCCAAATAAACTCTGACATGGCGCACAAGGAGCACACAACGGGGAAGAAAAACCGAGCGAGACTGAGTGCCACCACTCAGTCCCATTCTGACGCACAATCTCACGAACAACACATACAGGCGGCACACAAGAGATCACGAAGAACGCTAGATCCCGAGCATTGAGTCAGCCAGCAAATCTGGCACGCGGGCGACACACAGTGCTCGTCTCCATGTTTAACTTCCGCATTGCCCGTAAACCGGAAGTAATCGCGAACGGGTTCCCTAAGCCGACTTATCGGGACAAATCAAAAGGCTGCTGAATTAGTTGCGTCCAACGATCGCGCAAAATCACTATCTCGCTGCGCAGCACTCCGTTTCCGTCTACGACTCTAAAAAGGCAGTCACAGCTGCTGTCCGTCCAATTTTTCAAGCCAAGATAACATCGTTAGTTTCTGCTCTGCGGCGTATAAGTAAGCCACCAGACTTACGATTCGAGTATCTTCCCCGCGTTTTACCAAGTCTCCTGCTCGCTGCGATTGAGCGCCCGAACCGAACAAAGCTGCGGAAGCAGATTATGCGATTGCAACACATGCGTGCGCGTGGTAACCTCCGGTCGCTGCGGTGCAGGAAT
>Ga0207657_10008481_pt1 | contig 10426 bp, 10 predicted proteins | sample KBSC33metaG_FD_184316 | JGI IMG/M metagenome (GOLD analysis project Ga0207657, IMG submission 184316) | Corn rhizosphere microbial communities from Kellogg Biological Station, Michigan, USA - KBS C3-3 metaG (SPAdes) (version 2) | ecosystem: Host-associated > Plants > Roots > Rhizosphere > Soil ... | reverse complement strand
CGATGCCGACGACAACGCGATCATTTTGTGCCATCATCCACTCCCTTCCTTGCTCGGTCCGGGCTCAAAGCCCATGCAACTGTTCGGGTTTAAGGAAGATACCGGATCTGTCCCTCGCTCCCCGTCAGGCTCTCGGGCCTTCGAGCACGAACGGGCTCAGATCCAGCAACGGGCGGTTGGTAAGAACCGCCCGTTCGCACATTCTGGCAGATTTTGCGGACACAAGAGCACGAAATAAGCCGTTAAAACCATTGCGTGCGGGAATGCCGGGTGATCTCGGCTGGACCTGTGGTGACTACGCTCGTGTGCTTTGTTTCACCATTTGCACGCGAGGCTATGGGTGCGGCGGGCACCCGGCATTCCCCACGCCCTCTGTTTTTCTGGGCGAAGAATCCATACACAGCTCGGGCGCATTGCGCCGCGGGATTGCGGATGCTTATCCCAAAGCCGTCATCCCCTGCGTAACGGCTTCGCCGTTATCGCTGGAGGTGCGAGCGCAGCGAGCCTCGAAGGATGAGCAGCCCGGGCCGTCGTCCTTCGAGACGCGGCGAAGACGCCGCTCCTCCAGCGACAACGGCGAAGCCGTTGCGCAGGGATGACGGCGATGTTCTGATTGTCCCGCCCTGATCGACTGTCGTTTGGCCGTTTGAAATTTGAATCGGTGTCAACTCATTGGGTATGAACGCGCCTCACTCCCGCTCGTCATCGCCCGGCTTGACCGGGCGACCCAGTATTCCAGAGACGTTGATGATCGGATCGAGAAACCGCGGCGTACTGGATCGTCCGGTCAAGCCGGACGATGACAACTTCTTGTCATCCAGGGATTTCGGCCTAACGGAATTTACCACAGGCCAGCACGGGTCTCGGCCTCGTGCTGGTCTCCTCCGTTCACCGCACCATTGCCATGAAATGCCGAATAAACCCGCCGAGGCCGGCACGGTGGCGGCGGCCATGGCTTCGCGGGGCCGCCGGTCGATCCGCCTGTGCCGAGCGGCCCGGCCCGATCGCCTCGAACTGCGCCTTCTGTTCGTCATTTAGCCTTCCGTAGAAGTCGTCCAGTGCTGCGTGTACAGTCTTGACCGCCTGCAGCATGGCGTCGAGCCGGTTGGCAATCGCCTCAAGCCGTGCCGGCGGCGTGATCGGTTCCGTGGCCGGGCATGAGGCCTTGAGCGTGTCCGCCGCCTTTGCGGCGGCGTCCTGGAGCGCCGCAAGACTGGCACGTTGCTGCTCCGTTGGTTGAACCCTGGCGTCGATCTCGGCGGTTGGCCAATCGGTTACGCCGGGTTGTCCAGCCCCGCAGCTTTGAACGAGCGAGCCATTTGTAGTTCGTGTAGTTCGGCTTCGCGCCGCTTCACGCCTGCGCTGATCCTGGACGAGCGCGTTCAGCCGGGCTCTCTGTTCGTCGTCCAGGAGATCGTAAAACTTCTGTAGTGCCGGCTGAACCGTTCCGACCGCGGCAATCATCGCCTCGATCCGCTGTTCCATGGCTGCGAGCCGCGCAGGCGCTGTCAGCGCTATCTGCGTCGGGCACGCGGCCTTGATGTCCTGCGCCGCTTTCACCGAGGCGTTGGCGAGTTCATCCAGCGCGGCCCGTTGGGCATCATTGAGCTGAAGAGATTGCTGGATTTGGTCTATCGGCAAGCCGGCGATGTCGCGGCTGTCCTCGCCACACAATTGCGCCAGTTGGTTGGGCATCTCGGCCCGGGCGTTGGACACCCGTCCAACCGTCACCTGAGAACGGTTCGGTGGCAGGTAGCCTATGAGGTCATCATAGCCATAGGGTGCGAACACGCCGGCATAGATGTCGTTGTAGCCGTAATCCCAGAACAGGGGGTCGTAGCCATAGCCCCACAGCGCGTAGTCATAGATATCGTAATAGGCGAACGGCCAAAACACCGGGCCGACCCAGCCAAATCCGCCGTGGTTGTGTCGCCACCATCCGGATCCGCCGCTGCCGCTCCATCCGGCCGTGGCCGCTCGCGCAGCGATCTGGGCGCGGGTATTTGGACTGAGCAGCGCGGTCCTGTTGTGCAACGCGCCGGCAACCGTGTGTGAATTCAACGCGTTTCGCACGGCGGCTGATCTTAGTGCGGCGCTCCGATTCTGGCGGAGGGTGGCATTTCGGCCAAGCGTTGCGCTTCGATTTACGCTCAACGCTGCCCGGCCGGCGGCCCGGCTCGGATTGCCATGGACCGCAAACGAGCGTTGGCCGCGGAAACTTGATCGCGCCGTGGACCGGGATATCCCGGACCTGCCGCCGATGTGCGCGCCGCCGAAATGTGCACCGCCGACACGCATTCCGCCAGCGCGAGCGCCGCCGCCGAAGTGTCCACCGCCTCCGAAATGCCCACCACCGCCGCCGAAATGTGCGCCGCCGCCGCCGCCGAAGTGTCCACCGCCACCGCCGCCATGGCCACCGCCGCCGCCATGACCTCCGCCGCCGCCCCTTCCTCCCGCGTAAGCCGCGCCCGCAAGGACGGTGGTCAGGACAATAACGGCACAGAGTTTGAATTTTGGCATGGCACCCTCGAACGCGCCCCCGCGGGTTACCGTTGAGCGACTCATGAATAACCACCGTGCGATGCTAAAGTTCCCTCGCCAGAGCCGCCCAGAATCGTAATGACACTGTCGTAAAATCGGCTTTAAATACGCGGTGGGCAGCCGGGTCGGAGGCGGGAAATGCAGGATCTCGTTCGCTACCGCGCAATGGAGTCTTTGTGTCGTCAGAGCGCAGTGTTTCATCCCCTTGAAAGCTGGCGATTGCTGGCTGAAGCAGAGATGTGGCACCACAAGGCGCTGGAAATTGCGTCCCGCTCCATCGATTGCAACAGTACCCCGCCGACCGGTGCACTCGCTCGAACAGAATCCATATCCGGTAAATCCGGCGAAGGCCGATTGCTGGCGGGCTAAAGTTTGGCGCCTGCGACCCGGGCTGTCTTCGCGTTGAGGACACGGCTGGGCCGGGTTGCCGGGTGGAGATTATTTGTCCCGACCGAGAAGATGGCGTGAAGGAGCTGGCTCGGAGGACGGCCCGGTGGTTGAGATTGCTACGGTTCGCCTTTCGAAGCTTCGAAGTGCAGGATGCCTGTTAGTAAATGGGGCCCTGGTATTCGCCGGCGCGAGGGGCCTGGTTTCGAAAACTTTCCTCGTGCGAATGAGGCGGCATGAAGAAACGGAACAGGCGGCCAAAAGGGCCGCCTTCTTCGAAGTGTCAGGCCTCACACCGTCTCATGCTTCCTGAGATCGCGGCCATGATCGAAGCCGCTGGCCTGCAGATCCGCGCCACTGATCGGGACTTCGGGAACGGCGGCCTCCGCCAGAATCTCGGCGGTGATATCGACGGCCGCGGAGTCGGCGATTTCATGAATGAAGCTGATGTTCTTGTATTCGCCGGAGACGACGCGCGAGATGACCTCGCGCCGGGTGATCTCGGGGTCGACAATGGCCTCGCGCCCGCGCCGTCCATAGTCGACCATTACAACGAAATACTGCATGGCGGCGTTCTCCTGGCCCCGAGGGCAGGGTGACCGGATGCAGTCACTTGTTTCTGAAAATCAGAAATAAGTCAAGTCGCAAATTCGGAAAATCGGAAAAAGAGGCTCCCGCCGCAGTGCCCCAGCTCGCAGCCGGCGAGAATCAGGTGAGGGGCGCTCATTTCGAGCTTCCTTTCATTTCTCTTGGGTGAGCCCCGGCTTGGGCCTTGGCGCCCTTGCGGGCCCGGGCCGCGGCTTTGGACCGCAGGCGCTCGATCTGCCCCCTCGGCAGGGTGACGCAGATCTCTCCGATCCATTCCAGCTTCACCCCGTTGATCGGCTTGGCGTTGAAGCTCGTGAGGTTGACCAGGGTGACGGATTTTCCCCGCTCGACGGTTTTCAGGTAACGCTCGCCGGTCTTCAGCCTGACCGCGGCCTCTTCCCCGTAGAAACTGGACACGGGATGGCGCTGTTCCCTGTAGACCACGATAATGTCGCCATTTTCGTATTTCGGCAGCATGGAATCGCCGGCCACTTCAAAGGCGATGGTTTCCTCGGAGATAGGGAAGGGCAGTTCGACGTCGCCCAGACCCTCCGGCGGCACCTGCTCGTGTTCCGGCTCGATGATCGCGCCTGCCCCGACGCGGCCCATGATCGGAACCGAATTCAGTTCGAGGTAATCGATGATCGGCTGGATTTCCGTTGCCTTGATCAGGCGAGCGTCGGCCAAAATCTCGGAGACCGCGCCGGGGCGGACGCCCATCGCCGCCGCCAGGCCGCCCTTGGTCTTGCCCGGTTTAGCTAGGCCCCGCTCGATCATCTTGACATCCAGCATATTGCCATATTTCTGAATTTCAGAAACGAAATCAATTCCGATTTTCCGAAATAACCCTTGACATTGATTTCTGAATATCCGAAGTTAATGAGCCTTGGCGCATCGGCGGGCTAATTCCACTGGCTGCAAATTTGAGACCGTCATTACGGGCGAAGCGAAGCAATCCAGACCCGCGGAAAAAGCTGGATCGCGTCGTCGCCTTGCTCCGCGAAATGACGAGAGGCATCGGCAGGAGAAAGCGAATGCAATCGACAGACTGGGCGCCGGCGCATTCGGAGGCGCTGCAGGAATATCTGGGCAAGGGGATGTCCTATTCCGAAATCGCGGATGCGATCAACGCGAAATTCAAGACCGCCTATTCCCGCAGCGCCGCGATCGGCCGCGCCAAGCGGATGGGGCTTGGCGGTCACGCCCGGTCCGAGGAGGACAGGCCCAGGCCGCCACTGCGCGCCAAACCGCCGCTGCTTCGCATGCTGCGCGAGCGCTACACAGCCGAGTTCATGCGACCCATGCCGGTTCTCGAGCGCACGGAGACGGTCAAACTGCGCTGCATTGAAATCGATCCGCGCCATCTTTCCCTGGTCGAGCTTGAACGCGGCGATTGCCGCTACCCTTACGGCGGCGACACCGACGGCGAAGCCATCAGTTTTTGCGGTCACCCCCGGCGCGAGGGTTCAAGCTACTGCGCGCCGCATTTTCATCTGACGCGCGGCCCCGGTGCCGCGTCGGAACGCGCCGCCATCACCATCTCATTGCGGCTTGTGGAGGTGGCATGAAACGCGGACCAAATTGCCCCCGGCAGTGATGGTCATCCGGTGCGTTGCCATCGGCCGATAGCTCGCGACCGATGTCGCCAGGTGAACGGCCTAACCAGATTCAAATTCCACCATTCAACGGAGGTAATCGGACGTGGCACGGGCAAAACGCAACAAGCCGCATCGACCAGCCAAGGTTCATGACCGGCGATCCCAGGATCTGCTGCGCAATGCGGAAGTAGCGGCGATTGAAGTGGACGATCCCCTGGCGCTGGAGCCGGGGGACAAGATCGTCACGCTGCGTTCGATTCGCAACGATCCCTTGGCGCGGCTACACACGCGCCGCCAGATCGACGAGGCGCAGTACCAGGGCGGGCGGGCATTCCAGGACGACTGGGAGAAAGCCGAGCGCGGCCCGCAGGCCGTCGATCCCACGCGGGAATATGTCGATGGCGGGCGGGCCCGGGAGCCTATTACGGAAGGTCAGCGCAAGGCCGTGCTGCGGCTGAACCGCGCCGAGCGCGAACTCGGCGCCGTCGGCGCCGCGCTGGTGCACGAGGTTTTGATTCTGGGCATGACTATGGAGCAGATCGGGCAGCGGCGGGGATTTCGCGGGCAGCGCTGGAACGATTATTTCGCGCGGCGTTTCCGGGAATGCCTTGAAAGGCTCGCATTGGTCTATGGGTTCGCGACGGAGAGGCGGTAGCGGGGACAATGGCGAGGCGGTTGGCCGTACCAACGCGTGCTATATATTGATCGGCGCGCGGGCTGAACGGAGCCGCCGAGCCGCGCAGATGTGCCGAATTGATTCGCCGTACCACGCACCGATTGACGGTTCGTCGCGCGCTTGCCGGGAATTATGGTATGCTTCCGGGAAAGCAGGGGGCAGAAATGAACCAGCGGCTGTGGTTTAGCGTTGCGCTGATCGCGGTTGTGTTCTGTTTATGGCTGGTTTTGTCGAAGCCGATGTGCCGAGATGGACTTGCAGCCTCCTTTGGAACCCGTTCCGGGTGGACATGCGTTGCCGATCACAACTAGCGACGCATGCTTTTCTATCCGGCGCGGCGTGCGCGACTGGTTCAGGGCTGCCGGAAAGACCAGCGCATCTTTCGAACGCTAGTTGCCAGCCCCTTAACTAAAATCCTCCGGCGCTAAAGCGAAGCGGCTGCACGACATCATAGGCCGCTTTTGTCAGCGGCACGGCGTAGTCGACCGTCAGGGCGCCGAACGGCGAGTCCCAGGTCAGGCCTGCGCCCACCGACGAGCGAACGATGTTGGCGTTGGCGACCTGCAGCGATTGCGCGGAGCCTGGAAATACCGTCGGCCCGCCGTAATTAAACACGCTGCCGGCATCGACGAAGGCCGTCGCCTTGAGCCCGTATTCCTTGGGTACGCCGGGGATCGCGCTCTGCAATTCCGCTGTCGTCGCCCAGTACATACTGCCGCCGACATTATCCATGGTCGTACCAGGGGTGAGGTCGCGCGGGCCGAACCCGTTGGGCGCAAATCCTCGCACCATGGTCGGACCGCCGAAGAAGCTGTTGAGCAGCGGCACCTGCTGACCGCCCCAGCCGGTGATGTAGCCTCCTTGCGCGCGCGCCAGGCTGACGACGTCATCGTTGATCGCCTGATAGTAGCGTACATCCTCGGTGGTGCGCAGGAATTTCACGTTGCCGCCGAGGCCGGCGAGATCCTGCGAGAGTTGCGATTTGATTCCGGTGGTCGGGTTCTTGTTATTGTCCAGCGTATTGTAAGTGACGGTGTCGCCAACGGAGGAGACCCATTGGGGACCGGTGAGCGCGGCCTGCTGGATCGGCAACGAGGGCGCGGCGGCCAATGAGCTGGGGTCGAGCGTCACGTTCTGGTTATAGATCGAGTAGCGGTACTGCACGCCGATCTGCTCGGTCAGCGGCGTGCCGAACTGCATAGTCGCGCCATAGGTGTCGCTGCCGTAGGACTGATACGGGCTCGCGTCATTCTGCCTGCCGTAAAGCTCGATGCCCGCTGAAACGCGAGTCCCGAGGAAATAAGGCTCCGACGCCGACAGGTCGATCCCGCGCGCGTACTGGCCGTACGTCCCGGAGGCGCTCAGGGCCTTGCCGGAGCCCAGAAAATTACGGTCGCCCAACTTGACCTCGGCGAGCAGTCCATCGGTTGTCGAGTAGCCGCCCGAAATCGTAAACTCGCCGGTCGACTGTTCGGTGACCTCGACATCGAGCACGACACGGTCCGGCGCCGAACCCGGCTGGCGCGATATCTTGACGGTCTTGAAATAGTTCAGGTTCTTGAGCCGCCGTTCGGCGCGGTCGATCAGGCTCTTGTTGTAGGCGTCGCCTTCGGCGATTTCGAATTCGCGCCGGATCACGTAGCCGCGGGTGCGCGTGTTGCCATGGATCTCGATGCGCTCGATATAGGTCCGCGGTCCCTGATCGACCACGAAGGAAACATCGATACGCTGCCCTGCAGCGTCGCGCGTGGTGCGGGGGACCGCTTGTGCGAAGGGAAAACCAAGCTTCGAGAGTTCGGTCGCAAGAATCTCGTCGGTCTTGTCCAGCGCGTTGCCGTCGAACACCGCGCCCGACCGCGTCACGAGCAGACGGCGAAGCTTTTCGGCATCCAGTCCCGGAACATTGCAGACGATATTGACATCGCCGAAATGATAGAGCGGGCCTTCATCGATCGAAAACGTAACCTCAAATCCGTGCATGGCCGGATCGTATTCGGCCCTGGCCGCCGTCACGCTGGCGTCGGCATAGCCCTTGCTGCGATAGTACAGCCGCAGCTGCTCGCGGTCCTGCGCGACGCGGTCGGGATCGTAGACGTCGCCGCCGGTCAGAAAGCTCAGCATATTGGTTGCGGAAGTCTTGATCACGGCGGCAAGCTGTCGCTTGCCGAAAGCGTGGTTGCCGGCGAAATTGATTTGCCGCACCGTCGTCTTCCTCCCCTCCGTCACCACATAGACGAGGTCGACCCGGTCGTTGCCGCGGTCGATGATCTGAGGCACCACGCCGACATCGTCGCGCCCGGCGTGACGGTAAGCTTCCATGATACGGCCGACATCGGATTGCACTACGGCGCGCTGTAGCGTGCCGCGTGGCTTGGATTCGATGACGGCCGAGAGCTCCTTGTCCTGTATTTTCTTGTTGCCTTCGAAGGCGACACGGTCGAGCACCGGAGCCTCGGCCAGATGCACTACGAGCCGCTCGCCGGCGCGGTCGATCGTGACCTTGTCGAACAGGCCGGTCGCCAGCAGCGCCTTCAGCGCCGCATCGCGCGCGGCCTCGTCGAACCGTCCGTCGGGCGCGGCATGGAAATATGAGCGCACCGTATCGGCGTCGATGCGGCGATTTCCTTGCACCTCGATAACATCGCGCCCTTGTGCTGCGGCCTCAGTCGGTACTGAAGGGAGCCCGAACGCTCCGACCAACAGCGCGCCTGCTGCAATCGACCGACGCCATCGCCGGCCCGGCGCCACGCATTGCCTCATCACGTCCTGCCTGTCTCCCACTCGAGGGCTTGCGATCGAACTGCCCGCGGCGGGCGAAAGAATGTCGGGGATAAGGTCAGTTGCGGGCCAAAGGCCTTTGCAGCCGCCATAATTTCGACGCCGAGCCGAACCGCGCGATGCTCAGAATCGTCGCATAGCCGCTTCAAATGCTGGCTAGCCGTAAAGCCGCAAAACGTTCGCGCTGCGGCCGTCGCATGCGAGAATGCTTGCCAGGAGCATCACATGCGCTACGCCGCCCTCATCACCGCCTTGTTCGTGCTGATCCAGCCCGCAGATGCAGCGGTCGCGCCGGAGACCGACCCGCGCGCTTCGCTCAGCGTCGTCCAGCAGTGGATCTACAATTACCGGGCCAAGCCCGATTACGCTCATGTCCCAGCCGCCGTGCGCGTGCTCTTCCACGCGCAAAGCTTCAAGGAGCCCGAGAATTCCGGCATCTATCTCGGCTTCATCGCCGGCGCGATCGGGTCGAACCCTGCCAAGGCCGAGCAGCTCGTCACCAGTTTCTTTCCGGTGCCGCCGGAAGACGAATGGGTGATCGTCCGCGCCATCGCCTATTCCGGGTTGCCCGATTGGCGGAATTTGCTGCGCAGGATCGCGCCAAAGATGCCGGGACGCAGGGTGATGATCGACAGTTATCTCGCAGGCACGCTGCCGACCTTGACCGACATTCCGCTGGAAGAAGCAACCCCCGGCATGCTTGACAAGCTGCGCGGCGTCTTCACCAAAAATCCCTTCGCCAAAAAAGAAGACAAGAAGCTGAACCTGGCGCTCACCTTCGCGAGCAATCAGGATCTGCTGGATACGTTGTGGGGATATTATTTCGCGACCGGCTCGCACCTTCCGATCCTGCGCATCATGCAGATGCTGCCCTGGAGCAAAAGCCGCGACACCATCGACAAGCTGACGGTCGGCAGCATGGCGCGCTATACGCTGGCGAGCTACGCGGTCCGCGATGCGGGATTGCGCGAGTTTCTGCGCAGCGAGCTGGCGCAGCAGCCGGCGGCGATCAAGGCGCCGCTCGGCGAGGTGATCCAGGCCGCCGACACCGTGCAGCTCGGCGCGGTCCGCAAGGACGCGCTCGCCGCCGTGGAAGAGCTCAAGGCCAAGGGCTCCGATAGCAGGCGCAACCTCGACTTCTGGGGCCAGGTCGGCGTCGGTGCGGTCGCGCTCGGCTGCGTCTCGGCGGCAGCGCTTGGACAGGTCGCGATCGGCATCCCCTGCGTGATCGGAGGCTCCGCCTCGCAAGGCCTGCTGTCATTCTGGGAAAAGCAGCAGCCGTGATTTGAGTTTGCGCAGACAACGTTGACTGGGTGCCGGCATCCCCCCGCGGCCTAACCGCGGGCCGATGATCCGAGCGCCGGATTCGCCCTATGTTCGCGAACTATCGCCAACATTGCTCACCTGCGGATGAAGTTGTCGGACCAAGAGCCCTTGTGGGCTTCCGGAAATAGACCTTAAAGTCGTATCGCGCGGCGCTAACGCGTCGGTGATCGCCGAACGATCTCAGGGGATAGGTAATCATGACGACCAGACCGCAATTACCGGATCGCGCGCCGCGAGCGAAGGGCGTGCCGACGGCGCTCGACGGACTCCTGGTCGTGGATTTCACCCGGGTCGTCGCCGGTCCTGCCTGCACGCAAACGCTGGCGGATTTTGGCGCCGAAGTCATCAAGATCGAGAATCCCGACGGCGGCGACGATACGCGCAGCTATGAACACGCCGATCTCGCCGGCGAGAGCGCTGCCTTTGTCAGTTTGAATCGCAACAAGCGCGGCATTGCTCTTGATTTCGCCAACCCTGTGGGGTGCGACATCGCGCGGGAATTGATCGCTCGGGCAGATGTGGTGGTGGAAAA
>Ga0207657_10008480_pt1 | contig 10426 bp, 7 predicted proteins | sample KBSC33metaG_FD_184316 | JGI IMG/M metagenome (GOLD analysis project Ga0207657, IMG submission 184316) | Corn rhizosphere microbial communities from Kellogg Biological Station, Michigan, USA - KBS C3-3 metaG (SPAdes) (version 2) | ecosystem: Host-associated > Plants > Roots > Rhizosphere > Soil ... | reverse complement strand
GGAGTGGTGACGGCGGGCCTGGTCGTCGACCGGTTCAAGATCGAGGCGTCGCGCTTCAACGGCCGCGAGCCGGACCAGCACCGCTTCGATATCGAGACCGGGCCGCTCGATTCGACCGCGCTTCGGCTGTCGTTCAATCCCATAAGCGAATTGTCGCTTCAGGCGAGCTGGGCGCATCTCGAAAGGCCGGAGCAGCTCGAGCCCGGCGAGAACCAGACCCGCTGGTCGGCGAGCGCGATGTACACGAAGAGCCTCGGCGGGAATCGCTGGTGGTCGACGACCCTGGCCTGGGGACGGCGAACGAGCGAGCATCGAAGCTTCGACGCCGCCGTTCTGGAAAGCGCCCTCGGCCTGGAGGATTGGACGCTCTTCGGCCGCGCCGAATATGCGCAGAATGACGAGCTGCTCTTCGTCGGCGGCCACCACGGCCCCGCCTTCGACGTCGGCAAGGTCTCCGTCGGCGCCGTTCGCGACTTCCGACTCGCTCCGCGCTTGAAGTTCGGCGTCGGGGCGCTCGTCTCCGCCAATTTCGTGCCGACCACGCTTCGGGCGCTCTACGGCGGCGATCCGAAGGGGGCTATGGCGTTCGTGAGGGTGAAGGTGGACTAGGCGGGGAGCCGCTGGAACTGAAACACCCGACTCGTCATGCCGGACTTGATCCGGGATCCATCTTCTTCTCACCCGATCGTCAAAAGAAGGTGGACCCCGGATCAAGTCCGGGGTGACGATTCCGGTTATTCTCGCCCGGCCGCCGCTTCAGTCCGCCTCCGTCGCCACGACCCGTGCCCAGGTGAGCACCGAAACCGACTCCGCCCCTGCCCGCTTGAGCACTTTCGCGCAGGCGCCGGCCGTGGCGCCGCTGGTGTAGACGTCGTCGACGAGGATGACGGGCCGTCCGGCCAGGGCCGCCTTGCCGCCGTCGCGGAGCCGGAAGGCGCCTCGCACGGCGAGAGCGCGCTCGCGGCGGCCGAGGCCCTTGAGCGGCGGAGTGGCGCGGGTTCGCCGGAGGAGGTCGAGGTCGGCGTCGAGGGCGGTCCGGCGCGAGAGGGCCGAGGCGATGAGGGCGGCCTGGTTGTAGCCGCGCTTCCAGATCCGCCAGCGGTGGAGCGGGACGGGCACGAGCAGTGCGCCCTCGCCGCGCGGGACGTGGCGCGCCATCAGCCGGGCGAGGGTCTCGGCGACTCCCGGCCGGCCGCTATATTTGAGCTTGAGGGCGACGGCCCGGGCGACCTCGCCATAAGCGACCGCGGCGCGAAGCCGGTCGAACGACGGCGGATCGGCGAGGCAGCGGCCGCATTGCGCGTCCTCGTCGCCGCCATATTCGAACGGAAGTCCGCATCGGGCGCAGCACGGCTCGCCGAGGAAGGCGAGGCTTTGCCAGCAGCCCAGGCAGAAAGCGTGCGGCTCGGGGACGATGAGCCCGCAGGCGGGGCAGCGCGGCGGAAGCGCGAAGTCCAGGGCGCGGACCGCGAGGCCGCGCGCGGCCGCCGCCGCGTTCACCGGAGTCAGCCCAGCCGAGCCTTGAACTCGCGCAGCTGAGCGAGCGCGGCGCAGACGTCGTCGAGCATCGCCTTCACCCTTTCCTCGCCGCCCTTGCGCCGGAACATGCTTCCCGGCTCGAAGCGGTCCTTGCCCCAGATGGCGAAGAGCGCGTTTTCATCGTCGACATAGGCGAGCAGCCTGCCCGAGCTCTTGCGAAGCTCGGTCAGGCGGGCGCGGAAGGCCGGGTCGAGGAGCTGGCGGGCCTCCGTCGGCGCGGTCGAATAGACTTCGAACTTGCCTTCGAACGCCTCGTCGCCTTCGATCTTGACCCGCTCCATTCCCGACTCGGGCTTCAGGAAATTGAAGATTTTCCGGTCCGGGACGATGACGGTCGTGCCCTGCCCTCCCGGCCGGCGCTGCAGGGCGTAGATCTGGCCCTTGAAGACGGTCTGGGTGTTCTTTCCCATCCGCCGCTGGAGGCAGGCTTCGTAGACGGCATAGCCGCGGCCTTCGTCGTCCTTGCCGTTGAACAGGTCGGTGAAATTTTCCGTCGTGAGCCGTCCGAACAGGGCCTGGGCGGCCACCGGGTAGACCGGCGGGCTGAACTCGGACGGGTAATATTCCATTCCGGCGCGCTTCGCGATCGCCTCGAGCACCGGATGCTTGAGGCTCTCGCCGACCTTGGCGAGCGCCGAATAGCCGATGATGATTCCGGCGATGAAGAGGATGAGCGCGGCGAAGACGGCGAGCGTCGGCCACCCCGCCTTGGTGAGCGTGAACCAGGCGAATGGCGCGAGGACGACACCGCCGACGAGGTAGAGCCAGAATTTGCGGACCGCCGAGCGGCGGTTGTCGTCGAGCGAGCCGATCTGCTCGCGCACCGGGCCCGCCCCGCATACCTCGTCGAAACACGCCGCCGTCAGCTCGATCATCCGTTCCTCCCCTGTTTCCGAGGAATGTGGACCGGCCGCGCGCCGATTGTCCAGAGCGTCAGGAGGCTTCGGTCACCGGCAGGGCGAAGGTGAAGCGCGCGCCCTGGCCGGGGGCGCTGTCGACCGAGAGGTCGCCGCCCATGGCGCGCGCGAGGCGGCGGGCGATGTAGAGGCCGAGGCCGGTGCCGCCGGGCTCGTTGGGATCGACCCGCTCGAACTTGTCGAAGATCCGCGCCTGGTCGGCGGCGGCGATGCCCTTGCCCTGGTCGGCGACGATGAGCGCGCCGAGATCGCCCTCGCGATCGGTCCGGATCCAAACCATTCCCCCTTCGGGCGAATAGCGGATTGCGTTGGTGAGGAGGTTCATCACGATCTGGAGGGCGCGGCGGAACTCGCCTTTGGCGGGAAGCGCCTCGCCCAGCGCCGGGCCGTCGATCCGGATGTTGCGGCCGGCGGCGCGGACGGCAAGCAGGCCGGCGGCGCGGCGGGCGACGTCGGCGAGGTCGATCTCCTCCTCCTCCGGAGCGAAGCCCGGGCGCTCGATCGCCTGGAGGTCGACGAGATCGTCGACGAGGGCGAGGAGGTGGCGCCCGGCGGTGGCGATGTCCTCCGCATAGCCGGCATAATCGCCCTTGAGCGGCCCTTCGGAGCGGGTTCCGATCGCCTCGGCGGACGAGACGATCCGGGCGAGCGGAAGACGAAGGGCCTTGTCGAGGCGCTCGCCGAAGGCGCCGGCCACGCCCTCGCCCTCCGGCGGAGCGGCGGGCTCCGGTGCGGGGGCGGCCTCGCCGGCGATCCGCGCGGCCGAGCCGCGAAAGCCGCCGAAGCGGCCGTTGCCGCCGATCAGCGGGAGCCCCGCGAGCCGGTAGCGCTCGCCACGGCCTCCGCGAAGCTGGGCGATCTGGCCCTCGAACCTTTTCTGCTCGGCCAAGGCGGTGAGCAATGGAAGCTCGCCGGCCTCGTCCTCGATCAGCCGGAAGAGGCGGGTAACCTGGCCCCCGATGAGCGCGGCGGGCGGCTTCCCGGCCGCGGCGGCGGCGGCCGGCGACAAAGCGGTGAGGCGAAGGCTGGAGTCCGTCTCCCACATCCAGTCGGCGGCGGCGCGCAGGAAATCGGCCTCGCGGGCGGAATCGGGCGCCGGCGCGGGGGCGCGGGCCGGACGAGCGGTCCAGCCGGTGATCTCGAGCGCGACTCCGGCGTCGGAAGGCTCGGCCCGGACCCAGAGGTCGAGATCGCCCGGCCCCTCGGCGGCGACGGCGGGACGGGAGACGACGATTCCGAGCCGCGCCGCAAGCCGGGCGAGGGTCGCGACCTGGGGGATGGCGAGCGGGCCGCCCTCCTCGCCTCCGGCGCTGCGGTGGAGGATGAGCAGGCGCGGGTCGGCTCCGACCAGCCGGCCTTCGCGGTCGACCAGGCCGCGCACGCTGGCTTCGCGGCTCACAGGGCGAGCTCCACGATCGCCGAGCGGTAGGCGGGATCCGCCCGCCAGGCGGCGAGCCCGGCGATGGCCTGGGCGGAAGAGACGGAGTCGAACGCTTCGAGACTGTCGGCAAGGGCGGAATCGGCCGGGTCGAGCCGGAGCAGCAATCCGGCCGCGGTTTCGCGGCGGCAGCCGGCGGCGCGAAGCAGAAGCACGGCGCCGCGGCGGTCGGCGAGCAGCGCGCCGGCATCGGCCGGGGCGAGGCCGCTCCTGACCGCGAGCGCGGCGACCAGCACCGTAAGGCCGGCGCCGGGGAGCAGCCGGGCGAGGATCGAATCGTCCAGACGCCCAAGCTCGTCGAGCCGGCGGGCGAGGCGAAGCGCCGCGGCCTCGGCGCCGCCGCCCTCGTCATAGCCGGAGAGGAAAGCGGCGACGGCTGCGGCGAGCGCCAGATCCGCTTCGCCGCCGGGGATTCGGTGGTGGCGGACGAGGTAGAGGCGGAGCGCCGCCGCGACCCGCCAGGCGAGGCGGTGCTGGATCTCGGCCGGAAGGTCGGAGCGGCCGACGGCGGGATCGCCGAAGCGGTCGACCCGGCCGGATTCGAGGATGAGCAGCGACATCGCCTCGGCGGCGACGATTTCGTCGGGATCGCCGGCAAGCTCGCCGAGCAGCGACTGGTCGGCCGCCGCTCCGAGCCGGTGCTCCTCGGCCCGGCGAAGCAAAGCGGCGATCAACGGCGGGTCGAGAAGCCGGCCGTCGGCGGCGAGGATCGGCTCGGCGATCGGCAAGTGGGCGGAGCCGAGCGCGGCGGCGACCCCGGCATCGGCGAAGGCGCCGGCGAGGCGGGCTCGAAGCTCCTCCTCGACCCGGCGCAGAAGATCGGCGAGGAGCCGGCCGACCGTCCGGCGCTGCCATTCGGTAAGCCGGTAGGGCTCCGGAAGGGCGAGGTCGGCGGCGGCCGCCGCGAGACGCGCGCGCGCGGAGGTGAGCAGCGCCGCGGCACCGTCCCCTTCACCCTCGCCTGGCCGCGCGTCGGACATGGTGCGCCTGTAGCGCGGATGAGGTTAAGGCGGCGCTAATCCTCGCCCGTCGCCGGGCCCGCGGCGGGTGGGACCGGCGCATGGACCTGACGCTGAACCCAGAAGAAGCTCGCTCCGGCATAAATGGCGAGGAGAGTGAGGCCGGTGCCCCACAAATTGGCGACGGCGAAGGGGAGGAGAAGCCAGGCGAGGCCCTTATGCTCGGCGAGCCAGCGCTGGCCGACGAGCCGGCGGACGCCCGCCTCCACCCGCTGGGCAAGGGCGAAGGCGATCGTGCTCCCGGCCAGCGCAAGGCACCCCCAGCCGCGAACCGGCGCAAGCCCGGCGGCAAGCGCCACCAGCGCTCCGCCGGCGGCGGCGGGGAGGACGAGCGACCACCAGCTCGTCTCCTCCTCGTCCTGGAGGCGAACGGCGGCGAGGCGGGCGGCGACCCCCTCGACGAGGGTGGAGAGAAGGACGAGAAGCATCCCGAGCCACAGCCAGCGCGGCAGGAAGGACAGGCCGCCCAACACCGTGAGAAGGAAAGCGGCGAGGTTGAGCGCGGGCGGAGAGACCGGCCGGGCGACCAGCGCCCGAACCGCCAGGGTCTCGACCGGCCCGAGCCAATAGGCGGAGACCCAGTCGCGGCGGCCGGCGAGGGCGCCCTCGAACATCCGCGCTTCGATCTCATCGAGATCCTCCGCGCGCTCCGCCACCGTCAGCTGGTCGTCGGCCGGCTCGCCCCGCACCGCGAGCTGGCGGGCGCCCGACTGAACGGCGCGGCGAAGCAGGGTCGACTGAAGGTCCCAGTCGTGAAGGAGCCCGGCCGTCTCCTGGAGCAGGGCGCCGTCGACGAGCGCGAGGCCGGCCCAGCGGCTGTGGGCGTCGATCCGCTCGAAGCGGTCGTCGACCCGAACGTCGGGGACGGTGAGGAGGCTGTGGCCGCCGAGCGAGACCAGCCTCGACACGTGGGTCTCGGCGGCGATCAGGCCGTCGGCCATGACGAGCAGGCGGTCGCCCGGGTGGACCGAGTCCGCCGCTTCCTGGGCGGTTCGAGCGACGAGGACCTTGAGGCCCTGGGCGCGAAGCCGGTCGATCGCCGCGGCGAGCTCGGGCGACACGCGCTCGACGACGACCACGATCGGGTCGGCTCCGGCGGCTCCGGCGAGTCGCGCCTGGCGCTCGAGCAAGGTCCGTCCGGCGAGCGGAAGCGTGGCGCGGAGCCGTCCGCCCGGCTCGTCCGCCTCGTGATAGGCCGCGATCAACGCCGCCAGAGTCATGGTCGCCCCTCCATCGAGGCAGCGATAAGCCGACGGGCGGCGGGAGGCAAAGGTTCTGGCTCCTCCCCGGAACGGGGAGGGGGACCGCGCGCGCCAGCGCGTGGTGGAGGGGGCCCGGCGGCGGTACAGCGGAAACGCGGGGCCCCCTCCACCATGCTGCGCATGGTCCCCCTCCCCGTACCGGGGAGGAGTGTTAGGTCAGCCCGCGGCGAACTCGTCGATGGCGGCGTTGAGCTTCCTAAGCACGACGGGATCGCCCGGAGCGCCTTCGAGCGCCTCGTCGGCGAGCAGGCCGAGGCCGACCGCTCCGAAGCTCGCGGCGAGGCTCTTCAGCCGCGAGGCGGCGATCTGCCAATTGGCGTCGCAGCGCGCGCGGCTCATCAGCTCCGCCTGGCGGGCGATGCCTTCGAGGAACGCGGAGCGAAGCTCGGCCATCAGCGCCGGGTCGTTTCCGACGGCGGCGGCGAGCGACGCGTTGAGGGCTCCGGGATCGTATACCATCCCCGCTCCCTAGCCGCGGGTTCGTTAACACCCCGTATCCTTCGCAGCTTCCGCGCCGTGCGAATCATGGTAAACGAAGGCCATGACGATCGGGGCAGAACGCGCGGAAGCGGTGGCGGGGACGGAGCCGGACTGGCTCGGCCCCGCGGTGGTGGAGCAGGAAGAGGCGGAGGTGGCGCCCGCCGAGGCGCCGGAGCCGCCGCCGTCGGGCTCAGCCCGGGCGCTCGCCGTCCTTCTTACCCTCCTCGCCGCCGCCTGGGTGGGGAGCTACGGCTGGGCGCTGTGGCGCGCCCGTCCGGCGCCGACCCTCGACAATGCGGTGTCGTGGCTCGCGACGCTTAGCGGTCCGCTCGTCCTGCTCGGCCTCATTTGGCTGCTGTTCGGGCGAAGCTCGAGGCGCGAGACCGAGCGCTTCACCCGCGCCGTCGCCGACATGCGGCGGGAGAGCAACGCGCTGGAAAGCGTGCTCGAGATCGTCGCCGGCCGGATCGAGCAGAATCACGCCCGCCTGCGCGGCGAGGCGGAGAAGCTGATGTCGCTCGGCGACGAGGCGTCCGACCGGCTCGGGCGGGTCACTTATTACCTCACCAAGGAGACGGCGACCCTCGACCGGACCGCCGCCCAGCTGGAGAGCGCGGCCGCCAACGCCAAGGTCGATATTGGTGTGCTAATGTGTGACCTTCCGCGCGCCGAGGAGCAGGCGCGGGCCGTCGCCGGAGCGATGAAGGAGGCCGGCCTCACCGCCCACGGCCAGGCCGGCGCGCTCGAGGCCCAGCTCGGCGCCCTCTCGGCGCGAGGCCGGGAAGCCGACGAGCTGCTCGGAAGCGCGGCGCAGCGCATGGCGGCGCATATCCAGCGAATCGAGAGCAGCGCGGCGACCGCGTCGGCGGGGATCAGCGAAGCCTCGGCCGGGATGACCGCGGCGGTCGACGGCGCCATGGCGCGCGCGGCCGAAGCGCTCGATTCGGCCCGCGCCGCGCTCGACGCGCAGGGCCAGGCGACAATGTCGACGATCGAGCAGAGCCGGGCCGCGCTCGAGCGGGCCGGCGAGGATTCGGCGCGCGGCCTCTCCGCCCGCCTCGACGACGTCGGAGCAAGGATCGAAACGCTCGCCGCCAATCTCGCCGCCCAGGACGAGGCGAGCCGGGCGCTCGTCTCCGGCCTCGCCGGAGAGCTTGCCGAGCTGGACGGAGCGTTCGAGCGCATCGGCGTGAGCGGAACGGCGCAGTCGGAACGGCTCGGCGGATCGATCGCCGCGGTCCAGCAAAACGCCCAGGCGCTGATCGCCGACCTCGCCGGCGGGCGCGATCGGTTCGGCGAGCTCATCGAGCAGGCGCGGGCGATGAGCGAAGCCCTGACCGCGGTGGTGGGCCGGCTGGAGGAGGACGTTCCCTCGGCCCTGGCCGAGGCGCGCAGCGGAGCGGAACGCACCGGCGAAGCGCTGGCCGGACTGTCGCCCCTCGTTGAGGGAATGCAGGTCCAGGCGCGCGACGTCGAGGAGCGGATTTCCGGTGTGGGCGGCCGGGTCGAGGCGATCGCCTCGCTCGTCGAGGCGCAGGACCGGACCAGCCGGGCGATGGTCGAACGGCTGATCGGCGACGTCGCTTCGCTGGAGCAGAGCTTCGCCGCGGCGGAACGCAGCGGAAGCAGCCGAACCGACGCCCTTGCCGGAGCGATCGCGACTCTGCGCGGCGCCGCGGCCGAGCTGGAGAGCGATTTGTGTGACGGGCAGGCCCGCGCGGATGCCCTTGCCGGCCGCGCCCGCGAGCTTTCCGAGGCGCTCGGAAGCACCGCCGCCGAGCTTGGCGAGCGGATCCCGCTCGCCCTCGCGCAGGTCGAGGCACAGGCCGCGCGCGCCCGCGAGGCCGCCTCCGCCATCGCCCCCGTCGTCGAAGGCGTCCAGGGCCAGACCCGCGACGTCGAAGAGCGGGTCGCCGGAGTCGGCGGCCGGGTCGAGGCGATCGCGGCCCTGGTCGCCGAGCAGGACCGGACCAGCCAGGCGATGGTCGAGCGGCTGATCGGCGACGTCGCAGCGCTGGAGCAGGGCTTCGCGGCCGCCGAGCGCAGCGGGACCGCGCGAACCCAGGCTCTTTCCGCGGCGATCGACGCGCTTCGCGGCGCCGCGTCCGAGCTCGAGCGCGAGCTTGGCGGCGGCGAGGCGCGCGCCGAGGCGCTTACCGGCCGGGCCCGCGATCTCGCCGGAGCGCTTGGAAGCGCCGCAGCCGAGCTCGGCGAGCGCATTCCGGCCGCTCTCGCCCAGGTCGAGGCGCAGGCGGAGCGCACCCGCGACGCGGCTTCGGCGCTGGCGCCGGTGGTCGAGGGGATCGAAGGATCGGCGACGAGTGCCGCGCAGCGCGTCGAGGCGGCCGAGGCGAGCGTCGCCCGGCAGCGCGAGGCGCTCGACTCGCTGCTCGCCCGGATCGACGAGGGATCGGCGGGCGCCGAGGAGCGGCTCCAGGCGCTCGGCGCGGCCGCCACCCAGGCCCAGGAAGCCGCCGCCCGGATGGTCTCGGATACCGGGCCGGAGCTGATCGAGGCCCTGCTAAGGGTGCGGGAAGCCGCGGCCCAGGCGGCGGAACGGGCGCGCGAGGCGATCGCGCAGGCGATCCCGGCCAGCGCCGCCGCGCTCGGCGAGGCCGGCCGTGCCGCCCTCGTCCAGGCGGTCGAGGAGACGGTCGGTCAGCAGATGACCGAGCTGACGGCGCTCGCCGAGCGCTCGGTCGAGACGGCCCGGCGCGCCTCCGAGCGGCTGACCCGGCAGATGCTCACCCTGGGCGAGACGGCGGGCAAGGTGGAGGCGCGGATCGACGCCGAGCGCAAGTCGCGCGAGGAGAAGGACAGCGAGCTCTTCTCGAGGCGGGTCGCCTTGCTCATCGAATCGCTCAACTCGACCGCGATCGACGTCACCAAGATCCTGTCCAACGAGGTGACCGACAGCGCCTGGGCCGCCTATCTGAAGGGCGACCGCGGGGTCTTCACCCGGCGCGCGGTGCGCCTGCTCGACAATAGCGAGGCCCGCGAGATCGCCCGTCACTACGACGAGGAGCCGGAGTTCCGCGAGCAGGTCAACCGCTACGTCCACGATTTCGAATCGATGCTGCGCCGGATCCTCGCCGATCGCGACGGGTCGGTGCTCAGCGTCACCATCATCTCGAGCGACATGGGCAAGCTCTATGTCGCCTTGGCGCAGGCGATCGAGCGGCTGCGCTAGCCGGTTGTTGCCGGCGGGAAGAGGATCAGCGGAGCCGGTAGGGTTAAGAGCGTTTTAAAAGTCGCGGCTTAATCCTGCCGTCATGGCACGCGAACGCCTCGCTGGACTGGACATATTGCGCGCGATCGCGGCGTTGAGCGTCCTCGCTTATCATACGATCCCGTTCGCCACGGGCGAATGGCGCGGCAACGCCTTCCTCGCGGTCGATTTCTTCTTCATGCTCAGCGGCTACGTCATGGCCCGCACCTATGAGGGCCGGATGGCGGACGGCTTGCGGCCCGCCTCCTTTCTGGCGCTCCGCTTCAAGCGTCTGTGGCCGACCATGTTCTTCGCCGGCCTGCTGGGCCTGCCCTGCTTCTTCATCATCTACGGCTTCGATCAAAGCCTGGTCGCGCTGGCCAATTTGTTGCTCATTCCAACGCTCTTCATGAGGTGGGCCTATCCTCTCAACGGGCCGGCCTGGTCGATCTTCTTCGAGCTGTTCGCCAATGCCTTGCACGCGCTGCTGCTCCACCGCCTGTCCGTTGCGCGCCTCGGCCTCGTCGCAGCGCCGATGGTGCCGATCCTGGTTTTCGAGGGGT
>Ga0207657_10008475_pt1 | contig 10429 bp, 6 predicted proteins | sample KBSC33metaG_FD_184316 | JGI IMG/M metagenome (GOLD analysis project Ga0207657, IMG submission 184316) | Corn rhizosphere microbial communities from Kellogg Biological Station, Michigan, USA - KBS C3-3 metaG (SPAdes) (version 2) | ecosystem: Host-associated > Plants > Roots > Rhizosphere > Soil ... | reverse complement strand
CCGCCGCCGCCTCCTCCGCCTCCGCCGCCTCCGCCGCCGCCGCCTCCTGCGCCGCCGCCACCGCCGCCGCCGCCGCCGGCTCCGCCGCCCCAGACGCAGGGGTCTGACGCGGTGCTCGGGCCGATTCAGCAGGTCGCGGGGCCAGCGGCGATCACGCCGCCGGACCCGGTCGACCAGGAACAGCAGCAAGAGCAGGCCGAAAAGAAATCGGGGAAGAGCGACAGCGACCAGTCGGACGTCGACGCCGCGCTCGGCCTCATCAGCACGGGCCCGGTGCAGCTGCACCCGGACCTCGACCAGCCGGTCACCAGCGGAAGCGACATTTTCACCGAGGGTCCCGGAAATACGAATTGATTGGAGAATTGAGATGGGTAGGACAGGATTAGCCATTGCCGCCGCCGTTGCCGCCATGGCCGGCGCCGCACCCTCGCCCGCCGCAACGCCGCTCAGCGTCCGCGACAGCTGGCGCATCGGCAGCTCCGGCACGAGCTTCTGCTCGGCGCAGAGCCTGACGAGCGACAAGGCGCTGACCGGCATGTTCGACCTTGGCTATGCGATCACCTGCCGCGACGCCGCGCTGCCCGTCGGCAAGCTCTACAAGCTGCGCGACAATGGCTCGGCGGCCGCGCGCATCGCAGCCGACCGTGCCGATCGCGCGGTATGCACGGCGACCCGCCGCACCAGCCTGGCCGAGCTCGGGACCGTCGACGTCACCGAATGCAAGCTCAAGGATGCGCCGGTCGTCTATCGCGCCTACACGCTCCACCGCGGACGGCTGATCTACGCCGTGCAGGGCCTAGCCGGCTATGACAGCGCGCTTCAGCTCGCATTGAGGAGCCTCGTCGCGGACCAGCCGCTGAAGGGCGAGATCTCGATCGCGACGACGGGCATCGGCGATCCCGCAGCGTTCGCACGAGTCCAGGCGGGAACGCTCGCGCCGGACAAGGCGCTCGACGAAGCGTATCGCCGCAACAATTCCGGCAGCTACGCCGAAGCCGCCGAGTTCTTCGCCGCCGCGAGCAGCGGGTCAGCCGAAAGCCAGGGCAGCCGCGCCGAAGCGCTGGTCAACGAAGCCCTGCAGAAATCCAATCTCGGCCGCTATGCGGAAGCCGACTCGCTGTTCGCCAAGGCCGCCGAGGTGGTCGGTTCCGACCCGATCGTCGCCCGCCGGCTGCGCAACTATCGCGCGATCCACGACCTCAACCAGGGCGACCCGAAGGCTGCCCTCGCCGAACTCGACAAGCCGCTCCCCAAGGCCGTTTCGGACAACAGCGGCGGCCCCGCCGCACGGCTGGAGATCGACGAGGCCACCGCCAAGCGCCTCAACGCCGATTCCAAGTTCGGCCAGCAGCTGGGGCAGCAGAGCGACGAGCTTCTTCCCGACGAAAAGGCGCAGATCCTCGATGCGCAGGCGCTCCAGCTTCGCGGCACCGCGCTGCGCCTCACCGGCGACGAGGCCGGCGCCAAGGACGCGCTTCGCCGCGCCGACGGCGTGCTGCTCGCAGTGCGCGGCGGCAAGGTCGCCTCAATCCTGTGGATGCGCGCGCAGATCTTCGGCGATCTCGCGGCCACGGCCGAGCAGGAAGGCAATCGCGTCGAGGCCGAGCGCCTCTACCGCCAGGCGGTCAACCTGCTCGAGGTCAATTACCCCGGATCGGCCGTTCTCCTGAACGCCAAGGCGCGCCTCGCCGGCTATCTCGCGCGTAATGGCCAGCTCGCGACGGCGGAAGCGATGTTCAGCGACATCGTCCATTCGCAGCCCGACACCAGCAACTTGCCGCCGAGCTTCGCCAATGTGCTGAGGCCGTACGTCGATCTGCTGCTCAAGAACGGCAGCGACCCCAAGTCGACTGCCGAAATCTTCGCCGCCAGCCAGCTGATGGTGCGGCCGGGCCTGGCGCAGACGCAGGCGGTGCTCGCGCGCGAGCTCACGGGCGGCACTGACGAAGCTTCGCGGCTGTTCCGCCAAGCCGTAACGCTCAGCCGCCAGGTCGAACGCGGGCGCATCGAGCTTGCCCGGCTTCAGGACCTCGCCAAGCCGAGTCCCGAGGAAGCGGTGCGCGCACGCGTCCTGCGTGCCGCGCTCGACAATTCGCAAAAGGAGCAGCTGACGACGCAGGCTGCGCTGTCCAGCTTCCCGCGCTTCCGCGCGGTGTCGAGCGACACGATCGCGCTTGCCGACCTGCAGAAGGTGCTCAGGCCCGGCGAAGCTTATTACCGGATGACGAAGGTCGGCGACCGCGTTTACGCGATGCTGATCACGCCCAATTCCGCGCGGGCGATCAAGCTCGACGCGACCGCCAAGCAGCTCGACGACCAGGTAAACGCGCTGCGCGACACGATCTCGACGATCGAGAATGGTCAGCGCACCACCTATCCGTTCGACGTCGCGCTGTCGCACCAGCTCTACGGCGAGCTGTTCGGCCCGTTCGACGCCGATATCCGCCCGGTCCGGCACCTGATCTTTGAGCCCGACGGGGCGATGCTGCGGCTGCCGCCCAACCTGCTCGTGATGGATCAGGCGTCGGTCGACACGTACCAGCAGCGCGCGAAGGCGAACGACAAGGCCGCCTACGACTTCACCGGGGTGAGCTGGCTCGGCCGTGACCGCGATATCTCTACCGCGGTCAGCCCGCGCTCGTTTGCACAGCTGCGCACGGCCCGCCCGTCATCCGGACGCAAGGAATATCTCGGTCTCGGCCAGAACACGCCGCCGTCCGTGACCGCCGCCGGCATCGTCCCGGCCGCTGCCGATCGCGACTGCCTGCTGCCGCTGTCGTCCTGGACCCACCCGATCTCGGCCAAGGAGCTCGAGACGGCGGGTTCGATCCTGCGCAAGTTCGATCCCGCCGGCGTTGACATCGTGACCGGCGACCAGTTCACCGACACCGGCCTCGAGGCGCGCAGCGACCTCGACCAGTACCGGATCCTGCATTTCGCGACGCACGGCGTGGTCACCGCCCGCGCCGCCAAATGCCCGGCGCAGCCCGCGCTCCTCACCAGCTTCGGCGGCAACGGCTCGGACGGCCTCCTGACCTTCAAGGAGATCTTCGACCTTCATCTCGACGCGGACGTCGTAATCCTGTCGGCGTGCGATACCGCCGGGAAGGCCAGCGCCGTCGCGACGCAGCAGGCGGGCCTATCGACCGGCGGTGACGTCGCGCTCGACGGCCTCGTGCGCGCATTCGTGGGCGCCGGGGCGCGGCTGGTGATCGCCAGCCACTGGCCGGTTCCCGACGATTATAATGCGACGGGGCGGCTGATGACCGGCTTGTTCTCGGCGCCGCCGGGCACCCCAACGGTGACCGCGCTACGAATTTCGCAGCGCGCGCTGATGGACGATCCGAACACGTCGCACCCCTTCTACTGGTCGGCCTTCGCGGCTGTCGGCGACGGCGAGATCCCGGTGATCCGGCCGCCGGCGCGGATCGCCGAAGCCGGCAAATAGGGCTTACTGCTCGGGGCTGTCCTGGCTGAGGTCGCCCGGCTGCGGGTCGCCGCAGCGGCAGGTCGTCACCCGGCCAATCCGCCGCTTCGGCTGAGCGGGCTGTGCAGCATCTGTGGCGGCCGCCTTCACCGTATCGGCAGAGGCGAGCACGACGGTTTTCGCTGACTGCGGCTGCGGCTGTTGAGCCTGCGGCTCGGGCGATTTAGCCGGCTCGGCAAGCGCGGGGCTCCCTCCGATGAGCGCCGCAGCAATGACCAGCGAACGCAGCAGCATTGATCCCTCCGTCATTCGGCCCGGAGGTTTATGAAAACATCCTTTCCGGCAGCTTTCGCTAACTGGTTAAAAGGATTGAAGGAATTGCCCGGCCGATGTGCAGGAGCAGGAAAACTGCTGCAGTTTCAATGATATAACAGCGCTGGCTAGAATTGTCCGATGGCCGACTTTCATTGACTTTGCATTAACCAAATGGCACATGGGCCGCCTTGACTCGGTCAAGGGGGCAAAAAATGGCGACGACGCTTAACACCAATAATCGCAGGATGATTCTGACCAGCGCGGCGGTCCTCGCCGTCGGTCTCGGCGCGTACGGACTTGGCCGCGTTTACCCGCCGCTCGGGCCGAGCGCAGGCACGGTTGCGCCGGCACAGCGCTACGTTTCGAGTCAGGTCGGCGACAAGGACGTGACCCTTGGCGACACCTCGGTACCGCAGCTGATGCAGACCGACGCGTTCGAGGCGATGGTGAAGAACCCCGAGTTCCGCAAGCTCGCCCGCGATCCGAACTTCGGCGCGCTGGCGCGTAATCCGGAGGCAATGGCGGCGCTCGCCAGCAATGCCGACGCGTTCAAAGCGATCGCGGCCGATCCGAACAAGTTCCAGATTCTTGCGCAATCGGCACAGCAGCTCGGCAACGGCAATGCGCTTGGCACCAGAGCCGCCGAAGCGCTCGCGCTCAACGCGGATGCGTTCAAGCTGCTCGCGTCGCAGCCGAACGCTTTGGCTGTCATCGCGGACCATGCGGCGGCGTTCGACGCGCTCGCCAGCCACGGCGCGGCGCTTCAGCTGATGCTGCAGAACGCGGCTCAATTCGGCCGCTTCGGGAGCAATCCGCGGGCGTTCGAGCAGGCCGCGGCCAACGCATCGGCGGACAGCGCCATGGCATCGCAGGCCAAGGCGTTCGAGGATCTGGCAGCCGATACGGCCGCGATGCACGCGATCACCAGCGACGCCTCATTCTTCCGTGCGCTCGCTGCCGACGCCGCGGCGCTTCGAGCGGTGTCGAGCGACGCGAACTTCTCGCGCGCCTTCGACAAGAATGCGATCGACGCCATCGCGAAAAACGCATCTGCATTCAGTGCGCTCGCGCAGAACGGCGCCCTGCTCAACGCAAGCGTCAGCCAGGCGCAAGCGCTCGATGCGAGCTTCGGCGGCGATCCGCGCGCGCTCCACGCGCTGCTCGACAACGCAGCCGCCTTCTCGCGGCTTGCGTCCGAGCCGTCCGTGCTCCAGCTCATCGGCGGCCACGCTGCGGCGTTCGACGCGCTCGCGACGCACGGCGCGGCGCTGCAGCTGATGCTGCAGAACGCTGCGCAATTCGGCCGCTTCGCCGGCGACCCGCGCGCGTTCGAGCAGGCCGCGGCCAATGCCTCGCATGACAGCGTCATGGCGAGCCAGGCCAAGGCGTTCCAGGAGCTTGCCGCGGATTCGGCGGCGATGCGCGCGGTCACCAGCGACGCGTCTTTCTTCCGCGCGCTTGCGGCGGATGCGGCGGCGCTCCGGGCGCTGTCCTCGGACGCGAACTTCGCGCGCGCTTTTGATGCGAAGGCGATTCATGCGCTCGACGCCAATGCTGTTGCGTTCTCCAGGATGGGCAATGGCGCCGCGTTCGCCAAAGCCGCCGGCGCTGCACAGGCGCTGAACGTCCAGGCCGCCGCAGCCATGAGCCGAGGGATGGACGCGCAGGCCCTGAGGATGGCGGCCGCCTATCCGCAGGCGTTCGCCGCGATGAGCCAGAACTCCGCCGCTTTCTCAAAGCTGGCGAGTGAGCCTCAGGCGCTGGTCTTCTTCGCCAGGAACATGGACGCGTTCGCGCGGCTCGGGTCGGACAGCAATTTCCGCAGCCTCGTCGGCATGTCGGCCTTCGCTTCCGCGGCGCAGTCCAGCCAATTCGCGAACGCCGTTAACAGCGGCAACTGAGTACCGGCGCGGAAACGCGCCTGAGGGGGGACATGAGGGGGGCAGGCGCGCGGCCGCGTGAATTCCTGGCCGCAGCAATCGGACTGGCGCTGTGCGGGACAGCCTCGCCGGCGCTTGCCCAGGCGCAGCAGAAGCCGCCTCCGCCTCAGCCGGACACGACCACGGTCCAAGAGCCCAAGCCCGAGCCGCAGCCGCAGCCGCAGCCGGTGAACCAGGGACCAGCGCACGTGCCGCAGGATGCGTCGGGCCTCAACTTGAGCGAAATGGACACGAGCGATCTCGAGTTGCTCTATTTCGACCCGGCGCAGACCTATCTGACCCCGTACGTCGGCCGCGCCTTCACCAACTCGCTGCGCTTTCACGAGAAGATGTTCCACTGGCGTCCGTGGGAGCGGATCACCGTTCTGCTCAAGGACTTCGGCGATTACGGCAACGCCGCGGCGCGCGCGTCGCCGAACGATGCAGTGCTGCTCGACGTGGCGCCGCTCAACCAGACGATGGAGACCTTCTCTCCCGGCGAGCGCTTCTTCACGCTCAACAATCACGAGCTGGCGCACGTCGCGCAGATGGACGTGTGGAACAGCAAGGACGCCTTCTGGCGCAAGTTCCTCCACGGCAAGCCCATGCCGCTGCAGGAGCATCCGGAATCGATCCTGTGGAATTATCTGTCGGCGCCGCGCACCAATGCGCCGCGCTGGTACCTCGAGGGCGGCGCGGTCTTCTTCGAAACATGGATGGCGGGCGGCCTCGGCCGCGCGCAGGGCGGCTTCGACGAGATGGTGTGGCGCGCCAAGGTCCGCGACCACGACCGCTTCTTCTCACCGCTCGGCCTCGAATCTGAAGGGATCGCCCTCGACTATCAGGTCGGGGTCAACGACTATCTCTACGGCACCCGCTTCATGTCCTACCTCGCGCTCACCTACGGGCCGGACAAGGTGGTCGCGTGGCAAAGCCGCCCCGAGGACAGCAGGGCCTTTTACTCCGACAGGTTCAAGCAGGTGTTCGGGCGGCGGCTCGACGACGTGTGGAACGACTGGATCGCCTTCGAGCACAAATTCCAGGAGGCGAACCTCGCCCGCCTCGGCAAATATCCCCTGACGCAAGTGCAGAAGCTCAGCCCGCACGGGCTCGGCTCGATCTCGCGCGGCTTCGTCGATCCGAAGACCAACAGCCTCATCGCCGCTTTCCGCTATCCGGGGACGATCGGCTTCGTCGGACGCATGGACCTTGCCACCGGCAAGCTCACGAAGCTCCAGGAAATCAAGGGCATGATGCTCTACCGGGTGACGAGTCTCGCCTTCGACCCCGCCACGAGGACGGCCTATTACACCGAGGATAACAACGCCTTCCGCGACATCGTGGCGGTCAATGTCGACACCGGCGAGAAGCATATGCTGCTGCGCGATGCGCGCATCGGCGACCTCGTGCTCGACCCCCAGGACCGGTCGCTGTGGGGCATCCGCCACCAGAACGGTTTTGCGACGATCGTCCGCGTCCCTGCACCGTACCGCAGCTTCAACCAGGTCCACACGTTCAAGTACGGGCAGATCCCCTTCGACCTCGACATTTCCCCCGACGGGTCGATGATGTCGGCCTCGTTCGGCGAGGTGAACGCCGACCAGTCGGTGCGCGTCTGGCGTATGGATTCGCTCCAGCCCGACTCCGATCCCGTCGAGATCGCAAGGCTGTCGCTGCCGGGGTCGGTGCCCGAAGGCTTCACCTTCGCGCCCGACGGCAAGACGATGTTCGGCACCTCTTATTACACGGGCGCCTCGAACGTGTTCCGCTGGGATATCGGCAGCGGCAAATATGACGCGGTCAGCAACGCCTCGACCGGCTTCTTCCGCCCGCTGCTCCAGCCCGACGGATCGCTGATCGCCTATGACTATAGCGGCGAGGGTCTGCAGCCGGTCCGCTTTCAGCCGCAGGTCCGCGACGATCTCGGCAGCGTCGAGTTCCTCGGTACGCGTGTCGTCAACACGCGTCCGGAATTGAAATCGTGGGGCGTCGGATCGCCTGCAAAAATCCCCCTCGACGCGCTAATTACCGGCCGCGGCAAGTACAGCGCCTCCGGCGAGCGCCATTTCGCCGCCACCTACCCGATCGTCGAAGGCTATAAGGGCATCTTCTCGCCGGGCTGGTTCTTCCACTGGGAAGACCCGCTGCAGTTCAACCAAATCAACGCGAGCCTCGCCGTCTCGCCCTTCGGGCACCTGCGCGACCGCGACCGCCTCCATGCGACGCTGCAGCTCAAGACGTTGAATTGGGACATCAAGTACCGCCACAACGGCGCGGACTTCTACGACCTGTTCGGACCCGTCGAACGCAGCCTTCGCGGCGACAATCTGGTGATCAAGTACGATCGCGCGATCGTCTACGATCCGCCGCGCCAGCTCGACCTGTTCGGCTCGGCGGCGGTCTACACCGGACTCGAGCGCCTGCCGAGCGCGCAGAACATCCCCAGCCCCAGAAACATCATCTCCCTCGAAGCCGGCGCGAAATACGAGAATTTCCGCAAGTCCCTGGGCGGAGTCGATCACGAGAAGGGCATCGCCTGGCGGTTGCTCACCGACCTCGATTATGCCCGCAACCAAGCCTTTCCGAAGCTCTACGGCGGCGTCGACTACGGCGTGCCGCTGCCGCTCGCCAACAGCTCGGTGTGGATCTACGCGCATGGCGGCATCGCCGGCGGCGACCGCACCAGCCCCCTCTCCGCCTTTTACTTCGGTTCCTTCCGCAACAATTATGTCGATGACCGGCCGGAGAAGCGCTACCGCGAGATGGAGAGCTTTCCCGGCTTCTCGATCGACGAGATCGCCGCGCGGCGCTTCGCCAAGCTCACGGGCGAGATCAACCTCCCCCCAGTCCGCTTCGCCGAGGTCGGCACGCCCGCCTTTTACCTGAGCTACGTCCGTCCGGCGATCTTCGGCGGCGGCATGGTGACCGAGGCGCCCGACAAATCCAGTCACAATTATGCCAACCTGGGCGCGCAGCTCGACCTCAACTTCACCGTCGCGCTGCGACTCCCGATGATCTTTTCCGTCGGCGCGGCGGCTGGATGGCGCGACGGCCATTACCGCAAGACCGAGTGGCTCGCTTCGCTCAAGATCATGTGAGTCGATGACCGAGCTTCTGACCCAAGCCCTGCACTGGAGCGTCGCGCTGGTCCCGGTGCTGGTCCTGCTCTCGGTCTTTGTCTGGCTCGACGCGTTCAAGCTGATGAGCCTCAAGGAAGTGCTCCTGCTGCTCGTCGTCGGCGGCCTCGGCGCGATCGCCGCCTACCCGCTCAGCGGACGCCTGCTTGACACGCTGCCGATCGGCTTCTCGCTCTACAGCCGCTTCGTGGCGCCGTGGATCGAGGAAGCGATTAAGATGCTGATCATCATCGCGCTCTTCCGCATGAACCGCATCGGCTACAAGCTCGACGCGGTCATCTCCGGCTTCGCGATCGGCGCGGGCTTCTCGGTCGTCGAGAACATCATCTATCTCACCGTCTTCCCCAATTACGCCACCGGCACCTGGCTGGTGCGCGGCTTCGGCACGGCGGTGATGCACGGCACGACGCTGGCCGTCCTCGCCGCAATCGCGCACGAGTTCGCCGAGCGCGAAACGCGCGAAGCCGCCGGCGACTACAACTTCAGCCTGCTATGGTTCGTGCCCGGCTATGGCGTAGCCGTCGCGCTTCACACCGCGTTTAACCAGTTCCCCGACCGGCCGCTCATCGCCATGCTCGGCGCCGTGCTGATCGCGCCCGTTGCGCTGCTCGCGATCCTCAGCATGGGCACGGCCGAGGCCGAGCGCTGGCTCAAGGCTGAGCATGCCGATCATCAGGCGCAGCTCGACGCGCTCCGCGCCGGCCGCTGGCCAGAGGGCCCTGCGGGTCGGAAGATCGCTGCGCTGGCGGGGCGGCTCGACCCCGAGTCCGCGACCCGCATCCGGCGCTACTGGGAGCTCCAGGCCTGGCTCGTCGCCGAGGCCGAGGAGACGCTGATCGAGGAGGCCGAGGGCGACGCGAAGTTCGATCCCGAGCTAATTCGTGCCGCGCTTGCCGAGCTTGACGGCCTCCGCCGCGCGCTCGGGCGAAGCACCTTCGCCGCGGTGTCGGCGCTGCTCCCCTTCAGCCGCAACGATTATTGGGAAGTGGCGGAACTGAAGCAGCGACTGCCGCGACAGTAGCGCCGTTTGCCGTCAATTCGGATTGCCGAACGTCTTCAGCAGCTTCAGCTTGAACTCCACCGGCCGGTGCTCGGCGAAATATTGCTGCACCAGAGGCGCGATCACGCGATTGCTGATCCGTGCCTGGTAGTTCAGCGTTCCGGTCAGCGACAGGGTCCGGCTGAAGCTGTGGGTGCAGGAGAGGCTCAGCCAGTTCCACGCAGCATAATGCAGTTGGAACAGCCGCGTCGGACTGTTGTAGATCCATTGCAGCTGGCCGATGTCGCCCGGTATCCTGCCGCGGTCGGGGCCGTCCCATTCGAGCGTGGCGTTGGTCGTGTAGCGGAAGCTGCTTTCGTTCAGCGTTACGCCACCGGCGTCGGCCGGCGCCCGCTCATCGAAGAGGTTGAGGCTCGCATTGAGCTTCACCCGCTTCACCACCGGTGTGCTGAGGTCGAACTCCGCGCCACGGTCGCGCCGCCGCCCGGCGTTGATCAAGGTGAAGACATTGACGCCGTTAAGCACGGTGTAGCTCGAGCTTTCGAGATTGCGCGTCTCGCGATCATAGGCGATCAGCCCTGCACTGACTTTTCCGCGGCGGTAGGTCAGGTTGACCTCGTACGAGTCCGTC
>Ga0207657_10008472_pt1 | contig 10431 bp, 8 predicted proteins | sample KBSC33metaG_FD_184316 | JGI IMG/M metagenome (GOLD analysis project Ga0207657, IMG submission 184316) | Corn rhizosphere microbial communities from Kellogg Biological Station, Michigan, USA - KBS C3-3 metaG (SPAdes) (version 2) | ecosystem: Host-associated > Plants > Roots > Rhizosphere > Soil ... | reverse complement strand
GAACTTACACCCTCAACTCCACTACCGTTGCTCCTCCTCCTCCCTCATTCTGCGGAGGCTCGGCTACCGACGCCACGTGTGGGTGCTTCTGCAAGTATTGGCGCAGAGCCTTCCTCAAAATGCCCATGCCGCTGCCGTGGACCACACGCACCCGCGGCAGTCCTGCCAGAAACGCGCGATCGACAAATTTCTCGACTTCTCGAGTGGCATCGTCCACGGTGCGTCCAATCACGTTGATTTCCGTTGGCGTGTTCAGATCACTGACCTCGGTTTGCAAAGAAACATTGATGCCCCGTGCTCGGGCCGCCACCACCGGTGAGTCCGCCGCTCGAACCACTACATCGGCGATATCGTCGCGCGCAATCTTCATCTTCATCGCGCCAATCTCGACTTCAAAGTGATTCTCATCAATCTTTCTCTTAACCACGGCAGGCCGTCCTACGGACTTCAGCTTCACCGTGTCGCCTTCCGACACGTGCTTGACCACGTGCGACTGTGCGCGCGGATCCCCTTTGTCCGCTCCAGTTGAATGGGCCACCACGGTCGAGTCGAACTGTTCACGGAATTCTCGCCGGAGCTTGGCGATCCTCCGTTCCGCATCCTTCGACAACTTCTGCGCCGTAGCTCGGTCCTGTACCGCCTGCACTGCCTCGCGAGCGTGATATTCAAAGTCTTTGAATAAACTGTCTAGCTTCTTCTCCATCTCCCGCACTTTGTCTCGTTGCTCGCGTGCCCCTTCAGCGGCCAGACGCGCCTTTTCGCGTTCGACTTCCCGCTCGCGCTCTTGCAGCTTCAAACGCTCACCTTCAGCCTCGCGCAATTCGGCATGTAATTTGTCGAGGAACTTGCCTACATCTTGCACTTGCGTGCTCAGGCGATCCCGCGCCGATTGCACGATGGTAGGATTCAGGCCCAGTCTCTGCGCGATGTTGATACCAGCGGATGCGCCGGGCACCCCTACTCGCAACTCGTAAGTAGGCTCAAGCGTTCGTTCATCGAACCCAACCGCAGCATTGAGCACCGACGGCGTATTCGCTCCGTAAACCTTCAACGACGTGTGGTGGGTGGATATGACAGTGATCGCTCCAATCTCGCGGAAGTGTTCGGCGATGGCAACCGCCAGCGCCGCCCCCTCTTCAGGATCGGTCGCCGATCCCAACTCGTCCAGCAGAACCAGGGAGTCGCGCGTAGCCGTGCGCGAAATGAAATCGATATTGGTTACGTGCGCTGAAAATGTCGATAGATTCTGTTCAATCGATTGGTAGTCCCCAATGTCCGCTAGCGCGGCATCGAAAACGGGCATTTCCGCCCGATCCGCCGGAACTGGGATTCCCGCTTGTGCCATGAGTGCCAGCAGGCCGATCGTCTTCAGTGTCACGGTCTTCCCGCCGGTATTGGGCCCGGTGATAATCAACTGACGGCGCGTGCCTTCCAGTTCCACGCTGATCGGCACCACGCGCTTTCCCTTAGCTTTGAGGTTTCTCTCCAGGAGCGGGTGGCGCGCATTTTGCAAAATCAAACGCGGAACACGCGAGTCGTGTGCGGACCCGCGTGACGGGACAGCGGAATCTTCCGCTAGGCGGGAACTTCCCACATCATCGGCTACGGTAACCCGGACGCAGTCGTAATCTTCCGCAAACCGCGCCTTTGCGAATTGCAGCTCGAGTTCGGCAAGAACGCCGCTCGCCAGCAGAATGGTCTCCGCTTGCTCGCCTATTCTGCGTGTCATCTCCAGGAGGATGCGGTGAATCTCCGCCTGTTCTTCGTCCAGTAGACGCACCAGTTCGTTGTTCTGCTCAATGGTCTCGAGTGGCTCAACGAAGACGGTCTGTCCGCTCGAACTCGCCCCGTGTACCACGCCCTGAACTCGTCGCTTCTGTTCGGCTTTAACCGGGATCACGAAGCGTTCCCCGCGAATCGTGACCAGTTCATCCTGAATCGCGCCGCCTTCGGCCAAACGCCGCAAGTAGCCCCGCAACGACTCCTGGATCAACCGCCTTTGTTTCTCGATCTCACGCCGGATGCGACCCAGTTCCGGCGAAGCGCGGTCGTCCAAGGTTCCGTCGGGTTGGATCTTGTTTCGAAAAGAACGTAGGAACTCGGTGAAATCCGTGATTCCCGCCGAAAGTGCGTGCACCCCCTGCCACTCCGATTTCATTGACGTCGGAGGGTCCAGGGCAATCTCGCGCCACTCTGCAGCGCGATCCACTACCAGCACCACATCACGGATCTCGGCCGTCTCCAAAGCGGCGCCACCGATTCGTGACTTGTCAATTAGATTTTGAACGTCGATCAGGCCCGAGAACTCAAAACGGCCGCCAGCGCGCCAAAATTCCCGAATCTCAGCCGTGAGCTGTTGTTGATTGTCAATCCATCCACGCTCATCCGTCGCAGTCAGGCGGTCAACTCTTCCTCGCCCCAGCGGTGAAGTCGCATAACCTTCAATCAATGCCTTGAGTGCGCCGAATTCGAGGACCTGCGCGCTGCTATGCGTCAGTGGCTGCGGAGACATCAATTCAATGTTACAGGATATTTTCCGAGCCGAGCGGCATGGGAATCATTAGAGATTGTGTGGACTGATGGAATCCTGCTGGAGCTGGATGCTTAATCCTCGGATGCTGCACTCGCGGCGAAACCGGTTTGCTTGCTGATAGGAAATCGGAGAATGAACAATGCTCCACCTTCAGGCTTGTTCTGGCAGGTTATCTGACCTTCGTGATTCTGAACCACGCCATACGTCGCGCTCAACCCGAGTCCCGTACCCTTTCCAATAGGCTTGGTCGTATAAAACGGATCAAAAACTTTTGCTGGTTCCCGCATCCCCGGCCCGCTGTCGGAGAATTCGAGCACCACATCATTGCCTTCACGTCGCGCGTTGACGCTAAGCTTCCCGCCACCCACTTCCTCCAATGCATCAATCGCATTGCCGATTACCTGCACGCAAGCCTGAAACAGTTGATTGGTGTTGCCCCATATCCGGGGTAGTGAAGATTGAATCCGGGCCTCGACTTGTATCTTCTTGGGATCCAGATGGAGCGCCTCTATTTGAACAGCCCGGTTCAGCAGCACTCCAATATCCACAGCAACCTTCTCTGCGGGTGTCTGTTGGGCAAAGCTCAAGAGGTCAGCCACCAGGTCGCGGGTTCGGCGAGCCTGTTGCGCGATTTTAGCCGCCATCGACGCCTGTGCCGGAGTGAGTGTCGGGTTCGACGACAGCAACTCCGAATAACCCAGGATTGCAGCCAATGGATTATTAATCTCATGCGCTGCCCCGGCAACCAGTTGTCCTAGAGACGCAAGCTTCTCCTTTTGCACGAGCTCGGTTTGCAGCCGTTGCAGGTTGTCGAAACTCTGATTCGATTCACTTAGAAAGCGAGTCAGCTGGTCATCTAGGAGGTATTGCTTCACAAACAACAAGGCCCCCAGCACCAGCATTGCGACCAGGGTTAGGACAAGGCGAAATTCGCGAAGATTCTTGGGTGCTGCGTCAAACCTTATCGTCCACAAGGCGAGCAATGGCAAAGAGAGGATAGCGAACATCGCCAGTTTGGATACCAGGGCCGTCCACCGGATCGTGCCATCCCCTGTTGCTTCGGGCTTTGGTTTTAGATTGCTGGCTCTGAGCGCGATTCCCACAAACCAGCACAACGATGTCATATAGGCAAGGTCGTACCAGTCACCCGAATGGTAAGTGCCTCGTATGATGGCGGCATTCATCGCTTGCGAGTTGATGGTGTAAAGAGCAGTTGCCCCAAACAACTGCATGTAGATGCGCTTCCAATCACCGCGCGTGTTTAAAATCACCAACCCCAACATGCCTAAGAACATGATGCTTTCGATCAGATACAGCAGATCGTAACTGCGCGTGTAAACTGGCGCGTCAAGCGATACGTACTCCTCAGGAAAGACAATGAAACCGTAAAGGAATACCCACCAGATGAGTAGCATTAGGGTATTCAAAACGCCGAACGAACCAGTTTTGGTCTCGTGAATTCGGTGGGGTCGTAGGGCCACCGCTGCCATGAATGGAACCACGTGCAGGAACAGCAGCGCATCACCCCAAAATGGGTCCGGCAGAGGCCGGCGCATCACAAGTTCGTAGGCGGTCCAACCTGCCTGATTACTGGCCCAGAACGCGAATCCCACTGCCATGAGAATCCAGAACCCGCGGCTGATTCCATGCGAGGAGTAGCTCGCTTTAAACATCAGCCCCATGCACAGCAGCAGCAGCACCAAGGCAGTGATGTTGCTGAAAGCTATCACACCGAAATGTTGCGAGTTCCCGAAGGCGAGCAGAGCGGTAGCCGTTACTAGAACTCCCGAAACCCACCACCACCAGTGTCGCCGCAGGTCCATATTGTCCTTAGTCTATCGGTGTTGACGCGGCATGGGAGAAAGGAATGACAGCTTGGATTGCTGATGTTACCTCGCACAGCCTCTTCATTCGTGCGAACAGCATCCCAATATCATTTAAAGGGTTCGTAGTCTGTGATAGTTATCACAGCACTGGAGAAGCATCCGGGAGCCCATTGCCTCTGCGATTTCGTATTCTGCGCCTTTTTGCTCTGCTAGAATCACTCTACCGGGTCTGACGTCAGCTGGCTTTATGGCTTTTCCTGTTACGCGTCTTCGTCGAATGCGCCGTACTGAGCCCTTGCGCTCAATGGTCCGTGAAACCTCGCTCAGCCCTGCCGATTTTGTCTATCCGATGTTCATCTGCCCAGGTGAGGGAGTTCGCAAGGAAGTCCGATCCATGCCTGGCGTGTTTAACCTGTCCGTAGACCAGGCAATCAGGGAAGCGCGCGAAGTCCATAGCTTGGGTGTGCCTAGCATCATTCTTTTTGGGCTTCCCGAAAAGAAAGATGACGTTGCCACCGGCGCTTGGGCCGACGATGGTATCGTCCAGCAGGCCGCACGAGCGATCAAGCGGGAGCTTCCGGCCCTGATAATCATGGGCGATGTCTGCCTATGCGAGTACATGTCTCACGGGCATTGTGGAATCGTTCAGACAAGCAATGTTCCTCAATCCGTGGGTGCTGCCTCGGCGGTTGCCGCCCCTCCTGCAACTGAGTACGAAATTCTCAACGATGCCAGCTTGGAAATCCTGGCCCGCACAGCCGTTTCGCAGGTTCGCGCAGGTATCGACATCATTGCGCCTTCCGACATGATGGACGGCCGCGTTGCCGCCATCCGCAAGGCACTGGACGATGCCGGCTTTCTGAACACCCCAATTCTTTCCTACGCCGCCAAGTTCGCCTCCGGCTTCTACGGTCCTTTCCGTGAGGCAGCCGACTCTGCTCCGCAATTCGGTGATCGCCGCTCTTATCAAATGGACGGAGCCAATATCCGCGAGGCGATGCGGGAGATCGAACTTGATCTCGAGGAAGGCGCTGACATGATTATGGTCAAGCCGGCCATGCCCTACTTGGACGTGATTGCCGCTGCCCGCGGGCGTTACGACGTACCCTTAGCTGCGTACCAGGTTTCGGGTGAATACGCCATGATCGAAGCGGCTGCCCGGAATAACTGGATCGATCGCGACCGCGTCATGATGGAATCCCTGCTTTCCATCCGGCGCGCCGGTGCCAAAATCATCCTGACGTATTTCGCCAAAGACGCTTCCCGCCTGCTGGCGTAGCCTGCTCCCGCGAAGGACCTGCCTATGCTGTCATCCTGAGCGAAGCGAAGGACCCCATCCTCGTTCGCGCCCTATCTGCCATCGCAGGAAACTTCTGGATGCGACCTTCTGCATCACCTCACTGTAGGGAGGGGTCTCTAACGCGTTCCAAGCCGAGCGAATCTGGGCTGCGTGTAAACTATTTCTGAGAGAACGCTTCGATGATCTCTGTCCTTCAACTCGGATCCGTCGATTACCGCATAGCCTTACAGCTGCAACAACGCCTCGTTTCACTCAGGAAGGAAAACGCCATCAGTGACGTCCTTCTCCTGCTGGAGCATCCGCCTGTGATCACCCTGGGCCGCAACGGCAAGAGCTCCAACGTGCTTGCGTCTCCGGAGCAACTCGCCTCTAGCGGCGTCGAGCTCTTCGAGTGCGACCGTGGTGGCGACGTCACCTTCCACGGCCCGGGCCAATTGGTCGCTTACCCGATTTTCGATTTGCGTGCTCTCCCCTCGCCTGATGTCCGTCGCAAAAACATGGGAGCTGTGGAATTTGTTCGCTCGCTGGAAGAAGTGTTGATTCGCGTTTGCGCTCACTTTGGCATCGCGACGGAAAGAATTTCCGGCCTGACCGGCGTCTGGACGACTAACGCCACTCAGGCCAAAATCGCTGCCATCGGCGTGCACATTTCGCGCGGCGTCACGTCCCATGGCTTGGCCCTGAACGTCAACACCGACCTAAGCTATTTCAATCTCATCATTCCTTGTGGAATCGCCTCGCGCCCGGTGACCTCCGTTCAGAAGGAACTCGGCCAGGCGATCTCCATGGCTGTCGTTGCTGAGATCGTCGCCCGAGCATTCGGAACCGTTTTTTGTAGCAAGGTTGTCTCGTTGGCCACTTTGGATGAGCTGCTCAAACCGCAGGAACTCGACATACCGCTGAGGATCCCCTCCGCGTTTCGTCACATGCACCAAGAAGATGAGACCTTTCTGGCCTGAACCTGCTTGACATCCCTCTGCCATGAATTCTTCGGCTTCATGAGTTCCCGTTCAACGCGTTTCCGCTAAGATCTTTATAATCGCTAGTCGGTGCATGTCTAAAAACCACAAAGGGAAGAAGTCCTCCGTTCACAAGGCGACAGCCTCCAATGGCCGCGGCACCCCAACCTCGCCTGAAGCGGATTCCAGTCTTCGCACCTACGCTATCGCAGATTATCGCCTCGAAAAACCTGTCTTTCGCTTGCAACAGGTTCACGTAGGCAACGAAGTCAAATACACCGTCACCGGCGATCTCACGGCACCAGTGCCTCCTTTGCGGGATTCTAAGTACCTCGACAAGAAACAGTTGATCGAGATCTACCGCTGGATGCTGCTCAATCGGCGCATGGAGGCAGCTCTCGAGAACCTCTATAAGCAGGGAAAGGTCGTCGGCGGTGTCTACTTCGGACTAGGCCAGGAAGCTTGCTCTTGTGCGTCAGCCTACGCATTGCGACCAGATGAGTGGCTCGGCCCCATGATTCGCAATCAGGGATCTCTCTTGGTGCGCGGTTTTTCGGCGCGCGACATCATGATGCAATACATGGCGAAGGCTGGCTCGCCGACGAAGGGCCGCGATGCATCCTCTCACTTTGGCGATATCGAAAACCGCAACGTCGTCGCGCCTATTTCAACCTTAGGCGATTTGATCCCGGTACTGGCTGGGGTCGCCCTCGGGGCCCGGCTCCAGGGCAAGAACATTGCCGTAATGACTTACATCGGCGACGGCGGCCAGTCCACCGGCGTTACCTACGAAGGCCTCAACTTTGCTGCTGTCCAGAAGTTGGGACTCGTGTTGTTCGTGGAAAACAATCTCTGGGGTTATTCCACACCGGCCGATATGCAGTTTTGCGTCAAGGACCTTGCCGAACGTGCGATTGCTTATGGCATGCCCGGCGTGATCGTGGATGGAACCGATGCCTGTCAGGTCTATGATGCCGCGCATGAGGCCTGCGAGCGCGCTCGCCATGGCGAAGGCCCCACTCTCATTGAAGCGAAAATGATGCGTATGAAAGGGCACGCCATTCACGATGCTGCGGAATATGTGCCCAAGTCTCTGTTCGAATACTGGCGTAAACGCGACCCCATTCTGCGGCTCGAAAAACACCTGCTCGACAAGCAATACCTTACGCCGCAACAGAACCAGGAACTCATCGCCGGAGTCGAAAAGCAATTAGAAGAGGATCGTGACTTCGCCGTCGCCTCGCCCATGCCGCAACCTGAGTCAGCAGTGGGCGGCGTTTACTGCGACGTGGCTTGTCATGAAATCAAGCCAAAATACGGAACTCCGAAATCATCTGTAACGAAATCCGGAGTGGTGACTCAGAGAAAGGAAGCAGCCGTACATTTGAAGTGATCCGCTGAACTGAGCCGTGAGTTCCGATCACGCATGAGATTACCCACGTTGAGCTGACGAATGCCCCAACTCACATATCTCGAAGCCATCCGCCAGGGTATCTGGGAAGAAATGGAGCGTGATCCCTCCGTCTTCTGCCTCGGCGAGGATATCGGCATCTATGGCGGCGCATTCAAAGTTACTGACGGCTTTATCGACCGCTTTGGTCCCGAGCGTGTCATCGACACACCGATCGCCGAGTCAGCCATTGTTGGCGCCGCTTTCGGAGCCTCGCTCACCGGAATGCGTCCTGTTGCCGAATTCCAGTTCATGGACTTCATCGGCTGCGCCTTTAATCAGATCGTTAATATGGTCGCAAAAGCGCACTATCGCTGGGGAGCGCCTGCACCGCTCGTTATTCGCGGACCAAGTGGCGGAAATGTGCATGGTGGCCCTTTTCACTCGCAGAATCCCGAGATGTGGTTCGTGCATGCTCCCGGGCTGAAGGTCGTCTGCCCCGCGAGCGCCTACGACGCCAAGGGGCTGATCAAGTCGGCCATCCGTGATAACAACCCCGTCATCTTCTTCGAGCACAAGTACCTCTATCGCCGTATCAAGGAAGATGTCCCGGCGGACGATTACATCGTGCCCCTGGGGAAGGCTCGCACTGCGCGCCACGGACGAGATCTCAGCATCATTACTTATGCGGCCATGGTGCACACTGCTTTGGAAGCGGCGGAAATCTTGGCCCGCGACGGCATCGACGCCGAGATCATCGACCTGCGCACGGTATCGCCTCTCGATCGCGCCGCCATAATGGAAACGGTCAAGAAGACGAACAAGGTAATCATCCTTCACGAGCATGCGCGTACCGGCGGTCTCGCAGGAGAAATCGCGGCCATCATCAACGAAGAAGCTTTCGACGATCTCGACGGCCCTATCGTTCGCATCACCTCGCTCGACTCGCCCGTGCCATTCTCTCCGCCGCAAGAAGAATACTTTTTGCCTAAGGTGAGCGACGTTGTGCGCGAGGCACGGCGGTTGCAAGCGTATTGACGAATCGCAAGCTGCAATGAGCACGCAGCCTTAGCAACCCACGTTTTCGGGAAGACGATCGCTCGTGTGTTGACAGCGGAACGATGGCGCGACCTGAAAGACGGGGCCCTGAAATCCGCGCCAAGAGTATGTGTGAGCGCGCTGCGGAAGAGCGGCCCTTTAGGGCCGCGTAAACTCGCTATTTACGGGGCTTTAGCCCCGGTGAGGGAACAAACTCCCAACTGCTGCTAAGATTTAGCCGCGCGGAATCAAGGGAGCACATCCGCGCTCTTCGAGGTCGCTTATGCGTAACATTATTCTAGGCGTGATTCTCACGCTGCTCGTCCTGGTTGTGCTCGGGTTGGGAGTTGCGTGGCTTGGATTTCTTCCCACCGCTGCCGACGCTACCCCGCCTGCGCTCGAAACCCGCATCGCTTCCGGCGCGCTGGACGCCGCCATGGAGCGTCACGCTCCTCGCGTCAATAATCCAATTCCTGCTACTGATGCCAATCTGATCGACGGCATGAAGATTTACACCATGAACTGCGCCCTCTGTCACGGCACTCTCGACAAGAAGCCCAGCCCTCTTCAAAATTCGTTTTACCCGCCCCCGCCGCAAGTCATCCTTGAGCCGCTTGATGATCCCGAGTGGCACATCTTCTACGCTATTCGCACCGGAGTCCGCTACACCGGTATGCCCGCGTGGAGCAAAGTTCTGAACGACGAAAGCATGTGGAAGCTCACAGCCTTCCTCACCCGAATCGAAAAACTTCCCCCTGGCGTCAAGGATTATTGGCAGAAATCCTTTGGGGTGTCGCCTGAGCCGAGTGGCGAGTCCCACGGCGAATCCCATCACGATCACGACAAGGACTGACGTCCGGCTTCCCCGCCGATCCGCCGGCACCTTATATAATGTGGGTTTGCTTGTTCGATGAAATCCTGACTAGAGCGGAAGGACGATTATGCCGACAGACGTAGTCATGCCCCAGATGGGCGAGTCCATCTTTGAAGGTACCATCACCAAATGGCTCAAGAAGCCCGGGGATAAGGTTCAGCGCGACGAGCCGCTGTTTGAGATCTCGACCGATAAAGTCGACGCAGAGATCCCGTCGCCCACTTCTGGCGTGCTCCAGGAAATCAAAGTCACCGAAGGCAACACCGTCCAGGTGAACACAGTTGTTGGCAGCATTGCTGCCGATGGCGAAGCTGCCGCCTCTCCTGTAAAACCGACAGCAACGAAGGCGGCCGAAGCCGCTCCCACTCCCGCGAAGTCAGCGGCTCCCGCTCCGCCTGCTCCCACGCCTCCCGAGCCAACGGCGGCAGCCGAGCCATCCCACGAGGAAGAAGGTGACGGCGATCGTACTCGCTCTTCACCGCTGGTCCGTCGTCTCGCTCGCGACAATAAC
>Ga0207657_10008468_pt1 | contig 10432 bp, 5 predicted proteins | sample KBSC33metaG_FD_184316 | JGI IMG/M metagenome (GOLD analysis project Ga0207657, IMG submission 184316) | Corn rhizosphere microbial communities from Kellogg Biological Station, Michigan, USA - KBS C3-3 metaG (SPAdes) (version 2) | ecosystem: Host-associated > Plants > Roots > Rhizosphere > Soil ... | reverse complement strand
GCGCCTCGCCGACATGGAACGGAACGGCGCGCTCGGATCGCGCAGGAGGGCCTGCGGCGTGCGTCGCGGCTTGCGTGGGCGGTTTGATGGAGACCGGGTGCACGCTCGCGGCGATCGCGACGAGCGCGGCCGCCACGAGGGTCGTTTTCATTTTCTCGCGATAGTATATTTCACATGGATTCTCCGCCGACTCTCACGCCAGCGGACGCGATGATGCCGCTCGGCGTCTCGGGATACACATTCGCCGATCTGCACGATCCGGAACGTCTCGCCTCTCTGTACGAACGCTTCTGCGAGGAGGTCGCCTCCACCGATCCCGCGTTGTGGCGCGAGTGGGACGCGTACCGCGCGGCGCCAGACGCGCTTGCCGGCTCGCCGATCGCGCTCTCGAATCTCCTCGTAGCGATGGCGCCGCACGTGAGCCGCTTCGTCACGCGATTGTTTCAGGTCGGCCCCCGCGTGGAGGCGCTGGCGCGCGCGACGCGCGATCAGGACGATCTCTTCCGTTTCAAAGTGGACTTCGTACGCCGCCGCGCGCTGCCGCTCGTCAAGGGCGGCACGCACGTCCCGGCGAGCGCCGAGGATGATGAGGCCGTCGCTCGATTGACGGCCGGCGCCTCGCGCGACGATCTCGAGCTGGCGATCGCGCGCGCCGGCTGCGCGCTCCTCGACGCTGAAGCCGCGCAGCGGCAATCGAACCCAACGAACCCAACGAACCCCGATATCGAGTCGCTGAAACGCTGGTGCGCGGCTCGTCTCCACGATCCGGCCTACAGGAGTTGGGTGATTTTCCGGTTTCCCGAGACGCTCGACTACTGGCGTCTGGTCGACGTGCAGCGGCCGGACGCGCAGTTGCCCGAAGCGATGATCGGCCCAGATTATCGCCTGCGGCGGCGCGATGGCTTCGCACTGACCGACGCGCGCATGAAGCCGCGCGACGTGCTGAGCGAGATCCATTACTGCGTGCTGTGCCACGAACGCGACAAGGACTCCTGCTCGAAAGGCATCCACGCGAAGGATGGCGCGATCGCCGTGAACCCGCTGGGAATCGAGCTGAACGGCTGTCCGCTGGACGAGAAGATCTCGGAGATGCACACGCTCCGCAAAGCGGGAGACGCGATCGGCGCGCTCGCGCTGGTGATCGTGGACAACCCGATGTGTCCCGGCACCGGCCACCGCATCTGCAATGACTGCATGAAAGCGTGCATTTACCAGAAGCAGGAGCCGGTCAACATCCCGCAGATCGAAACGGGCGTGCTGACCGACGTGCTGCAGATGCCGTGGGGCGTCGAGATATACGGTCTGTTGACGCGCTGGAATCCGCTCAACGTCCGGCGTCCGCACGCGTTGCCGTACAACGGCAAGAACGTGCTCGTCGTCGGGCTCGGTCCCGCCGGTTATACCCTGGCCCACTATCTCGTGAACGAAGGCTTCGGCATCGTCGGCATCGACGGTCTGAAGATCGAGCCGCTGCCGCAGGAGCTCACCGGCGTCAACGGCTCGGCGCCGCGGCCCGTTCGCGACTGGAGCGAGATCTACCGTGCGCTCGACGACCGTGTGCTCGAGGGATTCGGCGGCGTGTCGGAGTACGGCATCACGGTGCGGTGGGACAAGAACTTCCTGACGCTGCTGCACCTCACGCTGGCGCGGCGGCGCGGTCTGAAGATGTACGGCGGCGTCCGCTTCGGCGGCACGATGCCGATCGAGGACGCGTGGGGCTACGGATTCGATCACGTCGCGATCGCCACCGGCGCCGGCCGGCCGACGATCATCGACATGAAGAACAACCTGATTCGCGGCATCAGGAAAGCGAGCGATTTTCTGATGGCGCTGCAGCTGACCGGTGCATTCAAGCGTGAGGCGCTCTCGAATCTGCAGGCGCGGGTGCCGGCGCTGGTGATCGGCGGCGGCCTCACCGCAATCGACACCGCGACCGAGCTGATGGCCTACTATCCGCTGCAGGTCGAGAAGACGCTGCAGCAGTACGAGACGCTCGCGGCGGAGATCGGCGAGGCGCGCGTGCGCGCGTTCTACGACGCGGAAGAGATCCAGCTGCTCGACGAATATCTGACGCACGGCCGCGCCGTTCGCGCCGAGCGTGCGCGTGCGTCGGCGGCCGGCGAGCCTCCTGATTTCGTTCCGCTGGTGCGCGCGTGGGGCGGCGTCACGATTGCCTATCGCAAGCGCATGGTCGACGCGCCCGCGTATCGCCTGAATCATGAGGAGGTCATCAAGGCGCTCGAGGAGGGCATCGTCTTTGCCGAAAACCTGAATCCGGTCGAGGCCGTTCCGGACGCGTACGGCGCGGTGAAAGGGATGATCTTCAGGCGGCAAGGGCGGGAAGGGCGGGAAGGGCGAGACGCGCAGGAAGGCACCGTGACGCTGCCGGCGCGGACCGTGCTCGTCGCCGCAGGGACGACGCCGAACGTCACGTACGAGAAGGAGTGCCGCGGCACCTTTCAGCTCGACGCGAAGAAGAAATTCTTTCAGCCGCACGCCGTGTCGCGCGCCTCGGACGGACGCTTCCACCTCACGTCCGACGCCAACGGCTTCTTCACGTCCTACGAAGCCGACGGCAAGTTCGTCACATATTACGGCGACAACCATCCGCGGTATGCGGGCAACGTCGTGAAAGCGATGGCGTCGGCAAAGGATGGATTCCCGCACGTCGTCGGTCTCTTCGCTGACGCGCTCGCCTCGCTGGACGCCTCGGCGCAGCCGGCGCGCGATCGGGCGTGGCGCGCCTTCGTCGAGCGGATGGACGACGACCTCACCGCCCGCGTCGAGGACGTCGTGCGGCTGACGCCGACGATCGTCGAAGTGATCGTCAGGGCGCCGGCGGCGGCGCGGCATTTTCATCCTGGCCAGTTCTACCGTCTGCAGAACTACGAGTCGGCGGCGCGGCGCAGCGGCGGACGTCACGGCGCGCCGCTGCTGATGGAAGGCATCGCGCTCACCGGCGCGTGGGTCGACAAGGAGCAAGGCCTGCTCTCGATGATCGCGCTGGAGCTCGGCGTGTCGAGCCGCCTCGTGGCGTATCTGAAGAAGGGCGAGCCGGTCGTCGTGATGGGTCCGACAGGCGCCCCGACCGAGATTCCCGAAGCACAGCAGGTGCTGTTGCTCGGCGGCGGCCTCGGCAACGCGGTGCTGTTCTCGATCGCCAAAGCGATGCGCGATGCCGGCAACAGGGTGATCTACTTCGCCGGCTACAAAAGAGGCGAGGATCTCTTCAAGCGAGAGGACATCGAGGCGGCGACCGATCAAGTGATCTGGAGCACCGATACCGGCGCCGCGATCGCGCCGGGCCGTCCGCAGGACGCCCACTTCCGCGGCAACATCGTCGAGGCGATGCTCGCGTACCAGCGCGGCGATCTCGGCGAGCGCCTCGTGCCGCTGGACACCGTCGATCGCATCATCGCCATCGGCTCCGATCGCATGATGGCAGCCGTGAAGGCGGCTCGCCGCGGCGTGCTGGCCGCGCACCTGAAACCGGAGCACGTCGGCATAGCCAGCATCAATTCCCCGATGCAGTGCATGATGAAAGAGGTCTGCGCGCAGTGCCTGCAGAAGCACGTCGATCCGGCGACCGGCGCCGAATCGATCATCTTTTCCTGCTTCAACCAGGATCAGGAGATGGATCGCGTCGACTTTCCGAACCTGGCCGCCCGGCTGCGCCAGAACACGGTGCAGGAGAAGCTCTCGAACCTGTGGCTCGATCACCTGCTCGCCGGTCAGGGATTTCCGCACGTGTAGGGCCGCGGCAGACGATCTTTTCGTCCTGTGAGGCGGCGACCGGAAGTACACTCGCCCCCAATGCTGCGTCTGCTTCTGACCGTTCTCGCGTTGGCCGCCTCGATCGCCCCGGCCAGCGGCGCCACGAGATCGTTCGAGCCAGACATCAACGGGATCGCGGCGCTTCGCGGCGAGCCTCGTCTCGTCAGCGCGGCGGGGACGACCCGCGCCGACACGCCGCTGCTGACGATCGAGAATCCATCGGCCTTCGATCCCGACGGCGCCAAGCTGCGCGTCGTGTTCGTCGGCGGCCTCGATGGCGACGATCGATCGGCGCGGGCCGTCATCGCCGCGGTTCGCTGGTTCAAAGCGGCGGCACCGGCGGCGATCCGCGCGCGATGGAACGCGAGCGCGCTGCCGCTCGCCGATCCCGACCACCATGCGGCCAGCCGTCCGTTCGTGTTTCCGCCGGACGCCGGATTTTTCGACGATAAGGAGCAGCCCGAAAGCCGCTACATCTGGCGCTGGGTCGTGTACCAGGCGCCGGATCTCGTCATCGACGTCCGATCCGACGACGCCGCGTCGGATTCGCTGAAGGACGCGCTGTCGGCCGAGGATGCATCCGGCCTCGGCGCCGTGCCCGTGACCGTCGTGCGCTCGCGCGATCTGCTGCGCGCGTTGCCGAAGCTTCTGACCGCTCCGCGCGGCCGCTCGGCCCTCCACGCGGCACTGGCCGAGCGCGTTGCGCGCACACCGCTCGCGATCGCGCGCCTGCTCGCGCAGCGCTATCCGCAGAAGCCGAGCATGAGCTATATCTCGTCGGTCGCGTGGGTGAACACGCTGCGGCTCGCGATGATCACCGGCGACGACGCGTGGCGCGTGAAGGTTCGCGACCAGACGCGTCCCTGGATCGCCGGCGCTGCCGTGCTTCCGGATGATCAGAAGCTCCTCACGTCGCTGGCCGGCTACATGATTTTCGGCGAGATCGCGGTGGCCGACGGCAACACCACGGCGCGCGCACTCCTGCGTGACAGCGCGCGAATCGCGTCGGCTCAACAGCCCGATGGAATTTACGCTGCGGGCCGCGGGTGGACCGACGATATGTTCATGGCGACCGCGCCGCTGGTCCGCGTCGGCGACGGACACCTCCTTGACCTCGCGGGGCGACAGCTCATCGATTACGCGTCACGATTGCAGCGTCCCGATGGAGTGTTTCTGCACGCCGTCGATGGGCCCGTCGCGTGGGGGCGAGGCAATGGATTCGCCGCGCTTGGACTGATGGAAGCGCTGTCTGCGATGCCGCCGGCGCAGCCGCCTCGCGCGGAGCTGCTGTCGATTTATCGCCGTCAGATGGCGGCGATGAAGACGAACCAGGCGCCCGACGGTGCGTGGCGGCAGATCATCGATGAACCGGGCGCGTATCGCGAGGAGACCGCGACCGCGATGCTGCTATCCGCGATGGCTCGTGGGATCCGCCTCGGTTGGATCGATACATCGTATCGTCCCGTCGTTCTTCGCGCATGGCGCGCACTTTCCGCGCACGTCGTCGAGGATGGCTCGCTGATCGATGTGTGTACGGGCACCGGCGCCGGCCCGACGCCGCGTTATTACCTCGATCGGGCCGCGATTGACGGTGCCGACGATCGCGGCGGCGCGATGGCGCTGCTGGCGTCGATCGAGATGTACGAGCTGCAGCGGCGGCGTCAGTAAGTTCCGGCGTCGCCTTCCACCCACCACAATTCAATGGTCCAGGTTTTGCCTACTGAGCGGCTGCCGTGCCGCTTCTGGTCCCTGCTCAGTTCAGTCGAAGAACGCTCCCGGCGATAGTTGTTGGGCTAGGCGTCATTATGGCCGTGCTCGCGTGCCGATCCGGCGATGCGGCGCTCGCGGCCCCATCCAACCACGCGGATACCCGTGAGGTCATCGTCCGCGGCCCGCAGTGGGCGCAGGGCGTGACGGTCTCGCCGCAAGACGTGCTAATCGTTCCACCACCAGCGCGCTACGACGAGTGGCGCGTGCAGATCGCGAGCGACGCGATCGTTCGTCTGCTGACGTCCGGCGATCGCGTGCGGCGTCCCGGGGCGGATGGCTGGCGGCTCGAGGCGGTGGACCGCGGCCATACGACGGTGACGTTCATCCCGTTTGTCCCTCTCGGCAAAGAAAGTTCCGCGCCGAACGAACCCCATTTCACGTTGCGAGTCACGGTGCGATGACCCGGATGAAGCCCTCCGTTCCTGTTGCGATTCTGCTCGGCGTCGTCGTCACCTGTCTGAACGTAGCGCTGATCACGCGCGGCGCCGACTCCCGCGCCGGCAGCGGCGAAGAGCCGGCGACGTTCGGAAACGGCGCGCTGCACTTCCGGTTGATGCAGCTCACGGATCGCTTTGGCCGCATCCCGATCGATGCGTATACGCGCGCGAAGCAGCACGTGGAGACGATGAAGGCGCGCACACGAGCGCGAAAGGCGGCGCGCGAGATGGCCGCGATGGCATCCCCGAGCGCTGGAGCATCGACATCATCGATGACGATGACGGCGGCTGCTGCCGCGCAGAGTACGAGCGACGAACCGATTCATCGCGGCGCGTGGCGCTGGCTCGGACCGGGCAACATCGGCGGGAGGATCCGTTCGCTGGTGATCAATCCGACGAATCCAGACGTCATGCTCGCCGGCAGCGTCGGCGGCGGCATCTGGAAGACGATGAACGGCGGCGTCGACTGGTTTGCGGTCGATGATTTCATGGCGGTGCTGTCGGTGTCCTCGATGGTGATGGACCCGACCAACCCCAGCGTCATCTATGCCGGGACCGGCGAGGGCTACAACAACGGCGACGCGATCCGCGGCGCCGGTATTTTCAAGAGCACCGACGGCGGGAACACGTGGACTCAGCTTGCCGCGACGGCCAGCGACGCGGCGTTCTGGGCGGTGAACCGCCTGGCGCTGTCTCGCGACGGACAAGTTCTGCTCGTGGGCACCGGCAGCGGCACGTATCGCAGCACGAACGGCGGCGCCACCTTCGCGCGAATCGCGTCAGGCATCTCGAGTCAGGACATTCAGTTCGATCCGTCCAGCAGCCAACGCGCGATCGCCTCGGGGTGGGGCAGCATCGCGTGGACGCGCGACGGCGGAGTCACGTGGCAAACCGCCGGCGGACTGCCGTCCACGCTGGATGGCCGCATCGAGGTCGCGTACGCGCGCAGCGCGCCCAATGTGATCTACGCCTCGGTGGACGACCAGGGCGGCGCGCTGTATCGCAGCGATGATGGCGGCGCGACGTTCGCGTTCGTGTCAGCCGGCGACCTGCTCGAGAATCAAGGCTGGTACGACAACGCGATCTGGGTCAATCCGAAGAACGCCAACGATCTGATTGTCGGCGGAGTGCTGCTCCACCACAGCTTCGACGGCGGCCACACATGGCGCACGCTCACCGGCCTGCACGTCGATCAGCACGCGATTGTCGAACCGCCGAACTACGACAATGCCACGAATCGCACGCTGTTCGTCGCCAACGATGGCGGCGTATACAAGACGTCTGACATCCGTCCCGCGTCTGGCGATCCCGAGTTCATCGCGCTGAACAACAATCTCGGCGTGACGCAGTTCTACAGCGGCGCAGGGAGCCCGATCGGCGTGATCGTTGGCGGGACGCAGGACAACGGGACGCTGCTGTACAAACCGGCGTCGGGAACGATTTGGTCTCAGGCGCTCGGCAGCGACGGCGGCACGACCGCCGCCGATCCGGCCAATTCGTCGTACCTGTATAGCGAGACGATCTATCTGTCGCTGTACCGCAGCGTCAACGGCGGTGCCGGTTTCGCTCCGATCACGCAGGGCCTCGCCGACGCCGGCACCAACGCCAACTTCATTGCGCCGTTCGTCATCGATCCCAACGACGCCAATCGGATGCTCGCCGGCGGTGCCAGCCTCTGGCGCACCGATACGCTGAAAGCCACGACGCCGGCATGGTCCGCGATCTCCGGCGCGAGCACCGATTACATCAGCGCCATAGCCGTCGCGCCCGGCAACTCCGACATCGTCTGGGTCGGCCGCTCGTTCGGCCGCGTCTATCGGACGCACAACGGCACCGCGGCGTTGCCCACCTTCCAGACGATGAAGGTGCCGACCAACGCGAACTTCATCACCCACATCACGATCAGTCCGTTCGACGCGAATGTCGTGTACGTCACCACCGGCAGCTTCGCTCCCAGCAATGTCGTGAAAACGATTGATGGCGGTCTCACGTGGACCGATGCCACGGGCACCGGCGCGACGGCGCTGCCGGAAGCGCCCGTCCATGATCTGGCGATCGATCCCGAGCATCCCGACACGATTTACGCGGCCACCGAGGTCGGCGTCTTCGTCAGCGACGATGGCGGCCAGAGTTGGGAACTGCCGCAGGACGGCCCGGCGAACGTCTGTGTGGATCAACTGTTCTGGATGGGCACGACGCTCGTGGCCGTGACGCACGGCCGCGGGATGTTCGCGGTGGAGACGGGCGGATCCGGCGCGCCGGCGATCACGCTGACGCCGACGCACATCGATTTCGGCGCCGTGGCGGTTGGATCGACGACGGCCGCGAAGACGGTCACGATCGCCAATTCGGGCACCGCCGCGCTGCACGTGCGCGCGGTCTCGCTGAGCGGATCGGAGTCCGGCGAATTCAGCCTGAGCGCCACCGCGTGCGTCGGCGCCACGCTCGCACCGGGCGCGACGTGCGCTGCGCAGGTCGCGTTCCATCCGGCCGCCACGGGAACGCGATCGACCCTCGTGTCGGTGACGAGCGACGCCACGACGACCCCTGAGGCGGTTCCCGCGAGCGGCGTGGGGGGCGCGTCCACTGCAGCCGGCGGTGCGTTGCTCCCGCCGTGGGCATCGAAAGACATCGGCGCCGTCGGGCCCGCGGGCTCCGCGTCATCGTCGAACGGAGTGTACACGCTCACTGGCGGCGGCGCGGATATCTGGGGGACTGCCGACGCGTTTCGGTTTGCGTATCAGCCGCTCACCGGAGACGGCAGCATCGTCGCGCGAGTCGCGTCGGTGCAGAACGTCGCCGCGTGGACGAAAGCGGGGTTGATGATCCGGCAGTCGCTCGACCCGTCCGCCGCGCACGCCGCCATCTACGTGACGCCCGGGAAAGGCGTGGCGTTCCAGTACCGCGCGGCCGCCGGCGGCTCTTCGTCGTACGTCGGCACCTCCGGGACGGCGCCGCGCTGGATCAAGCTGGCGCGCAGTGGCGCCGTCGTCACCGCATCGACCTCGACGGACGGATCGACGTGGACGACCGTCGGTCATGCGACGCTCGCATCGCTGCCGGCGACAGCGTTCGCCGGCCTGGTGATCTCGAGCCACGACGCGACGCGGCTCGCGACTGCGACGTTCGACAACGTCAGCGTCGCGACGACGCAAGCGCTGCCGACCGGCTGGGAGACTGCCGACATTGGTCAGGTCGGCGTCGAGGGCAAGGCGACCGAGAGCGGCGGCACGTTCACCGTCAAGGGCGCCGGCGACGACATCTGGGGCACCGCCGACGCGTTTCGGTACGTGTACCGCGCACTGCCCGGCGACGGCTCTATCGCCGCCCGAGTGGCGACCGTGCAGTACGTGCGCGCGTGGACGAAGGCAGGCGTGATGATCCGGCAATCACTCACGGCGGATTCGGCGCAAGCCTCGATGCTCGTCTCCGCGGCCAAAGGTCTCGCGTTTCAGCGGCGTCTCTCTCGCGGCGGCATGAGCGTGAACACCGGACTCGCCGGCGCAGCGCCTCGATGGGTAAAGCTCGTGCGCGTGGGGAGTGTGGTGACGGCATATACGTCCGCGGACGGCGCGACGTGGACGAAAGTCGGTCAGGATTCGCTGGCGATGTCAGGCACGGTCTGGGTGGGCCTTGCGGTGACGAGCCACGACGCGACGACGAGAGCGACCGTGACGTTCGATCACGTGACGCCGTAACGCGTGTTTTGGAGTCGCGTGTGGGTCGGCCCTGCAAGGACTCGTAGGGGCGGGCGTGTGTGCCCGCCCAATCCTCGATCGCGACGGGATCAGGCGACGTGCCAGCCGTCGCCGCGCAGCGAGTTCATCAGCTCGACCGATCGTTCGATGAGCGCCGCCGGCTCGTCGACTTCTTCGATGGACTCGTGGCCGTCCGGGTGTGTGATCACGACGCGGTAGCGGTGATCGACGCGATCGCGCGTGATCTCGTAGCGAAGCCGCGCTCCGTCCTTGTCGAAAAACCAGATCATTTCGCGTCGAGGATACAACAATGCCGCCCGCGCCGGGTGCTGTTGTTTTCAGCCGGGCGCTCTTCGTGCGCGCTCGCGCACGCTCGTGTCGCATCGAAAAACAGTGTTGCGCGGATCGGCACACGCGTCCGATCGGGACGATCAATCCGCGTCAGCGACCCGCGTACACCGCGGCGCCGAGCAATCCGGCTTCGGCGTTCAGGATCACACGGACGGGCATCGCGGCGAGCATCGCTTCGAGCGGCGGCTTCTCGCGAAAGGCGCGCATGAAGGCGCCGGTGGTAAGCGCCGGAAGAATCTTCGGGGCGATCCCGCCGCCGATGTAGACGCCGCCGGTCGCCACCGTGCGCAGCGCCATATTCCCCGCTTCGGCGCCGTACGCCTCGACGAACATGTCGAGCGCTTCCACGCAGCCCTTGCAGCGCCGCGCCAACGCCGCCGTCGAGATTTGCGCGGGCGCGTC
>Ga0207657_10008465_pt1 | contig 10434 bp, 7 predicted proteins | sample KBSC33metaG_FD_184316 | JGI IMG/M metagenome (GOLD analysis project Ga0207657, IMG submission 184316) | Corn rhizosphere microbial communities from Kellogg Biological Station, Michigan, USA - KBS C3-3 metaG (SPAdes) (version 2) | ecosystem: Host-associated > Plants > Roots > Rhizosphere > Soil ... | reverse complement strand
CGCTGCTCGGGACCGAGCCCGACCAGCGGCTCGTCCAGCACCACCAGCGACGGGCGGTTGACCAGCACCTGGGCCAGCACCAGCCGGTGCCGGGTGCCCGCGGGCAGGCTGCGCACCGGCCGGTCCCGCAGCTCGGTCAGGTCGGTGGCGAGCAGGCTGTCGGCGATCGCCTGGCCGAGCCCGGCCGCCGGCACCCGGCGCAGCCAGCCGACGTACGCCAGGAACTCGCCGACCGTCTGCCGCGGGTGGATCGACAGCGACTGGGGCACGAAGCCGAGCCGCGACCGCAGCTGCCGCCGCTGCCGCCGCTCGCCCGGGTCGAGCCCGCTGACCAGCAGCGTCCCGCTGGTGGCGGTCCTGGCCGCGGTCAGCAGGGCGAGCAGGGTGGACTTGCCGGCACCGGTCGGACCGAGCACGCCGACCACCGGTCCGCCGACCGAGAAGTGACCGTCGAGGAGTCCCCACCGCCTCGGGCCGTACCGGTAGGCGAGGTGGGAGGCTGCGAGCATGGAAGTCCCTTCCGCGTGCTTGCGGGGCCCCCAATGCAACAACCCTAGGGCAGCGACACATCCCCGCTGAAGGGACCGAACGAGCCCGAATGGTCGTAGTACCACCGGACTCAGGCACTCGAAAGCCGCCGAACCCACCGCAGGCCGACGGACCCGACACCACGCCGGTGCCGGGTCCGTCCGCGGGTCAGGTGATCAGGGCCGCACGAGCAGCCGCACCACCTGCGGGTCGTGGTCGCTGACCTGGTCGTTGAACTCGGCGTTGAGGTGCACCGGGTCGTAGTCGAACAGCGGCACGCAGCTGCAGGCCGGGACCGCGTACGCCATCGACCTCGAGAGCAGGATGTGGTCGAGCACCTCCGAGTTGCCCTCGAAGACGTACGTGTAGCGCTCCTGGATCGGCAGCGTCCTCGGCAGGTCGACCAGGTGCCCGGTCGAGGTCAGCGTGTCGATCGGGGCGGAGAAGTCGAAGTCGTTGAGGTCACCGAGGACCACGACGTTCGCGTTCCGGTCGGCCGCCACGATCTGGTCGACGAAGTCCCGCACCTCGGTCGCCTGCTGCACCCGCTGCACCTGCGAGGGCTGCTGGATCGGCTGGAACCGCCCGTACAGCGGGTCGTCGCCGCCCTTGGAGACGAAGTGGTTCGCGATCACGAAGATCGTCCGGCCGCGCCAGCGGAACTCGCCCGCCAGCGGCTTGCGGCTGTCGGTCCAGGCCGCGCTCGTCGGGTCGATCCGGCCCGGCGAGAACGACAGGTGCGGTCGACCGGCCGGGTCGCGGGTGACCGTGGTGGCCGCGGTCGGGGTGCCGCCCGGCCGGTCGACGAACGACAGCCCGCGGTCGGTCCGGAACAGGAACACCACCCGGATGTTGCCGCCCGGCTGGCCGCCGTCGGCGTCGTCGACCGGGTCGATCTCGCGGAACTGGTACGCCGGCCCGCCGGCCGCGGTGATCGCCCCGATCAGCTTGCCGATCGTCTGGTCGGCCGCGACCACGCCGTCGTCGACGGCGCCGGTGTTGTCCTGGATCTCCTCCAGCGCCAGCACGTCCGGCGCCTGCAGGTTGTGCACCGCGTACTGGGCCAGCGTGTCGAACTTGGTCTGCGGGTCGCTCGGGGCGAGGTTCTCCACGTTGAACGTGGCCACCGACAGTTGCAGCGCGTTCGGCTTCGCGGTGACCTCACGCTGCAGGCCGCCGCTGACCAGCGTCGGCGCCACGCTCGGCAGCAGCTCGAAGTTGCCGAAGTTGTAGTCGACGACGCCGACCGTCGCTCCGGCGTACGAATCGCCGACGTTGGCCCGCGGGACGTCGACCAGGGTCGGGGCGAGCACGATCCGCTCCGGGTTCGGGTCGTTCGCCTGCAGCACGATGCCGCCGCGCCGGGTCCGTACGGTCGAGCCCGGCGGGACGACCGAGGTCTCGCCGAACCGGTTCGTCGGGCCGACCACCTGCGCGTCGGTGATCGAGATCCGCATGCCCTCCAGCGACTCCCAGAAGTCCAACCCGTCGCCGGCCGGGTCGAAGGCGGTCTCGGTCTTCTCCACGTCGCCGTTCGCGTCGTTCTCGATCACCGTCTTCGGCACCGCCCGGCCGCCCGGACCCACCACGGTCGGCGCCGGCAGCGCCTGGCCGGAGGCGGTGACCGTGACGGCCGGGCTGGTCAGCTCGGTGGTGCTGAGGTTGGTCGCGGCGCCGCCCGGGCGGAACTCGGAGACCGTGCCGGTCACCGTGACCGCGTCCCCGACCGCGACGGCCGGCGCGGTGCGGGTGAACACGAACAGGCCCTCGCTGGTCGCCGCGTCGGCGTCCGGGGTCGGGTCCTGGAACCAGAAGCCGTTGGTCGACAGCGTGGTCACCACGCCCGGCACCTCGGCCACCTTGACGCCGGCCTCCGGCGAGACCTGGGCGGCGCCCTGGATGTCGTGGATGCGCAGGCCGGGCACGCCCGGGTCCGGCGGCGTGCCGCTCCCGCCGGTGTTGCGCGGGTTCGGGTCGCCGGCGGCGAAGTCGGCTGCGTTGTTGTCCGTGTCCGGACCGTCGCCGCGCAGGTCGGCGGTCGTGTTGCCGAGGCCGGGGGCGGCCGCGGTCTCGAAGTCGTTGGCCGTGCCGTAGCCGACGAAGTCGCGGACGCCGGCGGCGGCGTCGCAGTCGGCTCCGCAGGTCAGCGCCGTCGTGGCGGTGACCAGCGCGACCTTGCCACTGGCGGCGGCCATGGCGGTCGAGCCGGTCGCGTCCGGCGTCGGCAGCGCAGCGGTCCCGGCGGCGCCGGCGGCCTCCTGCACCAGGTAATGCCCGCCGGCCGGGATGCTTCCGGACAGCGCGGTCACCTGGTAGGAGGTGCCCGCGGCCGACGCGTACTGCACCGACCAGCCGGCGAGGTCGACTGCCGCCGCGGACGTGTTCCGCAGCTCGATGAAGTCGTTGGTGAGCGTGGCGCCGGCGTTGCCGCCGCCCCCGTACACCTGGCTGATCGCGACGTCCGCCGACGCGGCCGAGGCGGGTGGCCCGGCGACGGCGAGGACGCCGGTCGCGAGCAGGACAGATGCGGTGACCGCGACCATGCGCGGCGTGACTGGACGCACCGGCCATTACTAGCAGGGACGGGGCGCCGGCGTCACGAACCGGCGGTGAAAAGGAGGTGCCGGGCTCCACCTGGCCGGTCGCCGCGGGTAGCGTCTGCGCATGGCCTCGCCGCACGTGGACCTGCACGTGGGGGACCGGGTCGTCCGGATCACCAACCCCGACCGGGTCTACTTCTCCGCCCTCGGCAAGACCAAGCTCGACGTCGCCAACTACTACATCGCGGTCGGCGAGGGCATCGTCCGGGCCCTGTACGAGCGGCCGTGCATGCTGCACCGGTTCCCGGAGGGCATCGACGGCGACAAGGTCTACCAGAAGCGGCTGCCGAAGGGCGCGCCGGAGTGGGTGCAGACCGTGCAGGTCGCGTTCCCGTCCGGGCGGACCGCCGACGAGCTGTGCGTGACCGAGCTGGCCAGCGTCGTCTGGGCGGTGCAAATGTCCACCGTGGAGTTCCACCCGTGGCACTCCCGGCGGGGCGACACCGAGCGGCCGGACGAGCTGCGCATCGACCTCGACCCGCAGCCAGGCACCGGCTACGCGGAGGCCAAGGTCGTCGCGGCCACGGTCAAGGAGGTGCTCGACGAGCTCGGCGCGGTCGGCTGGCCGAAGACCTCCGGCAACCGCGGCATGCACGTGTACGTGCGGATCCGGCCCGAGCACGGGTTCACCGTGGTCCGCCGGGCCGCGCTGGCGTTCGCCCGCGAGGTCGAGCGGCGGATCCCGACGCTCGTCACCACCGCCTGGTGGAAGGAGGAGCGCGGCGAGCAGGTCTTCGTCGACTACAACCAGAACGCCCGCGACCGCACGATCCGCTCCGCGTACTCGCTGCGCGGCGAGCCGGGCGCCCACGTCTCCACGCCGCTCACCTGGGACGAGGTGCCGTACGCGGACCCGCGCGAGTTCACCATCGACACCGTGCCGGAGCGGTTCGCCGAGCTCGGCGACGTGCACGCGGGCATCGACGACCACCCCTGGTCGATCGAGCCGCTGCTGGAGTGGGCCGACCGGGACGAGCGTGACCGCGGCCTCGGCGACGCGCCCTACCCGCCCAACTTCCCGAAAATGGAAGGCGAGCCGATGCGCGTCCAACCGAGCCGCGCGCGCCGGCGGGACTAGGCCGCGCCGGCGGGACTAGGCCTAAGCCGGCCGGCTGGTGAGGAAGCGCCAGATCACCTGGCGGGCGGTCGCGTCAGGGTCGACCCAGCGGGTGCCGGGCCAGCGGTGCCGGAGACCGTCCCTGCGGGCAGCTCGACCCGGCCGCCGGGCCGGCAGGAGGTCCACAGCTTCACGGTCGCGGCGGCCGGCTGAACCGCCCCGGCCGGTCGGACCGTCATCAGCACCGGGTGACAGGGTGTCGACCGGAGCCGGACGAAGGGAGTCGATCATGTGCCACGACGACGACAGCAGGGCGCCGGCGCCGCCGGTGCGGGGTGAGGTGGCCGCGCACGGCGGGCTGACGCTCACCTCCGCCGACGGCACGGTCTTCTCCGCGTACGAGGCCATCCCGGCCGGCTTCCAGGCCGGCGGCGCCGGCATGGTCGTCCTGCCCGACGTCCGTGGCCTGCACCCGTACTACATGGATCTGGCCCAGCGCTTCGCCGAGGCCGGCATCCCGGCGGTCGCGATCGACTACTTCGGCCGGACCGCCGGCACCACGGCGCGCGACGACGAGTTCGAGTACATGCCGCACGTGCAGCAGGTCGACCCGGCCAACGTGCGCGCGGACGTGGCCGCCGCGATCGAGCGGCTGCGCTCCGGCGCCGGCGCCGGACCCATCTTCACCGTCGGGTTCTGCTTCGGCGGCAGCCACTCCTGGCGGCTGTCGGCCACCGACCTCGACCTGGCCGGTGTGATCGGCTTCTACGGCCGGCCGGTGATGGTCAACGACGTGATCGACGCGATGCACATCCCGCTGCTGCTGCAGATCGCCGGCGCCGACGCGGCGACCCCTCAGGAGGAGTTCGCCGAGTTCGAGCGCAAGCTCACCGCGCAGGGCGTCGAGCACGACATGAAGGTGTACGAGGGCGCGCCGCACTCGTTCTTCGACCGCTCGTTCGCCGAGTGGAAGGACGCCGGCGCCGACTCCTGGCGCCGCATCCTCGACTTCATCGCCAGCCACTCCGGCCACTCCCGGGTCGGCACCCCGGCCTAGGAGGCGGCGCAGGTCGCGTTCGCGGCCGGGACCTTGAGGCTGACGAGGTAGGCGTCCACCGCCGCGGTCACGCACGTCGTCTTCGGGTACGCGGTGTGCCCCTCGCCGCGCCAGGTGAGCAGCCGCCCGGAGGCGAGCGTGCGGGCCAGCACCTTCGCCGACGCGTACGGCGTGGCCGGGTCGTTGACGGTGCCGATCACCAGCACCGGCGGCGCCCCGGCGGCCCGCACCGTCGGCAGCGGCTCGCGCGGTGCCCGCCACTGCTGGCAGGTGAGCAGGCCGAGCGCGAGCGAGCTGCCGAACAGCGGATACTGCTTGCGCCAGGACGTGAGCGCCCGCTGCACGGTCGCGTCCGGCACCTTCTCCGCCGAGTCGGCGCAGTTGATCGCCGTGTTGGCGTCGATGAGGTTGGTGTAGTGGCCCTTGTCGTCGCGCTGGTTGTAGCGGTCGGCCAGCGCGAACAGGCCGCTGGAGTTTCCGTTGTCGGCGTCCGCCAGCGCCGACTCCAGCGCGGCCCAGTCGCCCCGGTCGTACAGGGCGGAGACGATCGCCAGCAGCACCGGCCCGGCGGTCGCTTTCCGGCCGCCGCTGCCGCCCGGGATCGGTGACCGCCTCGCCTCGGCCAGGATCCGCGTCACCGTGGCCCGCGGGTCCGGCCCGATCAGGCAGGCCGCGTTGCGGGTCTTGCAGTCGGCCGCGAACTGGTCGAACGCCCGCTCGAAGCCGGCCGCCTGGGTCTGTGCGGAGGCGAGCTCGCCGGCCTTCGGGTCGACCGCCCCGTCCAGCACCAGCGCCCGCACCCGCTTCGGGAACAGCTGCGCGTAGACCGAGCCGAGCCTGGTCCCGTACGAGTAGCCGAGGTAGGTCAGCCGGCCGTCGCCGACCGCCTGCCGGACCAGGTCGAGGTCGCGCGCGGTCTCCTCGGTGTTGTAGTGCTGCAGGTCGTCGCCGTACTTGGCGACGCAGTCGGAGGAGACCTGGCCGGCCAGCTTCGCCTGCGCCGCGAGCGCGTCCCGCCCGTCCGGGTCGAGCTGCAGCGACCGGTCCTTGAGCTGGTCGGAGATGCACTCGACCGGCGCCGACAGCCCGACTCCGCGCGGGTCGAAGCCGACCACGTCGAACCGCTTGAGCAGGCCGGTCGGCAGGCTCAGCCCGAGCGAGACCGCGGCGTCCGCCCCGGACGCGCCGGGGCCGCCGGGGTTGACCACCAGCGAGCCGATCCGCTTCTGCTGACCGGCCAGCCGGACCCGGATCAGCAGCAGGTCGATCGCCTTGCGGGACGGGTCGCGGTAGTCCAACGGCACCCGCAGCCGGCCGCAGCCGAACGAGAGCGGCCGGTCGCCGCCGGGGGACTCGCGGATCTGCGCCCGGATCACCGCGCTGCAGTCCTGGAACGTCACCGGCGAGATCGTCGGCTGGGCCGGCGCCCTGGTCGTCGGTGCCGGTGCGCCCGGCCTGGTCGGGACCGGGTCGCCGGCGTACCGCCCGTTGCCGTCCACCGAGGAGCAGCCCGCCAGCACGAGGGCGGCGGCGAGGGTCAGCAGCAGGGCACGCGAGGTCCGGCGCACCGGCACACCCTAGGCCACTCGGGCACACCCGGCCCCAGCTAGGAGAGCAGGCTGGACAGGTCGTACGAGACCGGCACCTCGAGCTGCTCGTACGTGCAGGAGGTCGGATCGCGGTCGTCCCGCCACCGGACGAAGTGGGTGGTGTGCCGGAACCGGGTCCCCTCCATGTGGTCGTACCGGACCTCGACCACCCGCTCCGGCCGCAGCGGCTCCCAGGACAGGTCCTTCTTGGCGTTCCAGCGCGACTGCGCGCCCGGCATCCGGCCCTCGAACTGGGCCTGCGCCTCGGCCCAGTCCCGCCACGGGTGGCCGTCCAGCGCGTTCTCCCGCCACGGCGCCAGCTCCTCGACCAGCTCGGCCCGGCGCTTGGCCGAGAAGCTCGCGACGACGCCGACATGCTGCAGCCGGCCGTCGTCGGCGTACAGGCCGAGCAGCAGCGAGCCGAGCAGCGGCTGCTCGGGCGTGCTCGTCTTGTGCCAGCGGAAGCCGGCCACCACGCAGTCCGCGGTCCGTTCGTGCTTGATCTTGAACATCGTCCGCTTGTCCGGCTCGTACGGGCCGTCGACCGGCTTGGCGACGATGCCGTCCAGGCCGGCGCCCTCGAAGGTGGCGAACCACTCCCCGGCCAGTGCCGGGTCGTCGGTCACGCTCGTGCGGTGCACCGGGCTGGTCACGTGCGCGAGCACCTCGTCGAGCTTCCTGCGCCGCTCGCCCAGCGGAGTGTCCATGTAGGACTCGTCGCCGAGGGCGAGCAGGTCGAAGATCACCAGGCTCGCCGGGGTCTGCTCGGCCAGCAGGTCGACCCTGGACTTGGCGGGGTGGATGCGCTGCAGCAGCGCCTCGAAGTCGAGCTTGTCGCCGGCGGCGATGACGATCTCGGCGTCCACCACGCAGCGCTCCGGCAACTGCTCCCGCACCGCGGCCACGACCTCGGGGAAGTACCGGGTCATCGGGCGCTCGTTGCGGCTGCCGAGCTCGACCTCGTCGCCGTCGCGGAACACGATGCAGCGGAAGCCGTCCCACTTCGGCTCGTAGAGGAAGCCGGGACCGTCGGGCACGTCCTTCACCGACTTGGCCAGCATCGGGGCCACCGGCGGCATCACGGGCAGGTCCATCGGGTCATTCTGCCTGTCGGGCGACCGCGTACCGGGTGAACAGCGCGCCGTCCTCCTCGAGCAGGCCGGCCAGGGCGAGGGAGACCGCCGGGTGCAGCGGTCCGGACTCGATCCGACCGGGGCCGGGACCGGCCAGGATCGGCGACAGGGTCAGGCACAGCTCGTCGACCAGGCCGGCGCCGATCAGCGAGGCGAACAGGTTCGGGCCACCCTCGCAGAGGATCGGGCCGCGCCGGTGCAGCCGGCCCACCCCGCTCGCCAGGTCGTCGACGACCATCACCTCGGCGCACCGCTCCAGTTCCGCGCGCCGGTCGGCGGGGGAGTCCGGCCCGGTGACCACGACCGGACGGACCGGAGGGTCGACGAACAGGCTGGAGCCGAGGTCGAGCTCCAGGCTGCGGGTCACGATCGCGAACGTGGGCCACTCGCCCCGTCCGGTGGCCTGCCGGCGGGCCCGGCGCTCGGCCGAGAACCGGGGATAGCCGTAGCCCTCGTTCCGGACGGTGCCGGCCGCCACCAGTATCACGTCGGCCAGGTCGCGCAGCAGCTGGAACACCCGCTGGTCGCCCGGGCCGCCGAGGCCGCCGGACGCGCCGTCCAGGGTGACCGCGCCGTCGGCGCTGGAGACGAAGTTGACCCGCAGGTGCTCGCCGGCTGGCACCGCGTAGATGCGGACAAGGTCGTCGTCGGTGAGGTCCTCGGCCGGTTCCGGCAGCAGCTCGCGCACGCGGGTCATCCCACCAGATCGACAGCCCTGGCAGCATGGGGTGGGTGACCGCTCCTGACGCCCGGTTCGCGCTCGGCCTGCACCGGCTGGTGGCCGCCGACCGGGACCGCAGCTTCGCCTGGTCGCCCTACTCGGTGGCCTCCGCGCTGGGTGTCGTCGGTGCCGGCGCCCGCGGCCCGACCCGGGACGAGCTGGCCGCGGTCCTGGGCGACCTCGACGAGCTCGGCCCGGCGCTGGCCGCCGGGGCCGCGTTCCCGCCCGAGTCCGCGGTCACCGTCGGCGTCGCCAACACGCTCTGGGCCGACCTGACCCTGCCGGTCGCGGACGAGTACCTGGCCGCGGTGAAGAGGTGGCCGGGGGGCGCCGCGCGCGGCGCCGACTTCCGCGGCAACCCGGACGGGTCCCGGCAGGAGATCAATGCCGACGTCGAGCACAGCACGCGCGGGCTGATCAGCGACCTCATCCCGGCCGGGCTGGTCGACCCGGACACCAGGGCGGTCGTCGTCAACGCGCTCTACCTGCGCGCGGCGTGGGTCAAGCCGTTCGACAAGCACGCGACGCGGCCGCAGCCGTTCCGGACGCCCGGCGGGACGGTGGACGTGCCGACGATGCGGGCGACCCGGTCGCTGCCGTACGCGGCCCGGGGCGGGTGGACGGTCGTGTCGGTGCCGGCCGGGGCCGGCGTGGTGGCGGACGTGCTGCTGCCGGACGGCGACCGGCTGCCGGAGCTCGACCCCGGCACGCTGACGGAGCTGCTCGACGCGACCCGACCGCGGGAGGTGGCGCTCGAGCTGCCGCGGGTGAAGGTCCGCGGTCAGGCGTCGCTGGCCGACCCGCTGGCGACGCTCGGGATCCGCCGGCTGTTCTCCGACGCGGCCGACCTGACCGGGGTCACCGGCGGGCGGGAGGGGCTCAAGGTCGACGCCGCCATCCACAAGGCGGTGCTCACCCTGGACGAGGCCGGCCTCGAGGGCGCCGCCGCCACCGCGATGACGATGACCCGGCTGGCCGCGGTCACCACGCCGCCCCGGCCCGTCCCGGTCCGCGTCGACCGCCCCTTCTACCTGCTCATCCGCCACCGCCCCACCGGCACCCTGCACTTCCTCGCCCAGGTCACCGACCCCCGCTGACGCCACGACCGGTACGCCCGCGGGCTGACGAGACCCCGGCGGACGACCGCATCCCCCGCGAGTCCGGAGACGCGCCTAGGGTTGGGGGGTGCGGAAGCGGGTGTGGCTGGAGCTGGATCTGACCGAGGCTCCGCCGGAGGTGGTGCCGACCGATCCGCTGGCGCTGCTGCGCGGGCGGCGGCGGCCGAGCCTGCGGTCGGTGGTGGAGGCGCTGCAGGACGCCGCGGCCGACCCACACGTGGTCGGGCTGGTCGCCAAGGTCGGCGCCGGCATGCCGCTCGCCCGCGCGCAGGAGCTGCGCACCGCAGTGGTCGAGTTCGCCCGGGTGAAGCCCGCGGTGGCATATGCGGAGACGTTCGGCGAGGGCGACCCCGGCACGGTCGCCTACTACCTCGCCACCGCCTTCGGCGAGATCTGGCTGCAGCCGTCAGGGGACCTCGGCCTGACCGGGATCGCCGCCGAGACCACGTTCCTGCGCGGTGTGCTCGACAAGCTCGGGCTGGAGCCGCAGCTCGCCCAGCGGCACGAGTACAAGAACGCGGTCGACCGGATCGCCCGCTACGACTACACCGACGCGTTCCGGGAGGCGTCCACCCGGCTGGTGCAGTCCGCGTACGAGCAGGTGGTCGCGGGGATCGCGGCCGCCCGCGGG
>Ga0207657_10008464_pt1 | contig 10434 bp, 16 predicted proteins | sample KBSC33metaG_FD_184316 | JGI IMG/M metagenome (GOLD analysis project Ga0207657, IMG submission 184316) | Corn rhizosphere microbial communities from Kellogg Biological Station, Michigan, USA - KBS C3-3 metaG (SPAdes) (version 2) | ecosystem: Host-associated > Plants > Roots > Rhizosphere > Soil ... | reverse complement strand
TTTCGGCTCAACCAAGCTTGGTGAAGGTGAGCACGAGACAACCATGCCGGAGCTCCCGTTCGGCGAGGCGTAAGCTGGACGACAGCTTGATGCGCCGCTCGAAGCGGCCGTATGGGATCTCCAACCTCAATATATTGGCATTCCTGCCGGGCGACGGCAGGGGACGGGTGCCGGCGATGAGCAGCGTCTGCCCCTCGACCTCGACGCATACCGCCTCGGGTGCGACGCCGGGCAGCGCGGCGATGATCCAAAGCTGCCGCTCGGTCTCGAACACATCGATAGGCGGCTCCCATCGGGCGGTCCGCGTCCCGCCGCGCGCGGGTTCGAAGAATTGGCGATGAAGCTGCTCGGCCTGCTTGAGCAGGGTACATGCTTCCGCCCACATGTGGTTTTTCGGATCACGCATCATGCCAACCTTTAACGGTGCCTGCGAGAATTTGAGCAGGTCGATCTTAGCGCTCGGCAAGCAGCGGTGAAACGATTGAGGTCGATAAAGCGAATGGCAGATATGGCGCAGGCTTGACAGGCGGACACCCTATCTGGGTGGTCACGTCGCCTCTGACAAGGGGCGCCCAGGAGGGGCGGCTCACCTTAGGTTGGGGCCCACATCGATCGGTACCGTCGGTATTGGCGTCGGAGCTGGTGTCGGCGCAGGCGGGCGTAGGGGGCGGCAAGGGGCTGCACCACGACCGGCGTCGGCGTTGGAACGACTATCGGCGCCGGCGTGACCACGGGCACCGGCACTGCTTTGAGCCCGGCCTTGGCAATATCGCCCGCCACGCCATCGTAATAGGGCTGATCGGGATAACGCGGCGCGAGTGAAATGGATTGCCGGGTCAAGCCCGGCAATGACAATGAAACATCGTCACCTGAGGTTCGGCCCGACATCGATCGGCACCGTGGGTATCGGGGTCGGCGTCGGCGCGCGGACGGAGGAAAACCTTTGCCTCATCGTAACTGAGTCTGCTGGTGATGACCTCGAAGCGAAATCCTTGCGGAACGAGTGCGAAAGCCAACGATGAAAGAACGTCACCGGTGGGAGTGTGGTCGGCGTAGAAGTAGCGATTGATAAGGATAATGCGGCTGCGGGACCGATACCGTCATAGCGTGCTCTTTTGGGCGACAACCACGCTACGGCGCCAGTCTCGCTGAGCTCAAAAAGATGGCTGCTCGAGTCAGATTTCTCATGAACTGACTCAGTTTACTGTCATTCGCGCCGCAAAAACACTCCAGCTTTCACGTTGAAGGTTCCGTTCCGCTAGCACGCCCGTTTCAGATGCAGTTGGGTTTATTTTGAGATAGACTAGCCTTTCGGCACGCTAATGGAACGTTACCAAACGACAAAATTCAAGACCTCCCTTCAGGGGATTTCGCTATTTGCGGGTCTCGAATCTCACGTTCTTGAGCAGATTCACAAGAACTGTGCCTGGCGTTCCTACGAGCCGGGAGACTGGATCGTCAATTACCTTGATAATTCCAATGATGTGTTTTTCATTGCCAATGGGGAAGTTCGCGTCACGATCTACTCGGTTTCGGGGAAAGCAGTGAGCTTTTGCGACCTGGGCACTGGAGAGGTGTTCGGCGAGTACGCAGCCATTGACGGACAATCCAGGTCCGCGAGTGTGCAGGCTCGTTCGAGCTGTGAAATCGCTTCCCTGTCGGCAGCCAGCTTTCTAAAGTTACTGGGCAATGAGCGTGTCCTGAACGAGCTGCTACGCAAGTTGGTGAAGACTATTCGTATGCTCGACAGACGCGTGTACGAGTTTAGTACCCTGGCCGTGAATAGCCGCATTCGAGCGGAATTATTGCGAATTGCTAATTTGTCGCCACGCAAAGGCAAGTGCGCACAAATTGTCCCCGCGCCTACACATGTTGAGATCGCTAGCCGGGTTAGTACACATCGAGAGGCAGTTACCCGCGAACTTACCCGCCTCACCCGCCTGGGCATTCTCGAGCGCCAGGGCCACGTTCTAGTGGTCAAGGATGTCGACCGCTTGGAATTGATAGTTCACGACGCAGTTGGCGAATAAATCATGTTTGACATACTGTATGCTCCTAACCGGATTTAGCGCGTTCAGATAAGTAGCGGCAGCGAGGTTGGGAATTTCAGATTGTTGTCCACCGAGATTCGAGAGTAGGTATTGCAAGGGCTGAGCCATGGCAAACAACGAAAACTGGCTGTCGAAAGCCTGCCAGAGGCTGGCGTTCCACCAGGCACGACTTGCCACAATTCAGAAGGATCGAAACCAGGCTCGCCAGTCAGCACGAGGCTCATATGGTGGGGCAGTTGCGGCTTCGGAAAGCAGGACTCGGTCCCTCCACTGATGCTTCCGCCCCAATGACACCGATCGCTCAGCGGCTTAACGATGACGACATCAGGGCCGTCTCCGCCTACTTCGCCATGCTTCCACCGGCGCGATAGTCACCTGCCGTGATGAGGGGCGGCCGAAGACTTGTGTTTTAAGGGTGCACGGACATGAAGAAGGAAATATGTTCTTTTGTGTTTATGGCGCTCGCGATTTTGATTTCGCCCAACGTAGCTCAGGCACTCCCCGACGAAACAGGCGAATACACGAAATTGGGCGTGGGGAATCTTGAGTGCGGTCTATGGACACAAGCGCAACAAATTGGCGATGTGAATGCTGTTTGGTGGAAGACGCTTATCCTTGGTTGGGTCCAGGGATTTTTGAGTGCTTACAATTTCTACGTTCCTGGAACCTCTAATATCACTAAAGAGACTGATTCCCAAGGTGTTGCGCGATGGATAGACGACTATTGTCTGCACCATCGGGCTGACAGCATTTCTGATGCCGCAGAAGCTCTGGTCGCCGAGCTTCTCAGACCGCACAGAGCCCAGCTACAAGGGACCCCATTCACACCGCGGTAGCCGCATTTGCCGGACAAGATCTGCGACATGCAGAGTTGTCCGTGGCGCAGATCTATTAATCCACGATGCGCAGCACACCGCCGTGGAGTATCTGGCCAAGACAGGCTGGGGCCAGAGCACACCGCATCGAGCGTGTTAATGCACGAGGCGTCTAAGTGTACGGTTCATTTTTGCCAGTTGATTAAACAGGTCGTTATCTAATTTGACCGCCGGAGCCCACATCGGGCTCTTGAAGTAGAATGACAACCAATCTTGGATTCCTTTCATTCCCGCGCGCTTCGCGAGATCGATGAATAACGCCAGATCAAGGATAAGGGGGGCGGCTAAAATTGAATCCCTGCACAGGAAATCTACTTTGATTTGCATCGAATAGTTGAGCCAGCCCGTAATGTCTATGCTATCCCAACTCTCTTTGTTATCGCCACGCGGTGGATAATAACTGACGCTCACCAAGTGATGGAAATCCCGAAATAGTTCTGGATATAGTTCTGGCTGGACAATATGATTGAGCACCGAGAGCTTGCTCGCTTGCTTGGTCTTGAATGACATCGGATGATCGAGAACTTCGCCATCCAGATTGCCGAGGATGTTCGTTGAGAACCAACCTCTCAGGCCTAGAAGGCGCGCCTTCAGGCCTGAAGCCAGCACCGACTTGACGAAGCTCTGACCAGTCTTGAGATCTTTTCCCGCTACCGGTATCCGCTTAGCTTCTGCGAGTTGAAGAAGGGCCGGAATATCCGCGCATAGGTTGGGTGTCGCGTTGACGAAGGGAACATCGCATTTCAAGGCGGCGTACGCGTATACCATACTCGGGGCTATCGCTAAATCGTTTCTCTGCAGGCCGGCTTCGAACTCTTGTATTCCCCTGTGCACTTTAGCTTTTTCGATGAAGACCTCTGTTGACCCACACCAGATCATGACCATGCGTTCGACGCCCCTTTCGATTCGGAAACGCTCGATGTCGTTGATAAGGCCTTGGGCCAAATCCATCTTGTTCGTTTCCGACTTGATATTTGTTCCACCGCGGAGCTTTGGCACGTAGGCGGGGTCGAACACTGCCGCCATAGGCTGGATTCCTTGAAGGAATTCCTTCACCGACTCCAGATGAGTCTCGTTCAACACTCTTGCCTTCAAAGCTGCGGTGTAGCAATCGTCGGAAAATACGTCCCATCCCGCAAAGATTAAATCGGAGAGGTTCGCAAGGGGAATAAGGTCCCGGATTTTTTGCTGTTTTGCAGCTTTTCCCCATCTCATTAGGCCTAACTGAGTTACAGATCCGATCGGCACTTCCCACCCTTTCCTCACCATTTCAACACCGGCCATAAAGGTGGTGGCTACTGAACCCATTCCCGGCAGCAGCACGCCGAGCTGTCCCGACGCCGGAGCAACCTTTTTCATTCTTTATTTTTTCTGGACTCAACAATCGATCTCGCCCCCGGATCACGAGTCTTTACGACCAAGAGGACGTTTCCGTCAGTCCAATGGATTCGGTCTAAGTCCGAAAAGTTGCTAATTATGCGATCTCGAAAATTTGCAATGCTACTTTCGAGACGTTGTTTCTCGTAGAGATTGAAGGTGGAATAGTGCCTAGCGCGGGCCTTTTCGGTGAGACATTCGAGGGAACTGACTCGATCGAATTGGAAGAGCTTGATCGAGTCAAGCCGAAGGCGCGGGATATTCCGAATGGCCGCCTCCATGCTGTCAAGTGACCGGAGTCGACGTTCCAGTGTGGTGAAGTCTGGAAAGTACTTTCCCCAAATGCTTGCCGCGTTCTGAGAGGGAAGGCGGGTATAAATTACGATTGTACCGTCCTTTTTCAGAACACGTTGGGCCTCCTGCAAAAAGGCAGGAATAATAAAATGATGGATTGCATTGAAGGTGAACACCACATCGATCGAGCTCGATTCCAGAGGGAACTCGCTAGCATCAGCCAGGACGCACTTGAATCGGGATATGTTGGCGACTTGCAAGAGACGAGTGGTCTCTGCAAGCATATTCTGATTTCTATCGAGGCAGGTCAGATGAAGCTGCGGCATCGTCTGCAGTAGGAGAAGGGAATATCGGCCCGGACCGCAGCCAACGTCTACGGCGACGCAACTCTCATAATTGGAAAGCAAGGTCTTGATGTACTCGAGCGGTTGGGTGTCAGTCGTGCGAATCTCATTGTAATTGACTGCTAATTCTGAGAAATGCTCGTCAATGCTTTTCATGGTCTAGCTTTCAACTCAGATATTTTGTAGAGGCCTCCACGTCGCAATACGCATAATTTGGCAATCGCAGCTCGAGTACAAGTGGAATCAATGCCATTGGTATTACGCGGCTAAGGCGAGGTAGATGGCAGCGCTATTAGTAGGTCAGAAGCGTCGCTCTGAACTTGAGCTCGGGGAATAGCAGACCACCCTAGGTCCACAGTGAAGAAGCTCCCGTCGCACATCCGCCAGGCAATCCAAGATCTCATCAAGGATGAAGCGGGGGCATCATATCGACTTGTAGACGGGCTTTTGAGCCTCTCGTCTCGTGATGTTGAAATCACCGAACTTGGGGAAACTCAGTTGCGCCTCTGCGAAGCCGGGAAGTCACGTTCTCGATTCCGGATTCATCCTCAGGGCATGGAGATCGATAGAGAAACCGGTCTTCTCTACGTAACCGCGGTTGAAATCATCGAAAATAGAGACAAAACTCGCCAATATTGGGGTGCGGGCAGGGCACATCTCTTCGAATGCAACATTGAAGGAGAGACCGTACGATCAGTCAATCTTAGAAGCGAAAATGAAAACGAATACCACCCTAGCGGGATGGTACTCATCGACGGCGTAATGTTCATCGCTTTATCTCAGTATGGACCAGAAACGTCTGCCACAATCATTAAATTTAACCTCAAAAAGTGGACGTACGAAAAGCTGTTCAGTATTCCAGACCACGTGGGTTTGGTCGTACCCAATTTGGACGGGGACGAGCTTTTTCTCGGAACGTGGGGATCCCGCGACTATTACTGTACAGACCTAGAGGGTCATATTAAGGAAAAACGACCGACTCCATCCCCCGATGGGCTCGAGCATCAGGACGCTCAGCTGATAACGGGAAGGATAAAACGCCTAGGTAAGGTCAACCCCGAGAAGCTCGGGGCCGTCGGGCCTGAAAGAGAAACACTAATGTTGGCAACCGGAGTTACAGCTGGAGGGATGGAGCATTTCGGTCTCGATGTTGTCGATATCACGACCTGGGCGCTCAAGGCATCCCTTCGATGGTCGTCTAATCAACATTTGACAAAAGGCGGGTGGCCGCCTTTCGCGAATCCTACCTATCTTTGGATTGATTCTTGTGACCGCATTCTTGCACTCGCCATTCCGGACGACCAGAAAGCCGACAATGACACGACACTGCTCCTTTACACCCTTGGTGGGGTGAGTGATCGCTAGCAGCTCGGGGCTGCCGGGCCCAGCAGGTCCGTCCTCATATTGACCAACTCAGCCTCAATGGCGGGGCTTTTCTTCGGGCTCCAGGCATTTCCAAGTTCAGCGGCCGCCAACTGGAAACGGCTCAGGAGGAGAACCCTAGCCGCTCTCCATTAGTCGTCCAATGTCGCAAAATGGAAAAGAGAAGAAGCCTAAAACGAAGGGGCGCAGTGACCCGCTTGAGAAACTGTTTCCCCCCGCCCAGGAACCGGTGGCGGATGATCATTCCGCCAATGGCAGCTAGGAAGGGATAATGAGGCAAAAATCAATGTTTGTGTGACAATTGTCACTCCGAGGCGAAATTCACAGCAATTCCGGATAAAGTTTTTTTGCAAGTGTGGCAATTACCACCGCGCCAAATCGAGCGATGCTTTACGATTCTCCTGATGCTCAAGAAAGGTCTTGGGCGGGAATTTCGGAGGATCAGTCATGGCCCCGCAATCAGACACCACCACCCTTTACGTCCTGGTCTGCAGCTTGGCCGGCACCGTCCTGAGCCTAGCCGCAACGTGGATCGTCATTGCTCAGTCTACGCACTCGATGATCGCCTAAGCCTTTCTCTCGGCTTTGCGGGATTGATTAGATGCTGTGTCATCGATCAACTTATCGCGGATACGTCATCGGTGTGGAGTGCAAGGGCAGCATCTGGTTAATCACTGCCTCTCCGAAAACACCCGACCTTCCGATCCTGGGTTGCTACCGCTCGAAGGCGACGGCGCAATCCGAACCGGATGCTATCGCCGAGGCGAAGTACCGGGTTGATAGGGTACTCGCTGCCTAAAGCCTCTTAATTCACAGATCAGGGATGTGATGACCGTGGTGGTGGCCATGGTCGCCATGCCCTCTGTTCGGGGCTATCCGGCCTGGATGCCCGCAAGGCGACCATGTCATCAAGCGCAAGGCGGCACCCTTTTCCGGTAGCTGCCTGCCAGCGGGTTCAGCCCTTGCACTACCTGAGACATCGGCTTCCGGCATAACTACGCCGAGCACTAGCACCGGCACGACCACCAGTCCGTAGGTTACTCGCAATCTCGTGGGGCTATGACTATGACGAGCCATCTCTCGCGCATTAACAGCCTCACTTTGCAATGCGGCAAAGATGCATCGAGCATCGTAAGCGTAGGCTTTGGAAGCGAAATAACTGCTGAACTGGTTCGGCTAACGGCGCAAAAAAATTGCGACCAGGAAGCCGAGGCCCAACGCGATCCCCAGTGCTGAAAGCGGATTTCGCCTGATCGCCTCTTCAAAGTCCTCTACCGTTCTTACGACGGCATCTTGGACACGACTCAGCTGCGAGTTGGCAAGGCGACCTACCATTGAGGTCAGCTTTTGCAGGTCGTCGCGTATGTCCTCAATCCGATTAGTGAGTTCGTACGTATCAAGAGTGATGTCTTGGGTTTTTCTCTGCATCTCGACCATGGCTTGCTTCTCTAAAATGCTTCCACGTTGAACAACGAAACTCAAACTCGATTGGTTCACGCTTGTAAGGCCCTCAGTCGAGGCCCATATGACTATCACTGACAAGCGGGACCCTAGGCGCTGACGGTAAAGACTACCCTGCCAACTCCGTGGACGCCCCCTTTTCCGAAAAATCAGCAGGCCAAGCCCCCTAATTCGTGCGTGGTTCGGCGGCTGCCAGCACACGAAAACCGCCTGCGATTGTACCAAGTGAATGCTACTTCCAATCCGCAAGCTGCTGCCGAGCAAGCGCGCAAAATTTACCGCGGCGTGACGACCAAGTTCGGTCACCCTTCTCGGTCTCGACACCTCCGTTTCCGAAACCGTGCGAGCCATGGCCGAGAAGGTCGTGGATCAGAGCCGCGAAGAGGACAGCTGGCCCCCAGAGGGCCCGAACTTAAGAAGCGCTTCTAGAGCTGATCGAAGGGCTGAGAGCTCACAACGGCTGGCTCTATCCGTTTCGTCATGGCCGGTTCAGAGGCGAGCATAACCGATGACCGAGAGGAAAATAGTGCGGGACGGCCCTAGATGCCGGACAGCCAGAAACCGCGCGAAATCGCCATTGAATATAAACGGGCTTACAGCGCGCCTGCTTGATACTAGTGGCGGCCCCGCCATGGGATAAATCTGTGCCGGTCCGGGACCCAAAAATCTATTGTCCGCACTGCCGACAGCCGAATCGAATGGCCGCCATTCAATATTGGCTAACAGGTGCATCTGTTGGTGCCCACGCACGACCAGGATGCGAGAGCAGCATAAAAAGGCAGGAGGAGCAGGGTTCTTTTCAAGGAGCTGCTCCCCCTGCACCTAGGAGCCTATGGCCCGGAGGATCATTCCGCCACCGGCACCCACGCAGGGGCTAACCTGAAACGAGTCGAACTTGTTCCATTGTGAGAATTGTCACTCGGAGACGAATTTCACAGCAATTACGGAAGAAAATTTTTTAGCAGGTGTGGCAATTACCACCCCGCCAAATCGAGCGATGCTTTACGATTCTCCTCATGCTCAAGAAAGGTCTTGGGCAGGAACTTCGGAGGATCAGTCATGGCTCCGCAATCAGACACCAGCACCCTTTACGTTTTGGTCTGCAGCTTGGCCGGCACCGTCCTGAGCTTGGCCACAACGTGGATCGTCGTTGCGCATTCCTTTGTGCAGCCCATGGTCGCCTAAGTTTCCTCGGCTTCGTGGGATTGACTAAATGATGTGCTACCAATCAAATCGCGGGCACACCATAGGTGCAGAGCGCAAGGGCAGCATCTGGTTCACCGCTTCCTCCCAAAAACATTGGGGACTAGCCGATAAAGCCGCACCTGCCGATCCTGAATATCGGCTCTGAGACGAGGACGCGCGAAACGCCTGGAGGGTGCCATGACCGACAAACTAGACTTCACACCACAAGAATGGACGAAGGTTTTGGAAAGCGTAGCGCTGGTAGGCATCGCGGTTTCGGCTGCAGATCCGAACGGCTTGTGGGGCCTAACCAAAGAGGCCCTTGCTAGCAGGTCGGCCTTAATTGCTTCGAAGCATGACGGCGAGTCCAACGAACTCATCAAGGCTGTCATCACCGACTTTGAGTCGAAGGCAGGGCGATCAGTCGTGCTGGAGGCGTTGCACAAGCGGTTTGCCGGTGCCGAAACGGCTGATATTCTCCAGCGTTCACTCGAAGATCTTCGTGAGGTTTCGGCACTCCTCGGTACCAAGGCTCCCCACGACGCAGTTGCCTTCAAGGGCTTGCTGCTTGGCATTGGCCAAAAAGTGGCTCAGGCCTCCATGGAACATAGTTTCCTCGGTTTTGGGGGCGTTCTAGTAAGCGATGCCGAAAAGGCTACTCTTACAGACATTGCAACGGCCCTAGGCACAACCGTGTAGGCCAAACAATTGGTGCTAAAATTGGTTGAACAGCGAAGATCTCTATCAAGGGGAGGAAGATCATGGCGTCCGTCAATTTGATTATTGTACTGATTGTAGGCAGTGCAGTCGGTGCACTTACGGGAATGGCGATTGGGGGCGCGGTCCCTGCGCTTTATCTGGCAATGATCGCTGGTCTTTTGGCCACGATTGTTGCCGGCATCGTTCGCAACACCATCCTCACTCGAATAGGCATGGAACCCGACTCATCGGGAATGCCTAAGCTCATCATGATTTATACCGCCGTTGCCATTGACCGGCGGATTCCTGTTCGCGTGATCATCTACTCTGCGATAGCCTCTCTTGCTGGGAGCGCGGCGGCAGTACAGATCGCCAATGTGGCCGAACTCAGTTCGTCGGTCTTAATTGGAACATTGGCCGGGCTTTTAGCCGGAACACTGATGGCGATGTTAATGATGGTTTATGACATGAATCCGCGAGCGTCGGGCGAATTACCAATAAGCTAAACTAAAGGAACGCGTGTAGAGATTTTTTGCTGTCCTTGTGGTGAGTGCTTTGGATGGTGCCGAGTGCTGGTTTTTACCAGCCAACATTTCGCGCATCGCATTCCTCACAATTGCCCAGGCGGGCGGTCAGGTTGAATTTACAGGGAGACAAAGACTTGAGCCGCTAAATTGTGCGCTGATGCGCCGAATTGCCCTCCCTACTTCTGGAACTTTTAGAGCAGGCCCTCCCATCTGGGACATTGAAAAGGGAAGGGGAGCA
>Ga0207657_10008459_pt1 | contig 10436 bp, 10 predicted proteins | sample KBSC33metaG_FD_184316 | JGI IMG/M metagenome (GOLD analysis project Ga0207657, IMG submission 184316) | Corn rhizosphere microbial communities from Kellogg Biological Station, Michigan, USA - KBS C3-3 metaG (SPAdes) (version 2) | ecosystem: Host-associated > Plants > Roots > Rhizosphere > Soil ... | reverse complement strand
TGCCAGGCACCACGACAGAGGACAAGGTCCTCAGTCCGGTGGCCTGGTCGCCTGACGGCGCGCGCCTGGCCGGCCTGCTCATGTCGTCGACCGGTCGTCCATCCGGTGTAGGCGTGTACGATCTGGCCGCCCGGGCCACGACGGCGATCTCCGCAGACTGGTCGAGTACATTGAGCAGGTTGGCGGGCTGCCGAAACTCAGGCTGCCGCGCCGAAAAAATAAGGATGACGACGACAAGCGCAATCGCCCAGTAGACGGAATGTCGAGTCCAATCAGACCGCTTGTCACCAGTCGTTTTGCGGCTGCTGACTGTCGGGCGGCGGCTGGCCTTCCAGGACAGCGTTCTGGCAGGAGGTCGTACCTCGGCTCCACCTTGATCGGCCTTGCTGAGCTCGGCGTTACCCCAGACTTCCCGGCTAATGGGCCCTGCGAGGGCCTCTTCAATGCGCCAACGCCAGGCATCATCACTTGGACGAGAGATCGCGGCCATCATTTCCGGTCGCTCCCCGATTGTCCATCCCGCGGAGCTGGGCAGCTGACCAAAGGGCCAGCCAGGCTTTCATCACGGCCCAGGCTTTCATCACGGCCCAGGCTTTCATCACGGCCCAGGCTTTCATCACGGCCCAGGCTTTCATCACGGCGCCGGTGCGACTTGCCGCCCTTCCACGCGCTCGCCGCGCGACGAACTCTTGCGGGTTGCGTGAGGCACAAAGCAGCCGTGAGAACCAAGACAACCAGCCGGGCCAAAGGGATCGCCAGGCACACGCCGAAGATGACGAGCAGCCATCGCGGCATGACCGCCATCAGGCTCCGCACGACCTTACGGACCACGATCACAGGGTGGTACTCGCCGACACGCTATCTGACGGTGAGTCTCCGTCGGCGGCTTCGGCCCGCGGCACACCGTTCTTCGCATCGCGGGGGCCTAGGCCGCTGGGGCTGTCTTCGTCCGGGCAGGGAGACAGCCCGAGGTGCTCCTCATACGCGGCCACGGCCGCCGTCAGCACGTATGATCCGCGGAGCCGCTGAAGCTGGGCCGGGACATCAACGAAATCCAGGTACGGATTATCGCCGCAGCTGGGGCAGATCAGCTCATACGCGTCGGTATAGCCGCCTTCCATCCGGCCGTCGACGATACGGACCGGGCGCCGCCGCACGAACGCCGTCCTGCCGTGCCCAGGCTGGCCGGGCAGCGGGAACCTCAGGAAGACCTGAGCGCCGATACGCAGCCAGGCGTCACTGGGACTGCTCGGGAGCGGTGAAGGGACCGCGCCGGTATCGACAGCCGACCGGGTATCGGTGTCCGAGGTCGGGGGACTGCTCACTCTGCTCACCGCCAGTCATCTAGCTCACCGGCTTGGCGGTGAGGTACTGCTGCTGCCAGGAGGCTAGAGCAGCGGTCACTTATCAGTAACTGATAACTCTGCGCCATCGCGGAGCGGATGTCCAGCCGCGGGAGGGTTAGTTTCCTGAGTTTTCCCTGGCCTGACGCCAAGTAGCTGGACGGACGGAGCTCAGGGACCAAGCGCACGCACAACAGTGATGGATGACCTGTCAGCCAAGGGACGTGTAACGAAAAGTCACTAACGGTCGGAGGCGCGACGGTGGAGGCGGCGTCGCTGGCCGGCGTCAGCGCCGCTGCTCTGCCTGGGCGGGGCCCGGCCCGCCTGGCTCATCCTCGCTGGGTGATTCCCGGCCCGCCGCGCTCGGCCATCCTGTGGGCATGAGCGCCGTGGTAGTCGACGTACGCGACGTCACGCTTGATCCAGGAGACCTGGGCACTGAGCGGGGGATCGAATGATTATCCTGCTTCTGCTCCTGGTCATCGCGGCCATGGCGCTGGGCGTCCTGGGCGTCGTGGTGCATGGTCTGCTGTACCTGCTTTTTACCGGCATCGGCGTGCTCATCATCGCTTTCATCCTCGGCGCCCTGTGGATGCGTCGGAGAACCGTCAGGAAACATCGCCGCCGGTAAGCGCGCCCGCGGCATCGCATGCGCTCGCTGCGCGACCCTAACCCGACCATGGACTTAGCGATTACCAGTCAGGGCTCGACGATGTTGAAGCCCGGGTTGCCGGGTTGCAGGACGCTGAACAGCGAGGCGAGCTGGCTCTCGTCACCGCTGGTGGTGAGCCCGTTGCTGCGGGCGGCGTCCATGTTGCCCCCGGCCAGGGCGAACAGGGCTGCCGCCGGGATGGTGAGGGTGAGGCCGACCGGCTTGTCGCTGTCCTTGACGTAGGTCAGGACGCCGTTGTGCAACGTGGTGCGGTACGAGGTGCCACGGTCGGGCAGGTCCCAGCGGATGGCCAGGTCCAGGTCCCAGGCCTTGGGCCCGTCGACCTGGATAGCCAGGGCGTCGAACAGCATCTCCGGGCTGAGGTGGGCGACCATGTCCGCCGACGCGGCCGCGACGGGGGTGCCGAAGTTGCCGGTCCGCAGCTCCGTGGCGGCGGAGAGGAACTCGCAGCGCCAGGTGCCGTTCTCCGCACCGTAGCCGAGTTGGGTGAACACGTCGGCCAGCAGGGCCTTAGCCTCGGCGTGGCCCGGGTCGGCGAACACCACGTGGTCGAGGACCTCGGCGGCCCAGCGCAGGTCGCCGTCGGTAAAGCAACGACGGGCCTTGGCCACGACCTCGTCCGCACCGCCCATGAACTCGACGTACCGCTTGGCTTTCTCCTGCGGCGGGTGCTGCCACAGCCGGGCCGGGTTGCCGTCGTACCAGCCCAGGTAGCGCTGGTAAATGGCCTTGACGTTGTGGCTGACCGAGCCGTAGTAGCCGTGGGTGTGCCAGGCCTGCTCCAGGGCCGGGGGCAGCTCGATCATCTCGGCGATCTCGGGTCCGGTGTAGCCCTGGTTCAGCAGCCGCAGCGTCTGGTCGTGCAGGTAGGCGTACAGGTCGCGCTGCACCGACAGGAACTCGATGATGTTCGCGGTACCCCAGGTCGGCCAGTGGTGGGAGGCGAAGACCACGTCGGACTGGCCGGCGAATAGCTCGATCGCCTCGGTCAGGTAGTGCGCCCAGACGTGCGGGTCGCGGACCAGGGCCCCGCGCAGGGTCAGCAGGTTGTGCAGGTTGTGGGTGGCGTTCTCGGCCATGCACAGCGCCCGGCGGTCGGGGAAGTAGAAGTGCATCTCGGCCGGGGCCTCGGTACCCGGAGCCATCTGGAAGACCATCCGCACGCCGTCCACGGTCAACTCCTGGCCGGTGGTCGTGATGGTCACGGTCGGGTCGATCAGCGTGACCGTGCCGGTCGAGGTGGTCTGGCCCAGCCCGGCTCCCACCCCGCCTTTCGGGCCGCGGGGCAACGCGGCACCGTACATGTATCCCGCCCGGCGGGCCATCGCCGTCCCGGCGTAGACGTTCTCCGCGATCGCGTGCTCGACGAAACCCTCGGGCGCGATGATCTGCACCCGGCCCGCGTCGACATCGGCCTGGGACACCACCCCCTTCACCCCGCCGAAGTGGTCGGCATGGCTGTGGGTGTGGATCACCGCGACCACCGGCCGGTCCCCGCGGTGCTTGCGGTACAGCGCCAGCGCCGCGGCTGCGGTCTCGGTCGAGATCAGCGGGTCGATGATGATGATCCCGGTGTCGCCTTCGATCACGCTCATGTTGGACAGGTCGTAGCCGCGGACCTGGTAGATCCCGTCGGTCACCTCGAACAGGCCCTGCCGGGCCACCAAGGTGGACTGGCGCCACAGGCTCGGATGAACCGTGTCCGGCGCCTCCCCGGTCAGAAAGCCGTAGGAGCCGTTGTCCCAGATCACCTGGCCCGCCTCGTCGCGGACAACCGGGTCTCCGGCATCGATGAGCCCGCGGTCGGCAGCCTCGAAGTCAGCGGTATCCCCGAACGGCAGACCGGTACGGTCAGGCATTCCCAACGGTCCCTTCATCACACGATCCGGCATCACACGATCTGGCGTTCCCGGATCCACCAAGTGCAGCTCTCGTCTCCTACAGCACAGCGCAGGACCCGGACTGGCGGGTTCACCCGCGAAGGATGAAAGAGCGTCCGTACCTGCTGCCGCGCTACTTCCGCACCATGCCACGACCGTCCCAGGGTTCCTTCGCGCCCTGGATCACCCGGCGCGGGTGAGCGGAGCTGGCTACGGCCAAAACCACGTGTGCCGCAGCGGCCGAGACCATACGGTGCCTGGTATGCCGCACGCTTACCCGCTGCTGGACGTAGAGGTCAGGACGCCGAGACTCACGCTAGCGGGCGCGACTGACGACTTGCTTGAGCGCCTGGTGCCGGTCATCCGCGAGGGAGTTGTCAGCGCAGGGCACATGCCGTTCGACGATCCGATGTCGCTGTACGAGGACAGCCCGCAGCGCGAATGGAAGTGGCTGCGCGCAATCTGGGCCGGACGCGCACGGGTGGACCCGCAACGGTGGCGCTTGTATTTCGTGGTCATGGTGGAGGGCAGCCCCATAGGAATGCAGGACCTGATCGGGATTGATTTCGCTGCGTTGGGGACTGTCTCGACGTTCTCATGGCTCCAGCCGTCATTCCGGCGCCGTGGCCTGGGCACCGAGATGCGCTCGGCAATACTCCACCTTGCGTTCGACGGCCTGGACGCTCGTGAGGCATCCAGCGAGGCGTTCACGGACAACGAGGCATCGAACGCCGTGTCCAGGGCCCTGGGCTATGAGCCGAACGGCACGACCTGGGCTACCCGGCGCGGCAACCCCGCGCTGCTCACCGCGTGGAAACTCACCCGGAAGAACTGGGAACGGAGCCGACGCGACGACATCCAGCTGACTGGCGTTGAAGCGTCCTTGCCGGTCCTCGGCCTCGATCGGCCTCAGCGTGCCTGACGCCAATGCCGGATAGGCACGTACGCGGCCGGAAGCCAGCCACGCGCCTGTAGTACGGAGCCAGTCCGCAGGTTCCTCTCCGGACTCGTGTGCCTGGCGTTCGCCCCGCTGGTCCCCGGCCATGGCCGCCCACGACCACCGGTTTCCGGTCACCGGCCGGTATTAACTAGTCAACGCCGCCAGTGCCGCAGTGCCAGCTCTGTCGCTTGCCGTACCTGGGCCCTGAGCTGGGCCGGTTCCGGGGTGGCGTGGCCGGCTGCGTCGTCGGGGTCCATGAGGGCGGTGAGTGCACCGCTGACCGCTCCGGTGAAGGCTCCGGTCAGGGCCGCGGCGCTGACCGGGTCCAGTTCGCCGGGGAACGCGGCGTGCAGTTCGCGCGCGATCTGTTGCTGCGCCGCCATCTGCACCTGGAGTGCCTTGCCCCGAACGGCCGGTACGGTGCGGAAGAGCTTCAGCCGCACCGCGGCCATCGGGCTGACCATGTCGGCATCGGTATCGGCGACCCTCTCCAGCGCCCGCACCAGCACGTCCACCGGGCCCTCGGCCGGATCGTGGTCGGCGATCGCCTGGATCGCGGTCCGAGTCCGGGTGTCGCTGTCAGGGAACAGGATGTCTTCCTTGCTCGCGAAGTAGCTGAAGAAGGTGCGGGTGCCGATGTCGGCCGCCGCGGCGATCTCCGCGACGGTGGTTTCGTCATACCCCTTGCGCTCGAACAGCGCGGCCGCGGCGTCGATCAGCGCCCGGCGGGTGCGCTCTCGCTTGCGGTCGCGCAGCGACGGCGCCGGGGCGCCGCTCCCAGATCCCTCCATGGCAGGAGAATACCGCATTGACAGCATGTCTGCATCTGATGCAAACTCGCACTCAATGCAGAAATCTAGACAGCAGGAGGCCTTTATGAACGCTCGAGGCAAGACGATCGTGGTCACCGGAGCCACCGGGAACCAGGGCGGCGCCACCGCCCGCCATCTGCTCGCCGACGGGTGGCACGTCCGTGCCCTGGTCCGTGACGACACGGCTGCGGCCGCTACCGCGCTCGCCGCGGCCGGAGCCGAACTCGTCCGAGGTGACCTGGACGACCCCGCCTCCGTGGCGACGGCGGTACACGGCGCCTACGGCGTCTACAGCGTCCAGTCCGCCAACCCGAACGAGCTCGTCCAGGGCACGAACGTCGTTGACGCCGCCAAGGCCGCCGACGTGCGTCACCTGGTGTACTCCTCCGTCGGCGGCGCCGAGAGCCAGAACGGCTTCTACCGTGAGCACGGCTGGGGTCCCATCGAAAAGTGGCAGATCGAACAGCACATCCGCAGCCGGGGCGTCCCCGCCACGATCCTGCGCCCCGCCGCCTTCATGGAAGACTTCACCAGCCCGGACCGGTTCTTCCAGAACGGCTCGCTCAACGTGCCCTGGCACGACGACCTGATCGTGCAGCTCATCGCCATCGACGACATCGGCGCCTTCGCCGCCCTGGCCTTCGCCGATCCCGGCCGCTACCTCGGCCAGGCCGTCGAGATCACCGGCGACCGGCTCACCGCCCCCCAGATCGCCGACGCGCTCGGCGCCGCCGCCGGCCGCCCCATCCCGCATACCCAGATCCCGCTCGAGACCCTGCGGGAGCACGCCCCCGAAGCGGCCAAGGTCTTCACCTGGGCCAACGAGCGTTACTTCGATACCGACCTGACCCCGCTACGCCGCGCTCACCCCGGCCTCATGGACTTCACCGTCTGGCTCAACCGAACCGGCCAAGCCCGGCTCCTGGCCCAACTCGAGTCCACGCCGGCCTGACCGGCCCCCTCCGCCCGCTACACGCTTGGGGACCCGGTCAGGAATGACTCGACGCGGGAAGCGAAGGGCGTTCCTTCCTGGAACAAGAACGCGTGCCCGGCATCGGGGTAGAACACCAGTCGTGCCCCCGGGATAAGGTGCGCGAGGATGTGGTCATTGGCGGCCGGGACGAGCTGGTCGGCGACGCCATCGGCGATAAGCGTGGGCATCGAGATCCTGGCGATCTCGCGTCCGGCCGCGTCGGTTCCGGCCCACCAGTCGGCATCGGCGATCGACTGAGCCCCTTTCGTGCCGGCCGACGCCGGCGGGGCGGGCGGGTATTCGGAGATCGCTGCCCTGAACGCGTCGTAGGCGCTGACCTGATTGGCGGGAAAATCGCTGCTGGCCTGGCGTGCCGTGGCCGAGGGCACGACCGCCGCGCCGGTCCCGGGGTACGTGGCGCACAGCACCAGGCGCCGCACCTGGGCGGGGTGCAGGATCGCCAGGGCCTGGGCGATCATGCCGCCCATCGACCAGCCCAGCACGTTCGGCCTGCCGAGGCCGAGGGTGTCGATGAGCGCGCTGGTCTGGTCGGCCATGGCGTCGATGGTGAGCGGCGGGGGTAGTTGCTGCGTACGGCCGACTCCGGAGTTATCGAACATCACAACGCGGTTGTGCTGGGCCAGGGCGTGAACCAGGCGTGGATCCCAGTCCTCCATGGTCCAGCCGTAACCCATGATCAAGATCAGCGGAGGGCCGCTCCCGACCACCCGGTACCCGACTGCGCCGAGCCTGGTGTGAGCGACTCGCACGGGGGCCGACACGACCGAGGCCGTTGCCGCGGTCGGCTTCACCGATGAGGAACCGCACGCGCTTACCGCGACGGACACCAGTCCCGCGGTCAGGCCGAGGGCGATTCCCCGCCGCAACGTCCGGCCGCCGCCGGCCGCCCGCATGCGCCTACTCCCCGCCGGGCCCCCCGCCGCCGTGATGCCGGGCGTACCTGCGCTGCTTGCGCGGTGAATCGGCATAGTCGTCGTACATGTTCTCAGCAGTACGGTCGGTCGGGCGCGTCAGCGTTCGTGTCCGGAATCCAACGATGCTCGCGAATGCGTATATGGCAAAGATCACTACGGCGATGAAGAGGATGATCTCCCACCACGACATCTGGATCACCACGATCCCATCTGGACTACGATTCCTAGGTTCCCCGCAGGATCGGTTGAAACCTGCAGCGGCAAACTGCGTCCAGGCCGGAACCCGGATCGGCGGCCTCGCGCTGGCGGCAGCGCCTTGGGCACCTGGTCATGGCCACGTCGGGCCGTCCCGGCCACGAGCATGAACGGAGGCCATTGATGTCACGGCGGCCAGAATCTACCGCACGTCGTTACGGCAAGGTTTTCGATGAGATAGCGGCTGAGTACGACCGTCACCGTCCGGCTTATCCTGACAGTCTCATCGACCGGGCTTGTCAGGTCGCCGGGATCGGGCGCGGTGATCACGTGCTCGAGGTCGGGTGCGGGAGCGGCCAGCTGACGCGCGCCCTTCTCGCCCGGGGCCTGCGCGTCACGGCCGTCGAACCCGGCCAGAACCTCATGGTCCTAGCCCGGCGGAACCTGGACGGCGCCGGGGCGGTGGAATTCGTGAACGCTCAGTTTGAGGACGCGGTGCTTCCTCGCGAGCATGTCCAGGCCGTGTTCTCTGCGTCTGCGTTCCACTGGGTTAACCCCGAGGTTAGCTGGCAGAAGGCCGCTGACGTGCTTGTTCCCGGCGGGACGCTCGCCCTCGTGCAGTACTTCGGGCTTGAGGAGCCGCGGAGCGAGGAAGATCAGGAGGCAGTACTCGCGGCCCTGAGAAAAGTCGCTCCGGATATCGCCGCTCATTGGCCGGCCTACAGGGATCTCGACGCCACGCTCGCCGGGGTGGAGCAACGCCGTGGAAACGTCTCGCGGGCATGGGCCTGGCTCGGCAGCTACGACATCGGGCAAGATTATGCCGACGCCTTGTTCGGTGATGTTCAGGTAGCCGTCATGCCGAAGCTGCTCGAGCACACTCCTGACGAAGTCAATGCTGTGATTCGCACGATGTCGTTTTACGCCCGGCTTTCACCGGACCAGCGTGCCGCCCTCGAGCGTGAATACGAGGCCGTCTATGAACGGCTCGGGCGACCGATTCGCGCCAGCGTAGTCGCGGCTCTCGTCACGGCACGACGCAACGGGCATGAATGAGCAGCGATGGACCGTCCTGGGCGACTTACCGCTCGTGCGTCTGCCGTGACGCGTGTCGTCTTGGCGAATGCCGGTTCAGGCGCATGTGCAGGCGGATGGTGGTGCCTGCCTGGCCGGTTCTGGCCTGGACAAGATCACACACCTGGTTGACGAGCCAGAGGCCGTTGCCGCCCAGCAGTTCATCGGATGGGGGCCGGTGCCAGGCGAGCGGATCGGTGAGGTGGCCCGTGTCAGCCACCTGGCAGATAAGCTCTCCCCGGGTCCGCCAGACCTGTAGTGTTCCGCCGCCGTCCGTGTGGCGCACGGTGTTGGCGGCAAGCTCGCTGACGGCGAGCACCAAGTCGGGGATGCGCGACGGTGTGAGCCCGGCAGATGCGGCTCTGCTGGCGATGAAGCTGCGAACCGGGCACAGGTCGTCAGAGTAGCCCAGCGTCTCGGCGTGCACGGGCGGCCGGGACAGAGCCCGGTTACACCGCGGCGGAACGTCCGGCGGCCCCAGGTAGCTGACGCTGGCTGTGGCCTGGCGGTCCTTGATGACGGCCGGATGCGTGCGTACCGCATCGGCAATAACCGATCCGGGAAGCCCGGCGTTGTCGTAAGGGCAGACAACGGTGACGAGGCTGTCGCGGAAAGCCAGGTTGATGAGCGCCTCGTGCCTGATCGCCTCTTGCACCTCTGCGGCCCTGCGGCCGGGCCAGATCGGCTCGCCGATGCAGCAAACGTGCCGGCCATTGTGCTTTCCGGCGTAGGCCTGGAGCGCCGGGATGATCCGCGCCGGGTTACGGCCCAGCTCGGCCATGTCAACCAGGTCCACATCCGGTGAGTTGACACCAAACTCTTGGTGCACCAGCTGGGCGTTCCTCTTGGGGACCGCGACAAAAACCGCGTCACCGCGTGCTTGGCTGGCCTGAATGAAGTCAGCGAGGGCCGCTAGGTACTCGCCACGGCCGTGGTAGAACAACGCCAGATGACGGAACTGGTTTCTGGAAGGTGCAATAACGGTCATCTCAGCTCCCACGCGCCTCCGGGCCTGGCCAGGATGCGGGCGCCCGCCGCCAGCACCGGGATGCGGCATGTGAGGACGCAATGGAGACTCCAGACCATGCGGGTACACCGCGCACTTCGCGGATCCATCTGCCAGGGTCCGGAGCAGCACTACCAGGGTACAGCCCTGACATGCACGCCCTCAGGCCCGCTGCGGCACCGGGTGGTCCGGTGTCAGCCGATGTGACATGTGCTGAGGATCCCAAGGCGCGCCTCTTCATCAGTAAGGGGCGGGGCGCGCAGGGTCTGGACGAGCTATCCCGCGATCTGTGGTTCCGGGTCTGGGAACCAAGTATTCCCCGGAGGCCGGGCCGAAACATCGGGAGGTCCGGGCCGCGCCCAGCGCGCAATCCGGGGTGAGTGTCCACGCGACCTTGCGGCAGATCAAGCCGCGAGCTACCCACCCGCGATCAGCTGGCTCCCTCGCCGACTCCGCTCGCGCTGGGCTGCCTTTCAGGTCCGCCATCGGCTCGCCGATGGCCGTTCGATCCGAACGATCCGTTCGATCCGAACGATCCGTTCGATCCGTCGGCGGACGTTTGCGCGAGGGCCTCCTCCAGGCTCGTGAAATTAGGGATGATGCGG
>Ga0207657_10008455_pt1 | contig 10440 bp, 9 predicted proteins | sample KBSC33metaG_FD_184316 | JGI IMG/M metagenome (GOLD analysis project Ga0207657, IMG submission 184316) | Corn rhizosphere microbial communities from Kellogg Biological Station, Michigan, USA - KBS C3-3 metaG (SPAdes) (version 2) | ecosystem: Host-associated > Plants > Roots > Rhizosphere > Soil ... | reverse complement strand
GAGGAGCTCGTTTTGCTTGCGGGTCAGCACAGCGTTTCCCCTTTGGAACGTATGCGGAACGCGTAGGAAACGTTACGGGGGCTTGTCAAGCGCTATTCGCCACCGCAACGAAATTGGCGAGCAGGGCATGGCCGTGCTCGCTCGCCACGCTCTCGGGGTGGAACTGCACCGCGTGGAGCGGGAGCTCGCGGTGGCGAAGGCCCTGGACCGAAGAATCGGGCGCGGTGGCGGCGACCGCGAGGCATTCCGGAATCGAGGCGGGATCGACGGCGAGCGAATGGTAGCGCGCCGCGGTGAAGGGGGAGGGGAGGCCGGCGAAGACTCCTCGTCCGTCATGGCGGATCGCGCAGGTCTTGCCGTGCATCGCGCTTGGGGCGGGGCCGACCCGGCCGCCGAAATGGACCGCGATGGCCTGCTGGCCGAGGCAGACGCCGAGCAGGGGCCGGCGCCGCTCGGCGCAGGCGGCGACCAGGTCCAGCGATATCCCGGCCTGCTCCGGCCGCCCCGGACCGGGCGAGATCAGGAAGCCCGAAGCGCCGCTCGCCAAGGCGTCGGCGGCGCCGATCTCGTCGTTACGAACGACCCGGACCGAGGCGCCGAGCTGGCGCAGATAGTCGACCAGGTTCCAGGTGAAGCTGTCGTAATTGTCGACGACCAGGATGGTGGAAGCGCGAACGGCCTTTCTCTCCAAGTTCAGGCGAGGCGCCAGTCGCGGGGTCGTTCGACATGCGGCGACGTCGGTGAATTCCCCTCTCCCCAGCGGGGAGAGGAAAGGGAGAGGGGGCTCGGCGTTCGCGGTCGGCTTCGAAGGCAGAGCCCTCTCACCCCAGCCCTCTCCCCGCTGGGGAGAGGGGGCTGAAGCCGCGGGGTCGACAAGACCTAGGGCGCCGAGCCGGGGCCGAGCAGCTCCGACTTCACCGCCTGGAGCGCCTTGGCGTTGCGCTTCACCTTGACGCTGTCGCGCAGCGAGGCGGAGAATTGCTGGGCATATTCGTCGCCGAGGATCGAGGCGAACTGGCTTCGAACCGCCTGGGCGAGGCCCGGCTCCTTGGAAGCGTCTCCCGCAATGATGTCGGCGAGATAGACGATGAACCAGCCACCCTGGCCAGGCGCCCGAAGGATCCGCGCCTTGCCCTTGGGAAGGGTGAACAACATGGCGATCGGCGGCGGCACCTTCTGACCCTGGCGGGCGATGTCGCGTCTCACCGCGGCGATCGGCTGCGGCGGCCGGAGACCCGACTGCGCCTCGGCGAAGGCCTGCGCCGGAGCGACCCCGCTGTTGATCTTCGAGATGATCGACTGGGCGACCGCCCGGGCGCGCTCGTCGGCGCGGGTGGCGACGAGGTCGGCCCGGACCCGGTCGCGGATCTCGGCCAGCGGAGGCGCCGCCGCCGGCACGACGCGGCCGAGGGCGAGAAGGGCGAAGCGCTGGTTGGGGACGATCGTCTCGACCGCGGCATCGTCGGCCGGGTCCATCGCGAACCCGCCCTCGAGCAGGGGAGCGACTTCCGGCGGAACCGTCCAGCCGGCGACCCCGGGAGCCTGGCCGTTGGCGACGATCGGCGGCGTCTCCTTGATCTGCAGGCCGTTCTTCTTCGCCACCTCCTCGAAGCTGGCGCCGTCGCCAATCTCGTTCTCGAGCCGGGTAGCCATGTCGGCGAGCGCATTCTGCGCCTTCTGGGAGGCGATCTGCCCGGCCAGCTCGGAACGCACGGAATCGAGGGTCCGGCCGGCGATCGTCTTGACGTCGTCGACCCGGACGATGTGCCAGCCGAGCTCCGACTTGACCGGTCCGACATTGGCGCCCTTCGCGGCGGCGAAGACGGCATTGGCGACGGCGGCGGAGGTAAGGCGGGCGAATTCGTCCCTGGTCTTGTCGCCGACGGCGATGTCCTTGGCGGCGTAGCCGGCCGCCGCCGCCGCCTGCGCGAACGGAGTGCCGCCGGCGATCGTCTGCGCCAGCGCCCGGGCCGCGGCCTCGTCGCCGAGCACCACCTGGCTCAAAGTCCTCACCTCGCGCGGAGCGTAGGCGGCGGCATTCTGCTTGTAGGCGGCGGCGATTTCCGCCTCGCTTGCCTGCGACTGGGCGGCGACGTTCTCCGGCCCGAAGGCGGCATAGCGCAGAACCCGGCGCTCCGGGATGGTGTAGCGGGCCTGGCCGTTGCGGTAGAAGGCCTGGATCTCGGCATCGGTCGGAGGCGATCCGACGCCCATCGCGGCGCTCGGCACGGCGCCCAGGAATCCGCTCCGCCGCTCGAGCAGGAGCGAGGCATATTGCTGCGCCAGCCCCTGCGGAACGTGAGCGGACCCGGCGGCGGGGAGGATCAGCTGCCGCTCGATCATCCGGGTACGGATCTCCTCGCGAAGCTGGTCCTCGTTCATCCGCTCCTGCTGCAGGGCGCGGGCCATCGCGCCGGGATCGAACTGGCCGGCGAGGTTCTGGAAGGCGGGGATTCCGGCGATCTCCCGGTCGATCATCTGGCGGGAGACGGCGAGTCCGTTCTTCTCGCCGAAGACGGTGTTGGCGGTGACCTGGACGAGCTGGTCGACGATCTCCTCGATCGCTCCGCGGCTAAGGAAGCTGGCCATGTCAAGGCCCGGATTCTGCTGGCGCATCTTCTGGAGCTGCCGGTTGGTCTCGTCCTTCACCCGGGCGGTGTCGATATTCTCGCCGCCGACGCTCGCCACGGTGGAGCCGCCGAGACCGCTCAAGCCGCCGATTCCGCCCATGCCGCTCGTGCCGAAGCCGGTGATGACGATCGCCACCAGGCTGATGAAGAGGACCCCGAGCATGACCTTGGCCATGGCGCCGCGGCGGAAGAAGGACAGCATGTTCGAAAAGACCCTGACGCTCGGTGAGACTGGAGCCGGGTCATAGAAGGCGTGCGCGACGCGGGCAAGCTCGCCCGGAAGCCGCGTTCCGGCCCGCTTGGCAGCCGCGCGGGCGCTTGCTAGGCGCGCCCCTTGCCCGAACGGCGCCCGAACAGCGCGAAGGGAAGGGGAGAGGGAATGCACGTCCGCCGCAAGCTGGTCGTCGGAAACTGGAAGATGAACGGCAGCCGCGCGGCGCTCGCCGAGCTGATCCCGATCGCCTCGGCCGCCCGGGAGGCGGCGGGGGTCGACGTCGGCATCTGCCCGCCCTTCACCCTCATCCCGCTCGCGGTCTCGCGCGCCGGCGGCTCGGTCGCGATCGGCGGCCAGGACTGCCACGCGTCGGCGAGCGGAGCGCATACCGGCAACGTCTCGGCCGGAATGCTGGTCGAGGCGGGGGCGAAGCTCGTCCTCGTCGGTCATTCCGAGCGGCGAGCCGATCAGGGCGAAACGGACGTTCTGGTCCGCGCCAAAGCGGCGGCGGCGCTCGCCGCGGGGCTTCGGACCATCGTCTGCGTCGGCGAGGTGGAGGAGGAGCGGATCGCCGGCAGCCATGTCGAGAAGGTCCTCTATCAGCTCGAGCATTCGCTTCCCGAGCTTGCCGCCGAGGCGGAGCTGGTCGTCGCCTACGAGCCGATCTGGGCGATCGGCACCGGCCGGACCGCCACCTGCGGCGACGCCGCCGAGATGCACAAGGCGATCCGCGAATCGCTGGTCGATCGCTTCGGCGACGCCGGCGGGCGGGTAAGGATCCTCTATGGCGGCTCCTGCAACGCGACCAACGCCGCCGAATTGTTCGCGGTCGACGACGTCGACGGCGGACTGGTCGGCGGAGCGAGCCTCACCTCTGCCCAGTTCGTCCCGATCATCGAGGCGGCGGCGCGCAGCTAATCCTCCCCAGCTTGCTGGGGGAGGGGGACCGCACGAAGCGCGGTGGAGGGGCGGTGCGGATGCCGAAACGCCCCACCACACTGGCTTCGGCGGCGGTCCCCCTCCCCGAGGCAAGCTCGGGGAGGATTGAACCTCGGCGACCTTTCTCCTAGATCGCAGCCTCACTACTTTCCGAAAGCCCCCGATGTTCACCTTCCTTCTGATCGTTCAGTCGCTGGTCGCCGCAACCATGGTCGCGGTGATCCTCATGCAGCGTTCGGAAGGGGGCGGGCTCGGCGTCGGCGGAAGCCCGTCGGGCCTGATGTCGGCGCGCGGCGCGGCCGATTTCCTGACCCGGGCGACGGCGATCCTCGCAACCGTCTTCGTCGTCCTCTCGATCGCCCTGGCCGGCCTCGCAACGCTCGAGCGCGCGCCGATGCAGATCGATCCGAACCTCGCGCCCCGGCCGGCTTCGCGCGCCCCGCTCCAGCCGTCCGGACCGCCGGTCGCGGATCCGCTCGCCGGGGCGGCCCGGCAGGCGCCTCCGGCCGGCGTTCCGGCGCCCGCTCCGGCGTCGGGCAACGGCTCGGTCCCGCTCGCCCAGTAATAAGGGTCAGGCTGCGGCGAGGGCCCGCGCGACTGCGAGCACCTGGTGCCGGATGTCGGGCACCGCCACGATCTCCCAGAAGGCGCCCTTGCTTAGCGGCCCGACCGCGAACATTCGTGGCGAGGCGGCACCGTCGGCGCCGATCAGCCGCGACTCACCGTCGACGTCGAGCCCGAGGCCGAGCCGGTCGGCGCGGGCGAGCCCCGAGGCGATCGCCTGACGGACCAGCGGGTCCTCGACCCGCGCGATATTCCCCTCCGGACCGGTGCAGTTCACCGCGGCGACGAACCGCCGCCGAAGTGTCCCGCCCTTGCGAAGCGCGACGATCGTCTCGCCGCCGGCGCCGGCGCCGATCCGGCCCGCCGCGACCTCAAGCCGGCCGCTTGCCCGAAGCGCCTCGATCCGCCGAGCGACGGCCGGAGCGATTCGGTGGCGGTGGACGTCCCACCAGGGCCGAAGGTGGCGAAGGAAGCGGCTCTTCTCCGACTCGCCGAATCCCTGCCACAGGGCCGCGCTGTGCGGCCGAAGCGAATCCACCGCGGCGCGCCACGGCCGTCCGGCCCGGACATGGCGGACGAGGTCGATCAGCCGCGGAGGGGGCTCGCCGGCCAGCGGCGCGTCGGGGCTTCCCTGCTGCGGCCTCGGCACCAGCCCGCGCCGCGAGACCGCGAGCATCCGCCCGGCGAAGCCGGAATCGTCGAGCGACAGGGCGACGTCGACCATGGTGAGCCCGGTGCCGGCGAGGAGCAGCTCGCCGTCCTGCCGCGCCAGGGCAGCGATCGCCTCCAGGCCCGCCGCGCTCCAAGGATCGTCGATCGTCGGAATGGCGAGGCGCGCCGGCAGTCGGCCGGCATAATTGCCGCCGGCCAGGATCAGCGCGTCGAACGCAACGGTCTCGCCCGAGGCGAGACTGAGCTCCGAACTCTGGAGGGCGACCGCCTCGCCGGCGATCCGGCGCACCGCCGCTCCGTCGAGGATCGCCGCGAGGTAACGATGATAGTCGCGCCGCCTCGCGAACGTGTCCCAGCCGCCGAGCCCCTCGCGCTGAAGCCAGCGGGTGAAATGGTCGGGGTCCGCGGCGAAGGCGCTCATGCTCCTGGCGCGGACGTTGAGCAGGTGCGAGGGGCTCAAGGTAGAATAGGCCGCCCCGGCCGCGAACCGGTCGCGCTTCTCGATCAGGCTCACATCCGCTCCGGGAACGGCGCGCGCGATCTCGACCGCGGCCATCGTCCCCGAATATCCCCCGCCGACCACCGCTACCCGCATGGCGGCGCTCTAGCCGCGAAAAGCGGCACCGTCACCCGCCGTCTCTCCGTTTCGGATTCCACTTCGGATTAATCCCAAAGAATTCCGATTCGCGCCCTTGCCCCCGCGCCCTTCGCCCGCTTATCCGGGGCTCCCATGGCGCGGTTCATTTTCATCACCGGCGGCGTGGTCTCCAGCCTTGGCAAGGGCTTGATGGCGGCCTCCCTAGCGGCCCTCCTCCAGGCACGCGGCTACAAGGTGCGGATCCGCAAGCTCGATCCCTATCTCAACGTCGATCCCGGAACGATGTCGCCCTACCAGCATGGCGAAGTCTACGTCACCGACGACGGCGCCGAGACCGACCTCGACCTGGGCCATTACGAGCGCTTCACCGGGGTTCCCGCGCGCCAGAGCGACAACGTCACCTCGGGCCGGATCTACCAGGGCATCATCGCCCGCGAGCGGCGCGGCGACTATCTCGGAGCGACGGTCCAGGTCGTCCCCCACGTCACCAACGCGATCAAGGATTTCATCCGCGCCGATCTCGAGCCCGACCTCGACTTCCTGATCATCGAGATCGGCGGCACCGTCGGCGACATCGAATCGCTCCCGTTCATCGAGGCCATCCGCCAGTTCAGGAACGAGGAGGGGAGGGACCGCACCCTTTCCATCCACACCACGCTCGTTCCCTACATCGCCGCGGCCGGCGAGCTGAAGACCAAGCCGACCCAGCACAGCGTCCGCGAGCTGACCTCGCTCGGCATTCAGCCCGACGTCCTGCTCTGCCGCGCCGACCGCCCGCTTCCCGAGAGCGACCGGGCCAAGATCGCCCTGTTCTGCAACGTCAGGAAGGAAGCGGTCATTCCGGCCCTCGACGCAAAGTCGATCTACGCCGTCCCCGCCCAGTATAGCGAGGCGGGGCTCGACGCCGAGGTGCTCCGCGCCTTCGGCCTCGAGGCCAAGGCGCCGGCGCTCGACATGCGCCGCTGGGACGATGTCATGGACCGCCTGCTCAACTGGGAGAGCGAGGTGACGATCGGCGTGGTCGGCAAATATGTCGGCCTTCCCGACGCCTACAAGTCGCTGACCGAGGCGCTCGTCCACGGCGGCCTGGCCAACCGGGTCAAGGTGCGAATCGAATGGCTCGACGCGGAGCTCTTCGAGCATCCCGAGGCCGACATACCCGCGCAGCTCGAGCCCCTCCACGGGATCCTCGTTCCCGGCGGCTTCGGAGAACGCGGGAGCGAGGGCAAGATCGCCAGCGTCCAGTTCGCCCGCGAGCGCAAGGTCCCCTTCTTCGGCATATGCCTCGGCATGCAGATGGCCTGCATCGAGGCGGCGCGGAACGAAGCCGGCCTGCACGGCGCGACCAGCACCGAATTCGGCGAGGCCGAGGAGCCCGTCGTCGGCCTGATCACCGAATGGATGAGCAAGGAAGGCCTCCAGCAGCGCCGCGAGGCGAATGGCGACATGGGCGGAACGATGCGGCTGGGCGCCTACGAGGCGGTTCTGGCCGGCAACAGCCACGTCGCCAGCATCTACGGCGGCACCAACATCTCGGAACGCCACCGCCACCGCTACGAGGTCAACATCCACTACAAGCCGGCGCTGGAAGCGGGCGGGCTGCTGTTCAGCGGCATGAGCCCGGACGGAGCGCTTCCCGAGATCGTCGAGCGGCCGGATCATCCCTGGTTCGTGGGGGTGCAGTTCCACCCGGAGCTGAAGTCGAAACCCTTCGACCCGCATCCGCTGTTCGCGAGCTTCATCGAGGCCGCGGTGAAGCAGTCGCGGCTGGTGTAAGTCTGCCAGCCGGCCGCGTTGAGCCGCTTGACCTGGTCCCCGACGCGGCCTCTATTGACGGTCCGTGATCGGGGAAAATCTATGGATCGCACCAGTGGACGCGACTTGAACAGGGCGCGCCCGCGGCGGCCCGTTGCACGAAGCTCACGCGAGTCAGGCTGAAGGTTCTTCGTCGTCGGCGGAGCCGTGTCCCCGCTCGAACGGCGCCTGGAATATCCGTGAGCCGATCAGGATCATCTTGTATCCGATCGCCGGATTGAGCAGCGCCAAGGCCGACATTGCCCAGCCTGCCACGAGCAGCTCCAGGTAGAAAACTGCGTCCGCGGCTACAATCATAGCCATGTCGAAGGCGAGAAACTCCGCCATCGATAACGCTATCAGCGCGATGAAAACCCATTTCAGCCGTTTGTAGGAGCCGCGTGCAAGTGTCGAGGCGATCGCCCCACGCGTTTTATTTGCCGTTTTCGCCATGCCCCCGACCCACCACAAGACTGCCCGGCATTAGCGCCCACATACATTTTCGTGTCAATCGAATTTTCTCCAAGACTTGAAAAAAAGCCTTTTAACTCATGCGGATGTTGGGGTGAGCTTAGCCTGGCCAGTCATTGGCAAAACCACGGGAGGAAAAGTGAGGTATCAATCGAAAATCTGCCGCATCTTTCGCATAGCGTCAGCTTGGGGGAAGTAGTGGACCAGTCGCAGGCCAGTGAAACGGCTGCGGTTGTTGGACCGGTTTGCGTCGCCGCTATCGTCGATCCGCAGCTGCCGGTGATGATTGCTGTCGTGTTCCTGTAATTCGTCGTCCCCCCCCCATCGCCCGCAGGCGATGGGGGAATCGGTTTCGGAGACGACCGATGCTTGCCAACGCTATCAACGAAGAAGCCTCCTACTATTCGGAGGAGCTCCGATATCTTCACACCGATCCCGTCCTGGGAGCGGCCGTCGCAACGTTGAGCAGCCCTCACGAGATTTCCAACGGGGAGTTGATGGCGGCGGTGGAGCCGCTGTTCGCGGACACGTCGTGGCTCTCCCAGGCCGGACGGCGTTGGGTGGCGCACCTGAGCGCGGGCGCTTTCCACTACCCGCCCGTGCCCGGCGGCCTGGCCGACGGCGGCACCGATGTCATCAAGACCGCTTTGATCTTCAAGAACGAGCGCGCGATCATCTCGCTGCAGTCGTTCGACAGCGCGGCGCTCGCCCTTACCCGCAATCGACTCGCGGTCGCCGATTATGTCGTCCTGACCGGACGGACGACCATCATGGCGGTGGTGAATGAGGGTTCAGTCAGCTGCGAGCTTCTCCAGTTCGAAGCGCTAAACCGGGACACGGATCTCGACCAACCCCTCGAAGTGCACGGCACGACGCGGGTCGAGCTCGATCGTGGCTCGGGTCCGCTGACGTCCGACGGACGGTCGACCGCGGTGCGTTATCTCTCCAGCCAGGGCGATCCGCTCATCCTCTCCGTCACGGTAATGGCCGATGCCTTGCCGTATCGCTGTACCGTCGCGACCGACAGCGGCCGGATCGGCGAGGTGAAGGCCGCTCGGGATCACGACAACATGGCGCGCACCGGCATGACCTTGCTGCGCCAGCTCGGGGACGACAGCCGCGGCGACGCCCTGTTGAAGTTCTTCGGGCACGAAGCCCATTTCGTCCGGTGGCACGCGATGCGCGAATATGCCGCGCTGCGCGGGACCGACGCCATTCCCGAACTCCAGTCGGCGCTTGCCGCCGAGACCAGCCCCTATCTTGCCCGCGCCATCGACCGCCTCATCGAGGCCTTGCGCGCGCTCATCGAGGACCAAGCGAAATGCCTCTGACGATCGAACCTGGCGAATGCGAGCCGATCTGCGACCGCGAGCTGGAAGAGCGCTTCAGGGCGGCTGAAGTCCCGCCCGGCGACGACGACGCTCTGCTCGCGGCAGCGCCACTGCTCGCGGCGCTTTCACGCGACCGGGACTTCCTGCGCCTCCGGCTTCGCGAGCAGCTCGACCGGTGCCTCGAGGGCAACCCGCGGGCGACGGCGACCAGCCAGACGCTGAACCTGCGCGACCTTGGCGGCGGCCACTATCTGCGAATGGTATTCTGGCCCTGCGAGACAGACGAATTCTACGCCCGCTGCGACAATTCCGTCTTCTATTATGGCAAGCCGCACGATCACAACTTCTCGTTCCTCACCGTCGGCTATGACGGACCGGGGTACGAGAGCGATTATTACGAGGTTCACGCCGACACGTCCGATTGGCATCCAGGAACCCCGGTCCAGCTGACGCCGACGGGCAGGAAGCGCCTCGATCAAGGCAAGCTCATGTTCTACAAACGACACCTCGACGTGCATTCGCAGCTTCCGCCCGCGGCGAATTCCATCTCGGTCAACATCATGTCACCCTCGTCCCGCGGGGCGAGCAACTCGCAATACATCTTCAGTGCCGCTGGAGACCGCGTCGAGCAGGTGATGCAGAACCGGTTCAATCCCATCGCTTTCCAGATGGCGCTCTGCCTGGCCGACGGGGAGGTCCACGAGCAGATGGAGCATATCGCCCTTCGCCACGACGACGATTACATCCGCTATTATGCGATGCGCTCTCTGGCCGCGCGCCAGGGCGGCCATTGGGGGGAGAGCTTTGTCGAGCGCGCCGCCGCTTCGGGCAGCATCATGGTCCGCGGCTGGGCCGAGGGTTATGCGCGGCGGGTTTTCGGATGAGCGGGCCGGAGGTGATCCTCATGGCGCTGTCGGTCCTGCTTCTCGGCTGGATCGCGATCGCTTTGCTGTTCCTGCGCGATCGGCTTGCGCGCCCGCGCCGGTTCAAGCCCATGGCATTGGCCGTAGCGCCGGCGATCTACGCCCTGGTGGGCGCCCTGCTGCTCGGACGGAGCGGGCATATCGGCTGGTATGCGGCGGCGCTGGCCATCGCCTCCGGTGCGTTGCTCGGTCTGCTACGCGCGCGCGGCACAAGCCTGTTCCGCGACTGCGCTACGTCCAGCGTGTCCGTGGCCGGCTCGCCGCTCGCCCTCGCCTCGATCGCCGCGATCGCGCTTGCCCAGCC
>Ga0207657_10008453_pt1 | contig 10442 bp, 10 predicted proteins | sample KBSC33metaG_FD_184316 | JGI IMG/M metagenome (GOLD analysis project Ga0207657, IMG submission 184316) | Corn rhizosphere microbial communities from Kellogg Biological Station, Michigan, USA - KBS C3-3 metaG (SPAdes) (version 2) | ecosystem: Host-associated > Plants > Roots > Rhizosphere > Soil ... | reverse complement strand
GCCCAGGATGCGGCGCGGCCTTCGTATTTCGAGGGCAAGCTGCCGGACACGATCGACCAGAAGACCATGCTGTGTCTTGGCGTGCGGGCCGACGTGCCGGCGCTGGAACTGGTGGCGATGGTGCCATCTCGCTTCAAGGTCGGTGCTCCGGACGATGTCGCCCGACTGGTCGCGTCCGCGCTGCCGGGTGTGGACCTGGTGCACATGCCGCAGGTGCCGGCCGCGGTGCCGATCAGGCCGAACACCTACTATTTTGCGCTGCAGGGCAAGGGGCCGCTGTACGCGAACATGTTGCAGGCGCAGGCCGCATCGGTCTACGTGCCGTCCGGGATTCGCGAGCTGTCGCTGGAACTGTTCGCCATCGCGCCATGAGGGAGTGATGATGGATGACCGTGTACGCAATCGTATGGCGCAGCGGGAGGGCGGCCTCGTCCCAGTTCTGGATCGCGCGGACGGCGCCCGTCGCCTGAGGCATGGGAACGAGGAACTGGTCTACATCGGCGACGCTTTCGAACGCAGCCATGTCGAAGCCCTCAACGGGAGGCCCTATCCAGTCGAATGGCGGCGCCAGGGCGCCGAGGAGGCGTGGTCTCGGGCGCTTGGCGAAACCTACCTCTGGCGGCGATGGAGTGTGCCGGGGACGTCGTGCGGGGCGATCAGGGACGAGATGCTCTGGCAGATGGAGCGGAATTTCCCTGTGAATGAACACGATGATCCCGTGACCCTGTGGAACGCTCAAACCCATATCGCGAACCAGATCAGCGTGAATCTATTGTACTGCCTGCACAAGGGCACGGTGATCGAAGCGACCCCCGCGCTCGAATCGTTGCTCGCGAATTCCGACGTTGACCTGACTATGCCGATGAGCATGGTGGCGCCGCCGTACGCGGCGCAATATCTGCATTTTGGCGAACTGGCGATGCGTCACCTGACGCCGCCGGCGTCGAGTTTGTCTGGTCATGTATTCGATGGCGCCTTTTGCTTTTTCGGCCCGCGCGCGGATGCGCCGGGGCGATGGCGCCTGGAGCTTTTTCTCATCAGCAAGCGCGGCGATCGCTATTGCGGCCAGGTTACGCTGGCTGGCGAGACCGACCGTGGAGACACGAGCCTCGGCCAGTGGATGGAGTGGGTACTTGGCGCGGCTGACGGTCGGCTGGACGATGACTGTCGCGAAGCCATGCATGCCGTTGTCAGCTACGTGGTCAAGCTGTTCCTGTACATGGGCCTGAAAAACGCGCGCCGCGTGGAGCGCAACGATCTTGACGACGCGCTCAAGCGAGCCAAGGGACTGGGCGAGAGGAAGCGCGACAGGCTGCTGAAGGGGACGGCGTCTCTCTACAACGCGATCGTGGTCGGCCCGGAGACCTTACCCGCGCAGGCCTCATCCAGTGGTGATGGCTCGGCCGTTGCGCCGCACTGGCGCCGCGGGCACTTTCGCATGCAGCCGTGCGGGCCGGGCTGGCAGGAGCGCAAGCTGATCTTCGTGGCACCGGTGCTGATTCACGCGGACCGCTTGGAGGGCGAGCCGCCGACCCCGAAGGCGTACTGCGCCGATGCGCGGCTTTGATTATTCAGGCCTATCAAGCAAAAACTGAAGTCTCTCATCAATTTCTTTCTGTAGTTGCATAGCCGTCGCGCTTGACTTGTCCTTCGACCCAGCCTTTTTCTTTCTAACGCGGCGCTTGCTCGCAGCACTGGGCTCGTCCGGCGGAAATTCTACTGCCCGCATCGCCGGGGTCAGAAGAGCGTCGGGCCATGGGAACACGTTTCGATTCATCCCGCTCGGTACATACCATTTCTTGAAAACCCAGTCCCAGCGTGCGCCACGCCACTTCGCTTCATCTTTTTCTTCGAACGGAACCTCAAGGAAGCGTCGTGTTGGATGTGGTTTTAGATCAGGAAATTCGTTCTCCTGTACCGCAGGCTTGGTCTCTTGCGATTGGGGAAGCCGAGGTGCAAAGCACTTCGTCGGCGGTTGCAAGCTCCGGTTGAACCTGCAGCGGCGCAGCGCCAAAAGGAACATTTCCTGCCATACCAGATCCCAGTGCTCGGCGTCGAATCTGGACGGCTTCGATTTGGAAGGGATCTTCATGATGCCGCAGCGAGCGAGCAGCTGGCCTGGCACGGTCGGATGGAATTCGAAGCCGGTATGCTCTTTGAACAGTGCGATGGCATCTTGGGAAGTGAAAGTGTTCTGCAACTTTAAACGGTAGTGTCACTTATAGTGCGTGTAACAATATGGCGTGGCCCCATAAAGGTCAAACACGTATGCTCATGACGTTGCATTTTGATAATGGCGTCATGGAATACGACCCTCTTCAGTTGTTCGGCCGGCACTTGGCAAAGCTGCGCAAGGCACGCGGCTGGTCGCAGGAGAGGCTTGCGCTGGAGAGCCAGTTAGCCAGATCCTACGTTGGCGGTATTGAACGCCGGCAACGAAACATTGCGCTCGTCAATATTTGCGTCTTGGCGGATACTCTTGGCGTGCCCCCCAGCCGAGATGCTCAATTTTCTTGAGCCTGCTGACCAGAGGCGGGCATCGGGAGATTTACCAGACGTTGAGCCAGGTCAGTAAGCTTCGAACCGGGCGTTGAGAATTTCCAGACTCAGCAGTAAGCTTGCGGTACCGTTTTTAACGTTCCGGGAATAGCTGGCCAACCCGGGCTTCGGCGAAAGTTTCAGGCGAGCATCTACTGTCCATGTGCTCGACGCTCGTATGCGTCGCGTCACAATTTCATCTTCAATGAGCCTAAGGCTCGTCTGTGTTCCTTCGGACTGTTTCCCAAGGCGGCGGAAGTTTGTCGTCTTGTAGATTGACCGATGGATGTCACTTCCTTGTCCCTTGGCGTCGGCTATTGCAGTTCCTGAATAGCTGACGTTTGTCTTCGATAAAGCCCGTGAGCCTCCGTGACCAGATATGCAGGTCGCGTGCGGTTTCGGAATCGTTCACGCCAGAGCCGCCGCCGTCAGGCTGCGTTCTCGGCTTTGTCGCCACGCTGTTGTGCCCGGTGCCTCCGGCACGGGTACGACAGCCTTCATGCCCACCCCTTCCTTAGCACCGCACAGCGTGCCTCGCGTCGTCACTGTCGGCGCCGGTTGCTGACAGTGACGACGCGGCTTCTGCCGCTTTCCTACTGGGTAGCTCGCTGCGCCTTCGGTGTGATGGACGGGATGGGAGTGTGTGACGAGGGCCTGCCCTCGCCGATCTTGTAGTTATGCAAGTTTTTCCAGACGAGTACGACGTACTCCCCGTAGGCCCCGGGTGATTGGCCTGCGTCCGTCATGGCGGACAACAGCACGTGCACGAGGTGCACTCCGCATGGAATCGCGGGATATCTGGTTCCTGTCGCTTCGGCGGCCGAAACGCGCATGGTGATGCGCCCCTCTCTGAAGACTGGGACAACTCTTCAGCCGTCGCGTTTAATCCGCAGAGGACGCGCAACGGTCCCAAACCAAACGCACATGAGGGCGGGGGAAAGAAGCAAAACAACCTCATGAGGGGGGAGTGGTGTCCCCCCGGCCAAATAGACCTGCTATCGCTGCGGCGATAGTAGGCGGCCAGAAACACTTACCTGAAAACCCATACACCACGTAGCAAAGCACGTTAAACGATTTATTCAATTGAGGTGACTGCAATGCGTTATTTGAACTATCAATTCAAGCAGATGTGCGCACACTCTAAGAGCGGGGCGCATTCGTCTCAAGCGTCCCGGCTCCGCCGTTGCTCGGTCATCGCGCGCTCTCTTGAAGAGTGCGGATTTAGGAACCTGGACATCAAGAATCTCAAACCCAAGCATATCGAGGCGGCGGTCGCGCTTTGGAAAGAAAAGGAGTTTGCAATCGGGACCATCAAGAACTTGATGACCGAGTTCCGTCGGATTGCCGAGTTCATCGGCAAGGAGAATATCGTCAAGAGGACAAATCGGGAATACGGCATCGACAATCGCACATATGTCACCAATGTGTCCAAGGCGAATGAGGTCACGAAAGAGCAGTCGTCGCACGTGACTGATCCATTTACCAAGGCGTCGCTGCGCCTGCAGCGCGAATTCGGATTGCGGCGCGAGGAAAGCATCAAGATCCAGCCCGCGTGGGCGGACCTTGGCGATCGACTGCGTTTGAAAGATTCGTGGACGAAAGGCGGCAAATATCGCGAAGTCCCGATCGTTACCGCAGCCCAGCGGGCAGCCCTCGACGACGCCAAGACCCTGGCGGGCAAGGGCAGCCTGATCCCGAACGGGATGCGTTACAAAGACCAGCTAGAGCGATTCAAGGCGCAGTGTGCCAAAGCTGGGATCTGCCGCGTGCATGGGCTACGCCACCATTGGGCGCAGGAGCGCTACGAGGCGCTCACCGGTTGGAAGGCACCGGCTTGCGGTGGCCCGACCTCGAAGCAGCTGACGCACGAACAGAAGGCGCGAGATCGGGAAGTGCGCTTGCTGATATCGAAAGCGCTAGGGCACGAGCGCGAAGGGGTCAGTGCCGTATACCTCGGGCGCTAGTTTGCGTCATGTGCACCTTCGATCCCGGGCGGACGTCCCTGAAGTAGGTGTCCTCAAGGATGGCGCGCGCACGATAACCGGTGGTTCACAGTAGTTGCAATAAGGCTGAGTTATATCACGACGTCGATATTCGGCGCGAATAAAGTAACGGAATAAAGCGGTATACCGGAACAACCAAATTACGTAATGGAGCCAGAAGCATGGGACGTCCAGCACTGATTACTTATGAGCAGGTAAAAGCGGTCGTTGACGCGTTGCGCGCCGACGGTGCAAAGCCGACTATCGACCGTATTTGGGAAGCACTGCATAAAGCAGGAAGCAAGGGTACGGTCCACAAGCTTGCGAAGCAGTACTTCGCGGAACTAGAGGGCACGGAGAAGGCGCCGGAGAGCTTGCGGCTTTTGTCGCCCGATGTGCAGCAGGTCATCCTGGCCTTTGCGGACGACGCGGCGGCCATCATGCGCGAGAAGATTGCGGAGGAGCTACTCGAGTCCAAGCGGGAGGCCGCCAACCTGGCCGATGACAACGAGCGCCTCACGGCTGAATTAGATGATCTGCGTACGCAGCTGGCGCAGGCCGCGTCCGACAAGGCGGCGGCACATGGCCGGGCGGAGCAACTGGCGAACGAACTCGTCGTCGCGCGGGAAGAGATCGCGATCGAGCGCGCGGCCGCGGAACGGGCGCGTACTGCGTTGGCAAAGGCGGAACTGCGGCTGGAGGCGATCGGGCCGCTGGAGGAGGAGTTGCGGCAGGCGCGGATGGAACGCGATGCCCAGCGCGAGGCGCGGACGGAGGCGGAGCGGACTGTGGCGGTGCTAAGTTCGCAGCAGAAGGAGCATGAGGAGCGGGCGAAGGAACTCAAGAGTTCGCTCGCCGGTATACGCGACGCATGTGCTCGACTGGAATCAAGGAACGGCGAACTGGCCGACGTTTTGGAGCGTGAACGACAAGCGCGTGTCGTTGCTGAGCGGGAACGTGCGGTGCTCGCGGCCGTGCAGGCCGAACGCCCCGGGAATAGCACGAAGTCGAAGAAAAATCAGGTTCAACAGGAGGCGCTATGGCAAGGGGATGGTAGTGATCCGAACGCTCATTAATACATAAGGCGAGCGCTTCGATGAGTGGCAGGGAATGCATGCTAAGCCATGCATTGTTGCCCGATAGGCAGTAACAGAGAGTGTTGTTGCTTCAGGGGGTAAATAATTCATTATGAGTAACTTATGATGTAATTGTCATGCGTGCGTGATTTGATCATTTTCGGCGAGGTACTGATGTCTCATTTCCTATATACCCGATTGCAAACACCGCTTCAACGTTTAGTCGCGGTTTTTATCGGGGGGGCTTCGATTCTGTTAGCTCTCCGGTTCAGTGCAGGCACTGTTTGGCAGGGGCGTATTGCAGCGCTTGCACCGGCTGGGATGGCGATCATCTTGCTTATAAGGTTTTGGCGGCGATGGCAAACTACTAGATACGGACTGATGCGGTGGCAAGTTCGGATGATCAGGTCGTGGCGTGCGTACTCAACGAAGTCACCCACCGTCGAGGCGCTTCATCTTCTAGGCATTGCGATGTCCTTCCTCTCGGTAGCGGGACTGGTGTCCGGTTTGTATAGTGACGTACGGATCGGGATGATGCCTGCATTCTCCGTCTTTGTGGTCGCCGGTATCTGCGAGATAACTGTTCAGACGAAGAGAGTGCTCAAGCAGGCTTGGGCGAAACTAGTAGGGAAGATCATATCGCTGTCTCTTGGCGTCATGCTGACTGCAGTCACAGTGTCGATGGCAAAGCAGACGGTGCATTCTCTTGCTCATGTTGACCCGAAATATTTGACCGAGTTTACGGCAGTCGTCGCCGCAGGCCTAATGCCGCTCATGTACTTAGGCGCAGCCGGCGTCGTGCTTTTACTGTGGGCAATGATCCAGACTTTGCTTCTTGGAGCGGTCTTCGTGGGCACCGGTTTGCTCAGTCAGGCAAAGCCATTCATTGGCGAAGGCGTTCAGAAGCGGATGCGACTGTTCTGGTATCGGATTCGTATAGGCAGGCGACCTCCCGGCGGTGTTATGCCTACGGCCGGCTTCATGCCCCAGCACGAAGTGTCGCTTGTCGGGTCCGTACTGTCCAAGCTTGCTGTCGCCTGTTTGTTAGTACAGGCGGGCGAGGGAGTTGCCATCGTGGTTCCAGATGCGACTCCACTGCTCATCAAGGCAATGGTCAGGCTGGAGTATCGGGCAGCCTCAAGTTGCCGGAACATCGATACAGGGCTGGGCGTTATCTATATTGATCGCGGTAATGTCTCCGTCGCAAGATTGCAGAACGGTCATTATCTCTTCACGGTCGAGAAATGTGAATATTGACTGGGCATGAAGGCGTCGAGCTGGGACGCATTGCTGAACAGCCCGGCGTGGTTCGTGTTCCAGGAGCACGTCGCCAACCTGTTCTATGCGAAGTTCGGGCGCCGGATATCGTTGCGTTGCGCCGGCGGGAAATGTGGCCGCGGCGGCGCTGCTGTGTGTCTCCCTGGCCGAGCGAAGCCTGTCGGGCGGCTGGAGCTGGACACGGTCGGGACGGGCTCGCTGCGGGTGTCGGCATCGTTTTCGATCGGACTCCTGATTCATCGGCGCCGCCTGAGCGTGCCGCTGCAGTTCGCCTTTCCGACCTGGCCGTCGTACTCGTCCTGGGTTTCACGGCGCCGGAGATGGGGCGCTTTTCGGGATGCTTCGACTGGTTGATGACGATGGTCGTGTTCCCGTTCGTGGTGATGGCAGGCGCCGCCCGCGAGCGAGACACCATGCCCTGTTGGATGCAGTCGCGGATGTCAGTGGACGGGGCAGCTATCCGCTGCAAATCCTCCACTATCCTTCCCTTACGTTATTCGCGCACTCGCTATGGCAACCCGGCGCTTGAACTCTGAACTTATTCTGCTACATGCGACCAAACAGTTCGATCCTATCCGCAAGTTCAGATAACCTCGTCGGCACAAAAGGAGGTCCTCATGCAAGTCCTTGATTCCATTGACGAGAAACGGCCTGCAAAGCCGTGTAGATGGGTTCGACTCCCATCCTCGCCTCCAGCATACCTGTAGATCAGCGCTTCGGCGCTGATCTACGCCGGCGATGTGACATTTCCCTTCAAGGCGACGTATTAAGGTCTGCCGTACTTCATACGTCCGGATGACAGTCAACAAAAATTCCGAAGAGAATGATTGTCAAATTGCTTTCTCTGACTCGTAAATCCTTTTACAATCTGGAAATAGCTTACCGTCCGCGTCATCTTTTTCAACTCGCAACCATGGCCATGGCTCCTGTCTTTGTCTTGAAAAACATCGCACTCGAAGGGAAATATGTCCGGCTCGAGCCCTACGAGGAAGGGCTGAAGGCGGACGTCAGGTCGGCGCTCGATTGCGACGCCGACGCGTGGGAGTTGTTCGCGATGAGCGGGCAGGGTCCGCATTTCGAGAAGTGGTGGCGCGACCTGAACGGCCAGATCGCACTGGGCACCTGGATCGCCTACGCGATCCGCGACCGTGCGACGCAGACCGTCGTCGGGACCAGCAGTTTTCTCAACATCAAGAAGGAACGCCAGTGCGTTGAAATCGGCGCCACCTTCCTGCATCCGGATGCGCGTTCGGGCTATGCGAATGCCGAGGCGAAGTTGCTGATGCTGCGGCACGCGTTCGCTTGCGGTGCACGCCGGGTGGAGTTGCTGACCGATCTGCGCAATGTACGCAGCCAGGCCGCCATCGCCAAGCTCGGCGCCGTCCGCGAAGGCGTGCTGCGCCGCGACCGCATCACCTGGACCGGCCACGTACGCGACAGCGTGCTGTACGCAGTCACCGATCTCGACTGGTCCGACGTCAGCATCCGCCTGGAGCGCCGCCTGGCCGCCTGACTCGGTCCGTGCGCTATTTGCCCTCGTCAATGGCACCGATGCCGGCGGCCGGAACGCGTTTCGCCCGGGCGGGGAGGGCGGTGCCGAACGCGCCCAGCATGACGAGCGCGTAGACGGCCAGTGCGGGTGCCACACGGCCGTCGGCCGTGACGATCGTGGCCAGGCCGAGTAACGGCAGCAGCCAGGCGAGGATCGCGATCAACCAGGCCGGCGTACGTGTCCGATAGCCCTGGCCCGGTGGCGGGCCGGACTTGCGCAGGCGTAGGAACGAGAACAGATAAGCGCTGTACAGGCAGCAGTAGAGTCCCGCGCACACGATCCCGACCAGGATCATGTCGTCGCCCCAGATCTGCAATCCTGTCGATACGATGCCGAGGCCCAGCAATACCAGCATGCCGCCGTAGGTCACGCCGCTTGCCGAGATCCGCACACAGATGCGGTTCACGGCCGGCGGGAACGCATTGTCGCGCGCGACCACGTACAGCAGGCGCGAGGCGGCCAGCATGCCCGCGTTCAGAGTGGTCAACAGCGCGAACACGAGCAGCGCGGCGGTGATCGCGCGTCCCCAGCGTGGAAAGTACAGGAGGCTCAGGCTGAGCTGCGGGGCGTTGTCGGCCGCGAGCGCCGCGGGCGGATAGTTGCGCAGAAGTGCCCAGGCAAACACGGCAAAGAGCACCAGCAGGCCGAGGATGGCCAGCGGCATCGCCAGTGCCACCCGGAGTTTGTAGGCGTCGCGGTTCTTGCCCATCGGTGTCACCCATTCGAACCCCATGAACAGGAAGATCGACAGCCCCGTGATCGCCAGCGTGTCCTGCCAGGAACTGCCGTGCCACCGCAGGTTGCCGTACGCTGAGGCGGGCGCCATCGCTGGTGCTGAAATACTCAAAGACAACAGCACCGCTGCCAGACAAAATATGGCCTGCAGGGACTTTGAGGCTTCCACGCCGAACCCGTTCAAGAGGCCGATGCCGAGCAGCAGCACGGTGCCGATGCCGAAGCGCGCAACGTGGCCGGCATGCGGCCACAGGGCCCGGGTGAAGACATCGACTTCGAGCCCGGCCACCAGCGCCAGCACCGCGATGGCAATATAGGTGAAGCCCAGGCTCACCGGGGCGCCGTAGGCCCGCATGATATAAGTGCGGATGCCGGGCGCGGACGGGAAACGCGCGGCCATCTCGGCGATGGCGTCGGCGATGAACATGCAGATGAGCGCGGCAAGTGCCAGGCCGAGCAGCACCGCCGGAACCGAACCGGCACTGGAAATCTTGCCGATCATCGGATAGGCCGACCCGGTCAGCGTCATGCCCAGGCTGATCGACACGTAATTGATCGTTTCCAGTAATTTCTTTTTCATGCGCATTCCCAAGAAAGTGCCGCGCTCGCGTCGGCGTGGACCCGGCCGCCTGCGACCGGCCAGTGGACAGCCGCCGGGACCGTCGCGGCCGATGCCGGTCCGGCCAGCGCGTCGGCCGCCCGCAGCGTCACGTGCAGCCGGCGTTCTGGCGGCATGGTCAGCGCCAGTGCCATCCGGTAGCCGTTGCGAGAGCGGAACTGGAGGAAGCGCCAGTGGGCCGGATTGCCCGCCAGGCGGCCGGACGGACGCAGTGTCGCGCCGGCCGGGCCGAAGTCGAAGCTGACGTCGGCCAGCGGCAGTGCCAGGCCGGTGCCCCATGCCTTGCCGTAGGCTTCCTTGAGCGTCCAGACCGCGCAGAACTGCTCCGCGCGCCGCCGTGCCGCCGCTCGTGCCAGGTAATCCTGTTCGGCGGGCGAGCAGATGCGGCGCGCCAGCACCGGCCAGTCGGGCAGGACGCGCGCATGCTCCACGTCGATGCCGAGCCGGCCCACGCGCCCGACCGCGCAGGCCAGCAGGTCATCCGCATGCGACAGGTTGAAGCGCAGCCCGTGCCATGCCTGCGGCGCGGCGATGAAAGGCTTGCCGCGCGGGCCGGTGCCGAAGCGCCAGGCGTCCGGGCGCACACCCGTATGCCGGCTCAGGGCCATGCGTACCAGGGCGCGGCCCGCCAGGTAGCGGTCGCGTACGGCGGCCAGCTCAAG
>Ga0207657_10008452_pt1 | contig 10443 bp, 9 predicted proteins | sample KBSC33metaG_FD_184316 | JGI IMG/M metagenome (GOLD analysis project Ga0207657, IMG submission 184316) | Corn rhizosphere microbial communities from Kellogg Biological Station, Michigan, USA - KBS C3-3 metaG (SPAdes) (version 2) | ecosystem: Host-associated > Plants > Roots > Rhizosphere > Soil ... | reverse complement strand
AGACGAGGGAAAGGACGAAAAGGCCGACAAGAACGCGAAAGAATCTCTCGACTCTCCCGCTTCACGCCTCCACGCGGTCGAAAAAGAAGCCTCAAGCCTGCAGTCGGAGGTCAACAGTCTCCGAGGAAAGGTGGATCGCTCTGAAAAATACGAGGTGAGCGACATCGACCAGCTCGAAGCCGGCGTTGCCGACCTTCAAACGCGTGCGGACGCGGTGCAAACCGAAACCGCTCAGGCCCGTGCCGGCGACACCGACGACCAACCACGAGACCCGGGCGCCCCAGACTCCGGTGATTGCAGAAAGGGCACCGGCCCGGGACGAATGCATCACTCCAGATTGGCCGATCCGGCTCGTAGTCGAGCAACCTGCAGTGGAACTATGTCGGCCAGGAGTGATCAGTGAATCGTGCGCAGCTACCAAGTGGTATCGCCACAGGCATCGGCAGCTTGCCTCACCGCGACGCCGACGCGGCCGCCGAGTTCGCGTTGTCGACCCTCGAGCTGCCGGCGATCCCCACGTTGCCGAAGCGGTCGCCGGCGGAGGGAATGATCCCGCAAGCGCTCGTCGGTCTCGCCGGGATCACAGTCGGGCAGTACGGCAGCATCGCCTTCGACGCGGCCGGCTTCGATCCCGAAGCGCCGGTGATCACCGATCTCGCCCATGACGCCTTCGCCGGTTGGCGGGCCTTGGGCTCCGCATTGTTGGTCGCAGCGTTGCGGTTAGGCTCGCTGGTCTGCGCGTTGCGGTTGGCTTCTCCGGCCTTGTCGTTCGCCTTGGCATTGGCCGGGGCATTCCGGTGCGGCTCGGTCGACTGCGTCGACTTCTGCGCGTCCGGCGAGCGGGTGTTGTTCTGCTGAGCGTTCTTGGACGGCTCGGCTGTGTTCGATTTGTCGGTCGCCGTATTGCTCGCGGGCTTCTTGTTCTGCTCTTCAGCCTGCTTCGGCTGTGCCGAGGTTTTGTCACCCTCGGTACGCTGCTCCTTGCTGGCGTTGGCCTTGTTGGTATCGGTCTCGGCCGCCTTCGCCTTGTCGGCATTGGCGCCGTCCGCCTGGCCGGTCGTATCGCGCGTGCCGGTCTGGTCCTTGTCCAGCTTCTTGCTGGTATCGCGATCGTGCTGCTCGGTTGCAGACCGGTCGTGCTTCACCTTGCTATCGGTGCGGTCCTGCTGCGCCATTGCCGGCGCCATTGCCGGCGACATGCCCAAAGTCAGCGCAATCGCGGCGCTGGTCAAAAGAAGTGTGCGTTTCATGTCCGTCCTCCGTGACGAGTCTGTTCCTGCAATCGGCTCACGCCGAACGCTTCGACGGACGCGAACGCGCCTTTCGTTAGATTAGTTCCTGTGAATATGTGTTCAGGTTCCGCGCAGATCTAGCGCGTAATTCTTTTGTAGGCAGCGAGCGCCTCTTCGCGCGCTTGCGCATGATCGACGATCGGCTTTGGGTAATCGCGGCCGAGCTTGATGCCGGCTTTCTCGAGCACGTCTGCGTCAGCCTCGAACGGCGCATGAATGTATTTGTCCGGCAGTTTTTTCAATTCCGGGCACCAGCGCCGCACGTACTCGCCTTCAGGGTCGAACTTCGCGCCCTGCACCATCGGATTGAAGATGCGGAAATAGGGGGAAGCGTCGGCGCCGCTGCCGGCGACCCATTGCCAATTGCCGGTGTTGTTGGCGAGATCGGCGTCGACCAGCGTATCCCAGAACCACGCTTCGCCGTCGCGCCAGTGGATGCGCAGGTGCTTCACCAGGAACGACGCGACGATCATGCGCACGCGGTTGTGCATCCAGCCGGTTTGCCAGAGCTCGCGCATGCCGGCGTCGACCATCGGATAGCCGGTCTGGCCGCGCTGCCAGGCTTTCAGGTCGGCAGCGCTGCGCCGCCACTGGAATTTGTCGAATTCCTCACGCCAGTTGTCGGTGGCGATGGTCGGGAAGTGATAGATGAGGTGCGCGCAGAATTCGCGCCAGCCGAGCTCGGCCTCGAATTTCGCGGCCGCTTGCGACACGCCGGGCTTGTCGCCGGCGAGCGCGACGCGCGCCCAAACCTGCCGCGGCGAGATTTCCCCGAAGTGCAGGTGCGGCGACAGGAGAGAGGTGTTGCGTCCGGCCATGCGGTCACGCGCGGTGGCGTAGTCCTTCAGGTCCGAGCGCAGGAAGGCGTCGAGGCGCGCCTGCGCCCCCGTTTCGCCGGGCGTCCAGTATTTGTCCCAGCCGGCCGCCCAGTTCGGCTTCTTCGGCAGCAGCGTCCAGGAGGCCAAGTTGTCACTCGCGATACCCGCGATCTGCACCGTCGGCCTGGCCGCGCGTTGCGGCGGCGGCGCCGGTCGTGCACGGCAGGCGCGCCAGAACGGCGTGTAGACCTTGAACGGTCCGCCGGTCTTGGTCTTCACCTCGGACGGGTCGTGCAGGAGGTGGCCGTTGAAGCTCTCGACGGCGATATCCGCCTTGTTCAACGCAGCGACGACACGCTCGTCGCATGCGATCGCGTCCGGCTCATGGCAGCGATTCCACACGACCACGTCGGCGCCGGCGGCCTTGGCCATCTGCGGCAGGATCTTCGCCGGATCGCCACGCCGGAGCACGAGGCCGCCGAGGCTCTTCTCCAGCGCCGCGAGGCTGTGGTGCAGCCACCAGCGGCTGGCGGCGCCGAGCGGTCGGCGCCCATCCTCGTCGAGAATGTAGAGCGGCACGACAGGCCCGCGCTTGGCCGCCGCCGCGAGCGCCGGATTGTCGCCGATGCGCAGATCCTGTCGAAACCAGGCGATCGTGGTCATGCGCCCTCTGCGGCCGTCCTCGAGGCTCGCGGCTCAACAAAGATGGCACGATATGGTGCCGTCGTCGTTGGACCGTCGCGCGCCGCGTTTAGACACATGGGCGGCGCGAGGCAAGGAGCGGGGTCGTGGAAGAGACCGAAAAGGATCAGCCGCTGTGGTGGCAGCGCGGCATCGTCTACCAGATTTACCCGCGTTCCTTTCAGGATACGAACGGCGACGGTGTCGGCGATCTCGCCGGCATCAGGCGGCGGCTCGACTATCTCAAGGGCCTCGGCGTCGACGCGGTCTGGGTCTCGCCGATCTATCCCTCGCCCATGGCCGATTTCGGCTACGACGTCGCCGACTACTGCGGCGTCGATCCGCTGTTCGGCACGCTGGCTGATTTCGACGCGCTCATCGCCGACGCGCATGCGCGCGGGCTCAAGCTCATCCTCGATTTCGTGCCGAATCACACCTCGGACCGGCATCCATGGTTTCTCGAAAGCCGGTCGTCGCGCATGAACGCAAAGCGCGACTGGTACATATGGCGCGACGGCAAGGCCGACGGCGCGCCGCCGAACAACTGGATCTCGCATTTCGGCGGCCCGGCCTGGACGTTCGATGCGGCCACCGGGCAATGGTACCTGCACTCGTTCCTGCCCGCGCAGCCGGACCTGAACTGGCGCAACCGGCAAGTGCGCGAGGCCATGTACGACGCGTTGCGCTTCTGGCTCACGCGCGGCGTCGACGGTTTCCGCGTCGACGTCATCTGGCTGCTGATCAAGGACGAGCATCTGCGCGACAACCCGCTCAATCCGTCGTGGCAGCCGCCGGGCGCGGAAATCGGCAAGCTGATCAACCTCTACAATGCCGACCGGCCGGAGGTGCACGAGGTCATCGCCGAGATGCGCGCTGTGCTCGACGAGTTCGGCGAACGTGTGCTGATCGGCGAGATCTATCTGCCGCTCGAACGGCTTGTCACTTATTACGGCAAGGAGCTGAAAGGCGCGCAGCTGCCGTTCAATTTCCAGCTCTTGGAGACCGCGTGGGACGCGCGCGCCATCGCGAAAGCAATCGAGGATTACGAACGGCTGCTGCCCGCGGGCGGCTGGCCGAACTGGGTGCTCGGCAATCACGACCGGCCGCGCATCGCCGCGCGTGTCGGCGCGGAACAGGCGCGCGTCGCCGCGATGCTGCTCCTGACGCTCCGCGGCACGCCGACCATGTATTACGGCGACGAGATCGGGCTCGCTCGCGTCGAGGTGCCGCCCGAAGCAGCGCAGGACCCGTGGGAGAAGAACGAGCCGGGGCTCGGCCGCGACGCCTCGCGCACGCCGATGCAGTGGGACGACGGACCGCTCGCCGGCTTCACCACGGCAGCAACGCCGTGGCTGCCGCTCGATCGCGAACACCGCCGCCAGAACGTGGCGACCCTCGATCGGATGCCGGATTCGATCCTCAACCTCTATCGCGCACTGATCGCGCTGCGCCAAACTCATCATGCATTGAGCCGCGGCGCCTTCCGGATGCTGGCGGTGACGGACGCGACCATCGTGTTCGAGCGTTCCTGGCGCGACGAGCGCTTCCTCGTCGCGCTCAATCTCAGCGGCGATGCGCAGCCGCTTCCGGCGTCGCTGGCCGGCGCTGAGATCGTGCTGTCGACCGCGATGGACCGGACAGGGCCAATCGAAAGCGCACCGCTGCGCGGCCATGAAGGGTTGGTGCTGCGGCCGCGCTGATCAGATGTCGCTGCGCTTGAGCAGGTAGTCGAGGCCGCCGACGCGGTACCAGCGATAACCGTAGCCTTCGAGGCAGACAGTGTGCCGGTGCCGGCCGTCGGCACGGCTGTGGTCGTTGCCGAGCAGGTTGACGAGCAGGTCGCCGCGACCGTCCGGCAGGTGCACGCCGAAGCCGACCTCGCGCGGCTCCGCCGCGAGATTGTGCAGGAACAGCACCGAATTGTTACGCCAGTCGTAGCGCAGCGCGAGCACCGCATCGTCGCCCGTGTCGAGCGCCTCGAAATCACCCCAGCCGATCTCGGGCACTTCCTTGCGCATGCGGATGATGCGCTCCATCCAGTTGAGCATCGAGTTCGGATCGCGCCGCTGCTCGGCGGCGTTCACGTGTTCATAGCCGTAAGGGCCGTCGCTGATCACCGGCACGACCGGCTTGTCGCTCTTGGTGAAGCCGCCGTTCGGCTCGGTCGACCATTGCATCGGCGTGCGGCCGCAGGTGCGCTCGGGCAGCGAAAGATCGTCGCCCATGCCGAGCTCGTCGCCATAGCGCACGACCGGCGTGCCGGGCAGGGTGAACATGAGGCTGTAGGCGAGCTCGAGCCGCCGTCGGTCGCCGCCGAGCATCGGCGCCAGGCGGCGCCTGATGCCGCGGTCGTAGAGCTGGTCGTCCTTGTTCGGACCGAAGGCGGCGAACACCGTGTCGCGTTGCTTCTCGGTCAGACGCCCGAGATCGAGCTCGTCGTGATTGCGCAGGAACATGCCCCACTGGCCGCTATAGGGCCGTGGCTTGGTCTTTTCCATTGCCTTGATCAGCGGCTTTACGTCGTGCGCCGCCAGTGCGTAGAACAGATTCTGGTTGACCTGGAAATTGAACATCATGTGCATGCGGTCGCCGTCGTCGCCGAAATATTGCAGGTCGGTGTTCGGCAGGACGTTGGCCTCGGCGAGGATGATGCTGTCGCCGACCCGCCATTGCAGGAATTCGCGCAAGGTGCGCAGCATGTCGTACTGTTCGCGCGGCGTCTTCACGTCGGCGCCCTTGGTGCCGATGACGAAAGGCACCGCGTCCATCCGGAAACCTGACACGCCGAGCTGGATCCAGAAGCCCATGATCTTCAGGATTTCGGCCTGGACCTGCGGGTTCGATGTGTTGAGGTCGGGCTGGAAGTCGTAGAAGCGGTGGAAGTAAAAGGCCTTGGCGACGGGATCGCGCGTCCAGGTCGTCTTCTGCACGCCGGGGAAGACCATGCCCTGGTCGGCATGCGGCGGCTTCGTCTTCGACCACACGTACCAGTCGCGATATTTCGATTTCGGATCGCGCCGCGCCTCCTGGAACCATGGATGCTGGTCGGAGGTGTGGTTGACGACGAGGTCGATGATGACGCGGATGCCGCGCTGCTGCGCGGCGTGCGTGAACTCGACGAAGTCGCCGAGCGTGCCGTAGGCCGGGTTGACGTTGTAATAGTCGGAGATGTCGTAGCCGTTGTCGCGGCCGGGCGAGGCCTGGAACGGCATGAGCCAGATCGCGGTGATGCCGAGCCCGTGCAGATAGTCGAGCCGGCGCATCAGGCCGCGGAAATCACCGATGCCGTCGGCATCGGCATCCATGTAGGTGCCGACCGACAGGCAATAGAAGATCGCGTTCTTGTACCAGAGATCCTGAATCATCAGCCCGGTCGCCCGCGAGCCGGAAAAGCTCCAGCAATAAGCGGCCGACCGGGCGATGAGTTCCGATTGAGATCAGCCGAGCGGCCGGACTTCGACCCGCGCTAGGCCGGAGAAGCCGAGCGCGTGTGCGCCCGCCGGCGTCAGGTCGATGATGCGGCCGTGCACGAAGGGGCCGCGGTCGTTGATGCGCACGACCACGCTGCGGCCGTTGCTGCGGTTGATGACGCGGACGCGGGTTCCGAACGGAAGGCTGCGATGCGCTGCGGTGAGCCCGTGCGGCGAGGCGCGTTCGCCGTTGGCGGTTTTTCCGCCGGAGTAGATGGAAGCGATCCCCGATTGAGCGTGAGCGAGTGACGAAAAGGCAAGCAGCGTCGAGACGCCGCAGAACGCGGCGACGAGGCGTAAGTTCATCCAGATGGCTCCGTGATTTCTCCCCGAATTGGTGCGCGGGATACGGTGCCGGATGTGCGCTTTCGCGGCCGGAATGCGGTGATTTCGGGATCGTTGAAGGCGTTCAGGAGGTTAGGGAAATCGGCACTTCGTTCCCTGTTCCGCCGGATAAATTCCAGTCAGGCGTCGGGATTGGGGAGCGTGATCGTCGCCGTCGTGCCGCCGCCGCGCGTCAGCGTGAGTTCGCCGCCGACCTGGGCGACGAGCGCGCGCACGATGCGTGACTGGCCGGCATCGTCCGCATCCGGCGGTGCGTCGTCCTTGACGGTGAGCGCGAGGCGCGTGTCGATCGTGCGCAGCAAGCTGACGCTGATCTCGCCGGTGCGGTCGCCGCCGAAACGTGCGAACGCGGCGGTCACCAGTTCGGTAACCAGTAGCCCGAGCGGGCCGGCGAAATCGAGATCGGCCGGCAGCGGGTCGGCCTGCGCGGTCAATTTGATGCCGCGTGTATCGGCCGACGATAGCGACGCCAGGTTGGCGCAGAGATCGTCGAGGAAGGCGCGGATGTCGAAGGTGGCGAGATCGCTCGATTGCATCAATCGCTGATGCACGAGGCCGAGCGCGTAGACGCGGCCGTGCAGGTTGCGCAGCGTCTCGCGCGTCTCCTCGTTGGCCGCGTGCGAGGACTCGAAACTGATCAGGCTGTTGATCACCTGGAAATTGTTCTTCACCCGGTGATGCACCTCGCGCAGCAGCAGGTCGCGTTGCGAGATCATGTTGGTGAGGTCGGCCGTGCGCTCGCCGACGCGCTGCTCGAGCGCGTCGCGGGTCTTGCCGAGCAGACGCTGCTGGCGCACGAACTGGCCCATGAAATACAGGAACAGCGCGCATCCGGAGAACACCCAGTTCAGGCGCGAGAACGACCAGCCGATGGTGAAGCGGCCGCCGCCGTAGGTGGAGAGCACGTTGCCGAACAGCATCGCGGTGAGCGCCAGCGCCACCCAGAGGAAGATCTCGTTGCGGCCGCGAATGACGACGAGGATGACGAGCAGGCTCGCGACGAGCAACGCCATGTTCACGAAGCTGATGACGGTGTCCCACGCGGTCCAGCCGGTCGGGCCGACCTGCTGCGGCAGCCAGTCGGCGGCGCCGACCGCGATCGCGACGATGGCCACCACGGTGGCGAGCACGCACAGCACGCCTGTCCCGATGAGACGCGAGACATCCCGGGTGGCGATTGGCGGCAGGACGCGCGCCTCCAGCACCGCCGCGACGAAGGTCAGCACGGCGAAGCCGAAGATCCACGCCAGGAAAATCCACGCGATGGTCTGGCTCGAGCCGATGACGCTCGCGTCGCGCAGCAGCGCGCCGGGAAAGGCGAGCAGGTAAGGCATCGCCATCGCGCCCGAGAACAGATAGCCGCAGGCCAGCACCAGCAGCGACCAGGTGCGGTCGTCGCGGAAGCGGACGAACAGCAGGAACGCGGTGGCGGTCTCGGTGACGAACACACCGGCGGCGAAGAAGGCGCTGAAACCCGGAATGACCGGGCCCGGGCGGGCGGCGACCGTCAGCAGTGCAAGCGTGGCGACGGTATAGAGGCCGATGATAGCCAAGGTCAGGCGGTAGCCGGCGCCCACGGCGGTCGCCGGCCGCGCCGCGGCCAATGACTGGGTGGTGGCCTTGATTCCCGACACGATTTCAGCCCCGACGCAGCCCCTACCATTAAGACTCGCACCCCGAACCGCGGCTGTCGATTGTTTTCGGCGCGCCCCGCAAGTTGTACCGCGAACCAAGCGCGCCGCGGGGCGTTGGTTCCTGCTTAAGATTGTACCGTCCGTTTGTCTGGTTAATCCGTGTCCCGGCGCAGATCACCGCCTCGCATCTTCATCGGCACGTCAGGCTGGAGCTACGCCTCCTGGCGCGGGCCGTTCTTTCCCCGCGAGGTGATGGTCAAGCACCATCTCGCCTATTACGCGACGCAGTTCATCACCGCCGAACTCAACGGCGTGTTCTACCGCACGCCCACGCTCGATGCGGTGCGCGGCTGGCGCGACCAGACGCCGGAGGAGTTCCTGTTCGCGTGGAAGGCCTCGAAATTCATCACGCACTGGAAGCGGCTGTCCGACCGCTCGCGCAACAGCCTCGATCTCATCGAAGAGCGGCTGGCTATCCTCGGCGGCAAGGCCGGCCCGGTGCTGTTCCAGCTACCCGCACGCTTTACCGCCGACGCGGAGCGGCTGACGTCGTTCATCCGGCTTCTGAACGAGAAGCGGCAATACGCCTTCGAATTCCGGCATACGAGCTGGTACGACGAGGCGATCTATAAAATTCTACGCAAGAACGGTATCGCGCTCTGCATTTCCGATCATCGCGACGCGCCGTCGCCGTGGCTCGCCACCGCAAAACACGTCTATGTCCGCGGCCACGGGCCGGGCGGCGCCTACAAGGGTCACTATTCCGACACCGCGCTGCGGAATTGGGCGCGCGAGATTGCCGCATGGCATCGCCAGCGCCGCAGCGTCTATGTTTACTTTGATAACGATCAGAAAAGCGCCGCTCCGGCCGACGCAGCACGCTTGCGCGCTGCGTTGCGGCGCATAGATGATTTGGAACCGGCATAGGCGGGAACGGTTCACCGCCGCGGGCATTGCCTGTGTTGAAGTCTGGGTCTCGGGCGCGGTCATGGCATTTCTGGTGTATTTCTTCGTGTTGCTGGTCGCGGCGGCGAGCGTGGTCTTTGGCCTCGACTGGACGCAGGCGCCGCTCAACCCCCCGCCTTACGCGGCGCAGACCGCGAGCGTTGCGCCCAATGCTTCACCGAAAATCGCGCCTTCACCGAAAATCGCGGCCAACCCGCCCGCGATGAAGCCGGCCGGTTCGTCCGTCGCCGTGGCCAAGACGTCGGACCAGACCACCGCCACGCCGCAAGCCCCGGTTCCGGCGCCGACCGCGGCGCTTCCGGATCAGGCAACCCAGGCACAGGCGAGCGCAACGCCGGCCGACACGACGGCATCCACGCCTGCGGCTTCGTGCAATGTCAGCGCCTGCTCCGCCGCTTATCGATCGTTCCGTGCTTCGGACTGCACCTATCAGCCCACGAGCGGCGAGCGGCGCATGTGCACCAAGATTGGCTCTACCGGCAAGGTCGCCGCAGCAGCGCATTCGCGCAGCACCCGGCGCGACGATTATCGCGTCGGCGAACGTCGCCTCAGCGACCGCCGCGACTATTATGACCGTCGCGACGCTTACGACGATCGTCGTGGCGGTTGGGGCTTCGGCGGTCTGTTCGGCGGCGGTGGCAACGATTACTGAGCGTTCCGCTCCTCACATTGCGCGCCGCGGCGCGCTCGCCAGAAACTCCTGAAGCTGCTGCTTATAGAACTTCGCGTTGCCGGTGGTGGAGTGGCCGCTGGTCTCCGCGCTCGCCGGGATCAGATAGATACGGCCGTGCTTCACCTCTTTCATCGCCTTTTCCATGATGCCGGTCTCGGGCGGATTGCGCTCGTCGTCGGCGGCATTGATAGCCAACACCCGTGCCTCGATCTTCGCCAGTCCGGGCGCGGCGTCGTAATCGGCCGACGAGCCCCACGCCCATAGGAAGTCGTTGGCGTCGGCCTTGAACGGCGCGGCGAGCCGCTTGTCGACGACCGCGTTGGCGAGCGCGTTGGTCGGCGCCTGCTTTTGATAGTTCTGCGTGCCGCCCGCGGTGGCTATGCCGAAGAATACGCTGGCGATCTTCAGAAAGGGCGGCTGGTCGGTGTAGTCGCCGTTCTTGTAAGCGGGATCGTGGCGGATGGTTTCGAGCATCATCCGCCGCAGCATCCAGTTGCGGCTCGCCATCGCCGTCGGCTGCGCAGCCATCGGCACGAGCGCGTCCATGTATTGCGGGTACATCTC
>Ga0207657_10008450_pt1 | contig 10444 bp, 12 predicted proteins | sample KBSC33metaG_FD_184316 | JGI IMG/M metagenome (GOLD analysis project Ga0207657, IMG submission 184316) | Corn rhizosphere microbial communities from Kellogg Biological Station, Michigan, USA - KBS C3-3 metaG (SPAdes) (version 2) | ecosystem: Host-associated > Plants > Roots > Rhizosphere > Soil ... | reverse complement strand
GCCTCGCGCTCGAACCAGTTCACCGCAGGCCACAGGTCGATGACGCTCGGCACGACCGGAAAGTCGTCGTCGGCCGCGAACGTGCGCACGCGAAGCCGCCGGTTGTGCGTCAACGACAACAGATGCACGACCGCGGCGAAGCGAGGTCCCTCGTAGCTGCCGCCCAGTCCGCGGTAGTCGACGCCGCACAGGTCGACCAGCATCTCGAACCGAAGCTCGGGATGGTCGCGCAACCGCCTCATGACGTCGAGATAGCGATCGACCGGCACCACGACGGTCACTTCGTCGAGCGACACGACGGTGCCCGTGAACGTGCCTTCGTCGAACGCGCCCGCCAACGCGCGCACGAGCGGGTTCACGACCGCACCCGCCGGGGCTTCTGTCCCTGCCGGGCTGCTCATGGCCGCGCGATCGTGTTGGTGCGCCAGATCTTGTTCTGGAGCTGGAGGATGCCGTAGATGAGCGCCTCGGCGGTCGGCGGGCAGCCGGGCACGTAGATGTCGACGGGCACGATGCGATCGCAGCCGCGGACGACGGAATACGAGTAGTGATAGTAGCCGCCGCCGTTGGCGCACGAGCCCATCGAAATGACCCAGCGCGGCTCGGCCATCTGGTCGTAGACCTTGCGCAGCGCCGGCGCCATCTTGTTGCACAGCGTGCCGGCGACGATCATCACGTCGGACTGCCGCGGGCTCGGCCGGAACACGACGCCGAAGCGGTCGAGGTCGTAGCGCGCCGCCCCGGCGTGCATCATTTCGACGGCGCAGCACGCGAGGCCGAACGTCATCGGCCACATCGAGCCGTTGCGCGCCCAGTTGATGACGCTGTCGAGCGTCGTCGTGACGAAGCCCTTCTCGAGAACGCCCTCAATCGCCACGATGGTCACCTCCGGCTAGTCCCACTCCAACGCGCCCTTTCTCCATTCGTAGATGAAGCCGACGACGAGGATCGCAAGGAAGATCAGCATCGCGACGAATCCGAAGAGGCCGATGTCGCGCAGCACCACCGCCCACGGGAAGAGGAACGCGATCTCGAGGTCGAACAGGATGAAGAGGATCGCCACCAGGTAGTAGCGCACGTCGAACTTCATCCGCGCATCCTCGAACGCCTCGAACCCGCACTCGTAGGGCGAGAGCTTTTCCGGATCGGGCCGGTTCGGCGCGACGACGCGCCCGAGCGCGAGCATCAGCGCGCCGAGCGCGAGCCCGAACAGGATGAAAAGCAGGATCGGGAAATATTGTTCGAGCATTACTGGTGCCGACGGGGAGACTCGAACTCCCACGGCTTTCGCCACTGCCCCCTCAAGACAGCGTGTCTACCAATTTCACCACGTCGGCGTTTCAGGTGTCAGGTAACAGCGTCGAGAGGCGAGGTGCGCCGGCGCAAGCGAGCGCTGCCCTGTCGTCGGTTACCTGTTACCTGACCTCTGTTACCTGTCACTTCGGGACTTCCGAGGAACCGCTTCCCGCCGGCGTCGAGCCCGGGTTCACCGGGGCAGGCACTGCATTGGAACCGGACGACGCGGGGGCCGGCACTTCCGAAGATCTCGGCGCGGGCACGTCGGACGGCTTTGCCGGCAGCACGCGTTCCATGACGCCCTTCTCCATCACGCCCTGCGGCGCCCCGTGCTGGGACCCGAGGTACGTCAGGCCCACACTGGTCAGGAAGAAGATCGTCGCGAGGACCGCCGTCGAGCGCGACAGGAAGTTCGCCGAGCCCGACGCGCCGAACAGGCTTCCGGAAGATCCACCCCCGAACGCCGCGCCCATGTCGGCGCCCTTGCCGTGCTGCAGCAGCACGAAGCCGCACACGGCAATGGCCGCGAGCAGGTGCAGGACGAGTACCGCCGATTCCACCAGGTTCATGCCGATCTCTCGATCGCCCGTACGCTACGCACGGCCGATCCGCAAAAATTCCTCCGCATCGAGCGAGGCGCCACCCACGAGCGCGCCGTCGATGTCGGGCATCGCCAGGAGCGCCGCCGCGTTGGCGGCCTTGACGCTCCCACCGTACAACAGCGGCACGTTACCCGCGCCGCCCGACGCGAGCCGCGCACGCAGCGTCGCGTGCACCGCCTGTGCCTCCTCGGGCGAGGCCGTCCTGCCCGTTCCAATCGCCCAGATCGGCTCGTACGCGACGATCATCCGCGTCGCGTCCTTGCCGACCGCGTCGAGCAGCGCGTCGAGCTCGCGCCGCACGACCGTCTCGGTGTCGCCGCGCTCGCGCTCGTCGAGGGCTTCCCCGACGCATGCGATCGGCGTCAACCCCGCCGCGAGCGCCGCTTTCGCCTTCGCGCCGACGAGCGCGTCGCTCTCGCCGTGCCACAGTCGACGTTCGGAGTGCCCGACGATCGCGAACGTTCCGCCGAGGTCGGCGACCATCGACGCGCCGACGTCGCCCGTGTACGCGCCGCGGGCGTGCTCGCTGACGTCCTGCGCGCCCCACTTCACGGCCGAGCCGCTCAACGTATCTCGCGCCTGCGCGAGATACGGCGCCGGCACGCAAACCACCATCGTACGGCCCTTCGTGTCCCGCCATTCCGACGCCAGCCGGCCAAGGAGGCTGCCATTCGCCGCCAGGTCGCCATTCATTTTCCAGTTGCCGACGACCAGCTTCTCAGGCATCGATCACGTTCCTCGCCAACCGCTTGCCTGCGCATGGCGAATGCCGCGAAGGGCGCGGCCCGGTTCGCAGGACGCGCCGGAAAACAGTCGATTTTAACGCGTCCGCGCAGGGACGGTCAACGCGGCGCGAAGGTCACGCGATGGCGAGACGGCGAACGCGTCGCAGCAGCAGCGGAAGGAACCACACGACGAGCGTCACGATGCCAAGCGTTGCCGCGACCGGGCGCTCGAAGAACGCGCGCAGATCGCCGTCGGACTTGATCATCGACGTGACGAAGTTCTGCTCGAGCATGCCGCCGAGCACGACGCCGAGGATCGCGGGAGCAATCGGAAACCCGTTGTTCTCGAGCACGAATGCAACGACGCCCGCGGCGAGCATCACGCCGACGTCGAACGCCGTGTTGTTGATCGCGAACGAGCCGACGACGCAGAACAGCATGATCACCGGCATCAGCACGGCACGTGGAACGAGCAGGACGTTCTTGGCGGCCTTGATGCAAAGCAGACCGAGCGGAATCATGATCAGGTTGGCGATGATGAACAGCAGGTACACCGCGTAGATGTTCTGCGGGTTGTTGATGAAGAGCGTCGGCCCCGGGTTCATGTTCTTCATGTACAGGACGCCGATCACGATCGCCGTGATCGAATCGCCGGGAATGCCGAACACGAGCGCGGGAATCCACGCGCCCGCGAGCGCGGCGTTGTTGGCGGCGCCCGCCTCGACGATGCCCTCGACGTGGCCGGTGCCGAATTTCTCCGGCTCCTTCGACCACTTCTTCGAGATCGCATAGGCCATCCAGGCGGCGATGTCGCCGCCGGCGCCGGGCAGCGCACCGACGAGCGTGCCCAGAACGCTTCCGCGCAGCTGCTGGATCGGGTACTTCTTCGTGACGCCCCAGATGCCCTTGAACACGTTGCCGATCGGCCGGTCGCTCAGGTGGAACTGCGGGTTCGTGTCCACCGCATAGCGAAGGATCTCGGACACCGCGAACATCCCGATCATCAACGGAATCAGTTCGATGCCGCCGAGGAGCTCGACGCTGCCGAACGTGAAGCGCGGAATCGCCGCGGGATTGTTGAGCCCCACCGACGCGACGAGCAGCCCGAGCAGCAGCGACACGAAGCCCTTGAGCGGCCGATCCGACGTGATGAACACCGCGCACGTCAACCCGAGCAGCACGAGCCAGAAATATTCGAACGAGCTGAAGGAGAGCGCGAAATCGGCGAGCGTCGGGGCAGCGAGGATCAGGACGAGCGTGCCGAAGAGCCCGCCGGTCGCCGAGAACACGAGGCCGGCGCCGAGCGCGAGCTCGGCCTGGCCCTTGCGCGTCATCGCATAGGCCTCGTCGGTGTAGGCCGCCGACGCCGGGGTTCCCGGCATGCGCATCAGGCATCCCGGAATGTCGCCGGCGAAGATCGCCATGGCGGTCGCGGTGACGATCGCGGCGACCGCCGGGATCGGCGCCATGAAGAACGTCACCGGCACGAGCAGCGCCGTCGCCATCGTCGCCGTGAGCCCGGGAATGGCGCCGACGAAAAGGCCGAACAGCGACGCGGCGAGCATCACCAGCACGTTGTGCGGGTGAAAGACCAGCGCAAACGCCTGAAGCCATGCATCACTCACGTCGACGCGCTCGCTCGAGGTTGCCGCATCGCGGAGCACCCGGCGTCACCACGCAACCGGCTCCAGCCATCCCCACGGCAGCGGCACGCGCAGCAGCTTGTAGAACGCGTAGTGGATCGCAAGCGTGACGATCACCGCGAGCGGCACGACCCAGCGCGTGCGCACGCGGAACACCGCGAACGATGCACTGAGATACGCGATGCCGGTGATCACGAAGCCGACGCGATCGACGAACGCGATGTAGAGCACGTTGACGCCGATCACCACGGCGAATGCGACGACTTGCCGCCGCGAGCGCACCCACGCGTCGAACGCGATCCAGCGTGCCGGCGCGCCGTGAGCGGGCGATCGGAGCTGCCTCAAAACGAGCAGCGCGCCGCAGACCATCAACCCGACCGCGATGACGCCGGGAAAGAGCGCGGGTCCGTATTGCTGGCCGGGAATCGTCGGAAAGTTGCGGATCGCGACGAGGATCGCGATCCCGAGCAACAGGACGAGTACGCCCCAGAGCGCATCGTGCAACTTCACGACGCGCGGATCACTTCGCGATGCCGACCGCTTTCATCGTCGCGCCGAGATCGGCATCGGACTTGGCCATGAACTTCGCCATGTCGGCCGGGCCCTCGTAGATCACGCCGTAGCCCTGCTTCGCCATGAAGTCGGTGTAGTCCTTGCTCGCGACGATCTTCCTGATCGCGGCCGCGAGCTTGTCCGCGACGTCGGTCGGCAAGCCCTTGGGCGCGGCGATGCCCCGCCACGCGGCCATGGTCCAGCCGCTGCCCGTTTCTTCCTTGAGCGTCGGCAGGTTCGGATAGAGGGCCGCACGCTTGTCGGCCATGATCGCGAGGCTCTTCACCTTGCCCGCGTCGATCAGCGAACGCGCTTCCGGCAGCGAGCATGGAACGATTTCGACGCCGCCGGCCATCAGGTCCTGCAGGCCCGGCGCGGCTCCGTTCGACGGGACCCACGGCACGCTTGCCGGATCGACCTTCAGGTCGCGCAGCATCCCGGCAATCGCGAGCTGCCAGATGCCGCCCTGCCCGGTTCCGGATGCCTTGAACTTGCCCGGATTCGCCTTGATCGCCGCGACGAGGTCGTTGACGTTCTTGTACGGCGCGTCGGCGCGCACCTGCAAGCCGGCGGGATCGGCGTTGACGATGCCGATCGGCGTGTACGACGCGCCGGAGATTTGCGTCAGGCCGATCCAATGCATCATGCCGATCTCGACGGTGATCATGCCGATCGTGTAGCCGTCGGGCGGCGCGGATGCGATCGCCGCGTGGCCGACGACGCCGCTGCCGCCGGTGCGGTTGACGACGTTCACCGGCTGCCCGAGCTCCTTCTCGAGCAGGGTGCCGATGATGCGTGCGGTCGCGTCGGTGCCGCCGCCCGCGCCCCATGGCACGATCAGCGTGATCGGACGCTCGGGATACGCAGCGAGCGCGGTCGCGGCGAATAGCAGCGCGCACGTCGCGGCCATGGCTCGAAGCAGGCGTTGCATGACTCCTCCCCTGGAAGGCACCGAGGCGCGGCTCGCGCCTCGCGCGGCCGACGTTATCAGCCGCCGTCGCGCGCGGTCAAGGGAATGCGCGTCAGATACCGGTCGGGTAGGTCTCCGGCGGCTCGCCCTCGTCCCACCCGGCGGTGCGATCGAGCGGCGTCAGCGCCGCGGTGTGATCGAGATGGATCATCGCGTCGAATTGCAGCGGCAGGCGCGCCTCGAAGTAGTGGCTCCAACGCTCGGTCTCCGGGCGGTAGATGACGCCGATCGCCCGCTGCAACAACGCGCCGCGCAGCGCCTGCGCCGCGTCGCGCTCGCCCAGGTCGAGCCAGAAGCGGTCCTCGCCGCTCTCGTGGAACGTCCGCTCGTAGCTGCCCGCCATCCCGGGCCGCACCCGCTTGCGCTCCATCGGCGCATCCCAGTCGGAGGCTGCCGTCACCGTGCCGTCGTACGTCGAGAAGCCGATCGAGTAAACGTCGTTGCCATGGCGCTCGCGCACGAGCTGGCCGACGTTCACCTCGCCGCGGCGGCTCATCTCGGTCGCGCGCGCGTCACCGAGATGCGAGTTGTGCGCCCAGACGACGGTTCCCTCCGATGCGCCCGGAATGCGCTCGCGCAGCGCATCGAGCGTGTCCACCATGTGCCGGTCGCGCATGTTCCACGTCGATTCGCGGCCGCGGAACATCGCGCGGTAATAGCGCTCGGCGTTGACGACGAGCCGCGCGTTCTGCTCCGCCGAGAACACTTCGTCGGCGTCGCGCGTGCCGTGCTTGTGCGGAAGCAGCGCCTGCCGCCGCAGCTCGACGAGCTCGGCGACCGCGTCGTCCTCGCAGGACTCGTGGCCGTGCGCGACCGCGAGCGCGTAGCCCTGCGCATCGTCGCCGTAGTACTCGAAGCACGCGTAGCGCTTGCGCGCGCGTACCGCCGCCTCCGGGTCGACGCGGTCGAGGTACTTCAGCACCGACTCGATCGACGCGTAGAGACTGTAGAGGTCGAGTCCGAAAATGCCGACTCGCTCGTCCTTGCCGCGGCGGCGATTCTCGCCGGCGAGCCAGTCGACGAACGCGCGCATCGTCTCGTTGCGCCACATCCAGCGGGGAAAGCGGCGAAAGTCGGACAGCGCCTCGCGCGCATCGGGGTCTTCGGAGCGCCCGGTGACGAAGCGATGCACGCGAAACGCGTCCGGCCAGTCGGCTTCGAGCGTGATCGCGCGAAAACCGTGATCGGTGACGAGGCGGCGCGTGATTTGCGCGCGCGTTGCGTAGAAGTCCTCGGTGCCGTGCGACGCCTCGCCGATCAGCACGATCGACGCATGCGACGCGCGTGCGGCGATCGCGTCGAGCGCCGAGTCGTCGAGCGGACGGGCGATGCGCGCCGTGGCCGCGGCCAATGGAGCGTCCATCGAGATTCGCCTCCCGTTCGTTGGACCGAGCGAAGGCCTCTTTGTGCCCGTCGAATCGCGTGTATCGAAGTGCAATGGCTCGGGCCGTTGCACCTTCGACACCGAATCAATCGCAGCGCGGCAGGTGATCGCGGATCAGCGCGTCGTGCCGCGTGGCCTCGGCCTCCGCGTCGCGGGCATCGCGCAACGCGAGCGCGAGCGCCGCGTCGCGACCGAGCGGCTCGCCGCGTGCGTCCCACGCCTCCGCCGCGACGATGCGGCCCGCATCGTAGTCGGCGCGCGTGCGGAGCCGGCCGTCGGCGTACCAGGAGCGGGTTTCGCCCTGGCGGACGCCGCTGCGCACCTCCGACTCGAATCGCATTGTCGGCTCGTGCCCTGGAGCGGCGTCGTACCAGGTCGCGAGCGTGCCGTTCACGTGGCCGTTGTCGTCGTACGGAACCTGCGCGGCACGGACGCCGTTTTTGCGCCAGAAGAGGAACGAGCTCGTCCGCACGCCCTCGTCGAAAGCGCCGGTGACGCGCAGCTGGCCGCTCGCGTCGCTCAGGCGATACGCGCCCTGCGGCCGGCCCTCGCGACAGCGCGCATCGAGCACGAACGCGTCGTGATCGGCGGCGAGCGCGAGCGCGGCGTACGCCACCGACGCGAAGACGGCGGCCGCCAGCCGGCGCGTCAGCGCCGGCGTGCGGACCACCAGGCGGCCAGCTCGCCGACGACGCCGCGGCGAAACGCCAGCACGCACACGACGAAGATCGCGCCCGTGATGATCGTCACCCACTCGCCGAAGCCCGCGAGATAGTTCTCGAGCGCGACGATGACGAACGCGCCGACGACCGGACCGAAGATCGTACCCATGCCACCGAGCAGCGTCATCAGCACGACCTCGCCCGACATCGTCCAGTGCACGTCGGTGAGCGACGCGAGCTGGAACACGATCGCCTTCACCGCGCCCGCGAGTCCGGACAGCGTCGCCGACATCACGAACGCGAGCAGCTTGTAGCGGTCGGCGTCGTAGCCGAGCGAGATCGCGCGCGGCTCGTTCTCGCGGATCGCCTTCAGCACCTGTCCGAACGGCGAATGGATGATGCGGTAGATCAGCAGGAACGAGGCGACGAAGATCACGAGCACCGTGAAGTACATCACGAGCGGCTGCGACAGGTCGATGAAGCCGAACAGGCGTCCGCGTGGCACCGCCTGGATGCCGTCCTCGCCGTGCGTGAACGGCGCCTGCACGTAGAAGAAATACATCATCTGCGCGATCGCGAGCGTGATCATCGCGAAGTAGATCCCCTGCCGGCGGATCGCGAGCCCGCCGACCACGACGCCGAGCGCCGCCGACGCCGCGGTGCCGGCAAGGATTGCGAGCTCCGGCGGAAAGCCCAGCACCTTCGCGGTGTGCGCGGAAACGTAGCCCGCGGTGCCGAGAAACATCGCGTGGCCGAACGACAGCAATCCGCCGAAGCCGAGCAGCAGGTTGAACGCGCAGGCGAAGAGCGCGAAGCACAGCGCCTTCATCAGGAACACCGGATAGATGCCCACGAAGGGCGCCACCGCGAGCAGCGCGGTCATGACGGCGGTGCCGGTCAGGATTCCGTTGCGCGACGCGGCGCGAACCGCGGCGGCTTCCGCGATCGCAGCCATCTATCGCTCCTTGCCGAAGAGGCCCGCCGGCCGCACGAGCAGCACGATCACCATGATGACGAAGATCACCGTGGTCGACGCCTCGGGGTAGAAGTACTTGGTGAGTCCCTCGACGACGCCGAGCCCGAAGCCGGTGAGGATCGCGCCGAGAATCGAGCCCATGCCGCCGATCACCACGACGGCGAATACGACGATGATCAGGTCGGCGCCCATCAGCGGATTGACCTGGTAGATCGGCGCCGCCATGACGCCGGCGAGCGCGGCCAGCCCGACGCCGAAGCCGAACGTCAGCGTGATCATGCGCGGAACGTTGATGCCGAACGCCTGCACGAGCGCGGGATTCTCCGTGGCCGCGCGCAGGTAGCTGCCGAGCTTCGTGCGCTCGATGACGTACCACGTCGCGAGGCAGATCGCGAGCGAAGCTACGATCACCCACGCGCGATAGATCGGCAGGTACATGAACCCGAGGTTGACGCCGCCGGTGAGCACCGGCGGGATCTGATACGGCATGCCCGACGACCCGAACTCGTTACGGAAGAGGCCCTGGATCACGAGCGCGAGCCCGAACGTGAGGAGCAGGCCGTAGAGATGGTCGAGCTTGTAGAGCCGCGCGAGCATCGTGCGCTCGATGATGATGCCCGTGATGCCGACCGCGATCGGCGCGATGATCAGCGACGGCCAGTATCCGAGCGAGACGCCGGCGATGCCGTGGTTGAGCAGGAACCACGCACAGAACGCGCCCATCATGTACTGCGCGCCGTGCGAGAAGTTGATGATGTTGAGCAGGCCGAAGATCACCGCGAGGCCGAGCGACAGCATCGCGTAGAACGCGCCGTTGATCAAACCGATCAGCAGTTGTCCGAAGAGTGCCTGCATCGTTCGGAACCCCTTCGTCGCTCACCCCGACCTCTCGCCGCGCAGCGGGGAGAGGGCGTCTTCCACGTCGCTCCTCGTGCCCTCCCTCTCCCCCCGCGAGGGGGAGAGGGTCGGGGCGAGGGCGTCTTCCACGTCGCTCCTCGTGCCCTCCCTCTCCCCCCGCGAGGGGGAGAGGGTCGGGTCGAGGGAGTCTTCCACGTCGCTCCTCGTGCCTTCCCTCTCCCCCGCGAGGGGGAGAGGGTCGGGGTGAGGGGCGCTTTGCTTACTTGACGAGCGAGCAGCCTCCGTCCTTCAGCGGCCGGAACGCCTCGTCGGCGGGAATCGTCGCCAGGATCTTGTAGTAGTCCCACGGCTGCTTCGACTCGGCCGGCGTCTTCACCTGCACGAGATACGCCGGATGGATCGCGCGGCCGTCGACGCGGATGCTGCCCTTGCCGAACAGCGGGTCGTCGGTGGGCATCTCCTTCATCTTGTCGACGATCTTCACGCCGTCGGTGTCGTTCTTCAGCGCCTCGACGGCCTTGAAGTAATGCAGCAGCGACGCGTAAACGCCCGCGTGCACCATCGTCGGATGGATGCCCTTGTCCTGCGGCGCAAACCGCTTGCTGAACGCGCGCGTCTTGTCGTTCATGTCCCAGTAGAACGTCTCGGTGAACGTCAGGCCCTGCGCGGTCGGCAGGCCGAGCGCGTGGATGTCGGTGATGAACACGAGCAGGCCCGCGAGCTGCTGTCCGCCCTTCACGATGCCGAACTCGGCCGCCTGCTTGATCGAGTTCGTC
>Ga0207657_10008449_pt1 | contig 10444 bp, 8 predicted proteins | sample KBSC33metaG_FD_184316 | JGI IMG/M metagenome (GOLD analysis project Ga0207657, IMG submission 184316) | Corn rhizosphere microbial communities from Kellogg Biological Station, Michigan, USA - KBS C3-3 metaG (SPAdes) (version 2) | ecosystem: Host-associated > Plants > Roots > Rhizosphere > Soil ... | reverse complement strand
TGCTGGCGGATCGATTCGTATCCATCCGGACCGATCATCCGCTGCGCGTAGCAGTCGACGGTCCGCGGGCCGCGTCTCCGATTGCCCTCGCCCGCACCCTGCTCGAGCCGTTACGGGCGCGAGGTCGGGTCGCTGAGATCATCGACGCCGAGACGTTCTGGCGCGACGCGTCCCTGCGCTACGAATGGGGGCGCACGGACCTGGAGGCGTTTGCGTACCACTGGCTCGACGCGGACGCGCTCCGACGCGAAGCGCTCAGTCCGCTCGGACCGGGTGGCAGCTCGAGGTTCCTGCCCGCGCTCCGAGATCCGGCCACGAACCGCTCGGTTCGCGCCGCTCCGATCCCGGTGCCGCCCAACGCCATCGTGCTGATCGCCGGCGAGTTGCTGCTGGGCCGCGGGCTGCCATTCGACTACACCGTCCATCTCGCGGTGGATTCCGGCGCGCGGCAGCGGTTGACCCCTCCGGAATGGCAGTGGACCCTTCCAGCGCACGATTCGTACGACCGCACCGTGCGGCCCGCGGAGCTCGCTGACATCGTCGTGCGATACAACGACCCGCGGCACCCGGCGATGCGAATCGGCCAGCAGGATCAGATCTCGCCCGACAACCAGCAGTCGATGAGGTAACGCGAGATCGAGAGCTTCGGGGAGATGCGCTGCAGAACCACACCCGGCTCGTCCTCGGCGGCCGTGTCCGTGCGTGCCGCCGCGCGGGCAACCTCCTGGCGAGTGAACCAGCCGGCCTCGGTGACCTCGATGCCGTCGACCTGCAACGTGGGGTCGCCATCGACGCGGGCGACGAACCCGACCATGAGCGACGACGGGAACGGCCAGGGTTGGCTCGCGACGTAGCGCACATCGGTAACTCCGACTCCGACCTCTTCCCGTACCTCACGAGCGACGGCACCCTCCAGCGATTCGCCCGGCTCGACGAAACCGGCCAGCGTGGAGAATCGCCCCTCGCCCCACGCCTGGCCCCGGCCCAACAGGCACCGGTCACCGCCGTCGTGCACGACCATGATCACGGCGGGATCGGTGCGGGGGAAATGCTCGCTGGCATCGTTGGGACAGACCCGAATCCATCCGGCCTGAGACTCGACCGTTGGAGTGCCGCATATCGGGCAGTGCGTGTGCCGACCGTGCCATAGCTGCAAGGCGACCGCCGAGGTCAGCAGGGCCGCGTCCAGGTCGTCGGCGGCTGCTGCCACTTCCCGAAGCGTGCCCCAATCGGCGGAACCGTCCGGAGCCGGCAGCGTGATCGAGAAGTACGGCACCTTGTCGACGACACCGAGCAGCCGGCGCGGGGTGTCGACCCCGTCGCTGGATGCCGGGTCGGTGAGCCGGAGCTCGAGGCGGTCGTCGGTACCACGGATCAGCGGCGACCGCCCGTCCGGAGAAACCACGATCACCCGAGCTCGCGACCAGGCATCGGCGAGCCATTTCGCGTCGCCCCGGCGATGAGAGGCCCGGTCGTAAGAAATCCGGGCAAGAGGTGGACGCTCTGGCATCAAGAGGGTTGCCCGTCCGGCACCACCCTCGTCAGTGCCTGCAGGGGCGTAGCGATGCTGGCCGCATCGCCGACCACTACCGTCACGAGCCGCGCCGGAGCGAAGAACTCGGCGGCCGCCGCACTGACTTCCGCGGTGGTGACCTTCGCCAGCCGTCGCGGATGCTCGATCATCCAATCCAGGCCCAATCCCGTACCGAGCAAACTCGACAGGGTCGTAGCCAGCCCGGCCTGAGTGGCTGTCGAGAGCGCAAGCGTGCCGATCGCGTACTGCCGCACCGACTCGACCTCGCCGTCGGTCACCGGCAACGCCGAGATCTTGGCGAGTTCGTAGGCCGTTTCCAGCAGAGCCGGCGCAGTCACCTCGGTCGCAACGTCTGCGTCGAGCACTAGAGACGAGCCGAGCACGTTGTGTTCGATCCGGCTGTGCGGACCATAGGTATAGCCCTTGTCCTCACGGATGTTCTCGTTCCAGCGCGAGGAGAAATAGCCGCCGAAAACGAGATTCGCCAATTGCAGAGCCGAATATCCGTCGGCATCACGTCGAAGCGCAACACCGCCCAGCCGGAGGGAGGATTGCACCGAGCCCGGCCGATCAACGAGGACGACCGGGCCGTTCTCGAACGACGGCAGGCCGGGCACCCGCTCCGCTCGACCCGTCCCATCCCAACTTGCGAGCGAATCGGCCACCACGTCCAACGTCCGCGCTGGCGACACATCGCCCACGATCACGAGTACGCCGCCGGCCGGCCGGACCCGCTCGGTATGCAGCCGAACCACTTGTTTGCGCGTCACGGTCGACACATCAGCGACCCGCGGGAGCTCCCGAGCGTAAGGATGGTCGCCGTACATCCGGCGAGCGAGAGACTCGGCTGCGACGACGCCGGCCCGCGACCTCGCGATGGTCAGCCGCTCGACCAGACGCGCGCGCTCACGCGTGACTTCGTCGGCCGGATAGCGGGCGGACGTGAGCACGTCGGCCATAATCACCAGTAGTGGCGCGAGATTCGTTGCAAGCGCATTGCCGGCCAGGAGGAAGCGATCGGCGTCGACGCTTGCGCTCAGGTCGCCACCCAGTGCCTGCACGGCCGCCGCCAGATCGCCCCGGTCGTATCGATCCGTGCCGGAAAGGACCGTGTCGGACAGCAGGGTGGCGCGCGCGGAATGCTTGGGTTTGGCCGACAGAAATGGCACGCGGAGCCGCACCTCGACGAGGGGAACATCGCGCTTACGCACGACAACCACCCGCAGCCCGTTGTCGAGAGTCCGTTCGGAGCTGCTCGGCTTCCGCGGTCGACGGGGACTCGTCAGCGGCGGAACGGGCTTCGGTCCGGCCGCCCGACTCTTCGCGGGACTCATCGCGCTCCCCCGGCGATCAGTTCGACGACGGCCCGCCGCTCCGGACTCAGCGCGGTCGCAGCCTCCTGAACATCTGCTCCGGTCACGGCGGTTAGCCGGTCCGGCAGCTCCGAGATCAGCTCAGCCCGACCGAAGATCAACTCGAACTTGGCGAACTCGAGCGCTCGCGACAGCACGGCATCCATCTCCCGGAACAAGACGCTGACCGCCCGGGTGCGAACCCGGTCGAGCTCTCCCGGCTCGAGGCCGTCTGCGGCAACGCGGGCCAGTTCTTCGTCCACGGCAGCGAGTATCCGTTCCAACGATTCGGGATTCGGGTAGTGCGCGGTGATGGTGAACGCCGTTGGGTCTCGCTCGTCGAACGGATCTCCAAACTCACCGAGGTACGCGGACACGTCGGTGACCACGCGGTCCCGGTGGACCAACCGGCGCTGCAGCCGGGAGGCGTCACCTTCGGCCAGGATCTCGGAGAGCAGTACGCCAGCAAGATGCTCATCGAGCTGGGCCACCGGATCCGGCACGCGATAGCCGATTGCGACCGCGGGGATGGGTGCGTGCGCGTCCGTGGTTACGGCCCGACGCTCCGAGGCGAGTGGTGGCTCGCCAAAATCTGGCCGCACCGGCCGCCGCCGCTTGGGAATTCCCCCGAAATGCTTCTCGATGAGCTCGACCGTCTCGTCGACGTCCAAGTCGCCGGCCACCGCGAGGACGGCATTGGCGGGCGCGTAGTAGCGGTGGAAAAAGTCCGTCGCGTCCTCTACCGTCGCACTTTCCAGATCGACGAAGCCACCGTAGCCGTTGTGCGCGTTGGGAAAAGTGTCGAACAGGACGGGCGGCAGCTCCAGCCAGGGGAAGCCCCCGTACGGCCGGTTGAGAACGTTGACGCGAATTTCTTCCTTCACCACAGCGATCTGATTGGCGAGATTCTCCTCAGTGATTCGAGGGGAAAGCATGCGGTCGGCCTCGAGGAACAGCCCGCGTTCCAGGGCATTAGAGGGCAGCGCCTCGAAATAGTTGGTGTAGTCGAAGTGGGTGCTGCCGTTGAACATGCCGCCGGAAGATTGCACGTACCGGAAATGCTCGAGCTTCTCCAGATTCGCCGAGCCCTGGAACATCAGATGCTCGAACAGGTGGGCAAAGCCGGTGCGACCCTCCGGCTCGGAGCGGATGCCGACGTCGTAGAGCACGGCGATGCCCACCACGGGTGCCGATCGATCCGGCGCTAGGACGACCCGCAAGCCGTTGGACAACGTCACCTGGTGCAGGTCGAAGGAGGGGCTGGGTAACGGGGCACCGTCGGATCGGCGGCGCGAGACGGCTGCAGGCACCGATCCACCTTACGGGTGCCGATCCCAGTCGGCGCGTCAGCTGACCGTGATGGTCTTGATGACGGCCGGCACGTCGGCCCACAGGTTCGACACGATGTCCGGGATCGTGACGTACCAGACCGCGTCGAGACCGTTACCGCTGTCGATCACCGCGATCCAGAGCCGTTCTTTCGTGACCTTCAATTTGCTGGTTTTCACGTAGGCCGGGTTGAGGGTGATCGTCGTCTGCACGACATGGGCCGGCCGCCCGCCGATCGTGGTATCCACACTCGAGTCCTGGGTGGACGTCGGATTGGTGCCGTAGTCAGTCTTGGCCAGGCTGGCCGAGATGGCCTCCGAGAGTTCCCGGAGGGTTCCGTTCTGGTCCGGTGGCAGGACACCGGAGCCTTCGCCGAGGAACCAGTTGACGTCGACCTCCTTGGATAGCTGGAGTGTCCAGGTCTCCGAGTTGTCCGGCTTGAGGTCGGGCGAGATACACGCGTAGCTCAGACCAGCCTTCGGGTCGGTGGCTTTGGGGCACCCTTGCGCTGCGGCCCCGCTGCTCGGGGCGCTCGGAGTCGAATCCGACGGACCGGACGATGGCGACGCTGACGGGAAGTCAGGCTGTCTCGACGAGCCCGGTGCACCAGCGCGGACGCCCCGGCCGTCAACCTCGGCCGAGCAGGACGCGACCAGTAGGGCCGCCAGGCCGCTGAGTGCGACGACGATCCACCGACGCGTCACCTCCGAGTACCCAATCCCGCGCGGCCGAGACGCGCATACCCAGCCCAGAGCAGGGCGGCTGCCTCAGCGCCGCGATACAGCATCGACAGGTTCACCTTTTCGTTAGGAGCATGAATCTGGTCGTCGGGGAGACCAACTCCGAGAAATACCATCGGCACGCCGAGACACTGCGCGATAGCTGCTTCTGGCCCGCTGCCGCCCTCTCGGGTCGGCAGGACCGGAAGTCCGTCAAACGCCGCACTGATGGCCTCGGTGAGTACCTGGTAGGCCGGGGTGTCGATCGACACCAGGCACGGGGCGGTGCCCTCGCCTTCCCACTCGACGCGGGACACGATGCCCTCTGGTGTATGCGCGTCGACGAACGACTCGACCAACTTGCGGACCGCGGCCGGGTCTTGGGCGGCCACCAGCCGGAAGGACAATTTCGCTTGGGCATCGCTCGGCACGATCGTCTTGTTGCCGGCGCCTTGATACCCGCCGCTCAGGCCGTTCACGTCCGCGGTCGGACGGGCACCGATCCGTTCGAGCGTGCCGTAGCCCACCTCGCCGACGAGGGCGCGCGAGTACGCAACGGCCAGGAAGTCCGCGGGATCGAAGGGCACTTGCCCGAACAGCTCGCGCTCATCGTCCGTCAACGGCAGAACGTCGTCGTAGAAGCCTGGAATCTGAACCCGGTGGTGCTCGTCGTGCAACCGGCTGACCAGTCGAGCAATCGCCCTAGCCGGGTTCGGCACCGCCCCGCCGAACACGCCGGAGTGCAGATCGAGATCCGGGCCATGGAAGGCCACGGTGCACGCTACGACCCCTCGCATGCCGGTAACCGCACTCGGGCGGTTAGCCGCGAGCATGCCAGTGTCGGTGATGACGATGACGTCGCAGTCGAGCCGATCCCGGCGCTCGGCAAGCAGATCGGCGAAGTGCGGGGACCCTGACTCCTCTTCACCCTCGACGAGGAGCTTCAGGGTCACGGCTGGGCTCGTGCGCCCAGTGACGGTGAGATGGGCCCGTAGGCCCAGCAGGTGGAACAGCAGCTGGCCCTTGTCGTCGGACGCGCCCCGCGCGCGCAGGACGTCGCCGTCGACGGTGGGGTCGAACGGGTCAGAGTGCCACTGTTCGATCGGATCCACCGGCTGCACGTCGTGGTGCCCGTAAATCAGGACGGTCGGAGCGCCGCGATCAGCACTGCGCCACTCGGCGAACACGGCCGGCATCCCGCTGGTTTGCCAGATCTCGACCGTGGGGAAGCCGGTGCGCTCGGCCGCGGCGGCGAACCACTCTGCGTTTCGACGGACGTCAGCGTGGTGTTCCGGTTGGGCGCTGATGCTCGGGATGCGTAGCCACTGATCCAGATCCGCCAGCAGGTCGGAGTGGTGCTCAGCGACGAAATCGCGCTCAAACGTCATGCTCGGACGGTATCGCGGTGGTGTTTGACTGGAGACGGGACAGGTGCGGAGGGCGGAGGCGTGGGATGGCTGAGCGAGTAGACGTCGCCGTCGTGGGCGGCGGGCTCATGGGGGCAGCCACGGGGTGGGCGGCGGCACGGCGTGGCCTGTCCGTCGCGCTGCACGAGCAGTTCGAGCCCGAGCACACACGGGGTAGCTCGCACGGCAGCGCGCGCATCGTGCGGCGGGGCTACAGCGACGCGCTGTATGCCCGGCTGACGGGCGAGGCATTCGAGCTATGGCGCGAGGTCGAGATCGCGGCCGAGGTTCGCCTACTTCGGATGGTCGGCGGATTGGATCACGGGCCGAACCGCACCGCGCTGGTCGCGAACCTGCTCGCCGAGGCCGGGATCCCGCACGAGATTGTGGCTGGGGCTGACGCTGAGGCCCGGTGGCCGGGCATGCACTTCGTCGGGCCGGTCGTGTATCACCCCCAAGCCGGGACGATGGACGCGGATCGCGCGGTAGCCGCGCTCCTGGACCTGGCCCGGCGCGCCGGCGCGACGATCCAGCACGGGAGTCGCGTGGCGAGGGTCGAGCCGGTGCGCGACGAGTATGCAGCAGTGCGGCTCGCTGACGGCCGCGAGTTCGAGGCGCGGTGCGCAGTAGTCGCAGCCGGCGCCTGGGTCGAGCCATTGCTCGCTGGCCAGCTCAACCTCCCGCCGCTCACCGTTACCCAGCAGCAGGTCTTTCACTTCCCCCGGCGCGACGAAGCAGCGGCGCCCTGGCCGTCCGTCATCCATCAGGACGCGATCGAGGTCTATCACCTGCCCGGTGGTCGGGACGGCGGAAGCGGTGACGCCCGGAAGGTCGCCGAACACACGCATGGCGCCGCGACGACTGCCGAGAGTCGGGACGGTGTCGTGGACGCGGGCGCTCGCGAGCGGATCGTGCGCTACGTGAGCGAGTGGCTGCCCGGCCTCGTACCGATCCCGCAAGGAGAAGCAACGTGCCTGTACACCACGTCACCCAGCGAGGACTTCCTGCTCGATCGAGTCGGACCAATCGTGGTCTGCTCGCCGTGTTCCGGGCACGGGGCGAAGTTCGCCCCGCTGATCGGCGAGATGGTCGCTGGTCTTGTGACCGGTGATCGCCCGGTGCCGGATCGGTTCCGGCTCGCGGCGCATGCGAGCGCTCTGACCGTGACTAAGGTCTCGCTCTAGGCCGCGCCGCGCGGCGGCGCAGGTGAACCGATTCGGACGCCCGGACCTGGGGAGCCCTCATGGTGCAGACCAGCCTGATCGGCGCTGTGGCCACTCCGGCCGGCGTTGTCTTCGTCGTCCGCGGCATGGACATCGGGCTGGCCCTGCGCCTGCGGCGGGCGAAGCAGCTGTCCGAGCAGCCCTGAGCCGACAGCTACTCGAGTCACCGTGGATCCAGCGACAGCGACACTGCCCGATCCCGCACTGATCGTCCTCGTTGGTGCGTCCGGCGCCGGCAAGTCGGCCTGGGCCGCCGCACGCTTCGCCCGTCGCGAGATCGTTTCATCCGACGAGCTGCGGGCCATCGTCGGCAGCGGGGAGAACGACCTCTCGGCCACCGATGACGCGTTCGCGCTGCTGGACACCATCATCGACGCGCGGTCGCGGCGTCGCCTGACGACAGTCGTGGACACGCTCGGCCTGGATCGCGCTCGACGGCGCGGATACCTCGGTGTCGCTCGCGAGGCAGGATTGCCTGCGGTGGCCGTTGTCTTCGCGACGGACGCCGCGGAGTGCCGGCGCCGCAACCGAGCCCGGGACCGTCCCGTCCCGGCGGGTGCGCTCACCGCGCAAATCCGGCGGATGTCCGACATCCCAGCGGAGATCGTCGACGAGGGATGGGACCTCGTGCTTCGCGTGGCCGGTCCGACCACACAGCCATCGACAGTGACTCGGCCGCCTGTGGCAGTCGACGCCCCGGACGTCGAATTGCGGTTCGTGCTGCAGATCGCCCGTTTTCCCTGGGGCGACGATCCCGCCGGCTGGTTGACCGCAATCGCCGAATCAGCAGCGGACGCAGGCTTCTACGGGCTGGCGGTGATGGACCATCTGATCCAGATCCCGCAGGTCGGCCGCGCCTGGGAGCCGATCCCGGAGCCCTGGGTCACTCTCGGGCTGCTCGCCGGCCTGCCGACCTCGCTGCGGCTTGGCACACTGGTGAGCCCAACGAGCCTGCACTCCGCGGGACGACTGGCGAAGACTGCGGCGACACTCGATGTGCTGACCGGAGGCCGAGCCTTCTGTGGCGTCGGCACCGGCTGGTGGGCTCGTGAGCATGCGGCGTTCGGCCTGCCGTTCCCGGCCACCGCCGACCGAGTGCAGCGACTGGAGGCGACGCTGGAGACGATGCGGGCGCTATGGAATGCCGGCACCAAGGCCTACCACGGCTCCCAGGTGTCCTTGCCGGAGACGACCTGCTACCCCAGGCCGGTCGGTCCGCTGCCTCTGATCGTCGGCGGAAAAGGCCCCCGCGTGCTGTCCATTGCCGCGCGGCTCGCCGACGCTTGCAACGTGCCGTCGGATCTCGATTCGGTGAGCCGGGCGGTCGCGGCGATGGGTGATCGCGAGGTGACGGTGCTCGATATCCCGGTTATGGGCCGCGATCGCGAACAGGTGGCCACGCTCGTGGAACGGCTGCGCGGGCGGCAATCGGCCGCCGACTATGCGCAGCGCCGTCACGCCGCGACAGTCCCCGACCATGTGAACCGCTACCGGGAGCTGGCGAGGCACGGAGTAAGCACGGTGTTCCTCGCGCTGCCTGACCTCACCGGCCCGGAGGAGGTCAGGCGAGTAGGAAGCGTGGTCGCCGCATTCCGATGAACGCAGTCGGCGACGCATCGATCGTCGCGGCTCAGTAGATCCACGGGGCGTCCCCGAGGTCGGCCCAGGAATTTGTCAGGGTGATTTCAGGGGGAAGCCCAATGGTCACAAGCCCTCCGGGCCGGAGACGCTGACGCGGACCCAACCGCATCTGCGAGCCCCGGAGCTAGCTTCATGAAAACGATTGCCCGCTTCGCGATCGACAAACGCTGGTACATCATTGCCGGCTGGATCGCCTTCGTCGCACTCACCCAGATCATTCTTGGCGGCCTCGGTGGCTCCGCCTACAAAGACACGTTCAGCCTGCCCGGCACTGAGACCGACAAGGTCATGCATTTGCTGGACCAGACCGGGCACGCCGACCAGAACGGGCCATCCGGCCAGGTTGTCCTGCACGCGAAGTCGGGGACGCTGGCGACGGAGCCGGCTGGAGCCCCCACCGCCTTCGCGGCCCTGTGCTCGGAGCACTTCGGGGTGGTCGCCGTAGCTACGCCGTGGCAGACCGTTACGTGCGCGGACGGGCAGGCGGTCACTGGAGCCGGACAGCCGACCCTGCTGTCTGCGGACAAGACGATCGCGATCACGGACGTCTCCTGGAAGTCGGCGAACTATGACCAGAAGCTGTTCGACGGCGTCTACGACCACCTGTCGAAGCTGCGGAGTGACACGCTGCAGGTCGAATTCACCGGCGACCCGTTCCAGGGACACGACCAGCAAGACAGCGGAGTACCGCCGGCGCTGCTCGGCTTCCTTGCGGCGCTGGTGATTCTGGCCATCGTCTTCCGAACGGTCGGCGCCACCGCGCTCCCCCTGGCCAGCGCGGCCGCCGCGCTCACGGCGGGACTTGGCCTCACCGGAATGCTCAGCCACATCATGAGCGTCTCGAACATCACACCGCCGCTTACCGAGTTGATGGTGCTCGGCGTCGGTGTGGACTACGCGCTGTTCATCGTTACCCGCCACCGGCGCAACCTGCGCCGCGGGATGAGCGTTCGGGACTCCATCGTCGCCGCGATCAACACCTCAGGACGCGCCGTGCTCTTCGCCGGAACCACCGTGTGCATCGCCATGCTCGGCCTCACCGCGCTGGGCGTGAGCTTCTTCTACGGCATGGCAGTCGGTACCGCGATCGCCGTGAGCCTGACCATGCTCGCTGCACTCACCTTGCTGCCGGCGCTGCTGAGCTTCCTCGGCCTGCGAGTGCTCCGCCGCAAGGAGCGCCGAGCCGTTCTGGCCGGCAACTTCGTCGACGTCGAGACGGTCGGATTCTGGGCCCGCTGGT